>Ga0315909_10009993_pt1 | contig 10176 bp, 11 predicted proteins | sample LakEriMetagenome_11_FD_203527 | JGI IMG/M metagenome (GOLD analysis project Ga0315909, IMG submission 203527) | Freshwater fungal communities from buoy surface, Lake Erie, Ohio, United States - Buoy 2 MA125 | ecosystem: Environmental > Aquatic > Freshwater > Lake | place: USA: Lake Erie, Ohio...
GAATGCCCGCTTGTTGGGCCGCAAGGGCAAAAGCATCCAGCACGCCCCAACTCAGGCGCTGTTTTTCAACACGCCATTCGCCGCCTGCTTGGCGCGCTTTGAGAAGCTGAAAATAATCGGTAGAGGCGGCGTCGTCATGCGCTTGGGGCTTGAGAAGCTCAGTGACAACGCCCTTGGCGCCGTGCACGGCAGTGGCGCCTTGATGGTGGTCTTCGTGCAATTTGAAATAGGGCAGGCATTGATCCCAACGCCACGCGTCATCACCAGTGAAGTTGGCCCACTGATCGTAGTCGCGCGACTGACCTCGCATGTAAATCATGCCGTTGATGCTGCTGCAACCCCCCAGCACTTTGCCCCGAGGGTAGCGCAGCGTTCGGCCGTTCAAGCCTTGCGCGGCCTCTGTTTGGTAAAGCCAATCGGTGCGTGGATTGCCAATGCAGTACAAATAACCCACTGGAATGTGAATCCAGTGATAGTCGTCGCGCTTGCCGGCCTCAATTAGCAAAACACGTTTGCTGGCATCGGCCGACAAGCGATTGGCCAGTAGACAGCCTGCGGTACCAGCGCCAACGATGATGTAGTCAAAAGTGCTGTCGTTCATGGCGCCTCAAAAAAGTGTCGCTGCTTATTTGGCCGTGGGCATGACAAACTCGGCGCCCTTGCCAATGCTCTCGGGCCAACGCTGCATGATGGATTTTTGCTTGGTGTAAAAGCGCACACCTTCCTCGCCATAAGCATGCATGTCGCCAAACAAGCTGCGCTTCCAGCCACCAAAACCATGCCAAGCCATGGGCACAGGAATGGGCACGTTGATGCCCACCATACCCACCTGAATGCGGCGTGAAAACTCGCGCGCTATGTTGCCATCGCGCGTGAAGCAACTCACGCCATTGCCAAACTCGTGGTCATTGATGATTTGCACCGCTTGGCCAAAATCTTTCACGCGCACACATGACAAAACGGGGCCAAAAATTTCTTCTTTGTAGATCTTCATGTCGGTGCTGACGTGGTCAAACAAGGTGCCGCCCAACCAGAAACCGTTGTCGCAACCTGCGCCTGCTTTGGCGCCATCAAATTGACGACCATCGACCAACAATTTGGCGCCTTCGGCCACGCCGGCGTCAATGTAGCCCCGAATGCGTTGCTGGGCTGCTGCGGTCACGATGGGGCCCATTTCAGCCGCCAGGTTCTCGCCGTTCAGTACTTTGAGCGCGCGTGTTTTTTCAATCAACAAGGGCATCAAGCGCTCAGCCACATCGCCCACCAACACAGCCACGCTGATGGCCATGCAACGCTCACCAGCCGAACCATAAGCGGCACCGATGAGCGCGTCGACCGCTTGGCCAATGTCTGCATCGGGCATGACAACCATGTGATTTTTGGCGCCGCCCAAAGCCTGCACGCGTTTGCCGTGCCGAGCACCGTTTTCGTACAAGCTGTTGGCAATGGGGGTTGAGCCCACAAAACTTACAGCCTTGACGTCGGGGTGTGTCACCAGTGCATCTACGGCTTCTTTGTCGCCTTGCACCACATTGAAAACACCATCAGGCAGGCCGGCTTGTTTTAAAAGCTCTGCCATCAACAGACTGGGGCTGGGATCCAGTGGGCTGGGCTTTAAGACAAAAGTGTTGCCACACGCAATGGCAACAGGAAACATCCACATAGGCACCATGACGGGAAAGTTAAAGGGCGTGACGCCTGCCACAACGCCTAGTGGTTGGCGCAGCGTCCAGTTGTCGATGCCAGTTGAAACTTGGTCGGTGAAGTCGCCTTTGAGCAGTTGCGGAATGCCGCAGGCAAATTCCACAATTTCGATACCGCGAGTGACCTCGCCTTGTGCATCTGTAAAGACTTTGCCGTGCTCAGCCGTAATCATGTGCGCCAGTTGGTCGCGGTGAAGATTGAGCAGTTCTAAAAACTTGAACATCACTCGGGCGCGGCGCAATGGGGGTGTATCGGCCCAAGCTTGAAACACAGCTTGCGCCGAGGCAACCGCTTGTTCGACGTCTTGGATATTGGCCAAACTCACGCGGCTGGTAACGGCGCCAGTGGCAGGGTTGAAGACATCTTGCGCACGGGTGCTAGAGCCCGAGACTCTGTGACCCGAAATGAAATGAGCGATGCTGGTGACAGTCATGAAAAATCCTAAGGCCTCAAAGGAGTTGGAATGGGTGTGGGGTAGGCGCAGATGTTAATCGGTATTGGCCACTTCGGTGGCAGGGTGGCGGCGCCTGAACATGCCCCAGCCCTCCATATGCAAGACGCAATCGCCATGTTGGTTGTGCATTTCCCATTGGGTTCGAACCAAACCGACATCGGGTTTAGAGCGCATGGGCCTGGACGCCAAAATTTTGTGTTTCAAGCGCAGGGTGTCATTGGGAAAGACGGGTTTTTTCCACTGCAAGTTTTCCAAGCCAGGCGAGCCCAAACTGGCAGCTTCATGCAAAAAGTTGGTCACCATCAGTCGCATGGCCATCGAACAGGTGTGCCATCCGCTGGCGCACAAATCACCAAACACAGACGCCTTGGCCGCCTCATCGTTCAGGTGAAATGGTTGAGGGTCGAACTGTGTTGCAAACGCAATGATCTCTTCGCGTGTGGGGGTGATGCTGCCCAAATCGCGCTCACTGCCTGGTTGCATGTCTTCCCAGTAATAGCGAATGGTCCGCGCGCTTTCAGCTGACATCAGCGCCCCCCTGACACATCAATCAAGCTCATGGTGGTGTAGCTGGCTTCTTCAGACAACAGCCACACAATGGCTTGGGCCACCTCCATGGCGCTGCCACCGCGCTTGGCAGGCACCAAGTGCTCCAGGTCTTTCACGCGATTGGGCAGGCCGCCCGAGGCATGGATTTCGGTGTCGATGAGTCCGGGGCGAACGGCATTGACGCGAATGCCCTCACCAGCAACCTCCTTGGCCAAACCCAAGGTCAGGCTGTCGATGGCGCCTTTGGCTGCAGCGTAATCCAGGTACTGGCCTGCTGCGCCAAGCCGTGAAGCCGCACTCGACAAGTTCACAATGCTGCCGCCTTGGCCGCCATGCTTGGTGCTCATTTGCAAAACGGCTTCACGCGCGCAAAGCATGGAGCCCAAAACATTGACGTCAAACATTCGGCGCCAGCGCGCCATGCTCATTTCATCGAGCCGAGCAGTGACGTCGATCACGCCGGCGTTGTTGACCAAGCCTTGCAGGGGTCCCAATTCGGCCTTCACTCGCTTGAACATGGCCAGCACTTGCCCCTCGTCCGCCACATCGGCTTGCACTGCCATAGCGCGAGCACCGGCGTCTTGAATTTGCTTGACCACCAGTTGAGCGGCGTCGGCGTTGGCGGTGTAATTGACCGCCACATCCCAGCCTTTTTGAGCCGCCAAAATGCATGTGGCAGAACCAATACCGCGGCCACCCCCCGTGACCAATAAAACTTTGCGCATGGTTTGTCTCCTGCAGAGTTATGGCCAAACTGTTAAAACAGGGGCCTGTGTTTGCTTTAGCTATGCAGATTACCTTAAGTAGGAGCTTTTTGTGAGTCACTCAGTCGACTATTATTTCGCCCCGCAAAGCCCATGGGCTTATTTGGGCCACCAACGTTTTCAAACCATCCTCCAAAAATCGGGGACTTCGGTGCGAGTCATGCCCATCGATTTAGGCGGCAAGGTTTTTCCTATTTCTGGGGGCCTGCCCCTAGGCCAAAGAGCACCTCAAAGGCAGGCTTATCGCTTGACGGAATTGGCGCGCTTTAGCAAATGGTTGGGTGCACCCCTGCATCTCAAACCCACATTTTTCCCGGTCAGTGGGGATGACGCCGCCAAGCTCATCATTGCCGTTGACATGGCGGAGGGCGCCAATGCTGCCATGGCCATCTCGGGTGCTATTTTGTCGGCGGTTTGGTCTCAGCAGCGAAACATTGCAGATGAAAAAACCTTGGTTGAACTGCTCAAGGAGCAAAAACTGCCAGCCAGTTGCTTGGAGCAGGCCTATAGCCAAGCGGCCCAAGAGCGCTATGAAACCTATACCCAAATGGCCATTGATGCGGGTGTCTTTGGCGCACCCAGTTATGTGGTGAACGGAGAAATTTTTTGGGGCCAAGACCGCCTTGATTTTGTTGAGCGAGCGCTCGCCCCTTAATTTTTCAGGAGAAACCCATGGGATCCATCATTCAATTGTCTGCGGCAGACGGCACACAAGTGCCAGCGTATGTGGCCACACCTGCCGCTCCCGCCAAGGCGGCCGTGCTGGTCATTCAAGAAATCTTTGGGGTCAATGCGCACATCCGAGAAGTGGCAGATGCCTACGCCAAGGAGGGTTTTTTGGCCATTGCACCGGCCATGTTCCATCGCGTACAAGCCCAAGTGGAGCTGGGCTATGCCGATGCCGACATGGGTGCTGGCATGGCACTCAAAACAGCCGTTGAAGCACTGCCGGCACCCGGCGCATTGCAAGATATTCAAGCCGCCATTGACCATGCACATGCCAGTTGTGGCGGCAAGGTGGGCATTGTGGGTTACTGCTGGGGTGGCTTGCTCACTTGGCGATCGGCTTGTCTGTTGAATGGCCTGTCTGCGGCGGCACCTTACTACGGTGGCGGCATGACCACAGAGGCTGAGTCTGCGCGCCAAGCCAAAGTGCCCGTGATGGCGCACTTTGCTGAAGAGGATAAATGGATTTCAATGGAATCTGTGGCCGCTTTCCAGAAAGCACACCCCGCTGCGCAGGTGTTTACTTACCCCGCGCATCACGGCTTCAATTGCAACCACAGAGGCGCTTGGCAGGCGGAAGCAGCTGCTTTGGCCAAGCAAAGAAGCTTGGCGTTTTTCAAAATGCACTTGCTGGGCAGTGCAGACTGAATTCACCGCCCTGATCGTGCCAAAAAGCGCTTGCGCCAAAAGAACCAGCCCAAGCACGATGCGATCAGGGCCATGCAGCCGATGATCCACCAAAACCCCGTTTGTGCATGCAACAGCGGGATGACATCGAAGTTCATACCAAAAATAGCGGCAATCAAATTCAGCGGCAGAAAAATAGCCGTGAGTGTTGTGAGCATTCGCATCGACTCGTTCGTGCGATTGCTTTGCGCGTTAAAGTGAATTTGCACGGCCGTTTCGATGCTTTGCTCTAAACGCCGTACGTGGTTCACAACCCGATCAATGTGTTCCAACACATCGCGGCTTCGCACTTTGAGAATTTCATGTTCTTTGGCCAATGCATCGAATGTGGGTGACACCCAGGTGTTCAATGACTCTAGCCAAGCTTGCATGGCGCTGCGTTGGTCTTCGCAAATTTCATCCAAGTGATGCAAAGACAAGCGCGCTTCCAAAAGAGCGGCCCAATTGTTGAACCGGGTATAGGGATTGATGAGCTCTGCTTGCCAATGATCCAGTTGACGCGTGAGGTCGCGGCGCAAATCCAAATAAGCATCGACCACCAAACTGACCATGCGAAGCATCATGTCTGCGGGACTGACGGGGATGCCTCTGGCACCAGCCGAGCGGTTGTCTGCGGTGTCCTGACCTTGCCCTGAAGTTTGGCTTGCGCTTTCTTTTTCAAGCAAAGCATGGCTGGCTGCCAGAAGCCGATCGGCATAAGCTTCTCGAATGGCGCAGTCGTCAGGGTGGACGGTGAGCAGCACCTTGTCAAACACGGCAAAGCCAATGGGACTGGTATCGACACGGCGCAGAGCGGGCGGCCCGCTGAGCTTGGGTTTGATTTTTTTGAAGCCAGGCGCCTCTGCTTTTTCTGTTTCGCGAGCTGCATTGGCCAGACGCCTGAACACCAAAATATCGCAGTCAGAAGTTAAATCAAACCGTGAAGGCAGTTGGCTATTGAGTAAATCTGACACATGCAAATCGAGCAAACTTTGCCCGTTCAACTCAAGCAGCGCCTTTTGAACTTGGGCTTGCTCCGTTTGAAAAAAAGTGCGTGAACAGGCCACCCAAACAAAACCATGGTCAGGCAGGCTTCTTGGCAATGACAAGGCAGCTTGAACGTGATGGCCTGAAACAGTGAATACGCGCATGAGAGGAGGCCTTATGTTGATGGGCGGCTGAGGGGCTGGGGTAAGCGAATCATGCCATTTCAAAATTGTGCCTGATCTTTGTCAAATGAAACGACGGGGCTACACTTGGGGCATGCTCTGGATCAAAGCCTTTCACATCGTCTTCGTGGCCAGCTGGTTTGCTGGCTTGTTTTATTTGCCCCGAATTTTCGTCAATTTGGCCATGGTGCCAGACGACTCTGTGGCAGAGCGCGAAAGACTGCTGCTCATGGCCAGAAAGCTGTTGCGCTTCACTACCATTTTGTCGGTGCCCGCCATTGTGCTGGGCGTGTGGCTTTGGTGGGGCGTTGGCATTGGCTGGGGACCGGGCAATGCTTGGATGCACGCCAAGTTAAGTTTGGTGCTTTTGATTGTGGGCTATCACCACTCTTGCGGCCGAATTTTGAAAAAATTTGAAGCCCAAGAAAATACACACAGCCATGTTTGGTACCGCTGGTTCAACGAAGCGCCTGTTTTGTTGCTGGTCGCCGTGGTTATTTTGGTGGTGGTTAAACCTTTTTAAGCCAAGCCAACACGCAAGATGAACAAAACAGCGGCATGGCCTTTGGCTGGCATTTATGCCGCATTGATCATCTATGCCAGCCTTTATCCGTTTGAAAGTTGGCGCTCACAGGGGGTCGATTGGACGGCCTTTTTGTGGGCACCTTGGCCGCGCTATTGGACTTCTTTTGATGTCCTTTCTAATGTTTTAGGCTACGCGCCCTTGGGTTTCGTGGTTGCCCTGGCGCTGCAGCGCAGTGCTCCCCAATGGCCCGCGGTGATCTTGACTGTGGCCATGGGCTCGCTTTTGGCGCTGGCCATGGAGTCTTTGCAGCTCTTTCTGCCCGCCCGAGTGCCCTCCAACTTGGACTGGTGCTTGAACAGCTTGGGCACCTTGATGGGTGCTGGCGCTGCCTGGATCTTGGAGCGTTTTGGGTTCTTAGATCGCTGGAGCCGTTTTCGAGCCAACTGGTTTTTGCCCGATGCCAAAGGCTCCTTGGTATTGCTGGCCTTGTGGCCCGTCGCCTTGCTTTTTCCAGCCCCCGTTCCCATGGGCTTGGGGCAGGTTTTAGAGCGCGCAGAAGAGGCACTGGCCGTGTGGCTGCAAGAAACCCCATGGCTTGATTGGTTGCCAGTTCGCGAAGTGGAGCTCCAACCTTTGCTCCCGTTTTATGAAATTTTGTGTGTCAGTCTGGGCCAACTGTTGCCCTGCCTGTTGGCCTTCAGCCTGGTTCGGCACGGGCATCAAAAAGTGGTGTCTTGGTTTTTCTTGTCAGGACTTGGCTTGCTGTGCACCGCCTTGTCAGCGGCCTTGACGTATGGCCCCGTCCATGCGTGGAGCTGGATGAGCCCGCAGGTGCAAGTGGCCTTGGTGATGGCTGCCGTGGCGGCTTGGCCCTTGATGTGGCTGAAGGAAAAAACGCTGCAAGTGTTGGCGCTGGTGGGTTTGGTTTTGCAGCTCACCCTGCTCAACAATGCATCGGCCAATGCCTACTTTGCCCTAACCCTGCAAAACTGGGAGCAAGGACAATTTATTCGTTTCCATGGCCTGATTCAATGGCTGGGTTGGCTTTGGCCCTTTGTTTTGCTGGTTTATTTGATGCGCCGTTTGTCTTCAGCCCGCCACACTAAAATGAGCCCATGAGCCAAACTGCACCCCCCCCAACCGAGCCAGCCCAAGTGGCTACTCCCAGTAAGCCTTACTACGAACGCCATATTTTTTTCTGTTTGAACGAAAGAAAAAATGGCGAAGACTGCTGCGCACTTCAAGGTGCGCAAGCGGCCTTTGACCATTGCAAGTCGCGCGTGAAGAGCCTCGGTCTTTCTGGGCCTGGACAAGTTCGAGTGAACAAAGCCGGCTGTCTTGACCGTTGTGCAGCTGGGCCTGTGGCCGTGGTTTATCCCGAGGGTACTTGGTACAGTTTTGTAGACAACACGGACATCGATGAAATTGTCGACAGCCATTTGAAAAATGGCCAAGTTGTCACTCGCTTGTTGACGCCACCCCACCTTGGGCGCTGATGAACGCTGCCACGCAAAGCCTGCAACTTCAAGGGCCCGCTGGCGTTTTGGAGAGTTTGTGTGATGTGCCTGAGGACGGCATCTATCACGGAACAGCCGTGATTTCCCACCCGCATCCTTTGTTTGGCGGCACGATGCAAAACAAAGTGGTGCAAACTTTGGCCAAGGCCTTTGTCCAAAATGGTTGGCGCGCCATTCGATTCAATTTCCGCGGCGTCGGCGCAAGTGCGGGTGCCTACGATGAAGGCCGTGGTGAGGTGGATGATTTGATGAGCGTCATTCAAGACGCTGTGCAAGCCTCACAGCCTTTGGCACTGGCGGGCTTTTCTTTTGGCGCATTTGTTACAAGCCATGCGCTTGCGCGCTTGCCAACAAGCATCCAGTTGGAAAAACTGGTTTTGGTGGGAACGGCTGCGTCGCGCTTTCAGGTGGCTTCGGTGCCTGCCGAGCTCCATGAAAAAACCCTGGTGGTGCACGGCGAAGTTGACGATACCGTGCCATTGGCAAGCGTCCTGGATTGGGCGCGACCGCAGTCCTTGCCCGTCACGGTCATTCCTGGTGTTGAACACTTTTTTCACGGGCAATTGCCGCTCCTTCGAACGCTGGTCAGCCGCCATCTTCGAGCTTGACGTCCTTTGGCGCGCATTCACGCTTATTTACGCATTTTCAGATTCATCATGACCACCCTATTTTCAAAATCACGCCAATTCATTCTCCGCGCTGGATGGGCCATGAGCCTCGCCCTCTCGTTTTTGGGGGGCATGCCCAGCACGGCCCAAGCCCAGGGCGCAGCGCCTGCGGCACCTGAAGTTGCAGCCCGTGCGTATTTGTTGCTGGACGTTACTGCTAACCAAATTTTGGCCTCTCGCGACATGGACATGCCTGTGGAGCCGGCCTCCTTGACCAAGCTCATGAGCGCCTATTTGGTTTTTGATGCGTTGAAGGCCAAAAAAATTGACTTGAAACAAACACTCAGCGTCAGTGAGCGTGCATGGAAAATGCCTGGCTCGCGCATGTTCATTGACCCCAAAATGAAAGTGCCGGTTGAAGACTTGATCAAGGGCATGATTGTGCAATCGGGCAATGACGCCACCGTGGTTTTGGCTGAGGGCGTGGGCGGCACAGTGGAGCGATTTGTCCAGATGATGAATGAGCAAGCCAAGCTTCTGGGAATGAACAGCACCAGCTACAAAAACCCAGAGGGCCTGACAGAAGCGGGGCACACCACCACAGCGCGCGACTTGGCCACCTTGGCCACGCGATTGATGCGAGACTTTCCTGAATATGTCCCAACCTATGCCATCAAAAAGTACCGTTACCCTGGCACACCAGCTGCCAATGACAGCAATCGCAATTTGCTGCTGTTCAAGGACCCTACCGTCGATGGGTTGAAAACGGGCCACACGGACGCCGCAGGCTATTGCTTGGTGGCAACCGCCAAGCGCGACTTCCCAAATGTTGGCCCGCGTCGCTTGATGGCCATTGTGTTGGGCACCAACAGTGAAATTGCCAGGGCCAATGAGGCGCAAAAGTTACTCAACTGGGGCTACACCGCTTTTGATGCCGTTAAATTGTTCGAAGCTGGCCAAGCCGTTGCCACGCCTGCTATTTGGAAGGGCAAGGCCTCCAGCATCAAACTGGGACGATCCGACGCCCTTGTGGTGGCTGTTCCTGCAGGCTCAGCGGCGCAAATTAAAACCCAATTGGTCAGACCCGACCCCTTGGTGGCCCCTGTGACCAAAGGCCAAGCCATTGGAAGCCTTCAGGTTTTCCGTGGCGACCAGCTTTGGGTTGACTTGCCGCTGCAGGCCTTGGACTCGGTCGAGCAAGCGGGCGTGTTGGGCCGAGCATGGGATGCTGTTCGTTTGTGGATCAAGTAAGAAAAGTTGGTACTTGCCAACTTTGGTCCATACAAGCCTCGAGCAGAAATTTTTGCCTAGGTCTTAATCCAACGCTATACTAGAAGGCTTTTCCGCATTTGGGGCGGAGAAGTATTTTTTGTTCATTCCAAACGTTTAGGGACGTTTTTTTAAATGCCAACCATCAATCAATTGGTGCGTCAGGGGCGCGAGGTCGAAAAGACCAAGTCAAAAAGCCCTGCGATGCAAAACTCTCCGCAGCG
>Ga0315909_10009998_pt1 | contig 10172 bp, 8 predicted proteins | sample LakEriMetagenome_11_FD_203527 | JGI IMG/M metagenome (GOLD analysis project Ga0315909, IMG submission 203527) | Freshwater fungal communities from buoy surface, Lake Erie, Ohio, United States - Buoy 2 MA125 | ecosystem: Environmental > Aquatic > Freshwater > Lake | place: USA: Lake Erie, Ohio...
TATGGGAAGTGGGCGTGCATATTGCCGACGTTACCCACTACGTACGGCCCGGGAGCAAGCTAGAGGCTGAGGCCATCGAGCGAGCCACCTCAGTCTATTTGGTGGACCGCGTGGTTCCCATGCTGCCCGAGATCCTGTCAAACCAAGTTTGCTCGCTGCGTCCGCACGAGGACAAATACACCTTCTCGGCCATTTTTGCCATGGACGAGTCGGGGACGGTGCACGATCGCTGGTTTGGTCGCACGGTAATCCATTCCGACCGCCGGTTTGCCTACGAGGAAGCCCAGTCCATTTTAGAGGGAGACAGCGACCCGCTGGCCGACGATCTTTTGCGCATGAACCGCATGGCCAAGGCCCTCCGCGCGGCGCGAATGAACGACGGCGCCATTGGTTTTGATCGTGCTGAGGTAAAGTTTCGCCTCGACGCCAACAACCAGCCCATCGGGGCCTACGTCAAAGAGGCCAAGGATTCCAACAAGCTTATTGAGGAGTTTATGCTGCTCGCCAACCGCGAGGTTGCCGTCTTTGCCGGCGGCAAAAAGCCTGGAGCAAAGACCAAGAACGTCGCGCGCACTATGGTTTACCGCATTCACGACCATCCCGACCCGATGAAGTTGATTGCGCTCAGCCAGTTCGTGCGTCCGCTCGGCTACCAGATGCAGGTCGATAGCCCTGGCAACGTGCGCAAATCCATCAACGAACTCCTTCGTCAGGTCAAGGGTACGCCCGAAGCCAACATGCTTGAAACGCTTACCGTGCGGACCATGGCCAAGGCCGTTTATGGAACGGCCAACGTGGGGCACTACGGCCTTGCCTTTGACGACTATACCCATTTTACCTCTCCGATTCGCCGATACCCCGACATGCTGGTGCACCGCCTTCTTCAGGACTGCCTTGACGGCAAACCGGCGCCCAAGGCCGAGGCCCTTGAGGAGCTCTGCCAGCACAGTTCGCTTAGGGAGCAAAATGCAGCCGACGCAGAACGCTCGTCGGTGAAGTACATGCAGGCCGTGTACATGGAACAGTTTGTAGGCGAATCCTTTGACGGAATTATATCGGGCGTCACCGACTGGGGCGTCTTTGTCGAAGTTCCCGAAACCGCCTGCGAGGGACTGGTGCGGTTGCGCGAATTCCGCGACGACTACTACAGCGTTGATTCAGAGCGCCACTGCCTTGTGGGGGAACGAACCGGGCGAGAATACCGCCTTGGCGACCCGCTGCGCATCACCGTGAAGGAGGTCGACGTGGTGCGCAAAACCATTGACTTTTCGATAGCTAATGAGCGCGGATCTTCCTCGCGGTCGGATCAATGGCGCGAATCCTCCGGTCCCTCGGCGCGAAGCAGTTCTCCAACTCGAGGCAGGTACGACGAAACCCGACCCACGGAGGCTGGAAGCCGCTTCTCGAGTCCCCGTCCAACGGGGTCAGGAGGCGGACGGCCTGGTTTTGGTTCCGACCGCAAGCCTGGCGGGCCAGGAGCATCCAAGGGTTCTGGTTCTGGTCACCGCAAAGGACCCAACTCCACGGCGGCCAAGAAGAAGCGGCGGTAAAGCCAGAAACTAGTAACTAGTTACTCGCTTTGCGTGCCCTAGCATTTGTTGCTTTTCAGCGCACTTTTTGTAAATTTCGAACATGAATACTCCCACTGGGGTTCCGACCCCGATCGAAGAACGGCATGAAGTGCTCGAAGCCCTCAAAGCGGGTGAGATGACGCCATTGATTTCGTTAGGTTCGGTCGACGAGGCGATGACCTATTTAAAAAAGCGCTACCTCCTCGAATGACGGATCGGTCCATCAAGTTCCGTGGTGCTGCACTCTCGGACCTTGATGGAATTGCAGATTACACGTTTCAAACATTTGGAGCGCACTCCCTGACCCGTTACCTCCACGACCTTCAAAGTTGCTTCACCTCCATTTCAAAGCATCCTGAAATCGGGGTGTACTTTTTCAAAAATGTTCGGCGTTTCGCGGTAGGCCAACATTGGGTCTATTATTCGTACTCGCAAACGTCCGTCCGGATTATTCGAATCCTACCTCAAAAAGCGCTTCAAGAACTTCGAGAATCCCAGACCGCATACGGACCACTCACGAAGGAGCAATTCGCATTAAGGACGGAAATGATCAGTTACTAGTAACGCGACGCCAGCGTCACCCTCGCCTTCTCCACGTCCCGCGCAATTTGCGCTTTAAGCGCTTCAGGCGTTTCAAACGTCTGCTCCGCGCGGATAAAGTCGATAAAGCGGACCTCGACGGGACGGCCGTAGCCTTGTGCTTCAACATCGAGCAAATGCACCTCGAGGACGGGTTCTGAACCGGAGCCAAAACTGGGACGCACTCCGTAGTTGGCCACGCCGGCGAGTCCGCGAGGGCCTTCGGCATCACAAAAATCAAGCTCCACGGCATACACCCCAAACGAAGGCATGGCCTTGTCGGGGTGGATTCCGCCCACATTGGCGGTGCGGTAGCCCAGATTTCGGCCGATTCCGCGCCCGGCAACGACTTCACCGCGCACGAAATGCGGCCGGCCCAATGCACGCGCGGCATCGCGCACACGACCTTCGGATACGGCTGCCCGAATTTTGGTGGAAGAAAGGGCATCGCGGTCGCCCATTACGGCATCGACGCGATCAAGCCCAAAATCAAATACGCCCGCAAATTCCTGAAGCTGGGCATAGTCTCCCTCGCGGTTGCGGCCAAAGCGGTGGTCGTAGCCGACGATCAAGTGCTTCATTCCCAGGAGACCGACCAGGTCGCGGCGCACAAAATCAAGCGAAGAAGTTTGGGCAAAGTCCGCAGTGAAGGCCTGCTCCACGAGCGCGTCGAGCCCCAATGCGGCCAAGAACTCAGCCCGTTCCGCGGGCAGTGTGAGGCGCGCCAACTCAAAACCCGGATCAATCAGCCTGCGCGGGTGAGGCTCGAGGGTCAAAAGAACGGCCGTTCCACCGATTTCGCGAGCTTTGGCCAGGGCGCGTTCTACCAAGGCTTGATGGCCCAAATGCACCCCGTCAAAGGTGCCTAGAGTAACCACGGTGGGACTGCTTAGGCTGAAGTCCTTGAGATGTTGGTAAATGTGCACGGCGTTAGGGTCAGGGCAAAGATATTTACGAACTTCGCGGTATGACGCTCACCGCACTAAGCCAAGCTGCTGAGGCCTTTCGCCGGCATCCCTATCCTTTTGCAGCGACGGGTCTTATTGCATTAGCCTTAAACGCTTTAGGCCTTATCCATCCTGTTCTGGCCATGCTTTCCAGCATTTTTTTGCTTCCCATGCTCTACGTGGGTCTTGGAACCCTGGCCGAGGCCGAGCCCGGGCTTCACTTTTCTCAGGCCCTACGCCTAGCCCTGTCGGCATGGCCGCGCATGGCTTCCCTGGGCGCCATGATTCTTTGGCTGCTCCTTCTCGCATCGGTGGTGCTGGGGGTCTCATTGTCTGCGCTTTATGGCGACGAACTGCTGCCTATGGCCACCAAGTACCAAGACAATCCCGAGGAATTCGCTCGAGCCCTTCTTGCGATTGAATGGTCGCAGTCTGCCTTTGGTCTTGCCGCCCTCGGACTCCTTGGCCTGGCCTTGACTACCCTGCTTTGGATGGCCCCCATGGCCTTGGTATACCGCAATTTAGGGGTCTTCGCTGCACTCAAATGGTCCCTGGTTTTAGGCCGAAACCACTTTGCCTTTTTGCTGCCTGCAGCTCTTTTATGGTCGGTTTTGTCGATGATGAGCGCAGTGTTATTTGGGCTCAGTATTCTTTTGTGGCCAATTACTGCTCTTTTTCACTTTTTTTGCTTTAGAGAATTAATCAAGCGAGCGGGCTAATCCCTACCTTTGCAGCCAAATTCTGAATCAAAATATTTTCACATTCCATGGCGAACTCTAATGGTAAAATTGCCCAGGTCATTGGCCCGGTTGTAGACGTCTACTTTGCGGATGCAAAGGCCCTTCCTAAAATCTACGATGCGCTTGTTGTAACGCGCCCCAACGGCCAGAAGGTCGTTCTTGAAACGCAGCAGCACATTGGCGAAGACACCGTCCGCACGGTTTCTATGGACTCTACCGACGGCTTCACCCGCGGTCAAGAGGTGGTAGCCACCGGCCTTCCGATTGCCATGCCAACGGGCGATCAAATCCGTGGTCGTGTGTTCAACGTGGTCGGGGCCGACATCGACGGTTTGGGCACCATGGACATGAGCAATGGCGGAATTCCGATTCACCGCAGCGCCCCCAAGTTTGAAGACCTGTCGACCGCGACCGAGGTTCTTTTGACTGGAATTAAAGTAATTGACCTGATTGAGCCCTACGCTAAGGGCGGTAAAATTGGTTTGTTTGGCGGTGCCGGTGTTGGCAAGACCGTACTGATTCAAGAACTCATTAACAACATTGCCAAAGGCCACGGCGGACTTTCTGTTTTTGCTGGCGTAGGTGAGCGTACCCGCGAGGGCAACGACCTGCTGCGCGAAATGATCGAAGCAGGCATCATTCGCTACGGCGACGACTTCATTCACTCCATGGAGAGCGGATCATGGGACCTCAGCAAGGTCAACATGGAGGAGCTCAAGGAGTCGAAGGCCACCTTCGTCTTTGGTCAAATGAACGAGCCTCCGGGCGCCCGGGCTCGGGTTGCTCTATCGGGGCTGACGCTGGCAGAATACTACCGCGACGGCGAGGGCACGGGGCAGGGTAAGGACATCCTGTTTTTTGTCGACAATATCTTCCGTTTCACGCAGGCTGGTTCTGAAGTGTCTGCCCTTTTGGGCCGGATGCCTTCGGCCGTAGGCTACCAGCCCACCCTGGCCACCGAAATGGGCTCGATGCAGGAGCGCATTACCTCGACCAAGTCAGGATCCATCACCTCGGTACAGGCCGTCTACGTTCCTGCCGACGATTTAACCGACCCCGCGCCGGCGACCACCTTTGCCCACCTTGATGCCACTACGGTTTTGTCGCGCAAGATTGCGGAATTGGGTATCTACCCTGCCGTGGATCCGCTTGACTCAACTTCGCGCATTTTGACGGCCGAAGTGGTTGGCGACGAGCACTACAACTGCGCCCAGCGGGTGAAGGAATTGCTGCAGCGCTACAAAGAATTGCAGGATATCATCGCCATTCTTGGTATGGAGGAGCTCTCTGAAGACGATAAGCTCGTGGTGCACCGCGCGCGACGGGTTCAGCGCTTTTTGTCGCAGCCCTTCCACGTGGCCGAGCAGTTCACCGGCATCCCAGGGGTTTTTGTCGAGCTCAAGGAGACCATTAAGGGCTTCACCATGATTATGGACGGAGAACTCGACCAGTACCCTGAGGCGGCTTTTAACCTCAAAGGTTCGATTGAAGAGGCCATTGCCGCAGGAGAGAAAATGCTTGCTGAGGCCTAATTAATAACACTATGGCACTGCGCATTGACATTATTTCTCCGGAACGTCAGCTCTACTCGGGTACGGCGACTGCCGTGCAGCTCCCGGGCACCGAGGGTCTGTTTCAAATACTGACGGACCACGCCCCAATCATGGCCTCGCTCACTGCAGGCCAGGTCAAAATTGACGGCGCGGCGGGGAGTGAATTGGTGTCCATCGCGGGCGGAGTAGTTGAGGTATCGGGCAATACCGTCACGGTGCTGGCTCTTTAGCTTCACCAATTATTTAAAGGAATCGCCTGGCCCACGCCGGGCGTTTTTGATTCACGCCACTGCTAACTTAGCCCAATGTTCGGAGAGCCCCTTAATCCCATTTCTTGGTGGTGGTACGCCCTCGCGGTGTCGGGGCTTTGGGCCATAGGACTGCTTTGGGTTCCGAACCAGCAAGGCAGGCGTCGGGCCCTTCGCTGGGGCGTTCAGCTTTGGGTGGAGGGCTGGCCCCTGGCCTGGGGAAACGCAATCACGCTTGCTTCTATGGGCTTGGCCGTCGGCTTGCTCTACTGGAGTTTTCAAATGGATCCGCTGCGGTCGGGGCTGGTCTTGGTACTCCCCTGGATCGTACACAGCATCGCGGGCATCGTCTGGAACGCGCTGCGCAGCCACCAGGCCTACCACCAGTTTCGCATGGTCCTTGTGCCTGTTTTGCTGCTCCTGGCCGTGCCTTTTGCCTGGTGGACCGTGGCGGGGAAGGACCCGGACCGAAACCTAAGCCTTGCCATCTTGGGCATTTCGTTTGTAGTCCTGTACTTAACCTCTTTAGCGAGAGCCGCTTATATTTATATAACATTGGGACCCGGGCCTTTATACTTCAGAATTGCCTACCTTTGCGCCCTGGAAGCGATTCCCTGGCTATGGATCTATCATTGGTTGAGCGCAAACGCAAAGTAAAGAGCATCTTGGTCTCCCAGCCGGAGGCCCAGGTTGGCAATGTTCCCTACCTGCAACTCGCCGAAAAGCACAAGATCAAGCTCGACTTTCGCCCCTTCATAGAAGTTAAGGGTGTTTCTGCTGCGGAATTTCGCAAAGACAAGATTGCCATCAACGAATTCAAGTCGTTCATATTCACTAGCCGCAACGCCATCGAAAACTTCTTTCGCATGTGCGAGGAGATGCGCGTAACGATAAATCCAAACTGGAAGTTCTTCTGCACCTCAGAGGCCGTTGCCTTTTACCTGCAAAAGTTCATTCCCTACCGCAAGCGCAAGATTTACCCCGCCAAGTCCAACATTAACGACCTGGTGCCTACGCTCAAAAAACAGCGCGGAGAGCATTTTTTAATGCCTACCTCTGACGTGCTCAATCCCGAGGTGCCTGCCGCCCTCGAGGCCGCCAACATCAAATGGACGCGTGCCGTGATGTTCCAAACCGTGGCCGCGGACCTCAGCGACCTCAAGGAGGTGACCTACGACATGCTGGTTTTCTTTAGCCCCGAGGGAATCAAGTCGCTCTTTAAAAATTTCCCCGGATTCGTGCAAGAAGGAACCCGCATCGCGGCCTTTGGCAGCACGACCCATCAGGCGGCCCAAGAGCACAACCTCATTCTAGACGTAACCGTGCCCTCGCCCAAATTTGCATCGATGGCTCAGGCCCTAGAGGCCTACGTCGACGAAGCCAACAAGGGCAAGTAATGGCTGACTTGCGCTTCCCCCGCGAGGAGCGCCTTAAGTCGCGATCGTCCATTGCACTCCTATTCAACCGAACCTCCAAAGGCGCAGCCCACGACGGCTTAAGGCTCGTATGGACCGCATCGCCCGAACCCTTGGTTCGCGGGGTTCAGGTGCTCGTGGCCGCCCCAAAAAAACAGTTCAAGCAGGCCACCGTCCGCAACCGCGTCAAGCGCCTGCTGCGCGAATCCTGGAGGCTGGAACGGGGTGACCTTCCCTCGCAGTGGCTCGAGGCCGGAACGCCCAAAATAATTGGCTTGATTTACACTGGCGCGGCCAATCCGACCCTAGTGGGAATGCGCGCCAGCCTTCGCGGGCTTTTGGATAAGGCCAAGTGGTAAAGGCCTCCTAGCTTCGCCGGCCCGGAACTTTGCCCATGCCGCGAGGCAGGCTATGGTAGACGGCCGAAGCGACCAGGACTACGCCCATAGCCCTCTCGAGCATGGACTCGGTGAGCAAAAGCAAAACGATCGTGACGGCAAGAGCCTGCGCCCCGCGCTTCCATGGCAATTGGTTGGCGCAGTAGGCAAGACCGATTAGCCCAATGCCCATACCCAAAAGGCCAATGCCCGCCCAAAGCTGAAGAAACTGGTTGTGCACATTGAGATGCCGCTTGATTCCAAAGCGGTAGTTCCACTCGCGGTAGACCCGGTCGAGCTCGGGCTGCACCCGGTCAACCCCATAGCCAAGCAGGGGTTGCTGCTCAATGAGCCTCCAGGCGGCCTTGGCCTGCACCACGCGGCTGTCCACCGATCCGGTGGCCCAGTAGGGGTCCGCCTTCAAGAATTTACCCAAGCCGCGTTCCGAGGGAAGAACTACTAAAAACAGGGAGATTAGGGCGCATACCGCCAGTACCTTGGGCAGCATTGCACGCAGTGTGGTCCGCCCCAAATACCACCAGAGGGCTCCAAGAGCTACTGCGACTATGCCCATTCGGCTGCCGGCAAGCAGCACCACAAAGGCAAAAAGGAGCAGCGCAAGCCGGCGCAGGGCCGGCGGAAACCAGGTGTCGGCAGAGAGCGCGGCCGCGGCAAGAGCCAGGTAGAGGGTGAGGTAGCTGTGCTGGTGGGCAAATTCCGCAAAATCGCGGTAGAGAAAGGGGCTAAGGCTCCCTGCCTTGATGGACTGAACGATTCCGTTGCCCAAAAGACCGAGGGCCAAAAGAATTCCGCCCGCAATGAGGCCACCGCTCCAAGCGCGGTGCTGCCGGCGCATTGCCAAGGGAATATAAATAAGGGGAGACCAGCGCAGCAGGGTTTCAAAGGAGGGAGCCGAAGTCCAAAGCGCACTGGCTGCAATGGCGGCGAATCCGGACCACAGTGCCAGATCTACGGGTAGGGGTCGCCATCTTCCTCGTGCGGAGGCCAGAGAGAGCAGGGCTGCCGCCGCAAAGGCTATTCCGCTCCCGAGGTCCCACCAAGGCATTAGAATCACTGCGGCGCGCACCAAATAGGCAGTAATTAGGCGTTCCACAGGAGCCAAGGTAGCCTAAAGGCCGTTTGCGGCCAAGCGGGGCAAACGGGGCGACAGACCGGTAAGCACCTCATAACTAATGGTTCCGCATGATTGAGCGAAGTCCTCGAGCAGAATGTGCCTGCCCAGCAGTTCCACCCTGTCGCCTACCCTGAGGCCCGTATTCGTGGCGTCGACCATGAGCATATCCATGCATACCCGGCCCACAATGGGCATAAAATGGCCCTTTGCGTAGGCTTGGCCTCGGCCGTTGCTCAAGGCCCGCGGAATTCCGTCTGCGTAGCCAATTGGGAGGGTGGCAATAAGGCGTTCGTGGGAGGCGGAGTCGGTGCTGCCGTAGCTAATACCCTCTCCAGCAGGGACTTTGCGCAGCTGACTCAGGGTTGTAGTCACCTGAACCACCGGCTGAAGCTGTTTTGCGTCGCTCGCGACAAGGGATGCGCCCATTAAGCCGATTCCGAGGCGGACCATGTCTCCGGCAGCCCAAGGATGGCGAGCTACCGCGGGGGTGTTGGCCATGTGACGCCAAACTTTGATTTGAAGTTCGCCCTCAAGGTCGTCGGCAAAGCGGCTGAATGCGTCCCACTGCGCGCGGCTAAAGTCATCCTGCTGCGGGTCTTCTGCTGCCGCAAAATGGCTGAGCACCGAGGCCACCCTTACTCCCGGGAGCTTTGCCAGGGCCTGGGCGACGGCTCGGCCTTCGTGGGGTTCAAAACCGAGGCGATGCATGCCGCTGTCTACCTTAATGTGCACTAAAACGTCGCCCAGTGCCTCGGGGTAGCGGCTGTATGCTTCGGCAAAAGCCGCCAAGCGTTCCCAACTAAAAATCTCAGGCTCTAGGCGGTAGCGAAGCATCAATTCAAAAGAGGGGTCTCCGGGATTCAGAACCATTATGGGGCTGCGAATTCCCGCTTCACGCAGTTCACGGCCCTCTTCGGGGTAGGCGACACCCAAATAATGCACCCGATGGCGTTCCAATGCCCGTGCGAGAACTACAGCACCCAGGCCGTAGCCGTTGGCCTTGATCATGGCCATAACTCGGGTTTGGGGGGGTAAAAGGGAGCGATAGTGCCGCAGATTCGCCTCCAGGGCATCGAGATCAATCTCCACCAGGCTGTCGTGCTGGCGGGCCAAACGGGCCTCAAGAGCCGCTTCTACGCCATGGCCCTTAAGCAGAACTGCTCCCGACTGGGCTATTCCTGGTGCGGAATCCTGCGGATTAGCCAGGTTAACTTTAATCATGGGGTAGCGCTTAGCCCAGCCTTCTATTGCGGACTTCCATCGGCCAAAGTCCGCATCAAAAATCACTGCCGTTCTGGGTTGGCTGTCTTCTTGGGCCAAGAGCCCGAGGGCTTCTTCTACCGAGGCCTCGTCGAGGGCATAGCGATCGATTAAAAGGCTGCCTCCCCAGCGGGCAGGCCTGCGTTCCAGCCTGAGGGGTCCGCATGGGCGGGTTTCAAAATTGCGCGGAACCTTGCCCAAGAGGTAGCAGGCCGTCAGCGCCAGAAAGGCATTGGAGCGTTCCGCTTGGGAATCCTGGGATTGGGCAAAGCGCTGGCCGTCGGGGCCGATCCAAAACCCGCCTTCGGAGCGCAGGGGGCTTTGCACGCCTTCATGGACCCGGTCTT
>Ga0315909_10010001_pt1 | contig 10171 bp, 13 predicted proteins | sample LakEriMetagenome_11_FD_203527 | JGI IMG/M metagenome (GOLD analysis project Ga0315909, IMG submission 203527) | Freshwater fungal communities from buoy surface, Lake Erie, Ohio, United States - Buoy 2 MA125 | ecosystem: Environmental > Aquatic > Freshwater > Lake | place: USA: Lake Erie, Ohio...
CCCTCCGCACCAACGCCCGCAGGATTGCAGCGGCGGTAAACGTCTTGCCCGTGCCGGGGGTCCCCCCGAGAATCCCGACCGGTCCGGCGGTGGCCAGGGCGTATTGCTCGCGCTGGTGGTTCGTGCATCCGTCGAGTTCGCCGGGGTCGGGCCAGAGTCGCGCCGCGGGCAGGCGAATTACGTTTGGGGGGCTGGTGGCGGTGGCGGTGACGTTGGTGGCGTTGGGGTCGTTGGTGGTCATGGTCGGGGGCTGGGGCTGGGGGTTTGGGGCTTGGGGCTTGGGGTTGCGGTTTGCTGGAAGTGGGCTTTACTGGGCCTGCGGCCTTACTGGGCGCGCTTCAGTTCTTCCATTTTGTCGGTGGCGGTGTGAATCACATCGACCGGAATAGCAATGTCTGCAGACAGTTCGCCGTTGACGATCCGGCCTCCCATTTGTTCCAAGCCTTGCTTTTTTTCGTCAAAAAACGCGCACACACAAGTGCCGTCTTTCCAAAAAAACACCACTACCAGCCAGTCCGGGTGCCTTCCGTGTCGTCCGTGTAAAAAACCGCCCTTCACTGATTTCCAAGTCACCGGCCCGGCGTTGCCTGCTGTCTGCTGATTCATTGGCCTTTCCCTTCCTACTCTTCTTCGTCTTCTTGGTTCGCGATCCGATTGTCCAGCCACGCGGCGACGCCCGCGACAAGCACCAGCAACAGCCACCCCCACAGCCCCAGTACCGCGTCTTCTGCTCCTGGGCTCATCACAGCAATCTCCGGGGCGGAATCGCCACCTCCAACGCCTCGCGCACCCGGCCCCCGCACACCGGCCCAACGCCTGCGGCGAGCGACTGGGCGGCAACCAGCGTCCGCCCGCAGACCTGGCAAATCCCGGTCGCGCGACCAACCGCCCGCAGTTCCTCCACGATCTCGAACGCATCGCGGCCCGCTGCGGCGATTTTTGCCAGCACTCGGGCCTCCGGCCCGTCCTCCCCGGGGCTGCCCCCTGGCGTTGGCGTGTCGAGGTCCTCCAGCGCTTGCCCGGCCGCATCCCGTCGTGGTTCGGGCCAGGTCAACGTCAGTTCGCGCGGCCTGGTAAGCGTCAGCAGGTGGGCGACAATCTCCACCTCCGCCCGGGCCCCCTCCCACGACGCCACCCACACCTGCCCGGCCTCGTCGGTCCGGCAGACGATCCGGCGCAACCGGTGGCCGATCTTGACAGCCTTCCGCAAATCGGGCTGGGCGCTCCCGATGCAAGCCCCCAGCACTTGGGCGGCCTGCTGCGCGCTGAACCACGTGTGGCCCTCGCTGTCGCGGGCCATCCAGTATTCCAGCGCGTAAACCTGGCGGACCGGACTGGTCGGGGGCAATCCGAGGTCCAGATACAGCCGGTCACAGCGCAAAAAGCCCGCGCCGGGAATCCCGGCCTGCATCAAATGAAACGGGTTTTTTCGGATTTTCGCGCCGGCCAGCAGCCCCCAGCGACGAATCACGGCGTCCACTGAATTCCGCGAGAATCCCCGCCCGCTCAACAGTTCTCCCAGTTCGATCCGCAGGTCCTCCGCCCCGGCGATTTTCTGTAATTCGGCGGCGGCGGCGGTGGCTTTTTCGGGGGTCAGCCCCGGAATCTCTCTGGCAACTTCAGCGGGCTCGGTGCGCAGCATTTTGACCGCGCCGGGCCCGTATTTCGCCCAAAGTTTTGCGGCAATCCTCGGGCCAATTCCGGGGGCGTGCCGAATCAAGTAAGTCTGCAGGCTCCCCGGGCTGACCGGTTCGGATTTTGCGAATTCCTTGAAGCGAAACGCAGGCGGGTATCGGTCATTGGGTTTCGCCTGCTCCCAGTTCCCGAAAAACCGGTAAGCCATTCCGCAAACCAATTCCCCCGGCGGGGCGTCCCCCTTGACGGTCTCGCCCGATTCGAGGGTGGCAATAACGAAATGGTTCTCCGTGCTGTCACCGGGCCTCCAACGCTCCCGGTCCAGAACGCCCGTCAGAATCTCGGGCTTGTGTCTCGGGTCCCGCTTGGGGGCTCGTGGCGCGTTTGGCTGCCAGTCGTCTTCGGCCTGCTGCTGCGTTGGGGCTTGCGGTGGGGGCATGGCTTGGTGGCGTTGGTGGGGCTGTGGTCGTTGGTCGTTGTCGTGGTCGTGGTCGTGGTCGTGGTCGAACTCAAAGCGACCGCCCGGGGTTCGCACCCGGCGCCGGCAGGAATCGGCGGCACTGCTGCGCGGTCGCGTAGTCGCTGGCAACGGGTCCTGCGCCAGCGGGTCGGTCGGCTAAAGGCTCCAGTCCCCAGCGGTGGCGGCGGGGGCGGCCGTCGGGGGCGCGGCCTGCTGCGGCGGCGGGGCGGCGACCTGCTGCTGCTGCTGGGGCTGCTGTGGTGGCGTCGGCGGGGCCGGTGGCGTTGGGGCTTGCGGCTGGGCCCGCTGGTAGCCTGCGGCAACCAACCGGGCGTCGTGCAGCGGCAGGCCGATGTTGGCCGGGTCGTCAATCCGGGTCGCCCCTCCGCCCCACGAAAATTCAAACGCGGTGCGGCTTTCACCGGAACTGGTCACGTAGGGCCGCCCCTTAAGCCGCCCCACGAACTGCACCCCTCCGTTTCGCGCGGGGTTGCCGTGCGCCAACCTGGCCGGGATGGTCGCCATGCGCAGCTTTGGCGAATTGGTTTCGGGGTCGATGTACTTGGCCACAATCGAGCCGTCCGGCTGCTGCTGCTTCACATGCTCAACCACCCCAACGCCCGCCAGCCACCGGCACAGCGACTGCAGCACCGCCTCAAACCACGTCCCCCCGTTTTTCGTGGTGTTTGAGCGGTCTGCGGCCGTCGGGATTTCCAGGCGGTGGTAAATGATCGACCCCGGCGGCGACTGGCCGGAAATGGAATTCAGCACGCGGCAGCGCACCGTAATCTGCTGGCGGCCGTTGCGGTTCAGTTCGGCGTCAACCTCGGCGGATTCCACCTCCAGGTGGTAAACCCCGTCCCGGTCAATCAAAACCGGCCCGGTCTGCACGCCCCCCACGTCGAGGTCGCCCAGCCCTCCGTCCAGCGACGGGTCCGCGTAGGTGCCGTCCCCGCCTCCCTGTCGCCACTGGTCCATTTCAGCCGCGGCGGCGTCTCCCCAGTTCTCACCGGCTCCCGGAATCTGTGCCATAATCTCAATCTCCTGCAAAACGCGTAGGTTTGGTCACAATCGCCCGGCCGATCCGGTCGATCTCCCCCGGCGTTGAACTCCAACTCGCGGGGTAGCCCAGCGCGGCAAGCGCTGCGGCTTCTATGGTTTTGGCGTTGTGGTCTGCGGTCAGTCGCTGCCAGGCCGCCAACGCCTCGCGGTCTGGTGCGGTGTCGCTGGTTGGGTCAATTGCTGGGCGGAAACCCTCCAGTCGCGCCACCCCCCGGCGCGGTTTGCTGGGGCAGGGGCTGCGGCTGAGGCTGGGCTTGCGGCTGGGCGGTCGCGTCGTTGGCCCAAGCGGTCAATCGTGCGGCGTCGGCCTGCTTGCGGGCCAGTTGCTGCAATTTGCCGATCAGGTCGTCCGCGTCGGCGTATGACAGGTCGCGCGCCTTCGCGCACGGCTGGCCGGTCTGCGGGTGGCGGCGCTTCGCCAAGTTGGCTTGCCACGCCTGCGGGGGCATTTGCAGCACTTCTTTGACCAGTCGGGCAATTTCGGCGAACTGGGCGTCGTCAATCATCGTGACCGCGGTCGCGCTCGAGTCCAGCGTGTCGCCCGGCACGTCGAACGGGGGCGGCTCGGGCGTTGGTGTTGCGGCCTGCGGGGCGGGCTGCGCGGGCTGCGGCTGCGCGGGCTGCGGCTGCGCGGGCTGGGGCTGCTGGGGCTGCTGCTGCTGCTGCTGCTGGGCGTGAACCTCGGCGGTCCGCTGCTGAGCCTGCTGGTTCGCCCATGCGGCCTCCACCTTCGCCTGCGTCGCCCGGGCGGCAGCGATCGCGCCCGACTGGTCAGAGTTAAGTGGCGTTGTCGCCTGCGGAACCTGGGCCGGGGTCGGGTTCGTCTGGGCCCGGATTTGCGCGACTGTCAGCAGATTCGCGGCCTTCGCCTGCTCGGTCGCCAACATGTCGGCGGCGGTCTGGGCGGCCAGTTGGGCCCGCTCGTCGTCGGTCATGTTGGGCGGTGCGACCGGCCGTTCGTCGGCCTTCAATTTCGAGTAATCCGGCGGGGTCTGCATGTACGCCCGGATTTTGGCCGGACTGCAGGCTGACATGCGCGGCGGCAGCACGGGGCGCGGCTCCATTTCGCCCGTCTGCGGATTCAACACAAACACGCTCAAGCGATTTTTCAAGCAGGTGGCGTTGGGCGCCGTGGGCGTGCGCCCCTTGTCGTCAGGTTTTCGGTCCAATTCAAGGAACAGAGACGACAATTCCATTACGGTCTCCTTGCCCTTGGGTTCCCTTCTGCCAGTGGGCTTCCCCGCGACAAACTGCTGCCGCTGGTGGCAGACAAGCACCACGGTCTCGATTCCGTTTCCCAGCAAAAGGGCCTTGTAGTGGCTTTTGACGGCCGCCCACACCATCGCCTCCGATTTGGCGAACTGGCCAGCGGTGTAACCGAACTCGGCGGGATTGGCCCTGACGTATTCGACCAGCCCCTCCTCCAGGCTCGAAACATCATCGACCACGGCCACGCGAAACCGCCCGGGGGGCAGGCTCGTGTAAATCTCCCGGAACATTTTGAACAGGTCAATCGGCCGCAGGCGGGTGTTGCCGTATTTCTCGCGGGCCCGCTGCTGCATGTCGATCCGCGTAAACTGCAGCCCCTGCTGGTAGGTTTCGGCGCTTTTCTCGAAATCGAAATGCACGCACCGGGCCGGGTCGATCATCAGCCCAAACAGCGTTTTTCCCGATCCAAAATCGCCCGTCACGGCAATAAAGGGCAGGCTGAATCCATTGGGCCAGAGCGGGGGCGGTGGGGTTGCAGGCGCGGCGGCGGCCGGGCTGGCGTTGGTGGTTGCGGGGGTCGCGGGTGTCGGAACGGCGGTCATCGGTCGGGACTCCTCGGGTAGTGGGTCAGGGTCAACACAGCAAAACAGAACAAAACAGAACACAGCAGAACAGGGCAAAGCGACCGGCCGGGGGTCAGCAAAAATAACCGGTCCACAGCGAGTACAAGCGGAGGCACAGGTCAACGTCCGACTGCACGTAATCGGCCAGTTTTTCCAGCCCCTCGGGGCCCGACCGATACAACGCCTCGACCTGCGAACCGTCGCAGCCCTCGGCCAAGGGGGCCAGCCCATAGCAGCGGGCAAGGGCCTTAAGTTTGGCGGGCTTACCAAAGCCAGCATTGCCGTAGCGAATCTTCATGAGGTCCACAATCTGACCCCACGGGCGGCCAAGGTCGAACTTGCGGGTGGGCTCGACCCCCAGCAAAATCGACCGGGCCAGAATCACGGGCAGGTCGAACGCGAGGACGTTGTATCCGCCGATCTGGCGGGCGGTCCGAACTTTCGTCCAGAAGTTTTGTAACAACACGCGTTCGGCGTTGTCGTCGGTCTCGTTGTTGGCGTTGGTGGCGATAACTGCATGCGTAGAGCGGCTGTCGGTTGACCACCACTCCCCGGTCCCCAGCGCGACGATTCGGCAAAACTCGGGAGTAGTCGCCAGCAGCCTTCGGCGGTCTTCCTCCGCGCCGGCAACCTCCCGGCGTGCGGAAATCGCCCGCTGACAGCGGTCCGCTACCCCGGCGCGGGGCTTTGGGGCCTTCCCCTCTTCGGTCACCAGCAATTCCAAAAACGCGGCTTCGGGCTGCTCGCGCTTGATTCGGTCTCCCAACGCATCGAGCGACAGCCGAAGCCAGTCGGCCGGGTCGCCACACTCGGCGCTGGAGCGTTCCGGGGGCAACTCGGGCAGGGGGGGCAGGTCGAATTGGTCCAGGCGGGACTCGTCGGGGATGGTCTCCACGTCAAAAAACAGGACGGGGCACTGACCGACCCCAGCGGCCCGCGTGTGGGTGTAAACCGGCTCCCACTGTCCCTCGGCCCCGTCCGGGTTGAGCCCGTTAGCCTGGGCCACTGCGGCCGCGAATGCCTCGTGCATGCCTCGGGGCGCGATCCACTCTGGGCGCACTTGCAGCGACTTTAACGCGTCAACATATTCAAACATGTTGTGGGGCCGGGGCGGCGGCGAGGTTTGCGGCGACACGTCCGGAACGTCGTCTAGGTTCCATTCTCCGCAATCGTCGGGCGACGGCGCCGGCGACGGCGGCGGAAATTGCGATTCAGCGGTGGGCAAGTCCGGCAGCGGTGCGCCGGCGGCGCTGGGGTCTGCGGTGGGGTTTGCGGTGGGGCTGGTCGGCTGGTCGGCCACGGGGTTCTCCTCGGTAAGGGGTCAGTCAAAAAACAAGTCAACGAAAACCAAGTCAATCAATCACTCAGGCGGCGGGGGCTCGTCGTCCGCATGGCCTGCATCGCCAACCGCTGCCACTCCAGCGTCCCGGCGATGAGAACGAACAGCCCCAGCGCGGCCAGTCCTTCGCGGCCAAACGCCTGCCACACAGCCACGGCGGCAACGGCGGCGCTGGCGATCACGACCGGCCCCTCCGGGGTGGCGTTATGGGTTGCGGCGCGTTCAAATCCCAAAAAACGGTCCGCGGCGCGGGCCCCTCGTTCTGGTCCTTTTTTCGGCGGATTTCGGCGCGGTCGATCTCGAAAATTTCGGGGCTGCCGTTGAAAACAATCTGCGGCTCACCGGTCCGGGCGTCGTAATTGAACCGAATCACAAGCCGCAACTCTCGCCAGTCTTTGCCGTCGCGAATCGCCTCGAACAACGCCTGCGGGTGAACCTGCACGGTGCATTCCTCACCCTGGTTGCGCACAAACGCCAGCCAGCTTTCGACCGGCAGGTAGTCGGCCTGCCGGTGTCGCGGCTCCCCGCTTCGCGTCGCGGCCTGCGGCTGGGCCTGCGGGCTGGCGTTGGGGTTGTCGCCTGCGGGGCCCTCGGCGTCGAGGGCGGCGTGCCGTGCGGCGTTCTGAGCCTTCCACGCGGCGCGGGCTTGCGGCGAGTAGTATTGCCCGCGCTGGCGGCTGCGGAACTGGGCGTCGGGCCCGGTGGCGGTGTCGCCTGGGCGGTCGGAATCGGTCGGGATTGGTGGCACTGCGGCCTCCTGGGTCAACGGTCAGCGGTCAACGGGTCAACGAACGCGAGTGAATCAATCAATCGAGGGAATCGGGCAGGAATCGAACCTGCCAAGCCAACCTGCAGAACATTTGGCCAACGTCTCAATCAGGCAGCGGCACCAGTTCAAAGGTTGCGCAGCCCAACATAACGTGCGGGGCCTCCCCGCTCCCGACTCCAAAACGCCCGGGGCTCCCTCCCCCCGCAACTCGGCCTCCGGTCTCGGCCAGCGGCCCCCGTGACACGCTCGCCCGACCCCCGGCTTCGTTGCGTCGTGCATCCTGCACGCGGCGGGTGAATGGTAATCCGGGAATCGGCTGAGTCAAGCGAGGTCGGTTAGCAAATCGGCCGAAATCGTGCGGGAAATTGGCGTTTTTGTGTCGTAAGGCGTTGCGAGAAAACGGGTTGAAGAATTTTGAAAAATCTGAAAATTTTGTGGGCGTGGTGGCGTTGGTGGTTGTGGGTGCGGTGGGGCTGGTGGTTGGGGGTGCGGTGGCGTTGGTGGTTGTGGGTGCGGTGGGGCTGGTGGTTGGGGGTGCGGTGGGGCTGGTGGCCTGCAAATAGGCAAAAAACGAAAAATCTGGCTTGGCCGGGGCGTTTAAGTCGATAGAATGCCGGGAGTTCATCATTCCAACGAAAAACGGGGTGCCGTGTGGCCAAAAAACAGTCGGACCTGGCTTTTGTGACGGTCGCGGAAGCGGCGAAACTCGCGCGGTGTTCGGTCGGCACGATTTACCACGCGATTCGGTCCGGCGTGTTGCTTGCGGCCTGTGTGCCGATGGTGGCGGGGAACTCGTTGCTGATTCGTCGCGGGTATCTGCGGGACTGGCAGAAAACCGGGCGGCGGCGGCGAGGTCGTCCCCGTCGCGATGAACAGCGACCGGCGGCAAGCGCTGCGGCTCGCGTCAACAGGCAGGGCTCGCGAGGGGCTGACGTTCCAGCGGTTCGGGGTCGGCGGCGTGCGGGGTCGGCAACTGCGGCGGGCCGGGGTTCGGCATCGCCTGCAAAAAAATAAAGGGAATCGAGCGCCGGCGGTGTAGCCGGGTGTTCGTGACGCGAACAGCCCCCGGGGGAGCGATTCCCCGGGGGCTGTTTGTCTTTGGCGTTGGCGTTGGCGCTGGCGTTGGTGCTTGCGGGCCTGCGGTCCGCCTGGGCTACCCGGCCTGCTCGGCCTGCTTGGCCTGCTGCGGCTGCCGTGGTCGTCGCGTCCGCCCAACGCCCCGCAGTTTGACCAGCGCCTGTATTTCTTGTTCCAGCCACGCCCGCGAGTCATCGGGCGAGTGAAACACCACACGGAACGCCCGGAGAATCTGCGGCAGCGTTCGGCCGACTCCGTGTTTCTTGGCCAACAGGCTAAAGTGCCTTACTGAAATCGGGCGGCCTCCGATCTGCTCGAACCGGGCGACGGCGGCGGTGATGGAATACAGGTCGAGGGACAAAGCGGGCGGCGGGCTGCTGGTTGCGTTGGTGGGCTGCTTGCGTGGCGTGCGTGGCATGGTCTGGGCTCCTGGGGTTGGGGCTGGGGTTGGGGTGGGTCGGGAATTGGAACGGGTCGGGGTCGGGTTGCGTTGTCGCTGGCCTGCGGCCGGTCTAGGTTGGTTCGGTTCGGGAGAGAATCCGGCTCGTCGAAATGCGGTGGCCGTCGGCGTCTATTGCGGTTTTTGCGTACACCACTGCTCCGTTCAGCCACCTTTTCATGTAAACCTCAGTGTCGCTACACCAAACCTCTTCCCCGATGTTGCTCGGCTGGCCTCGAACCACAAAACACCACGGCGGGTTGTCCAGTTGGGCAAAATCATCGAGCGGGACCCCAAGAAATTCCGAAATCGCCAGGGCTGCGTCCATTGGCGAAAGCGGGGCGGGACCCTTGGTCCATGCGGTCGGCGGTAGGCAAATTGCAGGGCACACAGCGGGGGCGGGCCTGCTCTCCTCGGCGTGCAATCGCATCAATTGCGCAACGCCTGCAATGGCGTTTTCCAGTCTTCGGGCCCGGGGTTCGACCGGCCTGCCCGGCCCTTTGCGGGCGGCCACCGCCTCGTCTGAGTCCACCCACAACAGCAGGTCGCAGTTGTACGCGTACGCGGTTTCGACGGCCTTTTTTTCGACCTGCAGGTGGCCTAGGTGGTGAAGATCGAAACAGCCATTCAGCAGCACCGCGCCGCGGCTTCCCCGGGGCGGCGTGGTGGGCCGGGCGGCCGGTTCGGTGGTGGGTTGGGCGGCGTTGGTGGGGGTGAACGTCAATTTGGCAGTCATAGCCTTGGGCCTCCTGGGGGGTTGGGGTTGGGGTCGGGTCAAAGCGGGTCGGGTTGTTGTCGGGTCGGGTTGTCGCTTGCAGCCCCCGGGGAGGTCCCCCGGGGGCTGGTCGGCCGGTTGGCCAGTCGGGTCACACGTTCGCGGCGGGGCAATCGACCACGATTCGCCTTGCCTCGATGTTTGCCAAAAGCAATATCAGCAGATTGTTAGCTTTGCTGGTTTCGAGGGCCAAAACGTGGCTGCGAATGTCCTCCAGCAATCGAGTTGCGTAGGCGGTGGCAAGGGCCTGCGAGGGGGTCAAGCTGCTAGTGGCGGGGGCGTTGGAAGCGGGGGCCTTCATCTCGTTTTTCCTGTCGTTGGGGGTGGTGGTGTCAATAATCAGTGAACAGCGGTCAGCTTATCGGCCGATTCGGTAGTCGCCATCTTCGCGGACAGCAAACCACAGCACTTTGCCGTCTCGTGCGATAATCGCGTACTGGTCGGTTGTGTCGTAGTAGCGAATCTCTCCGCCAACAATTCGCACTTCGCAGCCCCGAAGTTCCGGGCTGTTTGCTGCCACGCGGGCCTGCATTGCCAGCCTGGCTTGGTGAAACTTTTCGGCTTCCACAAATGTCTGTCGCGTGGGCAGAATTGTTCCAAGCATCTTGGGGGCCTTCATCTTGTTTTTCCTGTCGTTGGGGTTCACTCGTTCGCGTCGGCCGCCGTCGTCGTCGGCCTAGTGGATTAAGTATAGCTGTTATCGGCTACTGGCGGCAATCGACAATTGCCAGAATTTTCAAAATTTTCGCCAAGTCGCGAAAACGCCCCGAAAAACAGCCTGGA
>Ga0315909_10010005_pt1 | contig 10169 bp, 8 predicted proteins | sample LakEriMetagenome_11_FD_203527 | JGI IMG/M metagenome (GOLD analysis project Ga0315909, IMG submission 203527) | Freshwater fungal communities from buoy surface, Lake Erie, Ohio, United States - Buoy 2 MA125 | ecosystem: Environmental > Aquatic > Freshwater > Lake | place: USA: Lake Erie, Ohio...
CTCTGCCAGGGCATCGAGCTCATTGTGCGCCCGCACCTGGCGTGAATCCGCCAGGCCGCAGGCGCGCGCCACCTCGGTCAACTGGGTGCCCAGGCTGGTGTGACTGGGCTGCATGCCGGTCTCGGCAAAATGCCCGTTGTCCAGCACGACCACGCTCAAGTTCGGCGGCTGTTGCGCAGCGATCGTGGCGAGCGCACCCATGCCCATCAGCTGTTCACCGTCGCCGGTGATGACCAGCACGCTGCGCTGAGGCTGCGCCAGCGCCAGGCCCAGTCCGATGGCGGCGGCCCCGCCCATCGCGCCCCACAGGTAAAAATTTTCAGGCCGGTCACCGGCTGCGAACACGTCATAGGCCGATGACCCCAGCCCGGTGATGACGAGCGCATCGGGACAGGCGGCGATCAGGCTGGCCACCACCGCACGACGGTCAAGCTTCGAGCCGCCCGACTGAACCGATCCCTTTTTCACGCTGCTGCCGGACTTGCCTGCCTTGGACACTTTTTTAGCGCTCATTTGGATGCCACCCATTTCTTGCGACCGATCAGACGCTGCGACAGCAGCACGGCCATGGGCTCGCCACTGTCGAACGCCGAATCCAACGCCGCCTGCACGGTGTCAGCCACATCTTCGGCCCGATCGACCCGCAGCACATTCAATCCCATCGCCTCCAGCACAGTCTGCGTGGCGCGCGCCATGGGGACCTGCCAGGGATTGAATTCGGCGAACTCGCCCCGCATGGTGATCAGGGTCAAAAACGGAAAGCGGCAGTTCTGAATCAGCGAGAGCATGTTGATGCAATTGCCCACGCCGCTGCTTTGCATCAGCAGTGCAGAACGCTCACCGCCCAGCCATGCGCCACAGCAGGTCGCCACGCCTTCTTCTTCGGTGGTCAACACTACCGCACGCATCTTGGGGTCGGCATGCACTTTGCGGATCACGTGCGCATGGCCGGCATCGGGCACATACGCCACCTGGCGCACCTGCCCTTTTTTCAGAACGGAAAAAATCTCTTCCTGCCACGCATGTGGCTTGGCGACGGTCACGGTGATGCTCTCCTCACAAACGGCAGCCTGGCTGCCCGATTGGTCTTGCTGGAATGAAGCGCCAGATCAAGTGCGACATGAAATGCGATAGGCATGTCGACACAACGCACTACAGCCAGTCCCGCTCCTGCTTCTGGCGCGCTTCAAATCGCGCGATGTCCTGCTCGTAGGTCATCGTGAGGCTGACCTCATCCACGCCCTGGAGCAGACAGTCCTTGCGAAAGGAATCGATCTCGAACGCATCAGACTGCCCGTCCGGACCGGTGACCCGCTGACTGGCCAGATCGACGCTGATTGTGGCGCCTGGCGTCTCGCGCAGCAGTCGACGCAGCACTGCCACGCGCGCATCGGGCAAGCGAATCGGCAGCACACCGTTTTGAAAGCAGTTGTTGAAAAAGATGTCGCCAAAGCTGGGCGCAATGAAGGCCCGAAAGCCGTTGTCGACCATCACGCTCACGGCGTTTTCGCGCGATGAGCCGCAGCCGAAATTGCGATCGGACACGATGATCCGTGCGGCGGCGTAGGCAGGCTGATTGAGCACGAAATCGGGCCGAGGAGCGCCCTCGGTATCAAAGCGCAGGTCATGGAACATGGCCGGCACCTGCTGCTCACGCGGCAGCCCCAGATAACGCGCCGGGATGATCTGGTCCGTATCCACATTGGCCTGATCCAGGGGCACCGCTGGCGCGGTCAGGGTCGTGAAAGCTTCCATCGTACTTAGCCCCCGGACGCCAGACGGCGAACATCGGTGAAACGGCCCGTGACCGCTGCAGCCGCCGCCATGGCGGGGCTGACCAGATGGGTGCGCACGCCGCGTCCCTGGCGCCCCACGAAATTGCGGTTCGAGGTTGAGGCAATGCGCTGCCCGGGCAAGCCGGTGTCGCCATTCATGCCCACGCACATCGAGCAACCGGGCTCACGCCATTGCAGGCCCGCCTCAAGGAAGATCTTGTCGAGCCCCTCGGCCTCGGCCTGACGCTTGACCAGACCGGACCCGGCCACTACCCACGACGGGATGACCGCCTTGCGCCCGCGCACCACCGTGGCGGCTGCACGCAGATCCTCGATACGACTGTTGGTGCACGAGCCGATGAACACACGATCCACGGCGATGCTGTCCATGGGCGTGCCGGGCACCAGGCCCATGTATTCGAGTGAGCCTTTCATGGCATCACGCTTGGCGGCGTCCGGTGCACTCGATGGATCGGGCACGCGGTCGGTGATCGCCACCGCATCCTCGGGGCTCGTGCCCCAGGTGAGCATCGGCACAATCGCCGCTGCATCCAGCGTCACTTCGCGATCGAACTGAGCGCCCGCCTCAGTGGGCAGCGAGCGCCAGTAGGCCAGCGCACGGTCCCAGGCCGCACCCTGCGGCGCCAATGGGCGCCCGTGCAGGTAGGCGTAGGTGGTGTCGTCAGGCGCCACCATGCCGGCCCGTGCCCCGGCTTCGATCGACATATTGCACACGGTCAGGCGCCCTTCGATCGACAGGCCACGGATGGCAGAGCCCGCATACTCGATCACATGCCCGACGCCACCTGCTGCGCCAATGCGCGCAATGATCGCCAGGATCACATCCTTGGCGGTGACGCCTGCCCCTAGCGTGCCTTCCACGTTGACCCGCATGGTCCTGGGTTTGCGCTGCCAAAGACACTGGGTGGCCATCACATGGGTCACTTCAGATGAACCAATGCCAAAGGCCAGCGCACCGACCGCGCCATGCGTGGCGGTGTGCGAATCGCCGCACACGAGCGTCACGCCCGGCTGCGTCAGGCCCTGCTCCGGGCTCACCACATGCGCAATGCCCTGACGCTCGTCATCGATGAAAAAGAGGCGCACTCCGCTTTGCTGCGTGTTGTCGCGGATTTGCTCGACGAGGTGACGGTGCTGCGGATCAGGGATATCGGCCAGCGTGCGGCCCGCCGTGGAGTTGTAGTGATCGGGCGTGGCCAGGGCCAGGTCGGGCCGACGCAGCTTCAGGCCCTTGGCGCGCAGACGGGCAAAGCCTGCGGCCGACCCGTCGTGCATCAGGTGCCGATCGACATAGAGCAGCGTGTAGCCGTCCTCGCGGTCCACCACCACATGCGACTGCCAGATCTTGTCGAAGAGGGTGCGCGGTCCGGTCATGGCGCGGCTCGCTCGTCAGAGGCGATCATCGCCCAGCTCATTTTGCAGCCACCTTGACCGGAGCACCTGCCGCAGCGCCACTGGGTGCAGCAGCGGGCTCGAGCGGCTCCCGGAAGGCGGTGCGGCGCGCATCCCACTCTGCAGCGCCAAAACGCGCGAAGGTCTTGGCGGGCGAGGTTTCCACCTTGGGCACGGGGTAGCGCCCGGTCTGCTTGACTTCATCGAGCAGCTGGTCGCACACGCTGATGATGCCGCCCAGCAGCAGCCCGGGCAGGATGGCGATGGCGTAGCCCATGCGCTCGGCATCGGCCAGCGGCAGATCGGGCGTCTTGCCGCCGCGCACCACGTTGAGCAGACACGGGCCCTTCACGCGCTGCGGTACCAGCGCAATTTCCTCAAGCGATTGCGGCGCTTCCAGAAACGCCACATCGGCCCCATTGGCCAGCGCCAGATTGGCCCGCACGACGGCTTCTTCAAAACCGATCACGGCGCGTGAATCGGTGCGCGCGATGATGCAGAAATCCTTGGAGCGACGCGCAGCCGCGGCAGCACGAATCTTTGCGATGTAGTCCTCGCGGCTGGTCACTTCCTTGTTGTCCAGATGACCGCAGCGCTTCGGAAAAACCTGGTCTTCGATGTGAATCGCGGCCACACCCGCCCGTTCGAACTCCTGCACGGTGCGAAAGACATTGAGCTCATTGCCATAGCCGGTATCGGCATCGCTGATCAGCGGAATGGAAATCGAGTTCACGATCCGCGTGGCATTGGCCACCATCTCGGTGAGCGTGAGCAGACCATAGTCGGGGTAACCGAGCGTGGCCGAGGTGCCAGCGCCGGTCATGTACGCCGCAGAAAACCCGGCCCGGTCAATGGCCCGACCGGTAATGCCATCGACGGCACCAGGTGCCACGACCATCTTGCCGCTGCGCAGCAGCGAACGGAATTGAGCGGCCTGCGACATATCTGATCTCCTGAAGGACTGAACAAGTGAATGGCTCAGGGCGACAGGCGCAGACGCACCCGGCGGGCTGGCCGGTTCGCGTGTGAAGTGTCTCCCCGATGTGCGCAGCCTGCGCAGCCGTTGCAGCCCGCTGACCGGACGCTGATTCTGCGTTGACTGTACGTCATATGCCGATGCCATGGTTCGATACGCCGGCAGCTGTCATTACAGGCTCAGCCCGGGCCCTTGTCAATCCGCGTTCGCCCTCATCGGCCCACCAAGTCGCCCATGCGCTGCAGGGCAGCGTTTCAAGGACCATCCGGTGCGACGGCGCCTGTGCACCTGGGCAAGCGACAATGCGTGCTGACCCTTGGGATATCGATGACGCCACCCGACAGCAAACGCTTCAACGAACGCCGGGTGCTCGCGTGGATGTGCCTGATCATCTTTTTCAATCAGGTGGGTTTTGGCGCTGTCGTACCTGTGCTGCCGCTGTATGCCAGTTCGTTCGGCGTATCGGTCTCGGCCATCGGTGCGACCATTGCTGTGTATGGCGCAGCGCGCTTTCTGTGTGCCGTGCCCTCGGGTCGCATGGCCGACCACTACGGCAGGCGTCCCGCACTGGCGCTCGGCGGGCTGCTCGGTGTGCTGGGCAACCTCTGGTCGGCATGGGCCGGCACGTTTCCCGAGTTTCTGGTGGCCCGGTTCATCGCAGGGCTGGGTGGCGGCATTGTGGTGAACATTGGTGCCGTGGTACTGGCCGACATCAGCACACCCGCGCGGCGCGGTCGCATGATGGCCCTGTATCAGGGCGCGTTTCTGTTTGCGGTGGGTGTGGGGCCGTTGCCCGGCGGACTGCTGGCCGAGCGGTATGGCCTGGACATGCCCTTTATCGCCAACGCCGTGGCGGCCCTCGTGGTGGGCATCATCGCCTGGTTTGCCGTGCCGGAAACACGTGACTTTGCAGCACGCAGAGACGGCGCACCCAGCCAGGCCCTGCCCTTTGGCGAACAGATTCGTCTGATGACGCGCAAGGTAGGGTTCCTGCTGGTCTGCCTGACCGGCTTTACCCATGCCATGGTGCGCACCGGCGGATTGTTCAACGTGGTGCCGCTGGTGGCTTCGGGCAGCCTGGGCCTGGGGGCCGGACAAATCGGCGCCAGCATGGCGCTGGGCAGCCTCTTCGGGCTCCTGGCCACCTACCCTTCCGGCATGATCGCCGACCGCTTCGGGCGCAAGCCGCTCATCGTGACGGCCGCGCTTATCACTGCGCTGTCGTTTTTCGGGTTCTGGTTTGCCACGTCGGGCCTGCAATTTGGCGTGGCCTGTGTCATCTGGGGCATTGCAGCAGCAGTCACCGGTGCTGCGCCTGCCGCCTATGCCGCCGACAATGCGCCACCGGGCATGAACGCAACGGCCATGAGCATGTACCGCGCCTTGTCCGATGTGGGCTACGTGGTGGGGCCGATCGGGCTGGGCATCCTCAGCGATCTGGCCGGGCCCAAAGTGGCCCTGGCCTTTTGTTCGATCGCCATCGGATCGGTGGCGCTGGCCTTCTGGCGTTATGCGCCTGAGAGTTACCGGCGCCGTTGAGTACTCCGAGCGGCGGGCATGCCCCGCCTGACCCACCCGACCTTCCGTCTTACTTGTCGCCCCAGGGCATCTCGGTCCACAGCTGGCGGAACTGCGCCTCGGTGTCGCGCAATACGGTGCGGTACTGCGCCGGCGCCAGATAGCGCATCTGCGTAAACAGCCCGGCGTTGATCTTCAGAAATTCCGGGTCGCTCGTGGTTTGCGCCACAGCCCGCACCCAGCGCTCGCGCACCTCGGCCGGCAAGCCTTTGGGCGCTGCAATGCCACGCAGCGACGACATCTCGATGTTGTAGCCCTGCTCCTTGAAGGTGGGCACATCGGGGGCGAGCTCGGTGCGCGTGGGGCACATCTGCCCGAGGTTGCGCAGCGGCGAGCCGGCCTTGATTGCCTGCATCGCTTCGCCAATGTTGACCGCCGCCACATCGATCTGTTTGCCCAGCGTGGCCGCACGCACATCGGCCGCGCCCTTGAAGGGCACGTGATTCATCTTCACGCCAGCAATCTTTTCGAAGTACAGCATCGCCAGATGATCGTCGGAGCCCACCCCGGTGGTGCCCACCGTGACCTGACCCGGACGTGACTTTGCAAAGGCGGCGAGCTGATCAAGCGAGCGAATCGGGCTGTCTGTGTGCACCGAAAAGTTGCCCGGGTCATCGACCACATTGCCGATCAGATCGTACTGCTCCCAGTGAAAAGGCGACTTGCGCTCGATCGGGATGGTGAGCACGTTGGGCGTGTTGATGAATCCCACCGTGTAGCCGTCAGCGGCGGCCGCAGCCAGCTGACCGAACCCGATACCACCCCCAGCGCCGGTGCGGTTTTCAATCACGAGCTTTGCGCCACCGCCCAAATATTTCTCGATGAAAGGCGCCATGGCACGTGCCATCACATCCGTCGCACCGCCCGCAGAATAGGCAATGATCATGCGGATCGGCCGATCGGGATAGGCCTGCGCCCGTGCGGTGCCCGACACGCCTGCGCCTGCTGCGCCCAGGGCTGCCAGGGTCTTGAGAGTTGATCTTCTGGAGGTATGCATGGTCTTGGAGTCCTTCTTGGAATGTGCCTGGAATCTCTAAGCCGCCGCCTGGATCGGCCGACCGAGGATCGCCTCGAATCGCCTGGCAAAGACGGGCCACACTTCGGGGTTCACCAGTCTGGGCGGACGCTCACCGCGCAGCAGACCAACGAGCTGATCCGCAGACCAGGTTGCCATGGTCTCACGGCATTCATGGGTCACGCCCGCGGTGTGATACGTGGCAATCACCGAAGGATGTTGCAGCAGTGGGGAGTCGAGCGGGGGCGGCTCCTGGTCCCAGACATCCAGTCCGGCGCCCGCCAGATGGCCCGATTGCAAGGCTGCATGCAGCGCCGCTTCATCATGGATACCGCCTCGCGCGGTGGTCACGAAATACGCGCCGCGCTTCATCCGCGCAAATGCTGCAGCATCGATCATGCCGCGCGTGGTGGCATCACGCGGGCAATGCAAGGATACAAAGTCACTGCGCTCCAGAAGCTCATGCAGGCTCACAGGCTGCGCGCCCCGCTGGCGAATCTCCTCTGCGCTCAGCAAGGGGTCATGCGCCAGCACATGCATGCTGAAAGCGCTCGCCAGGGCCGCCACGCGCCGCCCCGTGTTGCCAATGCCGACCACGCCCACAGTCTTGCCTGCCAGCTCGCGACCGGTCAGGTCTTCGCGCGAAAACCCACGCTCACGGCGCAACAATCGATCACTCTCGGTGATGCGATGGGCAAGGCCAATGATCAGACCCAGTGCATGCTCGGCCACCGACACGGCATTGCCGCCTGACTGGTTCACCACAGCCACCCCGGCACGCGTGCAGGCTGGCACATCGATCGGGTCAAACCCTGCGCCGGTGGACGAGGCACACAGCAACTGCGGGCAAGCCTGCAAAAGCTCCTGCGTCACGAAGGCTGCAGCCGACAACTCGTCTTTCGCAGCAGTGACGTGATACGCATGGGCGCCCTCCAGCCCGCGCGCGGCATCGGAAAGACTGGCAGGCATGGCTTGCACCAGCAGCTGCACATCGCTGGCAGCGGTGACCCGCTGATCGAAGACCGGGTGGGTCCAATGATCAAAGCGCACAATGCGCGGGCGAGGCAGGCTCATCACTCAGGTCCTTGTGTCGGGCAGTCAGACCGTGATGTTAACCAGTTCCAGATCCCGGCCTGCACAAGGCTTTTCCCCTGCCTGCAGCGGTAGTCTGCATCGCCAGCCCCGCCTCACCACGTTCCCTGAAGGACCTGCACGATGAAAGCATTGCTCAGCCACGACCCCGGGGGACCCGACACGCTGGTGTTTGAAGACATCCCGCAGCCCGTGCCGCAAGTCGGCGAGGTGCTCCTGAAGGTGTTGTCGGTCGGCGTCAATTTCCCCGATGCGCTGTATATCCGCGATCTGTATCAGGTGAAGATGCCGCGCCCCTTCGCACCGGGCTCGGAAGTCTGCGGCGTGGTGCAAGCGCTCGGGCCGCAGGTGCAGGGACTGGCCGTGGGGGACAAGGTGATTGCACGCTGTGGCACAGGGGGCATGGCGGAATACGTGACCGCCGCGGCCACGCGCTGCGAAAAGATCGCGCCGGATGCCCCCTCACATGAGGCCGCTGCCTTGTTGCTCACCTACACGACGTCGTATCACGCGCTGGTGGATTGCGGGCATCTGCAGGCGGGCGAAACGCTGCTGGTGCTGGGCGCTGCGGGTGGCGTGGGCAGTGCCGCGCTCGATCTGGGTCGCGCCATGGGTGCACGGGTGATTGCTGCGGTGTCCAGCCAGGACAAGCTTGATTTCGCTCTGAAACATGGTGCACACGGGGGCATCGTGTATCCAGGCCTTGCTGCCGATCTGTCGCAGCGCGATGCGCAAAAAGCGCTGGCCGATCAACTCAAGCAAGCCGTGGGGCCGCACGGCGCTGATGTCGTCTACGATCCGGTGGGCGGGCCTTACTCTGAAGCGGCAACCCGCACGCTGCGCCCGCACGGTCGCCATCTAGTGGTGGGTTTCACAGCCGGCATTCCGCGCTTGCCGCTGAATCTGGTGCTGCTCAAACGCAGCCTTATCGTGGGCGTGGATCTGCGCAATTTCAGCGAAAGCGACCCGCAGGCCAACGCGCGCAATGTCCGCACGATCATCGACATGTGGCAGGCGGGCACGATCAAACCGGCGGTCTCGACGCGCTTTTCCCTGGATCAGGGTGCACAGGCGCTGCGCGTCCTGGAATCACGTCAGGCGCTTGGCAAGCTGGTGGTCGACGTCGCCACGTGAAACTGTGAACGACTGAACCGCGTCATCCCACAACCGGACGCGTCCGCACCCACGCACTTTGCGTGCGGCCGTTCTGTTGCGCACACTGCACGGCATAGGACAGCAGATCGCGCTGGGCACGGCTGCCACCAATGCGCTCGTGGGTCGCCATGAGCGGTTGCAGGTGCTGCAAAGTGCCTAAATGATCGCCGCACGCCATGGCTGCAAAGCCACGCGCCAGAGCGCTCACCATATCGGCCGCGGGCCCTTTTGCCTGATCACGCACGCGCGCCAGGCCCGCATCGTCACCGGCCATGGCGTAAACCGCCGCTGCATGCGCATCAGCAAAGGCCAGGCCAGGCTGCGGAAAGTACTGGTTGGCATAGTCGACCAGCGCACGCCAACGCTCAGGCTGTGGTGCAGCACCCAGCAGCTCGGCACGCAAAAGAAATGATGCTGAATCGGTCAGCACATTGAGTGGCGGCCCCCAGGCACCACCGGGCCGAATCTTTTCATCGAAGAGCGCCCAGGCGGTGCGCTGATCGCCCAGCTCCAGGGCCCAGAGCGCCATGTGCCAGGCCAGATGCCCGTGCATGAAGCCTTCGCGCGCATAGCCTGCATACCAGGTCTGCAGCCAGGACAACCCGGCCGCATCCTCGCCGGCCTCGTAGTGCACATGCGCCTGAATATGCGCGGCATTGGCGTTGTCCGGGCGCTGAGTCAGCGAACGTTCGATCGTGCGCCGGGCCGCATCGATCTGACCCACCTCGCATTGCGCAAAGCTGTACGCATACTGGAACCACCAGTCGTCGCCACAGTGCGCTTCAAAGGGCTCAAGAAAATGCATCAGCGCCTGCTCGCGGCCGGCCTTGCCTGAAAAACCGAATAATCCGAATACGCCCGAGGCCGGCACCATCACCATCACATCGCGCGGCCAGCGTGCCAGGTGCGCCCGGATCTGATCGAGCGCACCAGCGCCATCGCCCATCACCACACGCTCCAGTGCCCGCACATGGCTGCGCTCGCGTTCGTTGGCAGCGTCCAGGCACATCAACGCCTGCCCCGCACAGGCACGGGCCTGCGCAGCACGGGCATGCACCTGATGCGCGCGAGCCAATGCGATATGCGCGACCGCCATGGTCGGGTCGACAGCCAAAGCCGCCTCCAGGCGGGCTTCAATGCCCGGTTGCGCACACAGCAGCAGGCG
>Ga0315909_10010007_pt1 | contig 10168 bp, 7 predicted proteins | sample LakEriMetagenome_11_FD_203527 | JGI IMG/M metagenome (GOLD analysis project Ga0315909, IMG submission 203527) | Freshwater fungal communities from buoy surface, Lake Erie, Ohio, United States - Buoy 2 MA125 | ecosystem: Environmental > Aquatic > Freshwater > Lake | place: USA: Lake Erie, Ohio...
CACAGCAAGGCCGAACCCAAGGCCACGGCCAAGCCAATTTGAAAGGAAGCCTGTCGACCAAAGGCGGACTGCGTGCGCGCCACCAGCGGCGTGGACAGCGCGCCGCCCACCACATAGCCCATGACCGGCAGCGTGGCCATCCAGCCCAGGGGCGCCAAGCTCAGCCCGACCAAACCGCTGATCGCAATGAAGACCACGTTGTTGGTCAGGAACAGGCCTTGTGCGGCGGCCAGCAGCCAGAGGTTTTTATTCATCAGCCACTGTTTATACAGCGTGGGCCAAAACCAGCGCGGCCAAGGCCGCGGTTTCGGCGCGCAGCACCCGAGCGCCCAAGGTCACGGGCAACCAGCCATTCGCGCGCGCTTGGGCGTCTTCGCTGGGGCTCAGGCCGCCTTCAGGGCCGCTCAAAAAGCACACGTGGGTGTCCGCGGGGTGTTCGGCCAAAACGTGCGCCAATGGCCGTGTGCCTTCGGCCAGCGACAGCACCAGCCGCAGGCCGGTGCGCGGCACTTTGAGCATGACGGCCCAATCGGTCACCTGGGCCACCTGGGGCACGCGGTTGCGGCCGCACTGCTCACACGCGGCCACGGCCACCGATTGCCAGTGGGATTGTTTTTTCTGAGCACGCTCACCGCTCAAGCGCAGCACGCTGTGTGCGGTGTGCAAGGGCTCGATGGCGTGAACGCCGAGCTCGGTGGCTTTTTCCACCAGCCAGTCCATGCGGTCGTTGGCGGGCATGCCCACCACCAGCGTGACCGGCCGTGGCGACTCGCATTCCAGCGCCTCAAAGTGGTCCACCCGCACCTGCACATCGCTGCGGCCCATGTGGGTGACGGTGGCTTGCCACTGCCCGCCTTCGCCGTTGAACAGGGTGATGGTGTGGCCCGGTTGGTGGCGCAGCACCTGCACGTGGCGCGCGGTGCCGGGGGGCAGCGTCAGCTCAGCGCCGGCGCTCAGCGGCAAGGGGCAGTGGTAGCGGGGCATGCGCGCGTCAGACCCGGCCGAAGGCGTAGCCACTGGCGGCTTCAAAACCCTCGATCTCGTCGATGAGTTTGAGCAGCGGGCCCAGCGCTCGGTAGCGGTGCGCGGTGGAGCGGATGTAGTGGATGAAACGCGGTGCGTCGGCCAAGTACTTGGGCTTGCCGTCGCGCAGCGTCAGGCGCGCAAAAATGCCCGCGACCTTGAGGTGGCGCTGCAAGCCCATCCACTCCACGGCGCGGTAGAAGGCGCCGAAGTCGCTGTGCCAGTCTTCAAAGTCCAATAGGCCGGTTTTGCGGGCCTTCTCCCAATAGCGGATGGTCACGTCGATGACGAAGTCTTCTTCCCACGTCAAGAAGGCGTCGCGCATGAGGCTGGCGATGTCGTAGGTGACGGGGCCGTAGAGCGCGTCTTGGAAGTCGAGCACGCCCAGCTGTTGAGCGGGCGTGTGGCCCGGCTGGCGCGGCAGCATCAGGTTGCGCGGCATGAAGTCGCGGTGCACATAGACCTTGGGGCCGATGAGGTTGTGCGCCACGATGCTGTCAAAGGCCGACTGCAAGGTGCGGCTTTGGCCATCGTTCAGGGTGATGCCTTTGTGTTGGGCCAAGTACCAATCGGGAAACAGCTGGACTTCGCGGCGCAGCACCGCTTCGTCGTAAGCGGGCAGCACACCCGGCTGGGAGGCCAGCTGCCAAGCCAACAGGCTGTCGGTGGCGGCCATGTACTGGGCGTGGTTGGCCTGTGGTTGGTCGCGGTCGATGCGCTCCATCATGGTGTGTTCACCCAGGTCGCTCATCAGCATGAAACCGTTGGGTTCGTCCCAAGCCAAGATCTCGGGCACCAACAGACCGGCTTGGCGCAGCAAAGCGGCGATGTCCACGAAGGGGCGGCAGTTTTCTTGGGCCGGCGGCGCGTCCATGATGATCAGGCTGTGGCCCTGCTGGTGGTCGATGCGCAGGTAGCGGCGAAAGCTGGCGTCGGCCGAGGCGGGGCGCAAGCTGCCCACCTCCAAGGCGTGCTGAGCCGATTGGTTTTGTAACCACCGGCCAAACACCTGTTCACGTTCGGGATCGGTCCACGTCACGGGGGTGAGCAGGGTGTTCATGGGGGCTTGGATCATCAGATTGGCGGCAAAGCGCACCGCGGCGCAGCGCATAGGATAATGCTTACTGATTTTACAAACCGTTGTCCACTCGATATGAATCCTGAATTCGATCAAGAGCGTTCCATTCGCCGTTTGCGTGAGCAGCGCCGGTGGACAGCCGCCTGCCTTCCTTTGCTCTGCCTGATGCTCGGTACCCCAGCCGCAGCAGAGGAAGGCGTTTTGGACCTCAAGCCCTCTTTGGAGATGGTGCCGCGCTTGAGCGAAGAGGCGCTCAGCGACGCCCCCACGTTTGTGGGCGGCCAGTTGGTGGAAGGCTCTGCCGGCCAAAACGTGGACATTCAAGGTGCGGCCAGCTTGCGCCGTCACGATGTGGTCATCGATGCCGACCGTTTGGACTTTGACCAAACCACCAACCAAGCCCGGGCCCGTGGCAACGTGCGACTCAACCGCATGGGCGACCGCTTTGTGGGCGAAGAGCTGACCTACAACACCGAGACCAGCAGCGGCATTTTCTTAAAACCCCAATTCACTTTGTTGGCCAACGAGGTCAAGGGCGATGCGTCCCGGGTGGAGTTTGCCAACCAAGTGCAAACCACCGCGCACGACGTGCGGTATTCGACTTGCCCACGTCCCCCTGGCGAGCATTGGTTGCCCGCGTGGATGATGCGCAGCGACCGCGTGGAGTTGGACCATGTCGAGGAGGTGGGTGAAGCTTATGGTGCTGTGCTGGAGTTTCAGGGCGTGCCCTTGCTGGCCAGCCCCTATTTGACTTTCCCCATCAGCAACAAGCGCAAATCGGGTTTGCTGCCGCCCACCTTGAACGTGGACAACATCAACGGTGGTGAAGTGACTTTGCCTTGGTATTGGAATATCGCGCCCGATCACGACGCCACCTTCTACCCCACGGTCATGGCCAAACGTGGCATCGACCTTGGCGCCGAATACCGTTACATGACGCCGGGCTCCGGTGGCGTGGTCCGCGGGGCGTTCATGCCCAATGACGGCTTGCGCAACAACGAAGACCGCTGGGCTTTGTCTTACCAACATGCGCACCGCTTGCCTTTGGACCATGCTTTGGCGGCGGCGGGCTTGGGTGGAGAGGCGCGTTTGCGTTGGAACCTCAACCGCGTGGGCGATGACAACTACTGGCGCGATTTCCCCCGCGGCACCAAGTCCTTGACCAGCCGATTGCTCAACAACGAAACTGAGCTGTCTTGGGCCGGTGGCCCTTGGCAGTTCAGCGCTTTGGCCAACCAGTGGCAGACCTTGCAGGTGCCGGAGGCTTTGATTGGCGTGCCTTTCAATCGGGTGCCGTCATTGGCTTGGCGTTACAACCCGACCGGATTGGCTTGGGCGGGTCTGAGCGATTGGAAGTTGTCGGCGCAAGCCGAATGGACCCAGTTTGAGCGCAACACGCTCGAGGGCCCCGCTGACGCTAACAACGGCGCCCGTTCGGTCTTGGTGTCGCAAGTCTCTCGCGATTGGGGCGCGCCGGGCTGGTTCATCAAGCCGAAGTTTCAGTGGCACACCTCTCAATACGCGCTCGACGCTCGAAACGCCGAAGGCCAGACGGCTTACGCCAAGTCCATACCCACCGTGAGTGTGGACACGGGTTTGATTTTTGAGCGCGATTTTGATTGGCTGGGTCAGTCGCACCAACAAACCTTGGAGCCGCGTCTGTTCTGGACTTGGACGCCTTTTGAAGCTCAAAACAACCCCATCTACGACACAGCGTTCAAGGAATTCAACACCACCACACTGTTCAGCGAAAACCTGTGGGGAGGGCACGACCGCCTCTCCGACACGCGCGCGGTGACGGCTGGCTTGACCAGCCGTTGGCTGCGTGCCGCTGACGGCGCAGAGTGGGCGCGAGTGGGTTTGGCGCAGCGTTTGACCTTGGCCGATTGCGTGGGTGAAGTGGGCTGCCCTCAAGCCGAAACCGAGGTGCGCAGCGACATCTTGTTGGATGGCAACGTGCGCCTGACCGATCGCTGGGCCGCGGACTTCAAAGCGCAGTTGGACAACCAAGCCGAATTTGCCCGACGCACGGTCACGTCCCTGCGTTATTCGCCCACCAACTACCGCACCGTCAGCGTGGGCTTGCGCACCCAAAAAGCCACAGCAAACGCCCTGCAAACCGAGTTTGTCGACTTGGGTTGGCAGTGGCCGGTGAGCGACTTGTGGGGCGCCGATGCCCAAGACCAAGGACCTGGGCGGGGCCTGGGTGTGGGCCGCTGGTACTCGGTGGCCAAAATCAATTACAACGTCGCAGACAAAGCCGTGTCCGATTTGGTGGCCGGCTTTGAGTACGACGGCGGTTGTTGGGTGGGTCGGTTTGTGACCTCCCAACTCCAGCGCGGATCCGAACAAAAAAATATCAGCTACATGTTCCAACTGGAGTTCGTCGGCTTTTCACGCTTGGGCGTGAGTCCGCTGCAAACCCTGCGCGAGAGCATCCCCCGTTACCAATTCTTGCGCGAACAAGTCAACCCACCGAGCCGATTCCAACAATATGACTGATGCTGTGACGATGGGCCGCTGGGCCCCTGTGTTGGCCCTGTGCTGGGGGGTGTTTTTCTTCGGTTTGGCCCAAGGCCAAACCCCCTCTGCGGTGACCGTGCGCTCGGTCGACCACATCGTTGCGTTGGTCAACAGCGATCCGATCACCAACAGCGAGTTTCGGCAGCGCTTGCTCAAGGTTCAAACTCAGCTCAAAGAATCGGGGGCGACCCCACCTGCGGCAGACGTGCTGAGCGCGCAGGTGTTGGAGCAGCTGGTGTTGGAGCGTGTCCAACTGCAGCGAGCTCAGGAATTGGGCTTGCGTGTGGACGCCGACAGCGTGGACGATGCCAAGCGCCGCTTGGCCAGTCAAAACGGCTTGAGCTTGGAGGCCTTCGAGCGACGTTTGCAGTCCCAAGGCATCAGCCCGGAGGCCTTTGCCTTCGATGTGCGTGAACAATTGCTGTTGCAACGCCTGCGCGATCGCGAAGCCGATGCGCGGGCCAAGGTCAGCGAAACCGAGATCGACGAATACATCGCTGAACAACAGCGCTTGAAGCCTTTGAGCAATTTGTCTTTGCACTTGGCGCAGGTTTTGTTGCCGGTGCCTGCCGGCAGCGACGCGGTTCGCGAAGCGGCGATTCGAGCCCAAGCCGACGCCATCGCAGCCCAAGCCCGCGCCGGTCAAGATTTTGCTCAATTGGCCAAGACCCACTCCAAGTCCAGCGACGCTGAGCAAGGCGGCTCTTTGGGGATGCGATCGGTGGACCGTTTGCCAGAACTGTTTGTCAACGCAGCGGCTTCAGCCGCTGCCGGATCGGTGGTCGGGCCGGTGCGCAGCGGTGCTGGCTTTCATGTCTTGAAGGTGCTGGCGCGGGAGCAAGTGGGCCTGCCCGATGCGTTGATGCCGCAAACGCTGGCGAGGCATATTTTGCTGCGCCCCTCGTCAAGCCTGAGCGAGGCTCAAGCCATCGCCCAAATGCAGCGCTGGCGTGACAGCATCGCGGCAGGGCGTGCGAGCTTCGAAGCTTTGGCACGCCAGCACAGCCAAGACGGTTCGGCCCCCAGTGGTGGTGAGTTGGGTTGGGCCTCACCCGGTCAGTTTGTGCCCGAGTTTGAGTCGGCCATGGATGCGCTCAAACTCGGCGAGGTTTCGCCGGTGGTGGTGTCGCGCTTTGGCGTGCACCTGATTCGCGTGGACGAGCGTCGACAAGTGCCCATGAGCCTGCCCCAGCAACGCGTCATGGTGCGCAACCTGCTGCGCCAAGACAAGGCCCGCACCGCCCTGACCCAATGGTTGGGTGATCTGCGCGCGCAGGCTTTTGTCGAATACCGCGAAGCGCCGCGTCCATGAAACACATCGCGCGCAAGCGCTTTGGGCAACACTTTCTAACCGACGCGGGCATCATCGGGGCCATCGTGGACGCCATCAACCCGCAGCGCAGCGACGCGATGGTTGAAATCGGTCCCGGCTTGGCCGCGTTGACGCAGCCACTCATGGCCCAACTGGACCAGCTGGCGGTGATTGAGCTCGACCGCGACTTGGCCGCTCGCTTGCGCGAACAAGCGGCCTTGCAAGTGGTGGAGTCCGATGTGCTGCGCGTCGATTTTTCTCGGCTGCATGAGGCTTTGGGGCGCAGCGGCCCCGCGCCGCGTTGGCGTGTGGTGGGCAACCTGCCCTACAACATCTCCACACCCATCTTGTTCCATTTGCTTGCCCATGTGGGTGCGGTGCAAGACCAGCACTTCATGCTGCAAAAAGAGGTGATTGACCGCATGGTCGCTAAGCCCAGCACCGCCAGTTATGGACGCCTGTCGGTCATGCTGCAGTGGCGCTACGCGATGGAAAACGTCTTGTTTGTGCCGCCCGAGAGCTTCGATCCGCCCCCGCGCGTGGACAGCGCGGTGGTGCGCATGGTGCCTTTGGCCGAGCCCCCCAAACTCAACGAGGCGGTGCTCAGCGAGTTGGTGCAAGTGGCTTTCAGCCAGCGCCGCAAAATCTTGCGCCATACCTTGGGCCGCTGGCTGACCGATCACGGTTACGGTGGCGAATTCGACGAGCAACGCCGGGCCGAAGAGGTGCCGGTGGCCGAGTTCGTGGCCTTGGCGCAAGCCGTTGCGGCATAAAAAACGCAGCCCTCGGGCTGCGTTTTGTGTTGGGCGCCGACGCGCTTATGCGGCGGTGAGCCAGTAACCCGCGTTGAACGGGCTGCTCATGCGCAAGGCCATGGGGCTCACGTCCAAGAGCTTGTCGGTGGGCATGGGCTCTTCGTTTTGCACTTCGATCGGCTCTTCGCCTTTGGGTGTTCGGGCCACCGAGAAGGAGTAGAAGCAGCGGAAGGGAATCTTGCGGTCGGACCAGTAGTCGGCCGTGTCGCGGAAGATGTCCAGCAGCTGTTCACGCGCTTCTTTGTCGAACTTGGCGTGGGCGGGGATGTGCTCCAAGACCACGATGAAGCCGGTTTGTGGACCCGACTTCTGGACCATGTCGGTCATGCAGTCGTACAAGGCGTCAAAGTTTTTGCCAAAGTGGGTGGGCAAGGTGTACTGCGAAGCAATGAGCTCCAAGACGTCTTGCTTGCTCTGGGCTTTGGCCAAGTTGGCGTACAAAAAGTGATGCCCCAACTGCTCGGCCGAAGCCTGCAGCTCTTTCACGCCGTATGCGCGAATGGATTGCACGATGTTCGTGCGAACGTTGCGAAGTGGCGCGTCCATTTCCACGTCTCTTTCTGAAGGCTAAGTTTGAAAACCATGCTCAACCGCGTTGGGTGCACCCTGTCAAAGTCAGGGGCTCAACGGTCATCGGATTGAGAAAATTGTGCGCATTTGACCGTTAAAAATAACGGGTGCTTGCCCTTTTTGCCAGTTTCTTGGCCCGGGAAAACCCTCAATGCAATCCATGGAGTGTGCCTGAACAGGCCATAAAAAGCAAGCACATACCCATCCATGGCCTGAACACATGGAGGTATTGGAAAAGAAAGAAGTTAGCGCTTGCTACAGCGCAAAGCTTTAAATGTTGGTGTTCGCTTCCATGACCGTCAAGGCCGTCATGTTCACGATGCGGCGCACCGTGGCGCTGGCGGTGAGCACGTGGGCGGGCTTGGCCGCGCCCAGCAGCATGGGGCCGATGGCGATGTTGCCGCCCGCCGCTGTCTTGAGCAGGTTGTAGGCGATGTTGGCGGCATCGATGTTGGGCAAGACCAACAAATTGGCGTCACCTTGCAGGGTGCTGTTGGGCATGAAGGTCTTGCGGGCCTCGGCATTCAGCGCCAAATCGCCGTGCATTTCGCCATCCGCTTCTAGCCAAGGTGCGGTTTCGCGCAGAAGGGCCAGGGTTTGGCGCATTTTGAGCGCACTCGGCTGGTTGGACGATCCAAAGTTGGAGTGCGAGAGCAGGGCGGCCTTGGGGGTGATGCCGAAGCGTTTGATCTTTTGGGCCGCCATCACCGTGATTTCGGCCAGCTCCTCGGCCGAGGGGTCGTAGTTCACGTGGGTGTCGACCAAAAACACTTGGCGGCCGGGCAGCATCAGGGCATTCATGCCGGCGTAGCAGTGCGCCTTGGGGTGTTTGCCGACCACTTGGTTGATGTACTCCAAGTGAAAGGCGGTGTTGCCCCAAGTGCCGCAAATCAGGCCATCGACTTCGCCTTTGTGCAGCATCATGGAGCCAATGAGCGTCAAACGGCGGCGCATTTCGATTTTGGCGAACTGCTGTGTCACGCCTTTGCGCTCCATCATGCGGTGGTAGGTTTGCCAGAAATCGCGGTAGCGGGGATCGTCTTCTACGTTGACGACGTCGTAGTCCAGGCCGTCTTTCAGGCGAAGACCAAATTTGGCAACGCGTTGGGCGATGATGGCGGGTCTTCCGATTAAAACCGGGCGTGCAATGTTCTCGTCCACCAAAATTTGGCAGGCACGCAAGACGCGTTCTTCTTCACCTTCAGCATAGGCCACTCGCTTGGCACTGGCTTGCTTGGCCGCTGCGTAAACGGGTTTCATCATGGAGCCCGACGCGATCACGAAGCTTTGCAGCTTTTCTCGGTAGGCGTGCATATCGGCAATCGGTCGCAAGGCCACGCCGCTGTCGGCGGCGGCTTGAGCCACGGCTGGAGCGATCTTCATCATCAAGCGGGGGTCAAAAGGCTTGGGGATCAGGTAGTCGGGGCCAAAGGCGAGGCTCTCACCGGCATAGGCCGCCGCCACCACCTCGCTTTGCTCGGCTTGGGCCAACTCGGCGATGGCGTGCACCGCCGCAATTTCCATCTCCAAGGTGATGGTGGTCGCGCCGCTGTCCAAAGCCCCACGGAAGATGTAGGGGAAGCACAGGACGTTGTTGACCTGGTTGGGGTAGTCGGTGCGGCCGGTGGCCATGATGGCGTCGTCGCGCACGGCTTTGACGTCGGCGGGGTCGATTTCCGGGTTGGGGTTGGCGAGCGCAAAGATCAGCGGTTTGGCGGCCATGGACTTGACCATGTCTTGCTTGAGCACCCCGCCCGCCGACAGTCCCAAGAACACGTCGGCACCGGCGATGACTTCGCGCAAGGTGCGGAAGTCGGTTTTTTGCACGAATTTGATCTTGTCTTCGTCCATCAACTCGGTGCGGCCCTCGTAGACCACACCGGCCAAGTCGGTGACCCAGATGTTTTCGCGGGGGATGCCCAGCTTGACCAAAAGGCCCAAGCAAGCCAAGGCCGCTGCGCCCGCGCCAGACGTGACGAGTTTGATCTTCTTGGGATCTTTGCCGACGACCTTCAAGCCGTTCAAGATGGCCGCGCCCACCACAATGGCGGTGCCGTGTTGGTCGTCATGGAAGACGGGAATCTTCATGCGCTCGCGCAGCTTTCGCTCGATGTAGAAGCAGTCGGGGGCTTTGATGTCTTCGAGGTTGATGCCGCCAAACGTGGGCTCCAGCGAGGCGATGATTTCGACCAGCTTGTCCGGGTCTTTTTCGTTGATTTCGATATCGAACACATCGATGTCGGAAAACTTTTTGAACAGAACGCCCTTGCCTTCCATCACCGGCTTGGAGGCCAGGGGGCCGATGTCGCCCAGACCGAGCACGGCGGTGCCGTTGGTGATGACGCCGACCAAATTGCCGCGGCTGGTGTATTTGAAGGCGTTGGCCGGGTCGGCCACGATTTCTTCGCACGGCGCCGCCACGCCAGGCGAGTAAGCCAAGGCCAGATCACGCTGGTTGATGAGTTGCTTGGTGGGCGCGATCGCCACTTTGCCGGGACGGGGGAACTCGTGATACTCAAGCGCCGCACGGCGCAACTCGGCGCGTTTCTCGTCTTGGGTGGGATTGGACATGTCGCGGTCTCCTGGCGTGAAAAGGGCTTGTGTCAGCACAAGGCGTGGGGCATTCTACGGCGACAGGGCCTGCGCCACTGTCAACTCGGGGGTGCTTGCGCTTGTGACCGCGCAAGGGCTAATGGGTGGGTGGCTCAGTCGCGCATGAGCGCTTCGATGGCGTCGGCGTCCACCGGCACGCCGCGTGAGATCAGTTCACAACCTTGTGGCGTGACCACGGCGTCGTCTTCGATGCGGATGCCGATGTTCCAAAACGCTTCGGGCACGTTCTTGGCC
>Ga0315909_10010008_pt1 | contig 10167 bp, 15 predicted proteins | sample LakEriMetagenome_11_FD_203527 | JGI IMG/M metagenome (GOLD analysis project Ga0315909, IMG submission 203527) | Freshwater fungal communities from buoy surface, Lake Erie, Ohio, United States - Buoy 2 MA125 | ecosystem: Environmental > Aquatic > Freshwater > Lake | place: USA: Lake Erie, Ohio...
CTGAGAAACGTGCTAATGCGCGCTTTATCCTTAAAAGGCTTGGGTTATACAGCGAAGGTGTTATGGGTGAAGACGAGGCTGACGACTTTAAGAACGCCGTTAATAAGCAACGCGCAGAAGCAGCTGCAAGCAAATCAGTACCAGGTGCTAGAACCGTAAATATTGATTAATGGGATTAATGTCACAATCTAGGATTAAGAACCTAGAATCGCAATGCCCGTATCAGTATTACAAGGAAAGCGTAACTTACGAATGGAAGGATGAGCCTTCTATTCAAATGCAAAGAGGTAATTACTTCGAGTACAAAGCAATAGGCGCATCACTAGCAGGAGACGTAGTAGAACTACCTCTTGCTAGGGGTAAGCCTTCCGTAGCGCAAGAACGGCTTGATGAGCAAGCTGAGATATTCAAGCAATGGGTCGCCGATAATAATATAGAGATTATCTCTACTCAGACAGAGATTAAGTTCGAGAATAGATTCAGGGGCGTTATAGATGCTGTGTTAGGCATTAACAAGCGCCCATGGATTAGTGACCTTAAGTGTACGTCTGATATTATCAACACTCGTTCTCCTCAGTATTCTTGGCACTCTATTGAGTATATGGATGTTCTTCAAGCGTTTTCTTACCTTATAGCTTGGCAAGATATGCACGGCGAGCCTGCAGAAGGTTTCCTGTATTATGTAGTAGACTACACGCCTGCTAAGAAGAAAGCTATATGGGACGTTAAGTTTGATTTAAACAAGAAGCGCGACGAGTTCTTAACTAGACTTAGTAGCGCAGAAGAAAAGCATGAGAAGATATTAAAAGGCGAACTACCGCCTGATTTTAGTATGTGTGCAACCTGTAAACGTAAAACAATCTGTGACCAATATAAACCACTATGAATATATTAAGCCCAGAACAAATTGCTTGGCTTGTTCCAAATAAGCCTGGAATCACATTCTATATTCCCGATTGTGGTGAATATATAGAGCACAACGATTTAACTATTGAAGATGTAAGGCGGGCTGAAATTAGTTGGACGTTTTACTTAGACCCAGAAACATACGACAATCTTCCTGATGAATTTAAACAATTAGCGGATGTCAGAAAAATCTAGTTACATAGGCAAGAAAGATAGCGTAGTAGCGTACGTTGCAAGAGTTATGGATAACTTTACAGAAGACGACAACCTGTCAGTTACCATAGAGAAAATCGGCAACCTTGCATCTGCTAGGCAAGAGAAACTTTACTGGGCGGCTGTTACGGCTTTCTGTAAGGAAACAGGTAACGACAAAGACGATATGCACCAATACTTTAAGGAAGAACTCCTTAATAAGCGAATGCGGGTAAATAAAGAATCTTTAAAGGACTTAACATCCGCAGAGATGGCTTTATTTATCGAGCATCTTCGTAAATGGGCGCATGAAAATCAGTTTACACTCCCAATATGACAAGACACAGGAAGAGTATTATATGGCACGATATTTGTACTAAAGATATTCCCTCCTTACCTTATACTCCACTAGAGATGGCTTTAGCAGAGTACGAAGGAAGGCCTTTTATTAATAGTTTGATTTGGTTATTCTCAGGCCTCACTGGCACAGAATCACAAGACGAGCTTAATAAAAGATATTCAGATGAGATGTTGTTTGAATATGGACTAGAGGCGCTTGACAAAGCAGAAATCAGAGATTTTATTTACACAATTAACAATTACAATGCACAAAAGCACGGAGCTATTATCCAAGATTGTAGTCTGGAACAAGTACGGTAGATTCCTTTACGACCAGAAGCGTAGAGAGCGCTACGAGGAAATCGTAGACAGAAACAAACAAATGCACATAGACAAGTTTCCTGAGCTTACAGAGGAAATCAATGCGGCCTATGAACAAGTTTATAGTAAGAACATACTACCAAGCATGCGTTCTTTCCAGTTTGCTGGAGACGCCATTCGGCAGAATAATGCTAGAATCTTCAACTGTTCTTATCTTCCAATAGAGCGACTACAAGCGTTTCAAGAGCTTATGTTCTTATTGCTTTCTGGTTGCGGTGTTGGTTATTCTGTAAGAGGTAGACACGTAGAAGCGCTTGGCACATTTTACCCATTAAACGGCAAGAAGACTGAGACATACATTATCCCTGATTCTATTGAAGGATGGGCTATGTCTATTGACTTTCTAATTAGAAGCCTTAAAGACGGATACGAGCCTGTATTCGACTACTCTAATATTCGTAAGAGAGGAGAAAGACTTGTAGTAGGAGGCGGTAAAGCTCCAGGCGCAGAACCATTGCGTACCTGTCACCAAGAGATTATTAACTACTATAAGGACTACGGTTTAATTGCGCCAGGGACGCTTGAGCCTATAATGGTGCATGATATCTGCTGCTTGGTGTCAGAAGCTGTAATGGCAGGCGGTATTCGTAGAGCTGCTATGATTTCACTATTCGACCACGACGACGAGGCTATGCTTAGCTGTAAGTCTGGAGACTGGTGGATGAAGCATCCATACAGAGCAAGAGCTAATAATTCTGCGGTATTACATCGCGCTATTACAGAAGAAGACTTCAAGCAAATCTGGAGACAGGTAGAAGAGTCTAACGCTGGAGAACCTGGATTGTTCTGGGTTAATGATATTCTAGGAAATGCGGGTACGAACCCCTGCGGACGTGGTGATATGCGAATATTAACACATTCTGGATATAAAAGATTAGATGAATGTGTTGGAGATGGCGTCTTTATTAACAAGAATGGAGAGGCTGTATCTGGTGAAGTTTGGTCGACCGGCGTAAAGCCGACGGTTTGTCTGACGTTATCTAACAGAACTAAGCTGGTGTTTACTGAAAATCATAAATTCATGGTAAATACTGGCGAAGAGGTAGAGGCTAAAGACTTAATGAACTTAAGGCTTATGCCGCACTTTGAAATAAACCAAGAGGTATCCGAGTTTACAAAGTATGGCTACATACAAGGAGACGGCGTAACTTCTGATTTATTAAATAAAACAAAACAAAGAATCGGTATTTGTTTTGGAGAAAAAGATGGGGATATGTTAGATTTGTTTGGTATAAACAAAGACGAAAGCACCACTTGTAGTTATTATGTAAGTGGATACAATGACACGCTAACTGCGCTAGGCTTTGATACAAACACTTTACCAACCAGAGCTCTCCCTTCAACTTTTTCTTCTTGGCAAGACAAAGATAAGCTCATGTTCTTAAAGGGTATGTATTCTGCAAATGGCAGTATTATTACGACGTCAAGAGTTGCATACAAGACAACATCAAAAGAATTGTCAGAGGAGCTGACATATTGGCTTACATACTTTGGTATGAACTCTTATATCACAACTAACAAGGAAACAGACGTTGTTTTTGCTAACGGAACTTATACTTGTAGAGAGTCTTATGATATTAATATCGGGCAATTTGAGGATATCTTAAAATTCGCTAAGCTAATAGGATTTGTACACCAGTATAAACAAGACAGACTAAGGAACTTAATATTAAAGAGAGCTCCTAAAGTAATCTCAATCAAGCCCGCCGGCGAAGCAGAAGTATTTGACTTTTCTCTCGACGATAATACCCACTGGGGCGTAGTAGAAGGAGTTATTGCTCACAACTGTTGCGAGATTGCTCTTCGCCCATACACGTTCTGTAATCTTGTCGAAACTCCGGTTACTGGTAACGAGGAAGAGGACTTAAGAAGAGTTAAAGCTGCAGCGTTTATCGCTACGCTTCAAGCCTCATACACCGACTTTAAGTTCTTGTCTCCTGAGTGGAAAATTAACACTGACGAGGATGCGCTTATTGGTGTAGGGCTGACCGGTATTGCTGGAGCTGGAGAGATTAATTACGCTAAGTTAGCAGAGGCTGTTAAAGAAACCAATGCAGAAGTTGCTGCTAGGATTGGTATTAATACTGCTGCTCGTTGTACTACTGTCAAGCCTTCTGGTACTGCTAGTATTGTACTAGGAACTTCTTCTGGTATTCACGCTTGGCACTCTAAGTATTATATCAGGCGGATGCGTGTTTCTAAGAATGATGCCCTTTATTCTTATGTGTTAAAACAAGCGCCATTCCTAGTAGAAGACGACTTCTTTAAGCCGCAAGAAACCGCTGTGTTATCTTTCCCTATTAAAGCGCCAGACAGAGCTATTACTAGAGAAGACGAAAGCGCAATAGAGTTTGCTGACAGATGTCTTGAAGCTAGTGTACATTATGTAAGAAACGGACAGAACAGAGACGATTTACATAACAACGTATCGGCTACTGTGTCTGTTAAAAAGTCAGAATGGCCGGAGCTTGGTAATTGGATGTACGAGAATAGAGAATTCTATAACGGCATGTCAGTATTACCTTACGATGACTCTGTTTACAAACAAGCGCCATTCGAGACTATTACAGAGGAAGAATACTTGAGACTAGAAGCTCAATTAGAAGGCATAGACCTAGACCCGTCATCTATTATCGAAGAAGACGACCTAACAGAATTAATAGAAAACTCTGCCTGCGCAGGAGGGGCTTGTGAATTAGTATAACATGGCGAAGAAAACAGAAAAAGAAGAAGAAAAGAAAGAGCCTATTGAATTAGGTTACAAATACGAGTACGAGGTTACCGCTAGGGCCTCGTACAAGACCACTGGAGACGCGATGTTTGTTGTAGAGGCTAATACTAGGGATGAAGCCGTAGAGCGCCTAGAAGAAGCTTTAAAACAATCAGGCGGCCACATGTCTAAAATAGAAGAATCTCCTGGTATTTACTTCTTAGGGGTGGGCCAAGATGAAGACTCAGAAACAAAAATAGAAACCATAGAAATTACCAAAACCCAGAACATTACCAATGTCTAATACAATTAAAGTAAGATTAACCTCAGTAGGTCAAGAACAAAGAATCTCAGATAAGTTTAGTAAGATTGAAGCCGAGTTTGAGACAGTCGGCGAATACCCTACGCCTATTGGTGTAGAGTTTGTAAACAAAAGCATAGAAGGCATCAAGAATGCGCCTATTGGTTCTATGGGTGAGCTTTACTTCGACTTAAGAGGCTATCGCTCAGAAAAGAATAACAAGGTATACACAAGCATTCGCGGTGTCTCATTTAGTATTGATGAATCTTACGGCAGCCCAATTCCTAAGAATACTAAGGAAGGCCAGCAACGCCAGTTTACTGAAACAAAAGGAGCCGCAACTAAGGAAGATGAGTACGAGTTACCATTCTAGTGTAGAGTCTAGTAATAGCCCCCGTGAGTTTTGCGGGGGTTTATTAACTGGGCTTAACGGAGATATGCTACGTATAGTGGAGATTAGAGATGATTCGCTTCTTGTCTTAGATATGCGAACAAACCAAGTAAGAGAAATAATTAAAGAGGAAAATAATAAGTAATATGTCATATCCAACAGAAAAAGATTACGCGGACGAAATAAATATAGGAGTCCCATCTCCACTTGTAGAAGCAATGAAAAGCGGGCTTGTGAGCAAAGAAGTCCCTGTTGCCAATAAACAAACAGAAGGAAAGGTTAGATGGTCTCTAGCTTCTTTTAAAGACCTTGAGCCTTTAATTCAAGCTCTTGAGGCAGGAATGTCTAAGCCAAATCCATACGAGAAAGACTCTTGGAAGAAAGGCACTATGTATAAAGAAGAACTTTGTAATTCTATTATCAGGCACACATTGCTATTACTAGACGGAGAAGAGCAAGATAAAGACGGGTTTCCTCACATTGGAGCAATTATGGCTAACGCAATGTTCTACTCTCACCACAAGAATAACGGCACTCTATTAGAAGGCCTTAAGCCTAAGTCATGAAGTATTATACCTATCAATGTAACTACGAGCTTTATAGGGCTATCAAAAGAATTAAGTCCGAACTCAAGCTAACCTGGAGCGATATCACCGCTATTGCAGAGGCAGAAGAAAAGCGGATATACAGATGGGTAGGACTTCATAAGCGAGGTAAAGCAAGAGGAGCTCTACCATCAGAAGAAACAATACGACTTCTTGCAGAACGGCTTGGCCTTAAGTTAGTAATAACGCTAGAACAACAGCCTATTAATACAGAATGGAAGAAAAATATCAACAACTTAAAAAAGGATAGACAATATAGAAACGCCAAGAAACGTCCAGTTCAGCCCGTGTCCCGTACCACTAGAGTATATCGCCAAGCACGCGAACAATGAGGAACATACAGATAACCACGTTTATATGTTTATGGACGATGGAAGAATAGGAGCCCTGTATTTGCCGCTTGTCACATCAGAACAAGCTAAATACTTATTAATGGGCGAGAATAGTTACTCAGAAAAAACAAAAAAACTTTTACATTCAAAGATACAATGAAACAACCAATCACAGCATACGGAGACAACGACTTAAAATCAACGCTATTTATTGAAAGAATAGAAGGCGACAATGTTTTTGGACGGAGAGAAGTCAGAGATGCCGCGTCTGATGGATTATTACAAGAATCAAAAGGACTTATTGCTTATGTAGAAGGCAATACATATAGATGGCACGCAGAATTAAAAGAGCCCATAACAGGCAGAATGTATGATTACTCTAACTTTGAAGCAATAGTATTTAATGACAACGGTAGAACTTAGTAAATTTGTAAAGAAAGAAACATACGGTAACAGCGTATCTTGGTGGTTAAATTACCTTGGTCATGCTTTTAATATCTTTGACGATTATGCAGACGAAGACGAAGATGAGCAAGGCGAAAGAATTAAGTGGACATGCATTCAATGCTTCCCAGACTCCCATGACCAAGGAGATTATTTCTCTGGAAACAAAGAAGTAGTTCAAGACGATATATGTTTCTGGTTTCAGAACCTTGTAGCAGAATCAATGCCATTTGTAGAAGTAAAATTTATATGGAAGGAAAATTATGACTCTTAACGAACACGCAAAACAATCAGGCATTATCTCTTATAGAGATTATATAATCGCCACATACTCCTTTATTAAGGATAGTATTAATATTCCTCCGATGCTCACGCCATGCCAAGAGTGCGACTACAGTATCAAGCTCCTACGACTTCGCAACGACTCTGGTAATATAAATATACCAATCGGAACTAAGGACGTCCCAGCGGGCGTTTCTAGCGCCTCAGAAGACATGTGGTGCTGCTTTATGATTGGCGAGGATATGGTATTCTGGAAAGCAAGCATGATTAAGGCTTATTTAAAACAAAATGCGAGGACTCTATCTAAAGAATCCCCGCAAGGTGTTGTTTCATTTATGATTCCTGAAACTCTGTTTACTACTTAGTTCTGCCAGGCCCGGTTCCTACTGGAGTCCTTTTGCCCCATAAAACTTTTCTAGCCCAATAATTAGGCGAAAGCGGATTGTTCTTTGTTGGACGTCCGCTTTTGTCTTTTATCCCCGCCGACCTGTTAAGGTAATTTTTCTTAGCCGCTGCGCTGTAGTTGTTTTTGTAACCATCTGCGCCGAAGTGTACTGTTTTAATATTGCCAGTCTTTGGATTCTTAACATAAACCATCATTTTTTTGCCTTTTCTTGTCGAAGGCATTGGTTTATTAAGAGGCTTAGACGCTTTTTTACTTTTTGGTTGACTTGCCGTTTTTGCCATTTCTTGCTCTGTTTGATGAACGTGATTCTAATACCATTTTACCTGATTTTGTGTGCGAAAGGTCTACGCCTTTTGAGTGGCGCTTGCCATAAATCCCCCTCTGTCTAGCTTCCCTATTAAGTTCTACTCTCTTTGCTATTTGGTCAGGCCGGTTGTTATACGCGGCCTGTTTTGTATAGCTTCTGCCTGTTGCTTTGTTTGAGCCAGGCGCTTTTGATTTACCTACTATTCCGTTTTTCGCCATCTTGCTTTCTTTCTTTGTTAAATTCTTTTGCGGTTAGGTTTGCAACTCTAATTAAATCAGGCTGCATTAATGGAAGTATTTTAGATACGTTAGTAATTGCCTTTAAATATTCAGTATCTTTAGGGCCGTCTTCCGAGTTTTTTACCTTGTCAAGAAGTTCGTATATATCTACAGAGGTCAAGCCAATTCCTTTATATGGTCCGGTCAGCCCTAATACTGGTCTAACCTGCGCTAGCGGACCGTAGGGTTTAGAGCCATCGTATAATAGCTTCCTATTAGATGTTTTTCTGGCTCTTCCAAGTTTTTTAAACTCTTCTATTACTTCTTCTTGGCTTAGTCTTTTTGCTTGATATGCAGATGCTATTTGCATTGCTATTTTTTGAGCCTCCTCGTTGCTTATTTCTTGACTCTGTCTTATTTGTGAGTCTGCTTGGTTAATTGCTTGCGTTACAAGCCACGACATGCCGTTACCTGTGTTACCGTAAAATAACTGAACGAAAATATTAGCGAATCCACTAAGTCCTTTTCTTGCTAAGCTATCCTCCTCCTCATCTTCCTCTTCTGCCTCTCCGAATGCTAAATAACCAAGCCCGCTAATCAACTTATCTAAGCCAAAAGCTATCGCAGAACTAACGCCCATAAATGCTACTGCATTAGCTGTTACCATCGCCGCTCTTTTTAAGTGCGCGCCCCTGTTTTCCGGGTCTAGCATCGCTGCAGACAAAGAGTCTTTAAAGGTAGTTGAGTTTTGAGCAAGCGCATTACCCATGAAGAAATTCATTTTTTTCCATAGGTTCTGAATATCGCTATCGGCAGTCATTGTTAGGTTAGCTGAGCGGTCTTTAGAAAAAGAAGAACCCATAATCCTGCTTACTGCCTTATCTGATTCAGATATAATCCTTTGATTTTCCTTGCTTCTATTGTCGCGTGACATAAAGTCAGCAAAACTCATGCCAGAACGTCTTTCGATTTCTGCTGCATAAATAATTAATCTTGTGTAGCTATCGGTAACGGGTAAAGCTGCGGATGTGTCTCTTACAAATCCTGCATATTTTTTAGTTAGCCAGGTTTTGTCTAAAATCTCGTATATCTTATCTACATACGTAGAGTTACCTTGTTGTGCAGATAGCTCTCTAAATGAATCTATTACCGCGTTACTTCTTGAAATACCAAAGTCAAAAGAAGATTCTTCAGAGGCTCGCATAAACCGTTGCCTTGTTTTATTTTTAGCCTGCTCCGTTCTTAGCGCCATTATATCCGTAAGAATAGACATATTCTCTTTATTGCCCATTACTCTTCTAATAGCAGCAGCTCTTGCTACTATATTTCCTTCTGCAAAAGTTACATAAGAAAGTATTGCCGGTATTGACTGTTTTGCTATCTGAGTGTAAGAGCCGAGCATAATTCTTGAAGACTCTGTAATAATTGGGTCGACAGCTCTTAAAAACTCGTTAGTAAACTTTTTATATCCAACATTATAAGCACTTTTTGATAGCAGTATTATTGAGTTTGTTAATACGTTTTTACCATCCTTGGTGAATATCTCATCGCCATGCGTTTTTAGTATTTTGTTTATCCTGATCAACTCAGGCGTTACATAGGCGTCGTTAAAGCTATTTGTTAGATATGTAGCCATAACGTCATAAGCGTTTAACGAATACACAACATCGTCGCTTTGCGCTCTAGCTAGAGAGTGTGGGTTTGTCTTTGTACTTATTTGTCCAAACGATTGCCCTCCTTTTCTTGATTCGTCAGTAAGCAAGGTTTCTATCTCGTTAGACGTAAACTGAGAGGAATCGAAATATTCGTTAGAAGCAACTTGTACCTTTCTGTCTACTTTGCCGATAGCTTTCCTTGGCCAATAAAAAGGTCTATTATCTATTTGCTGCTCCTTGTACACGAGAGAGTTATTTCTAACCATAGTACCGGCATCCCTAATGTTGTTATACATTGTAGTTAAAGGAACAACGTATTTCGCCCCAAGGACACTCTTTGCAATAGTCCAAACGTCAGCCTTTGGATTAACGGCAACTCCATCTAAAGCCTTAATTGCTTTTGCCATAGGGCCGTCAAATTCTTTTGTACTTTCGTTATATTTTCCGACAGATTTGTTAAACCATTCTAGCGCTACCTTTGAGTCTTTTACACTATTCTTTTTGTTTCCGTCTAGTGCACCGTTCTTAATTCTATCCTGAATATCGCGCGCGTTTTCTGTAAACAAAGCATAGTTGTGATTAATAGAATCCCCAGAAAGATAATCTAACAGCATTCCAAATACTTGTATATGGACATTTGAAGACTTCTCTAGTTTAGCGCTGTCTAGCTCTTTCTGAATAGTGTGAAGAAGTTCAGT
>Ga0315909_10010011_pt1 | contig 10166 bp, 8 predicted proteins | sample LakEriMetagenome_11_FD_203527 | JGI IMG/M metagenome (GOLD analysis project Ga0315909, IMG submission 203527) | Freshwater fungal communities from buoy surface, Lake Erie, Ohio, United States - Buoy 2 MA125 | ecosystem: Environmental > Aquatic > Freshwater > Lake | place: USA: Lake Erie, Ohio...
CCATGGTGAAATTCCGCACGAACCGAATGAAAGCGTTTTACACTTGCTTCAAAACCTAAAAGCGAGCAATCATGAACAAAAATTTGTACCAGTTGGGAGAATTGGCGTTTAGACGCTATTTCTGTAACTGGTCCAGTCGGCGTAGTTCATTCCATTCCATTTTTCAACTACCCAAAATGTACTCGTAGCCAATCTGTGACCAGATTTAATCTCTCTAACCCCATGCGAGAAATTTGCTCCTGCTGGGAAAATCAATAGAGTTCCAGCACTCGGCTTATATTCAATACCGTATTGCGAAAAATATATCTCACCGCCTTCGTAGGCGTCATTGAAATACAAAACATTGCTTAAATCACGCCAAGACTCACACACCTTATCCGCGTGCTCGTTCAATGCTGTACCAGGGATATATCTAGCGATATCTATTATTTCGGAATATCCAGAATCTGGATTTATCTTGCAATCATATGTTTTTTCAAGCAGTGGATAAATGAGGTTTCTATATTTGCGAAGAATCTTTGTTATCTCTGATTCATAACCATCAATGAGAGTTGAAATTGACTCAATTGGAACCAAGGGGTTTGACTCTCCGCATTTGGCTGTTTGGCAGAAATCCCCTATCTTCAATAGGTCTTCATCTGAAATAAAATTTTCGTATACATGGATGTATTTTTTATCTTCTAGATTTATTTGAACTTCATCCCACCCATCGTAGATATAAAAATCTGTATTTTTCATAACCCTGGGACCGTCACTGCTGATTTGCCAATTTCGTATTTATCGTAAATTCTTTCACCGTGATTAAACCCACCAGTCAAGGAGTGAGCCACGCAACGATTGTCCCAAATCACTAAATCATTTTTTCCCCAAATTAAAGACAGTTGATTTTTGGGAGATTCAAAGATTTTAAGAAGGCTGAGTTTGTATTCAACCCACTTGTCGTTGTCTTTTGCAACTGTATTCTGTCCATTGTAAAAAATAGAAATTCTATTTGTATCTGGGTGTGAGCATATTGATGGGTGCATGTATTCTGGTTTTCTGTACATTGGTGGCTCATTGATGTCCGCATTCCAACCAGGTGATTTTATTGTGGATATAAATTCAATATCACTATTTTTTAAATCTTCGTATGCGCGTTCAAGGTCCACAAATTTTGTGTTTCCTCCATTTGCAGACGGTTCTCTCATGTGCATGCAACTTATGTCTACAACCAGTTCTTCCCATGAGTCGTCAACATGCCATCTATCAACACCCCATCTAGAAAAATATTCTTCACTTGACGGGAGTGGTTTATTGTTTTCTTCAAAATAGTCAAACAACTGCTTGCTTGTTTGGTGGGTATCAATTTTCAAATAATTATGGTTTTTTGATAGCGACTTTAAGCAGTTAATAACTTGGTCTGGTTCTAAATTTATGTTTTTGAATACTAAGACCTTATGGTTTAGCAAGTCTTGATATATGGACTCGGCATTATCCATGATTGCCTGGAGCCAAAGCCCTTCATAAACCTTGCCAAAATCAGCATGCTCCTGCATGTTTAATCTTTTTCAATCTCTTTTGCGGTGTGCGTTCCCCCGTATTGCGTTACGCATCTATTTTGGAATACTGGGTTGGAGCCGACTTCAAGACCTTCAACTGGCTTCATCCATCGCGAGTAATCGGATTTACAGTAACGCTCATAGTCATCATAGATTTCATCAAACCAAACAGGCGGACACCACTCGTTTGAATCCTTGCTTTCAACAATCCTGATGTTTGCTGCCTCGTCATCGGCTCCCTGTCCGAAGAATGTAAGGTACGCATAGCGAGTGCCGCCTTCCATCTTCGTAACGCCATGGGCGCACATGTAATTGGTTGGGAAGAATATGATGTCGCCTTTTTGCGGCTTGTACTCAATACCCAGGTAAGGGAATTTGAGGGTTCCGCCGCAAAAGTTTTCACCATTAAGTTCCCCTGCAGTTTCAACATGGTCGTTAAAGTAAGCCAAAGCACCAGCGGTCTGTCTGGAAGCAACCATCCCTTTAGGCATATAGCGAACACCCTCTGTCACCTTGTAGTTCGTGTCGTTGTCTTGGTGCCAGCCAAGGATTCCCTGTCCGTGATAGCGAAGGATGTGCCCGCGAGTTTTCCACCAAAGGCTTCCAACGATTAGTGGGAACATGTCTATGTATCTAATTAGACACTTATAGATTGTGTCTTCAAGATATACGAAGTAGTCAAGGATTTCTTTTTGCGTATTTTCGTCTACTGGCGCCAGAAGGCGAACTGGTGCAGCAGGAACATCTTCCATCCTGTATCTAAATCCATCTTCATTAATACCGTATTGAACGCCGTCTTCGCCGACAACATATGACCATCGGCCCTTGTGCGCCTCTTCTGCGCAGTCGTCAATGTGTGACAGAACAAACTTCTCTACATTGAAAACATTCTTAAATACAACAAGCCCATTTCCAAGGTCCTCAAATTTGAACTGACTTATTTCAAGCAGTTCTTTTTCGCCTATTTTGGGTGTTGATGGTAGTGCCATGGCTTCAGTCTATCACGACCCTATTTTGGCCATATAGAAATTCTAATTACTTCTTGTCACAACTGTTCTGTCGGCAAAGTTTATTCCAGCAAACTCAAAGTATTCATCAAGCGTTCGTTTTGTGCCTAAAGCAAATTCGCCAATGATGTTGTTTTCTAGTATGTTCAACAACTCGCTATTTGAACCTTCAACTAGTTTTGACCATTCTTCTGGAAAATCCTGCCATGCGTGGCGGCGCTTGTTGCGTTCAATCGTTGCTGAACTATCAAAGTAAAGATGATACAGATAGGAGCCATTTGGTATTACTGGAGTAAATCCATGAGTAAAAGCGCGAGCGGCAGTCAAAAATTCTTCTCCCCAGAATGCTATTTTTCTATTCGGTTTTACTGAAGATAAATCTCCAATGGAAAATATTGCTGCACCAGATACGGAAGGCGTATATCCGCACTCGTATAGAGAGCCAACTGCGGTTTGATGTGGAAAATTAGCAATTTTAAAGTCTTCAAGTTTTTCAATAAATGCGATTTTAGTAAGAGAGTTATTCGTATCTCGCATTTCAACCATTGATTTGTCATACCAATAAGATGCTGGATACATTGATAAAAGAGGTTTTTCAATCCCGATATTGACATATTCGTCTATTGATGAGATTAAGCCGATATCCCAGTTTTGCTTAAATCTCATATGGGCATCTATTTGAAGATAATAATCTTCACCGTCATAAAACGAATTTGCCGTGTATCGCCCTTCACCTGCACCAATTCCGTTTGGAGCAATACTGGTGCGCATTGTTATTTTGTGCGGACTTTTGCATATTGGATATTTAATTTCCGCGTCCTCCATGACGCAGTTTGCAATCCCAAAATGCAGTCTTGAGTTACTGCTGCAACTTCTTATTCCGTCTGCAACAGTTTTTGCTAGTTCCAAATCATTGTATGAAGGAATTTGTATAAATACAGATTTCAATCCAGCCTCGCTGAAATAAGTGCATCTACCATTTCCCGATTGGACATGTTGCGTCTTTCAACTTGACCTTTAGCGCCATGAAACAACCGCACTCTCGGCATTGTTTTGTGGACTGAATTAGTCGTGGGCACTCAAGACAAATGCTTAATCTATCCCCTGCTTCCTGCGTAGAGGATTTTGGAGCATTGTGATTCAAGACATCCCACGGTCGGGTTGAACCAACTTTTCTCTTGTACTCCTGCCAAGGGCTCATTATTACTCCGTTGGAGCGGAGAAATTGGTTCCATCCCATGTCCAACCGTACTGAACTGTTTCCTTTAATTCAGTTGGGCATTTAATGATTGTCGGATTAGATGAAAAAATTGCGTGCACGCCGTCCAGTTGGCTGTCAATTGGAATTGCATGGCGCCAAACAACTTCCCCATCAATAACGAAGAAATAGTATTCGTTTGCTTCTGCAGAAAATGGGTCTGGAGTTGTGTCTGACATGTGATTATCCTATATCTTTCTAGTTGGCAATTAACAACTTGGTCCAGAGCATGAACCTGGGTAGAATGTTCCTTCAGTGCCGCAGCCACTTGGTGTGCAAGCAATAGTGTAGTACGGCTGAATACAGTTCGCGGTTCCAGGGCAACCAGCATGCGTGTAACCAGAAGCGACAGTGGAGCACGAGCACGGCGCAGCAGTAGTAGTCGTCGTAGTCGTCGTAAAGTCAGGCGGAGCAGCAGTAGTCGTGGTCGTCGTAGTCGTAGTGGTAGTGGTCGTAGTTGTTGTAGTCGGCGCTACTGGCGTCACGGAACCAGATGCAGATGAGGTCGCGCTTACTCCGTATCCACTATTAGCCGTAACGGTGAAAGTGTATGCGGTTCCGTTCGTGAGCCCACTAACGACAAGCGGTGAAGAACTACCAGTCGCGGTAATGCTCCCAGGGCTAGATGTAGCCGTGTATGAGGCAGTTCCCTTTCCATCGTAGGCAGAAGCGGTAAACGAAACCGTTGCGGTAGCGTCGCCAGCGACAGCACTTACGCTCGTTGGGGCATCAATGAACTTCCCCGCGCTGGAGGTGTTTCCAAAAATCACGACGCGCTCAAGTCGCCAATCAAGTACCACTCGTCTGTAGCGCGCTTAATAAGCGTTGCTGATGAATACCTTGCTCTTAGGTAAAGGCCAGGAGTTGCGCGAATTGTCACTCCAGAACCAGCGGCAATTTGAGTTTTTCCGCTTCCGTACTGGACGACGGTGATTTCTGCGCCTACAGCGAAGTTTGCTGTAGAACTTGGAGGAACGGTCAGGGTATTGGCCGAACTTACTTCCATCTCAATAATTTTATTTTTATCAGTTAGTGACAGCGTGTAGTCAGCAACCTTGTTTGAAATTGAAACATCTGCAATTTTGGACTTTGCAATTGCGGCAGAGGCATTGACATCTGCGTCAACAATTACGCCAGTACTGATTGCCGTGACTCCAGCATCGGTGACGCTGATGTCTCCAGTGATTGATGTGTATGTCGGAACGCCAGAGCCGTTTGCCAAAACAACATAGCCAGCGGTTCCCGATGCAAGTTTTGACAGAGAAATTCCTGCGCTTACAGCGATTTCAGTATTTGTTATTTCGCCAGCCTCAATTTGAGCGCCGACTTCTTCCCATGCACTTCCTGTATAAAAATACAACTTATTGGTTGCATCAATGTAACTAAACATCCCCTCAGCAAGAGTCACGCCAGCGGCCGCATAGGCGCTTGACCTGTCGCTTGTTGTGGCAAAACGATGGATTGTCTGGTCCATCAAGTATGTGTTTACTTGGGCTGCAGTTAATACCGCTCCAGTAGAGAAAAGTTTGATTCCAGCGCCAGCCATTGAAACTCCAGTTTGTAAGTGTGGTTCCAACAATAATACATCACTTGATTAAGCACAGAAACAAAGGCTGTGTAGTAAAATTTAATGTCTATTTACTGGGGGTCACATGCGTTATAGGTTGAGCACCAGAATTGTTCGCTTCCAACTTGCAGCACTATTGCCAATTTCTTTGCTGTCAATGTTTATGGCAATACCTACAGCGCGAGCGACTTTTTCAACAAACACACAAATCTCAAACAGTCAAGGATTTCTGCAGGGCGAGTTTGCCGAGGTTGGCGTACGAGCAAACGGTGCTTTTGGTTCAACTGGTGTTCCATCTGGCTTTCATCAGAACCCTGCTTCATGTTTGGGTTTTCGCGTTGACAGGGAAATGGACGGCTGGGGGACAACAACAGATGACGGTGACTACTTCTGCCCAGGTTCTCCGTTTGAAGGCTGGCAGGTAAAAGTCGGTTCAAGCCTCGGTAGAAACGACCATGGACAAACTGGTGTTTCTGGTGCGGTTTCCGATATTCAAAACTCTGGTTCTTCTCAATGCGTTTCGTGGAATAGCGCCAGTCCATATAACGGCGTCAGCATTTCACAAAGATATTGCGTTCCAACTGCAGGACAGGCTCTACATACGGATGTGACGCTCACTAACACAACTGGCTCGGCAGTTAGCGACATCTATTTCGGTCGTGGATTTGACCCAGACAATGCAACTGGAAACGGCGACATGACATGCGGTGGCTCAACGATAAGCACAGGCATGTTTTATTCGTGTAATGCTGTGACTGGTCAGGGAACAGAGGCTCAAGCAACATCTCGTTGGGGTAATGGTTCGTTTATTGCTCTGCAATCATTTGATGCTCGTGCTCGCGTGGCGCGTCAGGCTGGTGGATTTTCTTCACCCGACCCATCGGATATTTGGACTGCTGGAAACACTCTAGCCACTAGCGGAACATACTTGGGCAATGTCGGCGAACTAGGGGCTGATGCAGGCCTATATGTTGCTCTGCAGATACCGACCCTTGGTGCTGGTGCTTCTACATCATTCCGCATTAGTTATGTGCTTTCAGCAGAGGGCAATAATGCGCCCGTTCTGGGCGCACCAGTGGTTAGTGGAATCGGCCAGACTTCCGCGACTGTCGCATCAACAGTCAACCCAAAAGGATTCTCAACCACGGCAGAATTGGTTTACTCAACTGATTCTAGTTTTGCCACTTCAAGTTCTGTATCAATGGGAACACTCACGGGTACGGACGAGTTGGCTATTGGCGCAGAGATTACTGGTCTTGACCCAAGCGAAACTTACTATGCAAAGATTGTCGCAACCAATGAGACTGGAACCACAGAGTCAGCAGTATTTGACTTTGACACACTTGCGGCGACTGCTCCGATAGTTTTGTCTGAAGAACCAACTGTCACAGTTGACGATGGTCCTGTCACTCTTTCTGGAACATTAAACCCTAACGGTTTTAGTTCTACTGCAGTATTCCAATACAGCACTACAGCAGACTTCTCTGGAACCGTGGTGGATGTTCCAGTATCTGGAAGTTTCACTGGCACATCACTTTCAACCGTATTTACTGTTGTTTCTGGCTTAACTGGTGCAACGACTTACTACTTCCGTCTAAAGGTCACTAATGCTTCAGGGTCGGCATATGGCTCAACTATCTCCTTCGTCCCCAACGATATTCCTGCGCCAACATCTTTGGTTGTAACGAGCCTTGACGATACAACTGCGAATGGAACTCTTCGTTGGGCTATTACTCAAGCGAACGCTACTGCTGGTGGTATTTACGACACAATTACCTTTGGCGTTGATGGAACAATCACCCTGTCAAGTGCACTCCCACAGATAATACAGAACCTGACTGTTGCTGGCAACGGAAGAACACAAACCATCATTGATGGAAACAATCTGTACCGAATATTTAATGTCCCATCTGGGCGCTCTTTAACTGTTTCTGACATGACACTAAAACAAGGTCAGGCTACAAATGGTGGTCTCATCTATAACTCACAGGGAACCGTAGTTGCAACGAACATTCGGTTTACTGCAATGGGTGGCGGTAGTGCTGTTTGGAATAACAATGGTGGGTCAAGGGCAGTTTATACAAACTGCACTTTTGACTTTCTGAACAACGGTATTGCTGGTGACTATGGTTCAACTCCACAACTTGCTGCTGGCGTTACAACTTGGGCAAGCGAGCCAGATTCGGTATTTCAAAACAGAACCTATGTAGATAACTGCGTATTTGATAATAACAATGCAGGTATTTACAACTATCGCTTCACAAGAGTAAATAACTCAACATTTACAAATAACGGATATGCAGCGAATATCACTGGCTTGAACCGCTCGCAGATATTGAACTCAACATTTAGCAATAACGGAATTGCCGTTTATCATAACGCCTGGATTCCTACAACCTTCAACATGGGAACAGATAACCGCATAATTAGCGGAAGCACATTTACTAATAACGGCATTGCTATTTATCTTGACGATGGATACAACAATGGTCGCAAAGACCCTCGTTGGGCGACAATCACAGGAAACTCATGGGACGAGCAAGGAACATGGGTTCTTTATTACATTTGGGATGGAGCATCAAATGTCAGCGGAACAGTTGGATTTGAAGAAGCAACATCGCTATTCACGCAGTCTGCAAACCTCAGTGTTGCTCCTGCTACGACTACAACTACGAGTACGACTACTACAAGTACTTCAACAACAACAACGACGGAAGCACCGACAGAGTCCACAGAACCAGCGGTAGTTGTCGCCCCCGTAGCGCCTGAGCCAGAGACCACATCCCCAGAAGACACCACGCCAGCCACGGAAGAGACGCTGCCTGAAGAAACAACGACAGAAGAGACAGAGCCAGATACGACAACTGAAACAGTGCCATCAGAAGAAGAAACGGAAACAGAAGTAATTCCATCTGATGATTCTACCCCTGAACCAGAGGAAGTTGCACTCATCATTGAGAGCCTTCCAGAAGATGCGTCTGCCGAAGATGTCGCATTTGCTGTAAGCGAGGCCCTAATTGGCGCTACGGCGGAAGAGGTGGGAGCGGTACTTGAGTCTGTATTGGCTGATGCGACCACAGAAGAAGTAGTTGCCGTTCTATCTGCAGTGTTTGAAGATGCTTCATCATCTGAGGTAGTGGCAATTCTTGAGGCAACATTTGCTGACGGCGCGACAGACGAAGAGGTTGCCGCTGTAACCGAAGCATTGCTTTCAGATGGAGTAACCGAAGAGGCAGTATCAACACTCATTGATGTTCTTGAAAGTGGAGTTATTGACGAAGCGCAAGTTGAAGCAGTAGTTGGCGCAATCCTTGAGGCAGAAGTAAGTGCAGAAGTTGCCACAGAACTTGCTACAAGCGCCGCAGTTATTCAAAACATTAACGCAGAACAAGCAACAGAGATTTTTGCCTCGGTACCAGTAGAGGAACTTTCCGTCACTGAGGCAGCGGCAATCGTTGACGCTGTTCAGGACGCCAGTACAGAAGTAAGGGAATCATTTGAAGAAGAGATAAATGTGTTCGCTGGCGTGTTTGACGACTATGTGGCGACTGGCTCAACCATTGATGTTGGGACCAGAAGAAGCGTAATTGCGGTAAACTTAGTAACTAATACTGTTGCTATGGCTGCCGCCGCAGGTGGTATCCCAGGCTCATCGTCTAACTCCAATTCCCCTGCCAAGCAAGATGTGGCAGCAAGGAAGGAAGAGGAAGAGGAAGAGGGCGGAGCAATTGAGGGTGAAGGCCCTGAATGGATAAAAGCAATATCTATTTACAAGTTAAAAGATGGAGTAAAAGTAATGGACTGGATGAATTTTATCAAGAAGTTCTGGTATGGAATCTTAAGTTCTGGCTTCACCCTTGCTGGAGCAACGGTCATGTACTTCACCCTGTCGGGTCTTACGCAACAAATCGCCCTTTGGGGAACTGTTCTAGCGTTTGCTGGCTCCATGTACCTCCACATGAAAGAACCAGACTCAGAATAGTTAGTACATAATAATTGCCATATTCATGTTGTAAAATTTAGTAGCGCTAAATCAATGCGCTCCTGATTCTGGAGATTTATTGACATGAGTAAACTTGCTTGGGACTACATTGTTCCAGTAGTTCTTCCAAAAGACCTTAAAGGAATTGAGCCAGGGAAACTCCCAGCCAATCTGTTGAAGGCTGTTCCTGGTGGCGGAAAGATGCACTGGATTGCTGCATGCGCATGGATTTCAATGGTTGAGAAGGCAAAGGCTGAAGGCGTTGAACTAAAACCGACTTCAAGCGGCGACACATATCGCGATTACGAGAGCCAGAAAAAAGGATTCCTAACCCGCTACACACTTGACAAAGTGGACGGAACCAGCACCAAGACATTTGAAGGTAAGACTTGGTACCTCAAGAAGGGTATGGCGATGTTGGCTACACCTGGTAAATCGCAGCATAACCTCGGCTTGGCCGTTGATGTTCATTCAGCATCAGAGCCAAAGCGTTTGAATTGGTTGATTGCAAATGTTAAAGAGTTCGGCTTTTCGTGGGAAGTTGTTCCATCAGAGCCATGGCACCTTCGCTATGTATGTGGCGACAATGTTCCAGCCGCAGTAAAAGCATGGATGGAAGCAAATGGTGTGTCCGCACCAGCAGCAGCACCAGAAGCGCCAAAAGTCGCCCCTGCTGCTCCTAAGGCCGCTCCTAAGGCCGCTCCTAAGGCCGCTCCTAAGGCTGCAGCCGCCCCAGCAGGTGATGCAAAGGTACGAAGCATTCAAGAGGCACTAAAGGCTCGCGGAGCGTATCCAGGAGCAATCACTGGTGTCA
>Ga0315909_10010018_pt1 | contig 10163 bp, 10 predicted proteins | sample LakEriMetagenome_11_FD_203527 | JGI IMG/M metagenome (GOLD analysis project Ga0315909, IMG submission 203527) | Freshwater fungal communities from buoy surface, Lake Erie, Ohio, United States - Buoy 2 MA125 | ecosystem: Environmental > Aquatic > Freshwater > Lake | place: USA: Lake Erie, Ohio...
CCCGCTTTCAGTTGAGCCAACGTCTTGACCCCTCTACTTAGTAAGACACTAAAAGGGGGTAAATGTTGCCTATACGAGTGGGAAAGTGGTGATTTTTGCCTATACGAGTGGGAAAGTGGTGATTTTTGCCTATACGAGTGGGAAAGTGGTGATTTTTGCCTATACGAGTGGGAGAACGTAAAGTATATCTGAGAATAGCCTAGGTAGTTATGGTGGTTGTGCAGAGCCGTATATTTGCCTAATTGATCAAATATGGCATGGTTTAATTAAAGTAATTATAAAATATTTTAAGGTAAAAAGTTAAAAAATAATAGTCTTGATAAATATAACATTAATAATAGTCAACGAGATGAAATTGATTTTAACGCAAATTTTTCGATTCTGGCCTGTAAGTTTTTAAGATGCTCCCCTGAATGACAAATTTATACTGATGCGACATTATTGCTTCTGGTTCGACCGGTGGTTAACTTAAAATCTGAGTTTTACCGGAATTATTATGACTATTATTGATTCTAAAATCGAAATGCTTTGGAAATTGTGAATTATCACTTAAATTTGTGTATCGTATATATATGAAGTTAATTGTAACGGGGGCAGCTGGTTTTATTGGAAGTCACTTTCTAGAGCTTGCTTTAATTAACAATATAGAGGATAAAAAATTTGAAGAAATTGTAGTTATTGATTCATTAACTTATGCGAGTGACCTATTTTATCTTAAAGACCTTCAGTCAAGGTTTAATTTTAAATTTGTAAATGAAGATATATCCAATTTAATTGCCATGTCTAAAATAATTAATGGTGATGATTATATTGTAAATTTTGCTGCAGAAAGCCATGTTGATAACTCACTCAATGATTCCTCTAAATTCATAAAGTCAAATGTTCTTGGCGCCAGTGTATTACTTGAATTATCTAAATTGCAAGGGATTAAAAGATTTTTTCAAATTTCAACTGATGAGGTTTATGGAACTATTGCACAAGGCACTTGGGATGAAGAATGTAAGGTAAATCCAAATTCGCCTTATAGCGCCAGTAAAGCATCCGCTGACTTGATATCTATTTCATTTCATAGAAGTCACGGAGTACCTGTAATTGTAACCAGATCTTCAAACAACTACGGACCTAGGCAGAATGCAGAAAAATTCATTCCAAAGGTGATCACAAACATTTTGAATTCTACTGAAATTCCAGTTTATGGAAATGGTCAAAATATTCGTGATTGGATTTACGTTAAGGATAACGCATTAGCTATTTGGAGTTTGCTATTAAAAGGGGTACCAGGAGAGATATACAATATCGGAGGTGGAAACGAGTTGAGCAACATAGAACTCATAGAAAAAATTAGTTTTCTAATGAAAAGCAAGGCAAGAATTGTCTACGTTACAGACCGCAAAGCGCATGATTTCAGATACTCTGTCTCAATAAATAAAATACAAAATGCAATAAACTTCAAGCCAATGACAGATCTAGAATGTGGTCTTGAAGAAACTATTAAATATTACATGGCACGGACTAATATTTGAATAAAATATATGATTGTTTCTTGTTTTGGAAAGAATTTGATGCTTTAGAAATTCGACTGAATGAATTGTACGGTGTTGTAGACAAATTTATTATTGTAGAGTTTTCACAAGGTCATTCTGGATTACATAAACCATTTTACTTAAAAGACAACTTTGCAAAATATTCAGATTTTGCCGATAAAATTGAATTATATAGTTTAGATTTAAAATTTAAAAAGCGTGGACCGCTCTATATTGGCCATCAGCAAAGAAAAATTCTTGACGAAATCATAATAAATATAAAACCTAAATCAAATGACTTAATTTTAACTTCAGACTCCGATGAAATAGTTAATTCTGATGTGCTTAATAGATATAGGAATGTTAGCAATTGTAATTTAATGTTTGAATTAAATATGTATCATAACTACATAAACAATTTCTTCGGAAAATGGATTCGGCCTAGGTTAGTCAGTTTTAATAACTTTAAAGGATTTAGTTATTCATATAGAGACATCTTTCTAGTTTCAAATTCCAAATTTAGAAGAATAAAATGGTTCCCATTTATGAGAGTAAACCCATTTTTTTCTGCTACAAAACTTGATGTTATGCTTGGAACTTGGGTTGGGTTCAAGGGAAAGAAGTTAGATATAGTGGAAAACGCAGGTTGGCATTTTACTAAACTTTACTCGATTGAAGATAACTACGAGCATGCACAAAATACGCCACATTTAGAAGCTGTAAAAGATGGGATAAGCATAGAAGAGATGGCTTCACGCATAGAAAAGAATTTAACTTCTTATGGCAAAATAGCCGAAGGAAATTTAGTAAAAATTGATAATTCATTTCCTCTTTACATACAGCAAAATAAAAATAAATTCCAAAAATACATAGCTGATATGGATTTAATTTGAAAGGCTTAATTCTTTTAGGCGGCACTGGATCACGACTTAATCCAATTACGTTGTCGATAAATAAACACCTTTTACCTTTATATGACAAGCCGCTTTTTTATTATCCGTTATCAACTCTCATGCTCATGGGAATTAAAGAAATTTGCCTAGTTAGCACCTCTGAATCAATTCCATTCCTTAGGAAAAATTTAGGCACCGGAGAAAGATTCGGGTGTTCGTTTACGTACCTTTCTCAAGATATTCCGAAGGGAATTCCCAATGCTATTTCTATCGCAAAAGATTTTTTACAAGAAAGCAATTTTACGATGATCTTAGGTGATAATTTTTTTTACGGTGTAGGTCTCGGCCATGCATTAACTAGAAAAGAATTCAAAAATGGCGCAAAGATATTTGGGTACCCAGTATCTAATCCACAAGAATATGGAGTTATTAAAATTGAGGATGGGAATATAATAGATATCGTCGAAAAACCTGTGAATTTTGTATCTGACATAGCCATTACTGGGTTGTATCAGTTTGATAAAGACGCAATTAAAATGGTGGAAAACTTGAGGCCAAGTAAAGTTCGGCAAGAATACGAAATTACCGATCTGATTAATCAATATAAAAGAAATGACAATCTTGACTTTGAGTTACTCCCAAGAGGTACAGCTTGGCTTGATACTGGAAATCCAAATTCATTATTGGAAGCATCTATGTTTGTTAGAGTTATTGAAGAGAGACAAGGTTTAAAAATTGGGTGTTTAGAGGAAATTGCTTATCGAAACAATTGGATAGATAAGCTTCAGCTAGAAAACCTCATCAGCGACAAAATCAATAATGATTATTATAGTTATATTAAGAAAATTATTAAACAGTGATCTATAAAAGATGTCTAGTTAAAAAAATAAAATTAATCATTAAAAATGACAGTGGGAGAGAATTAGTTGCTCAAAATTTATCATTTAAGTACTTACGTTATATAAAAAAACTGAAGAATAAAAATCATATGAAGTTTACATACAATAAAAAAATCACTTGGGTACGACATATAAATTGGTATATTGAATATTTAAAAGCTCCTGAAAATTTTTTTTATATTTTAAAGAGCGATAAATCTAATTATGGGACAATCGGAATTAAAATGAAAAATGACGGCTGGCACATCTATAGTGTTATTCGAGATGACTCTAAGATTTACGAAAAAAATCTGATGTCAATCTTGGTTAACGGTGTATTACAAAATTACATAGTTTCTGGAGACATATTCTGTGAAGTAGTCCGCGGAAATAGTGCTATAAATTGGTATTCTATGCTAGGTTTCGAGTTAACGCATGAAACAAAAAATTCTTATTACTTAGTCTTAAGAAAGGTGGGTTCAGTTTGACTATTTCAGTATTTGGCTCTGATATGAGTTACTTAGAAAAAGAATATGTTTCTAAATGTTTAGATTCACAATGGATTGGTTTTGGAGAAAAGGTTAATGAATTTGAAAATGAGCTCTGCAGGGTAAGAAATTTCTCGAATTTCACAATGCTTGACTCTGGATCAAATTCTTTATTTCTGGCTTTACATTTATTGAATCTGCCTAAAAACTCTGAAGTAATTTTACCAGCTTTTACATGGATGGCATGCGCTAATGCTGTCGTACTTGCTGGATTAAGACCAGTATTTGCTGATGTTGAACTAGATACAATGAATATATCTGTAGATACAATAAAACAAGTTATTACAAAAAATACTTCCTGCATAATGGTGGTTCACTTTGCTGGTCTGCCCGTAGATATGGATCCAATAATAAAACTTGGTTATCCGGTGGTCGAAGATTCTGCGCACGCAATATATTCCGATTATAAGAGCCTCCCGTGTGGGAGCATTGGAGATTTAGGTATTTTCAGTTTTGATGCAGTAAAAAATCTAGCAGTTGGTGAGGGTGGCGGAATTGTTTGTAAAAATGTGGTTAGTAAAACTATCGCTCAAGAGTTGAGATATTGCGGAATACGAAAATCAGGATTTCAAGCAGCTTCCAGTAGTGGCACATCTGATACAGAAAAAATGTGGTGGGAATATGAACTGACAGAGCCATTTATGAAAATGTTGCCTACTAATGTGGCTGCAAGTATCGGGCTTGCTCAATTGGAGCGAAGAAATGAACTTCAAAAAAAGCGCAAAGAAATTTGGCAAGTTTATCAAGAGAGTTTTAATAATCTAGATTTTTTGCATACTCCAAAGGACGAACTAAACTACGAATATACACACTCATTTTTTACATACGCTATCAGGATCCCTAATAGAGATGAGCTCGCAAAATACTTACTAAAAAATGATATATATTCAACACTTCGCTATCATCCATTAAACCATTATAAACATTTTAATAAAAGTTCAGGGGATTACCTGCAAAACACAGAAATTCTAAATAAAACCGCATTGTCCTTGCCCTTACACCCTAGACTCACAGACATAGAGGTTAGTAAAATAATTGATTGCATTTTAAAATTTTATCAGTGAAATTTAATTGTTATCATAGTCACTATTAGAGTCTTGTTCTCCTATCAAGAATGGTTCTTTCCAGAAAATTTTAACTTTGTCACTAAGTGGGTTTAATTTTTTTTCATGCTTGGGTGAATATTGACTCGTAACTGAGTAAGAAACAAGAGTATTTTGTTCTAAAGCTTGGTAGCCATGAGCAAAACCAGTCGGTATAAAAATTGAATCATGGCTTTCTGATTCTAGTCTTACTGAAAAAACTTGCTTGAAAGTATCACTACCTGCACGCAAATCCATGAATACGTCTTGAATTTTTCCACTTAAAACCGTTATTAGTTTAGCTTGTTCAAACGGATTCTCTTGCCAATGCATGCCTCGAATCACATTTAAATTCGATTTAACAAAATTTTGTTGAACAAATCTACTTATTTGAAGTTGATCCAAGACACTTTCATTATATAGTTCTGTAAAATCTCCTCTTTTATCATAATATTTTTTTGGAGAATAAATAAAGACTCCTTTAGCACTTAAATTCTTGATTTCCATTCCAAACTCCTTAAATAAATAATACAAATTCTAGATACTTGCGATAGGAACTATATTCAATATAAAATGGAAAAACCACTATAACGTATTGGCAAAAATTGATTGACTGAGGCACTTAGAATTGTAGCCAAGGAGGAGAGTTCGATTCTAAAAGTTTAGAAAGTTCATTCTTTTCTCGAAGAGTATCCATTGGCTGCCAAAATCCAGAATGCTTATAAGCCATTAATTCACCGGCAGTTGCTAATCTCGGTAATGCCCCAGTTTCAAACGCTTCCAAATCATTCAAAATAAAATCAATAACCTTCGGTTCTAAAATAAAAAATCCACCATTTATCCATCCAGCATCAGCTTGATTTTTCTCACCAAACTTAACGACTTTATTTTCTTTTAATCCTAAATGCCCAAATCTAGCAGGAGGCCTCACAGCAGTTACTGTTGCAAGCTTCCCATGAGATTCGTGGAAATCAATTAAATCCTCAATCTTTACATTTGATAGCCCGTCCCCGTAAGTAACCAACACACGCTCATTTGGAATGCTTCTCATGCACATAGCTATTCGGCCACCGGTTTGCGTATTTAAACCTGTTTTTAAGCCAACTATATCCAATGTTCTCCAAATATCATTATGAATGATCGTTGACTGTTCTGTATCGAATGCAGAAATATTCTTTATACCATTTAGTTCTAATTCAGAAAGCCATTTTTCAATCACTTCTCCTTTGTACCCAAGTGCTAAAATAAATTCTTTATGACCCTGGTGGGCAAAGGAATTAATAATGTGCCAGACAATTGGTTTTTCTCCAATTAAAACCATAGGCTTAGGCTTGTCGTGAGTTTCTTCTAATATCCGAGTTCCCAAACCCCCAGCCAGAATTATTATCTTCATTTATTATGAAATATGCTCTGAATTGAATCTACAACGTAATCTAGCATTTGTAAGGATAGTCCAGGCCATACTCCTACCCAAAAAGTTTGATTCATGACAGTATCTGTATTATCTAACTTACCGACTACTCTTCTAGGAGTGTCGATAAAAGCTGGTTGCCTCAGTAAATTACCTCCGAATAATAAGCGAGTATCTATTTTCTTTTCTGTCAACTCTTTGATAATTTCATATCTATTCTTTGGTGATCCATCTTTTACTGTAACTGCGAAGCCAAACCAAGACGGGACACTCTTTTCTGTGGCTCTAGGAAGGATGAGAAATTCCTGTAAATCAAATAGTCCTTCTTTTAAATAATCCCAATTACGTCTTCGTAACTCAATAAATTCATCAAGCCTTTCTAGTTGAGCAAGTCCAATTGAGGCCTGAATATCACCGGATTTTAAGTTGTAACCTAAATGTGAATATGTATATTTATGATCATACCCATACGGAAGTTCTCCTAATTCCCAATTAAATCTTTTTAAGCATGTGTTGTCGCAGCCAGGCGCACACCAACAATCTCTTCCCCAATCACGTAAAGATTCAATAATTTTTTTATGTGCAATCTTTTTAATTGAGACTGCCCCGCCTTCTCCAGTGGTAATATGGTGCGCCGGATAAAAACTTAACGTCGAAAGATCTCCGAAGGTTCCAAGATTCTTGCCATTATAAGTTCCTCCTAATGCGTCGCAACTGTCTTCAATTAGCCATAATCCGTGTTCTTTTGCTAATTTTTCTACGAGCTCTAAATTGAAAGGATTTCCTAGCGTGTGTGCCATCATGATTGCTTTAGTCTTATTTCCAATTGCGCTTGAAAGAGCTTCGTCGTTTGCAACATAAGTTTCTAAATCTATGTCTATGTAAACTGGAATCAGTCCGTTTTGAAGTATAGGAGTTACCGTTGTAGGAAACCCAGCCGCCACAGTTAGAACCTCATCTCCGGGCTTCAAAGCGCGATTTCCGTGAACTTTGCTTGTTAAAGAAGTTAGAGCTAATAGATTTGCTGAAGAACCTGAGTTAACCATAAATGAAGCTCGGGCCCCGACAATTTTAGCCAAAGTTTTTTCAAACTTTTCAGTATATGGCCCTGAAGTCAACCAAAAATCTAAACTTGCTTCAATTGCAGCTTTTAGTTCCGGCTTACCAAAAACTTTTCCAGTGACCGGTACAACTGAAACTCCCGGGATAAACTTTTTAGCTTTGTGCCTTGTGTTCAGTGCATGCTCGACTAGCGTGTCAATATCTATTTGAGTTCTATTAGTCAATCACTCTCTCCTTGAAATTAACATAAATTTTCCAACTACGGAAATTAAGACTACAGTTAAACCATGGATATTTCACTCGGAAAACTCCTTGGACAACAAGAAGGGCCTGTATTAATTACAGGTCATACGGGATTTAAAGGTACCTGGTTAACTTTGCTACTTGAAAATCTTGGTGTGCGTGTTGTTGGGCTCTCACTACCCCCACTAAGTCATAGCCTATACAGTCTTGCAGGCAGAGCAAATAAAATTCAAGAATTTTTTTTGGATATTTGTGATTTTGATTCTATTCAGAACGCTATAAACATAGTTAAGCCCGCAGCTGTAATACATTTGGCAGCGCAGCCTTTGGTGCTTGATTCCTACAATAAACCACTTGAAACTTTTTCTGTTAACGTAATTGGCACAGCAAATGTTTTGGAAGCGGCATTTAGATGTCCATCAGTCAAAGCTATTCTGGTTGCAACTACTGATAAGGTGTACGAAAATTCAGAAGATAGTAAGTCATATACAGAAGAAGACCCATTAAAAGGTAGCGATCCGTATAGTTGCAGCAAGGTAGGAACTGAGTCTGTGGTTTCAGCATGGCAAGAAATTAGCAGGAAGTTCAGTGGCCCAAATTTAATTTCAGTAAGATCTGGAAATGTTATTGGTGGTGGTGATCTAGCAAATAATAGACTAATACCAGACTTAATAAATAATTTTAAAAATAAAACAAATGTTGAGATTAGAAATCCGAATAGTACCAGGCCATGGCAACACGTTCTAGACACGTTGAACGGATATGTAATGGCGCTAGAAAAAATTATTGATAAGAAACAGGAATTTAAATCTGTTAATTTTGGACCTAAATCAAAAGGGCACACGGTAAAATACGTTTCTGAATTTGCGAAATCTGTTTGGCAAAGCGAAGTAGAAATAATATATAGTACAGACGCAGATATCCTCGAGTCTAAATTCCTCAACTTAAACTCGAATTTAGCAAGAGATATACTTGGCTGGCACCCTGTTTTAAGTCAGGATGAAGCTATTAGAAATTCAATTAACTGGTGGAAAAGCAACTTACTCAAAGGAATTCCAGCAGAAAAATTATGCTACGAAGAGATTAAAAATTTTAAACTTTTGTTATCATTGAAAAATAAGGGCCACATAAATGGCTAAAACACTTCTCACTGTAGGCATTCCAACGTTTAATAGGGCAGTTAGGTTAAAAAAAACAATTACAAAATTGTTTCAAGATATCAATTCGGCCGGGATACATGGCGAGATTAGTATATTTGTTAGTAATAATAATTCAGAGGATAATACAAGTTCTGTTCTGCAAGAACTCAAAAAAGTCGCAGATAGTACTGAAATAAATTTCAATTACGTAAATCAGGAAACAAATATTGGTCCGGCCAGAAATTTTATTGAGTGTGCTTTTTTAGCATCAAGTGAATATATTGTGTATTTATCTGACGATGATAATTTGTATCCGAATTCTCTTTCACATGTATTAAATTGTATCAAGGAATATAAGCCTAATGTTATGGTATTTAATTTTGATCAACAGCCATGGGGAGTAGATAACCCGCTTTACTCGAAAATAGAACATTTTAAAAATAAAACTGACTTCGTAAATTTAAAGAAGCTTGTCAAATGGTACAAGCTCAGTGGAGTTACGCTGAATTTGGAGGACAAAACTGAAATAGAATTTCTCAGGGTTAATAATTTCTATTCAAATTATTTTGGACACGTGTTGATGGCTATAATGATTGCAAGAAATAAAGGTAATTTAGTCCTCAATCCATTTTTCTTCGCTCACCCTGATGATGATTATATGGAACATGTAAATTTTGCACCATACGTCTCTGAAATGATGTATCGTGATTTGGAACTTTCGGTTGATAAAAAATTGCTCACACACGGCGAATTTGAAGAACTTTCAAAACTATTGCCTAGGCAATCAGTGCTCTCAAGAAGTATTCATAGATTATCTGAATTTTACTCTGAGAAATATTTGTTGACTGCAAGTGTTAAAACTCAACTTTGGAGTAATATCTCTGATTGTATTTTATCAAGAAAGAAATTATCTAGAGAGGGATTACAATTACGATTGGAAATTAAGGATACATTAAGGCTTGCTAGGCTTTTTTTGTTTTGGATTAAATTTAAAATTAAAGTAATTTTAAAGTTAACAAGTTACAGAGTAGAAAAAGAAGGTTTTTGAATTAATTTTTTAAAAAACTTTGATGTTTATGGTAAATCGTATTCTACAATGGTAGTCTGCTATTGTGAAATGGTATTCGGCCTTAAATCAACTGCGGAAAAATTAAAGTGATTCGAAATTCGTTAATACTAAATAAAATATTCAGAATTAAACCCAAGACAATCATCCATATTGGTGGGCACAAAGGCCAAGATGGGCCTGATTACAAAAAATTGGGTTGCGAATTAGTAATATGGGGTGAGGCTGACTCAAGCTCGGCTTCATTTATCCGCGAAAGATTCCCTGAAGATATTGTATTTGAATCAGTTTTTTGGAATTCTCCTGGTTTAGAATTAG
>Ga0315909_10010019_pt1 | contig 10162 bp, 13 predicted proteins | sample LakEriMetagenome_11_FD_203527 | JGI IMG/M metagenome (GOLD analysis project Ga0315909, IMG submission 203527) | Freshwater fungal communities from buoy surface, Lake Erie, Ohio, United States - Buoy 2 MA125 | ecosystem: Environmental > Aquatic > Freshwater > Lake | place: USA: Lake Erie, Ohio...
GCTGAACAGTATCCGCTCGCTATGGAACTGGAGATCCTTGGCGCGGTCAGTAGCGTAAAAGAGGATGCCCTGGGGCAAAAGAAATGGACAGAGCGGCACTCAATAGCCTTGAACATCCTTGGTAATCGGCTGTTCAACGAATGCGACTGGGACGAGGACCGCATCCATGACTACATGCGTCGTGTAGTCGAAAGTATCCCTGGGTTGGGCTACGCCGTCGGCTCCCACGACGATGAAGACGACAGCATCTCTATTGGGGGCTGATATACTGGAGTTGCGTTGACCTGACTCATCCCCTATAATGGGTGTGGTTCGGGGGAACCGCTGGGAGCGGACTCAGTCTTCTCCCTCAGCATTGATCCAGTCGACAATCCCTTTGTGCCGCACAAACAGGCCAACATTTGAGCCATAGTCGAACATCGGCCTTACATAGTAAATAATTTCACCGGTATCCGGGTGGATATGTTGTGTCGGTGGTAAAGCAGCTCCGGTCGATAGGATCTTGCGTCCATCGAAGAAATAGCCGGGCAGGAAGGGAAGTACGGACTGACGCATGGGTCTATTTGTTCCCCGTGAGGTTCCAGTACCAGCCATCGGAGCTGCTGTTAATGAGCCACCTCTTCATCAGGCTGGCGCGGGAGTACCTCTGATTCTTTCCATCCGTGGGACCAGCCTTTGGATACCCACCATTGACAAGATCAAGCTCGCCAAATGGATCATGTACATGGAAATTTTTGTCGTCATATCCAATCAAAGTGACGTAATGTCCGCCACCTGTAGGATTCTGAAGAGAGCCGCGATGAAGGATGCCAATCGGTACGGGACACCCTAAATTCAGGATTCGGATTAACTCACCTTCGGTACCACTGGTACTGAATTGGTTCTTGATGCCCAGCGAGTCAAGTGCCTTCTTGTGAGCGATCTGGGAAACGGTATCGCCATAGCGCAGCACCAGTTTCAGGTAGTCATCATCGTCCTCAATGAGCGCCGAGTTGAAATACTCAATACACATCGCGATAGCAGACGATTGACAGGAGCGCTCCCCGTGCCCTGTCTTGCTGTCTCGCTGGTAGTAGTAGGGCACCGCTAAGGGGAAGACGGGCTTGGCAGCCGCAGGCTTCACTGGAGCGGCGTTAGAGGCCCTGTACGCCTTGGCAAATGCTTCTAGCTGCCCTTGCGTCAACGAGGCCTCCAGGGCGTCCCAGGCGACGATCTGGTGTGGGTGACCGCCATACCATCGGGCAGCATCCTTCAGGGATATTTTTGTTGAAGTAGTTCGCTGTTCTGTTGGAACTATCGCAGAATTTTTATTCATAATGTCAATTAACTTTTCTGCGTACTTCGGATCGGTGGCATAGCCCTGGGAGACGAGCATCTTCGCTGCATTATTTCGATTGTCAGCGTTGTTCACTCCTTTGTATTCTTTATGATCCTTGTACCAACGATCGACCAGATATTGTATACACTCTTCAGGCGAACTGAAATCTTTGAACTCATCTGAAATGGTAATCTCTTTACCATTGATAAACTCTTTGGTCTGCCTAACCGTTCCCTTGCCTTTGATGCCAAAGAAGTTATTCTTCCCGCTCGTATGATGACCCCACCCGGACTCCAACGCCCACTGTGCTGCAACAAGTTCTGGATACTTGGCGCCAACACGTTTAGCGGTATTTGCAATATCAAACCAACTTGTAACGGTCATAGCCAGCCAAGATGCCAGCTAGTTTACCTTATTTATAAAGTAAAGTCATAGTCGTCCTAGGCTTCAGCTCAAGGTGAAAATTATTACCCAATATATGCACTAATAGAGGCACTATAATTGAAAGGCCGGCAACTAAGCCAACCATCCAAATTGTCTTGTCCTCAAGCCTACGGATCCGCCCAAAGGCTTCGTTTAGCGTAGTTTTGTAATCAACTACCGAACCAATTGCTGCGTCAAGCTTTGCCTCAAGCGACCCGAGCTTATGGTAAATATCGGCGTGGGATACTTCGACTGGATCGGGCACGGACCTTGATGGCACCTAAGGTCAGTTTTCCGATTTTGAGACCCAAGGAGCCGTTAATCTCATTTCGCCGCCAAGAAGCCTGCTCTCCCCAGTCTGGAGAGTTTCATCAATGGACTTTTCTGTATATATCGGCTGCTCAGGTGGATCAAGTTGATCCATTTCTGCGCGAGCGCGTTCTATTTCGGCCTGCAGTTTTGCGTTTAACGTGCGATAGAATCGGGCCTTGGCGGCAAGCCGGTCGACTTCTTCACGTTGGCTTCTGGTACTAAAACCAATAAGCCAGTTCTTGTCGTATGGCCCTAGCTCTTTGACATTTTAGTCACAATGCCAGCGAGGATCTCGATGACACGATAATACTTGGCGACCCAGACATCATCCTTGGGAGTCGGAGTCAGGTTGACGATTGCCACGGCAGCGGCGTGGATGGCAAAGAGAGCTGCCACAATCTCAGGGAGATGAGCGGCGATATAAGCGATTACTGCAGTCATCGGATTAAGTTGACTACAATAGTTTGCCAGTTACTTTTTCTTCTTTTTGTTGAAGCTGCCAAGTGTTTCGGCCAGACGAGCACGTTGGCCCATGATGCCCTTCTTCTTTGCCGCCTCGGCTAGCTTGCCCTTGGGGATGTTCTTTCCTTCTTTTGCACCCATGGCTTCACGCAGGGCGCCTGGCTTTTTGATAGCGTCCTGGATCCAATTTTTCTTCTTGGCGGCCATTGTTCAAAAATCCTTCACCAAATAGTTTACCGCTTTGCTCTTTTTGTGCCTTTCCCTTTGGCAAGACGGCCATTGTCGCCGTGGCCATTACGAGCGCGGTTCTTGCTTGGATTCTCTAATTTGAACTTGCCATCAGTGGTGTGGCTCACGTCAGCACCTCCTTTGCCCATGATCCCGCGAGCACGGCGTTCCCGGGCCAGTTCGGCGCGGTACTCCTTCCTTTCGGGAGTGGCATTACGCTTTTTGTCGTACGCAAGCTTCTTTTTATACGACTCAGGGTTGCTGGCGTAGAAGTCTGCGGTGCTGCGCTTTTTAGCGGCCATCAGCGCTTACCGGAACCCTTTGCAGGAGCCTTGCCACCCTTCTTTACTGGGCGCTTCTTGCCGAATTGCTTAGCAATGGCGAGTGGCATCGACATGATCGTGAGGCTTTACTGTTAGTGTTCCTTTGTAGCCGCTAGGCTACAGGTCAGATCCATCAAGGTTTTTCTGTCCTGGCTGATACCCAGGGCCGCCCAGACTGCCGTCGCTAACAGGATCAGTAATGCTACGACGTTGAATTGTCGGGTGAGCAGCCACAATATCCCGATCCAGATTTGTGCCGTCTTCCAGAATCCTGGGACCTTCACTGTAGGTAAATTCAACCATCGGCGAACTCCTTGCATGCTTCAAGGATATCAGCTTTGGATGCAGACGACTTGAATTCGATGCCGTTAGCTTCGGCGAAATCGATCAGCTCAGCGCGGGTCATTTCGTCAAGCAGATCCTCTTCGGTCACCACTTCAGGCGCCTTGGGTGCTTCGACTGCGGCGGGCTCAAGCGTTTGCTCCTCTTCTTGCTCGATAGTCCAACCATCTTCCGTCAGTTGGCGGGCGTCTACAGTGTAATAGACGGCCTGACGTTGACCATCCTTAACAAAATATACGGGACAGTTTTTCAGATGCATGATAAAAAAGGGGCGACCTAAGCCACCCCTATTATTCCGATGTTAACTAAGGTGCTCAGCCGACGTTGTCGACAGCATCCAGGTAGACGGAGTTAACGGTGCCGGTGCCGCCCAGGTCGTAGTCGGCGTTGTTGTTGGCATCGCACAGTGCGCCACGCAGGTAGGCAATGCCCACGCCGTTGATGTCCAGATCAGCAGCGTTGAACACGACGGACTTGCCGCCGACGTTAACGGTGATCTTGTTGGTGCCGGCGTTGTCGATGCCAGCAGCGCCCAGAACCACGATACGGATGGTACCGATGGAGGTCAGGGGGATGGGCATAGCGGCGGCGGTGGCGGTCACCTCGAAAGCGGCATCGAGGTCAAACTTTTCCCTGGGGAAAACACCACTAGAACGTTGAGCCATTTGGAATCTCCTAAGCTGTTGGGTTTACAGAATCCGCCCCGTAGAGTAGTGGCGCGATTCCTAATGTATGTTTCCTATTTAACTAAGATTACCAGCAAGGCCGGAATTACTGCTTCCACACGCCTGCTGCATTTACATAGACATTGGTTGCTGTCTTCCAGACACCGCCAACGTTTACATAAATTGCACTGGCCTGTTTCCATACACCACTTGCCTTTACGTATACATTGAATCCTGTCGAAGCATCCGGTCCCACCGCAACAAAAGGCTGGCCTAGATATGCTGCATCCAGTGATTCTGTGTTAAGACTTTTGGCCTCTACTTGGACAAACGGCTGGCCAAGATAAGCAGTATCCAGCGTTTGTAAATCGTTCTTATTCGGCAGGGGCACTGGTCACCTCTTGCGTTGCAACATAAGCCGCTGCTGCGTCTTGGATTTCTTCCATGGTTGGAAAATGATCAAATTTAAAGAACTGAGCTTCTGTTTCACTGATGACGACACGGGCATACCATTTGGCGGCTAAGTCTTGTTCTACGGAGTGGACGTGATAAGTCATGATTCTTAGGCTTGTGAGATGGTTAGGTCGTCGACCCACCCGGAGAAGGTGATGCCGCCCCAGGCTTCAGCAGTGATTTCCACTACGCCGGTCTCTGTAGGGGTAAAAGTGATGGTCTCCTCCTCCCAGGCATTGGTGGTTGTAACGGAAGCGGTCACGTCGTTTGCGACGCCAGCAATCTGACCGCCTTTACAGACTAGGCGCATTGTGAGGCCAGCATTGTTGCGGCGCATCCATGCCTTGATAGTTACCAGGGTGTTAGCGGCGCAGGCGACTTTTGCAAGACTAAGTCGTACGGGCCACGCAATATTGCGATTTGCATCGGTAGGTTGCATTTTCCAGCTAATCCCACTAGGCGTATTGCGTTGATCGACAGCAGCACTAATTAAAGCACCGTTCATAAATATCTTATGGTTATCACTTACTTGGTCATGGTTTTGCGAGCTCACAAAATCTGCCGAACCAAATCTACTGAGGCCTGCAAATTCTACTGTTGAGTCAATTAAACAGTTACGCAGATACGCGTTGTTGGTTCCAGAAAGGTTGAACGCGCCATTGCTATTTTGACCGAACAAGCAGTCCACGAAAAAAGAAGAAGGCGAACTGCTTCCTGATATTTCGTTAGTCTGATTATTGTAACTTTTAATAGTATAAATTCCCAAGCTTGTCAAACCGGCTACACAACCCGTTGCCATGTTGCTATGTGTAGTTACGTTCATTCTGCCGAAAGAAACATTATTAAGAAGTTGGATTCCGTTATTTCCATTTGAACAAGCGAAAGAGTTATCAATGGAGCCCCCAGCAGAGCCAAATTGAATACCGTAAAAGGTGTTATTGTTTGCCGTGACGGAACTTAGCGTAGTGCCTATGGTGCTACCTGATGTAAGATTGAAGCCTGTGTTGCACCGTACTGTTGCAATTTTGGTGATAGATAGCCATTGGGGGGCGGTTGATGTCATGCCATATCCCTGTCCATTTTGCCCATCTATCCATGTTTCTAGTTCCTGGGTGCTCATATCAACGCGGTTCCACCCGCCGCTGACGGTAAGCTGCCCTTGTGTATCACTTCCGTTTACAAAAATTTGATTTATTTGAATAGCAGAGCTGCTTACTGGAACGAATTTAATCGTTTCACGCTTCCAAGTGGTTACCGCTTCGGAAGCACCAAAATACCCACGAAGCGTAGCTGAAAATGGAGTCGTGTTTGTGTCTGCGTCAAGCATGACGCGAGTTCCGTTGATGCTTTGGATACCCCAGTAGGTTTCATTGGATGTATTTTTTCCGATAAGACTGGTTAAAGTCAGAGAGTCAGCAGCACTACTTGCCTTGCAAGCAATAATATTGTTAAATGCAACTGTTTGAGCACCGGAATCCGAAATAACATATAAAGCAATACTTCTGATATCGCTTCCCAAATTAGTGCCAAGATCGACCGCTACCGGCATCCAACGGTTTGGACTGGCTACAAACGGAATACCGGCGCTGTTAACGCTAGTAACACCAAGCGTATCGCTGCACAGCCTAAGCTCTAGCTGAGTAGGTGTAGAGGGCAAGCCATCAATGCTGCCGCTACTTTGATAAAACCAAAAGCTGATTTGTTGGTACGCCGACAGGTCCAGTGGACTGGGCAGAGTCCAATAAGCCGCAAGGCCAGTTGTGAAGCCTGCCCCAATCGCAATTTGATCACTTTGAGCGTGTTCTTTTACGACGAGGGTGTTCAGTGATGTGGTGACGTTAGCTCCACCCGCTGAAGTCCATGCAGCACGGCCCGGGCCAGTGCTAGCAATGTTTTCAGTAACAGCACTGGTTAAACGAACTCGGGTGTTATTGCGCAAGCGGGCGGTGCCGGTGGCGCCACCCGCGCCATTCCCTGTGCTTCCGGTAAGCGTAAACGTATTCAATCCGGTAGTGGTGATTTCCCAGGTGCCGTTGGCGTTGGTGTTTGTATTATGGCCGTTAATTACGACAGTATCACCCGTGCTATAGCCGTGTGCATTACAGGTAACTGAAATTGGAGTAGCATTAGTGCTGCTGCTAATTGTTTTTGTTAATTGTTGACTACTGCTTGTCCATACACCATTTTGGCCCAGGCTTGTCGGCGCAGGACTGCCCATAACGCGGATGGTATCCCCTGGGGTTGCTCTTGGAGAGACGACACCAAAGTTGAATGTTTTCCATCGCCCTCCAATATAATATTGACGATCTACCGCTTGGTTTGCTAGTGCTGTACCGCCGGGAATCGACGCAATCGTAAGTGACGTTGCTGATAGCCAAGCTGTGATTCTATACATAACAAAAATGCTGCCATTAAAAATACTAAGGTGCTGCCCAATTAAGCTGCCGTCATTCGGAAATGACGCAGTGGCACTGCTGAATGTTGTGCTGGTAATGCGACCATTTGTCCCTTGTGCCAGCAGCGCAAAACTGGTGCCGCTATAGCTGTCGTTGCCGCCATTGAAATCGACGTAAAGAGTGGCCATGGTTTAAGCGGTGTATTTGATCCAGATGTCCCCATCAATGCCACCACTAGGGTCGGCAGTGCTGGTGGTTATGTTATCTCTCAGTGTAGGGCCCGTGGCTCCAGTTGCACCAACAACACCTGTGGCGCCGGTAACGCCGACACCCGTAGCTCCAGTTACACCAGTCGCGCCCTCGATACCTGTAGCGCCAGTAACGCCTGCCGCGCCCGTTGCGCCAGTAGCACCAGCGCCGGTAGCACCAGTGACCCCCGTGGCTCCAGCGACACCAGCGACACCAGTAGCACCGGTCGGACCCTCTACTCCTGTAGCACCCGTTACGCCTGCACCAGTAGCACCAGTGGCACCATCGACACCGATGGTTCCGTTGACTCCAGAAGCACCCTGTGGGCCTGTCGCGCCCAGGGCACCCGTTGCACCTTTCTCTGCTGTAAGAGGAGTTACTGTAAATTTTAAAAATTGAACAGTAATGGAGTTGGTCGAGTCTTTATTTTGAACGATGAAAAATACTCTGTCATTTGTATTTAGTGATAAAACAGTTTGAATCATGCCCCCGACGGGTTGGGCTGATGCGGCCGCTGAGTTTATGTAAATTTCTGATTCAGAGATGCGATCAGCATTCGGATCAAGGGCTCCGGCAATATTTGTATTACGTCCAATATAAAAACCGCAAACATGTTGGCTACCAGCCAGAAAGTTGAAATTAGCAACAATATGAAATAGTCCACCGGGACCATTGTACTTTAAAGAGTTTGTTCCGGTGTCTTTGGCAAAATTGACCAGCTCACCAGTGAGCATTGAGCCTTCGACAATGGATCGACCATTTATGATTGTAATGGGTGTTGGTACAGTATTATTTTTTAAATAAATAACACCAACATCGCTGCTGCCGGCCACCCCTGCGGCGCCTCCACCCGTTCCACCTTTTATTACTTGGGGAACAAAGCTCGGAATCCAGGAGGATCCATCGAACATCAAAAACTGACGCCTCTTTGCGTCAGAAACATAGACATCTTGTAGATCGCCCAGTTCGGCTTCGGTAGCAACCAGATCCTTTCCATCCGCTCCATCCTTGCCATCCCGACCATCTTTACCATCCTTCCCGTCCCTACCGTTTCTCCCCGGCCGGCCGGGGCCCACTAGCAGCATCTGATCTTGGATAGTCTCCCTCAGCTCGTTGAACCTTGAGTCGAGATCCGAAATTGTTGGGATCTGGCTTTCTGGTCCGATGGGAGTTGGTTCGACCTCAGTTTCTGGCGTCCGCAGTTCTGTCGTAGTTGCCCTTGTAATCGTCCCATCTTCTACTACCGTAAATCGTGGTAGCAGTTTTCTCATTTGAGCAATTACGACATCCAGTGGATCCCCGTCGTAATCAACTATCCATATATCCCAAGTGGCCTCGAACTCTTCGATCGATGGGTATTTCTTGACGTAAACGAAAACACCGTTCTCTGCTTCTGCTGGTAAGCGCTGGTCTACTACTCGAACTTTGGCCAATATCCCAATTAAGGGATCCTTGGTCAGCAGACTGTAGATATCAGAAGCTGATAGAATCACGTTGCTCGGCACGTCTGGCTAGTTTTCCTAGAAAGCGAAAATCATCGCATTGTTCATAAACCACCCCATGTGGTAACCGGACCCTATAAAGTCCTTCATCTCCTTTTCAAGTTTAACGGCCCTGACCAGTCCGTGCTTCTCTAGCTTCTCCTGCCAGAATTCTGGTAGTTGGCAGTTGATGTGACCAACACCACCCTGACCAGGCTGTGCAGCACTCCATATCAGGTAGCCATTGGTTGCGACTGCATTGGCGACGCACTTAGCAATTTCCTCGGACTTTTCTGTTTCTATGTGTTCAGCAACCTCAATACACATGACTACTTCTGCCTTGCTGTCCAGGTCAAACAAGCTGCGTTGCTCTAGGTGGTCTTGACCGATAACGCGGTCGTCTGTGTCGATTCCGGTGGCGTTCACGCCAAGGTCCCTCAGTGCTCGGACGTAGGTGCCGGGACCACATCCCACATCGAGTACAGACCCTGGCGCCAGTTCCCTGGAGATCCAGTCAGCCAGCCGACGGGCAAAGGGGCCTTCTTCGTGTTCGATTTGATTGTAACTGATGTCATTCAACTGATACCAGCCACCGCGATGGAGGTCATTTAATTGGCTGAAGATTTTGGCGTAGCGAGCGCCACAGGCGTCCAGGGACCACTTAGCACGGGCAATAGATGCAATGGTGCGACGGTTTAAGTCACCAACCGCGTTAATGCCATCGATCCAGTCTTGCAGGGTGTGGCACCGGTAGCCCATCACGCCTTCGGTGACGGTTTCTGTCATGGCGCCATAGTCAACAGAGACTACTGGCGTACCGCAAAGCATCGCCTCGACAGCCATGCCGCAGAAGGGCTCGGTGAAGACCGTAGGGGCCAGCAGGGCACGGGCATTGCGCAGGAAGTCGCTACGAACCCGGCCAGCAATAGGGCCACGGTATTCGATATTTGGATGACACCAGGGTGTCGGATCACCTTGACCATGAAGCACGATGGGCCAAGGGCTGTGGTCGGCAATTGCCTTGATGGTATCGATGCCCTTGAGCGGAGTAATGCGCCCCAGAAAGGCAAGGTACTGGCCAGGCTTGTAGCTGGGTTTCCAGTCGTCCAGGTCGTAGTAGTTAGGTACCACCCACTCGTAATTTTTACCATTGCGACCTTCTTTGCCTTGGTGGTAATGCATCCACGCATATGATTCAAAAATGCGGAAACTACCAGGCATCAGCGTGGGATAACCAATGCCAGTTTCTACATGTTGATGTCCAGGGAATTCGGACATGAGTTGCGAATGCGCATGGCCAAACGGGTGACAAATGATGTCTTGCGGTCCTAGACGTTCGCGCAGGGCCGGAATCAGTCGACGCTCAAAGAGTTGGTGGCCGGTCGAACCAACGGTTGCATCGTTGCCATGAAAATCAGTTTCTGTTCGGGTAAACAGATCAGCGAATTCCTCGGCACTCATCATTTCGACATGTTCGTCCGCACCGCCCTCACTTCCTGCATTGCTATAT
>Ga0315909_10010021_pt1 | contig 10162 bp, 8 predicted proteins | sample LakEriMetagenome_11_FD_203527 | JGI IMG/M metagenome (GOLD analysis project Ga0315909, IMG submission 203527) | Freshwater fungal communities from buoy surface, Lake Erie, Ohio, United States - Buoy 2 MA125 | ecosystem: Environmental > Aquatic > Freshwater > Lake | place: USA: Lake Erie, Ohio...
CATTACAGTTCGGTGGACTTTGAGCTGGAGAAAGCGAGCATAAATAGGTGCGCGCTGGCGATAACTGTGTTCCCGTTGCAAGTCCACTTTGGCCAGTAATCGTCGCAAAATTCGCAGTTTGATTCGGGCTTACTATTTTAGTTTTTGGACTAGCAGTAGGGGCTCCAGGTGGAGAAACCGATGGGGTAATCGTGCTCGTAGACTTTTGACTTAGCGAATCGATAACCGAATAAGTAACTGGGTTAGTTGAAGTTCCAGTGAAACTGGCAACAGGATCAAATGTCACGGTGCCATCTGAGTTAACGGTGTAAGTCCCATCAGAATTGGTAAGAGATGTAGCGGTGCAATTTGGAGAGGTGTCAGATGGGCCGCACAACTTAACGCTGCTTGTGACCAGTGTTGTTCTACTGTCAGCAACATCATTGACAAGTGGCGAAATTGTTTGATTAGTGTCCCAAGCCCCTGATGAAGTGTCAGGGGAAAGAGTTGGTCGGGCAATAACCGTTACGGTGATTGTTGAAGAGACAACATTGGAAGCCGAATCACTCACTTGATAACTCGGAATTACAGTCGCAGTTCCAGCAAAGGACGGTGCCGGAGTGAATGTCACAACTCCGGTTGAGGTGTTCACGCTGTACGTGCCGTCTGTAGTAGTGAGTGAAGTTTGCGAACATGATGGCGGATTTTGAACTGGTGAAGTTCCGCAAAGTCTCACGCTGCTAGCGGTAAGAGTTGCTCCCGATGCGGCGGTGTCATTAGTTAGTACATTGATACTTTGCGCAGTTCCTTGCGTTCCAGCTGGCGGAACATCAGCAGCTGCTGCGGCAGGGATCACGTAAAGAGCATGAACAACTGCATTAGTACCAGCAATTGTTGCGGCAGTATTTGAAGTCACTGTTGTCGCGGCACCCATAACCGTTACGGCTCCAGTTGATGTGCCCGCAGCACCCGAAACCACCGTTGAACTTGCTAATACCTGCGAGCCCGGTTCGTTGAATCGAATTTTGTATGAAGCAGGCAAAACATTTGCAAACGAATAGGTTCCGTCACTTGCTGTCGTTGTCGAAACAGGCGCACCACCAACAAGCACAGGATTACCCGAAGAATCAAGAAGCGAAACGGAGACGCCGGAAATTGCACTACCAGATGCTCCCCCGCCCGCATCACCTGCTCGACCCGTGATACTTGATGTGCAAGTTGACATTGCTGGAGCAGTAACTGTGACCAACTGACTCGCCGCCGTCAAAGTCGTGGTCACGCCACCGAGCACCGAGGATCCTGAAGCACTCACCGATGCAACCGCATCTGCTAACGAAGAAATGGGACCCGAACCAGAGGGGCATGAATACACAGCCGTCACTTTCGTACACAACTGTGGCGCATCGCCAACTACTCGCACTTGAGCAGATGCGGTTGTGATTGAGCCGGTTATCCCTTCAAATGCGACATCAAATGTTGGGTTAGATCCAGTATCCGTTGGTGAAAGCGTTGCTAAGTTCAAGTCCGTGTTAAGCGTCAGTGAAACATCAGTCCAACCAGAGATTGCAACTCCGGAAGAATTTTTAACAGTTAGCTTTGCAGCCGTGAAAGTTCCTGTGCCAGCGCTAGTTAATCTAAAGGACTCCCACTGACGAATTGGTTGTGAACTAGCCTCACATCCCATTCTCGGAACGATGGATGTTCCTGAGAAGGATGCAGTCGTTGGGGCTCCTGCCGTGCAATTGCTCGTACCATCAACGACGTTTAAAAGAAAGGTCCTTGGATTGTCGTTCTGCATAATCCACAAACAATTTGGAGCCACGGGGTCAATGACTGCTGTGTAGTTTTTGGCACCTGCACCAGTAAATCCTGTGGTAGCGCCGTATGTAAGAGAGCCATTTGCGGTAGTGGTTGTACCGAGTGCCGCCGTCGTACATGGGCCATCAAGGCTCGCATCCCAGCAGGCTATAGCCGGTGCTTCAGGAGTAGTCGCTGAGTAATTCACTCCATTAGCCCAAGCAATTCTTGTGCCAGACACAGAGTGATCAAGCAAATATCCATGACTAGAGTTCGTTGACCACGAGTTAACAATCAATCTACTTAGGCTTGCTGGCCCATCACTCTTAACCCCATTTGAATCCCAGCATGAAACTACATTCGAAGTTGTTGTTTCTAACATTGAGCTATTGAATTTCAGGGTGGTGTGTCGGCCGTCAGGACCAAGACACATAGAAACCCTTGATCCCGTTGAGTTTGGAAGTGGGATCAATTCACCTACAAATTCATTGAGAACGGTTGTTGAAAATGGAGTACTCCAACCTGGGCATGTTTGAGTTGGATCCGAGGCAAGGCGACACACTACGCGCGATGAAGAAGCAGTATTCGCTGAGTTTCCACGAATGTAAATTCGGTTCTCCCAAATTTCAATATCTGTTCCGCCGCCTTGGTATCCACCTATAGAAAGTCCGGTGCTCCATCCATTCGTTGGCATACCTGTGCAGGCACTTTGAGTGCTTGTATCAATACAAACTAAGTTTCCGTTAAAAGTTAAAACTCCCCACATCTGTGTTTCGGAGGAACTGCCCGAGACACTAACTCCCGTTATCGCGTAGAAGTTGTACAGATCAGGTTCAAAATATAAAGTGCCGGCAGAGGCGCCCGAAGCCATGCTTACGAATGGAGTTGCACATAACGAAGGGGATCCGCTACTCGCCAATACTGATGAAATGTCAACACAGTAAAACCCCACTGCTTGGGTTGTGGCAGTCCCCGACTTAAATCCGGGAATCCAAATCTTATTTCCGACGACACGACCGAGTGAACTTTGCGGAGTCCGAGAAGCTGAAAAATCAATCGGAAAGCCTGTGCACCTTGCGCCAGTGGCAATCACATAGCAATCGAGCTGGCCGCTCGAACCAGAGCGCTGGTGATGAAACACGTTGAAAACTCTGGTTCGACCTGGATCGAAAAATGCTTGATAACCATCACCGGTTCCGACGATAGTAATCGAAGATGGTGCGATCGACCTTGCAGTTCCAGTTGCCGTTCTGGATGCAACTTGAAATCCATTACTTGCGCCACTGGATTCAAGCGAACCAGTTGCGCGAACAGCTGTAACTGCTGCCCAGCCGTTAGTAGTTGTTGGCGCAGTTGATGAAAATATTGTGCCATCAGTTGAATAGGAAAGCGTCCAACCCGCTGGATACGTAATGTCACTCGCACCTGTCAGCTTTACTTTTGTGGGGTCAATGGTTTGAGTCAGGGTTTGTGTTGTTGATCCAGCCGACACCACTGGCATCGATGCAGTGAGGTCAACGGTTGAACCTGGCGTAACGGTGGCCAAAGAAGCGCTGAGTGCGACCCCGTTTGTGGCCGCAACAGGTGTAATCGGCAGAACGAAGGAGAGACAAAAGGTGGCGAGCCCCAACCTGCCCAAAACCCCCCAAATACGCATTTCTGTACAATATGACGTGAGGGCAACTGGAGAAATGGGAACTCACATGTAAAAAATTTTTACGCATATATTTCTTGCGGGACAGAATTGACCATCACAGAGGGTCACCCCATCTCATGTCGCCACATCACCGCCAAACGCCCAATTTGGCAATTTATTGCGTGATGCGCTCTTTGCACCACAGCCAAAGTGCTCCACGAGCTTCGGGGGTGTCTGACTTCCGTGTGCGAGGCAAGCGGTGAATTGTTCGGCTCGCACGGTCACACCAGAACTTGCCCGAATCGACATTCTCACTTCGAGAAGCCAGCCAACAAATGGTGTCGGCACCTTGTTCAGGACTCCGCAAGAGCGGCTTCATGACACGTCGAAAAGCCGGAAGCGAGTCTTGTACGCCTGGCGTATCGGCCCAACCAGGGTGCATTGCCGCAAATAAAACTTGTGGTTCGCGAACAGCCCACATCTCGTTAAGTGTGACTTGAATACGTTTAGCAATGGCGTACTGGCGGGTGCCGTCGTAGTTCGCAGGCGACATCTCTGGAGATTGATTGCCTGCAATATTTGGCAACGTGGCTCCATACATGCCACCCGAAGACACCGTGATTACTCGTCCTGAAGAAGACCTCAATAATGGGAGAAGATCTGTTGTCATCTGATGAGGCCCTAAGACATGGGTGGCGATTGTTGTTTCATAGCCCTGCGGCGATTCTTCACGAGTCTTTAAAAGTGCTCCCGCATTATGGATGAGTGCATGAAGAGTTGTGGTGGATTCAAGTATGAGCTGAGAAGCTTTACGCACTGCATCTAGATCGCCCATGTCGGAAACCACAATGTGAAACTTCTGAGTTTCAAGGCTGTGAACAAGTTCGCTCTTCGTGCGTTCAAGTTTCTCTGCAGATCGACCAACCAAAATGAGATCTGCACCCATCGCTGAAAGTTGATGTGCCGTTGCTTTGCCCAGCCCCGACGTGGGGCCAGTGATGACAACTGTTTTTCCTGCCAATGCATTGTGGTCAAGTGGATCAAATTGTCCCGCTCGCACGAGGTAACCAATGCGTGAAAAACCGGGAACAACAAGGGTGTCTAATGCATCGTCAAGAATCTTCGGTAAAGCCATAACCGCACGGTACAGGGTCTAGTAATTCTGTGCTCACACGTGATCTATTGTCATGGCATGGGGTTTCCAACTACTACTACCGAAGCCGTCTCACTCATCACACCCACCGTGTGTGACACCTACGCACGTGATGGCATTGTCATTCTCAGGCAGGCACTGCACCCTGAATGGCTGCTTCTTCTGCAACTCGGGCTCGACCGAGTGATGGGTGATTCGGGCCAGAAAAAACATCTGTTCTATGACGGCACCGATCAGGAATTTATTGAATTGGTACGCACTACTGAAGTGTCGCCCGAACTGCAACGCTTCATGTACGACTCACCTCTTGCCGACATGATGGCGGTACTACTCAACTCATCTGATATTTGGTTGTACTCCGATGAGTGGTTTGTGAAAGGCCCCAATGGTGGCCGCACACCTTGGCATCAAGACCTTCCCTATTGGCCAATGGAAGGAAGCAAAATTGCATCTGCATGGATCAGCCTCGACACTTTGCCTGCGCATGAATGTTTGGAGTACGTGCGCGGCACGCATCACGGTGTGCGTTATGACGGATTCAACCCGCGGCGCGTGAGCGAAGACCCAACGCTTCCCTATTTTGGAAGTGAGTATCCGCCACTACCCAATATTGAAGCTGATCGTGATGCATGGGACATTGTCTCGTGGGACATCACACCTGGTGACATTATTTTGGCGCACCCCGCAGTGCTCCACGGCGGCGGCCCCACCGGACCCAACAGCAGTCGCCGCGCAATCACCATTCGCATGTATGGCGACGACATTGTTTATGCACCGCGCCCACCCGGCAAACCAACAGTGCCATTAACGCCTGGGTTGTCGTTGCAACTGAAATATGGCGACCCATTACGTAGCCCCTGGTACCCACGCTTGCGCCCAGTACCACCTTGGCAACAGGCCAACTAGAGCAACTAAGGCCGCAAAATCGTTGAAATGACCTCATAAGAGAGTGCATCCCAATGTTCCAGATCAACAATTCCTTCGTCCATTTCAGCAACGACACGGCCAAGAATTTGCCCGTGAAACCAATATGCCGTTGCCATCGGATCCAATCCGCTGTGCACCCATTTGCGTTTCTGTGCTTCCTTCAGCGAGTCTGCGAGACTTCCCAGAAACTTTCGATTGATGTCGTTGATGGCTTGCGCTAGCTGTGGGTTCCTTTGTGCCGCACCCAGAACGCTGATACGCACCGCACGGGCTGCATGTCGATCTTTTTGATAGCTCCACGTGACCGATTTGACGATTGCGCGAAGGTACTCTTCTCGAGAATCTACTAACGCCATGATGGTTGACATAGGAACTTGTATTTCCAGGCAACGCCAGTACCACTCAACATAAGCCGCTTCAACAAGAGCAGCTCGATTCGTGAAGTGATGGTAAATCGATGGTTCCGCAATATCGAGTTTTGCCGCTATCGCTGCAACACGAATGGAAGCTTCACCACCGCTATCCATCATTTCAATGGCAGCCTCGAGAATACGCGAACGTGTGTCTTCGCCTACTGACATGTTTCTAGACTAATGCGCAAAGGGCACTTCAAAAGACCGTTTTAACCAAATAGATGATGCAAGATTGCACCTTCTGATGCTGAGTTCCATTGAGTTAAATCGACTCGACCCTTGTCCATTTCTGCAATTGCTCGGCCAACAATTTGGCCGATAATCCAATATGCAGATGTAATCGGGTCAATATCTTTACGCATCCAATTCTTTTCTTGGGCGGTAGTAAAAACAGTTGCAATACCGCTACATATTTCAAAATTGATTTCCCGAATAGCATCGGCAATTGCCGGGCTTGTTTGTGCAGCTCCCAGCACACTCATTCGCGTACTGCGAAGAGTTTCACGTTCGGCAACATAGACAAGACTCAGAATTTTCCTGACAATTCTCCGAAAATCTTCTGCGTTATCGGCCAATGCGGCCCCAGCTTGAAACGGTTGCACCATTTCAATATGGCTACGGCGATATCGCTCGATATGAGCAGCCTCAACAAGAGCTTCTCGATTTCTAAAAAAGTGATACACCGAGGGTTCACGCACTCCCACCGACTCGGCGATTTTTTGCACACGTATGGCGCCCTCACCATTTTCTGAAATAGCCGACATCGCTGCTTCCAATATGCGTGTTCGGGTATCGCTGATATTGGTCACCTAAAAACCTTAGCGTAAAAAAATTATTACTAGTGAACCAGTATCTTCTTTAGCCATGCCCAGGGATCGTGCGCCACGGCCCCGCATCGGCACGCGGTTCCTTAGGGAGTCCCAGTATTTGCTCACCAACAATGCCGCGTTGCACCTGGCTACTGCCGGCATAGATGGAACCCGCACGTGCATTGAGAAATACGTCGACCCAGCTAGCACTTGAGTTCGGTGAACCAACCGCGTCGGAACGTAGATACGTCAATGCTGGTTTGCCACTTGGCGTTATCGCATCGGCACCCAAAATGTCGACAGCGAGTTCCGTCACTTCTTTGTGATATTCGGCCCAAAAGAGTTTTCCAATTGAGGCGTCGGGCCCTGGCTTTTTGCCATTTAAGAAAGCAGTCAATGCGCTGTATCCAAGGAAGCGCATCACTTCAACTTTTGTATAGGCAACTGCCAACCGCTGGCGCATCACAGGGTCGTCGGTAACGCCTTTTTCCCTGGCTAGTTCAATAAGTTTGTCTAACTCTGCACGAAAACCAATGGCATTGATTGCTGCACCAGCACCACGTTCGTTACCTAGCAATGTCATCGTGACCATCCAGCCACCATTCACTTCGCCAACAACATTTCCTTTCGGGCAACGGGCGTCGGTGAAAAAGACTTCGTTAAATTCCGAGTCGCCCGACATCATGCGAATGGGTCGCACTTCTACACCTGGTTGACGCATGTCAACGAGCAAGAAAGTAATCCCGCGATGCTTCACTTCATCTGGCGCTGTGCGGGCGAGAACAAAAATATGGTTTGCCAAGTGGCCACCTGTGTTCCACGTCTTTTGGCCATTAATGATCCACTCATCACCATCGAGCACTGCACGACAACCGAGGTTGCCTAAGTCGCTGCCTGCTGCAGGCTCACTAAAACCTTGGCACCACAGGTCTTCGCCCGACAACACTCGGGGAAGGTAATGCTTCTTTTGTTCTTCAGTTCCGATAGCCAAAAGAGTGTTGCCCAACATGCTGATGCCGAACATGTCGCTCGGGCCAACAGTGGGCACACCGACGCGAGCGAATTCTTCCGAGATGACTGCGGCTTCAATTGAGGTGAGCCCCTGTCCGCCGTACTCTTTCGGCCAGTTCACAGCTAAAAATCCATTGTCGCGAAGTGTTTCGCGCCACGTATCGGTAAAAGCCGCAGCTTCTTCTCTGTTGAGTGCGCCAATTCCCTTCCAGCCTGCAGGTAGGTGCTGGTCTAAAAATGCGCGAACTGTGACGCGATAGGCGTCGGCTGCGGGAGGGTAATTAAATTCCATGCGAAGTGGTCTCTCTTGCACTAGGTATTCATTGAATGCTCACCGAGTTTAGCGATGCATCAAAAAGACAGCCGAGTTGAACTCAGCGCAACCTTCCCCACCAAGCGGCATAAATACTGGCAAAACGTGGATATATGGCTTTCATTTGCTCTGTTGCATCATCTGGTAGTGGTTGGTTGTTTGTTGGCGCCAGAGGCGAAGCCTGGCCAATGGGGTCAACCCATTCCATTGTGATGGCTTCAATGAGCTCACGGAAATCGGGCCCAAAATGATGATGGTGCGCACTCGACTGATGTTTTAAAAAACCCACTACGTCGGCATACGACTCGATGCAGTAATACGTACGTGGCTCAGCACCCCGCCAGTACTCATAGCGCCGCACATCTTCTTCATCGGCGTGCGTGCGTTCGTACATTTGGCGCGCAACTTCTTCGAAGCGAGCTTCGCAGCCTTCTTTAATTGTGACACGCGCTAACAGTGTTGCCATTGGTATACCCCCTGGCAAAACAATAGAAGAGGAGTCGCGCCCGCACATCAGCGGACACGACCCCTACTTCCCGCTACTTCGTTGGCTTTTTACCAATCTTTAATTTCATGATGCGCTTTGACGGTGGAATTTTCTTTCCTGCGTCGTCAACTGCTTTGGCAGTATTTGGCCACAACCGCTTGAAGTTCAATTGGAAGAGCTGGCCGATCTTTTTGCACTGCTAGATGCAAGGTAATTGAAACAATCGCATCGAATTAAATGGAGTAAATTAGCGAAGTGCCAAGTGCGAAGAAGAAACCTGCCGCGAAAGTGGAGACAAAACCTGTCCGCTACAGCCGCGCCGCTGCCACCCAGATGTTTCTCGATGCCACTATCTCACTCATTGCCAAGAAACCCATCCCCGATATTTCGCTGCAGGAAATAGCGGAAGCTACTGGGCTTAACCATGGCTACGTGTTTCGCTATTTCGGCACCCGCATCGACCTCTTTACTGCTGTCACCGATGAACTCGCACGCTTGGCGCAAGCAGCCATCCAAAAGGAAATTGAGGCCCGCATAAAGCGCGGCGAAGAAGCTGCCTCCTTCGATCTCACTGTTTTGGCAGTCGGGCGCAAATACACAAGTCAGCGCCAACAAGTGATTCAGTACCTCATTACCTGCGGAGTGAAACCAAAGCGGTTTGCAGAAAAGTCACGTGAACTCAATGGTGAATTGGCCATCCAGTTTCAAAAAATGGGAATGAACCCAAGGTTCGCCCAAGCACTCGCCGTCAAGTCGGGCATTCTCTTGTGGTCTGAATTATTTCTTATGGAGAGCTTTGGCATTACGCCTGAAGAAGCAACCGATATACGCTCCATGGCATTCGATGAAATTGCTCAACACAAAGCAACAACGAAGCGCCTGGGTTGGAATTAACTTCCCTACGCAATAAAGCCGCCGTCAACAATAATTTCGGCACCATTCACGTACGACGCTGCGTCGCCTAGCAAGAACATCACTACCTCGCCCACTTCTTTTGCATCAGCAGTGCGTTGCATAGGAACTTGGTTTGCGATGGTGCTCTCAATGCCTTGGGGCAACATGTCAGTTTCAATAAAGCCGGGGTGCACCGAGTTCACACGTACGTTGTGTGCGCCAAGTTCTCGTGCTGCAGTTTTGGTCATGCCGTGCACCGCCCACTTACTTGCTGCATACGCAATGGCGCGCAGGCCACGCATTCCTGCAACTGATGAGATGTTCACTATGGAACCCGACTTCTGCGCAATCATTGTTGCCGACACCGCTTGCATGCCAAGGAAAACACCCACTTGGTTGACATCAATAATTTGGCGGAATTCTGCTTCGGTTGCTTGGGTAACGCCGCCTGGCTTCCAGATACCTGCATTGTTCACGAGTCCGTCAATGCGACCATACGCAGCTAGCGTTTTCTGCACAACGTTTGCCCATTGTTCTGAAGAGGTGACATCGTGAGAAATGAAAAGGCCACCTACTTCTTTTGCAACATGCTGACCATCAATGATGTCGGTCACCACAACTTTTGCACCGGCTTGTGCGGCCAGTACTGCCTCTGCTTCGCCTTGTCCGCGCGAGGCCCCGGTAATGATGATTACTTTTCCGTCAAGTGTTCCCATGTCATAACAATAGAACATCAACTAGTG
>Ga0315909_10010022_pt1 | contig 10162 bp, 8 predicted proteins | sample LakEriMetagenome_11_FD_203527 | JGI IMG/M metagenome (GOLD analysis project Ga0315909, IMG submission 203527) | Freshwater fungal communities from buoy surface, Lake Erie, Ohio, United States - Buoy 2 MA125 | ecosystem: Environmental > Aquatic > Freshwater > Lake | place: USA: Lake Erie, Ohio...
TGATGGATGCGCGACGAGTAGGCGCCGGTACTGTCGGTGAACATCGTCGGCGTGGACGCGCCGGGTGCCCGCTCACGGAAGTCGATGGTGGTGGCCCGCCCATCGGGGAAGCGAATCACCATGAATCCACCGCCGCCGATGTTGCCGGCGGTGGGGTACGTCACGGCCAGGGCGAAGCCGGTGGCGATCGCCGCATCGACGGCATTGCCGCCGTTGGCGAGGACATCGCGCCCCACCTGACTGGCGATGGCGCTGGCCGACACCACCATGCCGCGTGATGCCTCCACGGCCTGCGTGGGACGGGGCGCGCCTTGCGCCCGTACAAACGCTGGCGCGATGAGCGTGAAGGCGGCGGCGAGCACACCGAGGTGGCGGGCCGGGGAGCGTTGAGCGTGACGCATGGGGGCGGGGCAGGAGGCACAGAGAAAACGGATCATTGCAGATGATACGCCCCGACACGAACGACTGCTGCCGCCGGGCCGGGGCCGGCGCTCTGCCCGCGCGACGCGGGTGGCGACGACGCCCGGCCTGCACGGAAAGAGCAGAAATGTGATGCCTCGGCGGGTGGTTCCACGCTGCCGGTACACCCTGCGGGTTGAATCCGGGGTCGGCCCTCAGTTAGCTTGAGAGGCTCCCCCACGCGGGGGACCGGGTGCACACCGGAAACGCCGGTGCCTGCGAGGAGCCCGGTGGCGACCAGATCCGGTCGCCGGCTTGCGTACACACTGCCTGAGAGACTCCCATGGCCGTCAAGATCCGTCTCCGCCGCGAAGGCCGGAAGAAGACCCCGATGTACCGTATCGTCGTTGCCGATTCGCAGAGCCCGCGCGACGGCCGTTTTATCGAGATTCTCGGGCAGTACCAGCCGCGTGGTGGCGAGAACGCCATCAACCTCAACGTCGAGCGCGTGAACTACTGGCTCAACGTCGGCGCCCAGCCCACGGACACGGTGCGCTCGCTCATCCGCCGCGCCGGTATCCTCAAGGCGCGTCACGAAGCGCGTCTCGCCGCCAAGCTGCAGGCGTCCGCCGTGGCCATGCCGTCGGCCGAGGCCTGAGCTGGCTGAATACATCGTCGTCGGCCGAGTACGTCGCGCGCATGGTGTGCGCGGCGCCTGGGCCGTCGAATCGTTGAGCGATGCGCCGGACGTGATGCTTGCGTCCGGCGCTGTGCTTTTTGCCGGTGACCGCGAGGGCCATCTGGCCCCCGGGGCCGAAGCGCAACCGCTGCACATCGAAGACGGCCGCCCCATGAACAAGGAGTGGCTGGTGCGGGTGCGTGAGCTGGGCGACCGTGACGTCGCCGACAGCTGGCGCGGGCGATACCTGCTGGCTGACGCCGCCACGCTGCCCGAGCCCGACGAGGACGAGGTCTACGTGGGCGACCTCATCGGCATGCGGGTCGAGGTGGAGGGGCAAGGTCCCGTTGGTACCGTGCGTGATGTGTACGACGCGCCGCAGGGGTACATTCTCGAAGTCGAGACGGCCACCGGCCGCCCGCTAGTGCCGTACACCGACGACCTTGTGGTCGCCGTCGACGACGAGGCGCGGGTGATCGTGTTCGCGCCGCTCGACGGCCTCTTCGACTGACCTGCCCGAGCCACCGAGCGCCGCGCATGTTGCGCATCAACGTCGTCACGATCTTCCCGGAGTTCTTCGCCGGTCCGCTCTCGCTGAGTATTCCGGCGAAGGCGGCTGCCGCGGGTGGCGTGGAGTACCACCTCGTGAACCTGCGGGACTTCGCACACGACCGGCATCGCACCGTCGACGATTATCCGTTCGGCGGTGGGCCGGGCATGGTGATGAAGCCGGGGCCGTTCTTCGAAGCGGTCGAGTCGGTGGGCGCCACGTCCCCCATCGTGCTGCTCTCGCCACGCGGACGCCGGTTCTCGCACGCCGATGCCATGCGATTTGCCGCAGGCACAGAGCTCACGCTGCTCTGCGGGCATTACAAGGACATCGACGAGCGGGTGGCCACGCACCTCGCCACCGAGGAGCTGTCGCTCGGAGATTTCGTGCTGAGTGGTGGCGAACCCGCGGCGCTCGCCATCGTGGACGCCACAGTGCGGCTGCTGCCCGGTGCGATGAGCGACCTCGAAAGCGCCCGCACCGACTCGTTCTTCGATCGTGGCATCAGTGCGCCCAGCTACACCCGTCCTGCGGAGTATCGCGGCCACGCGGTGCCTGAGGTCCTGGTGGGGGGCGATCACGCCAAGGTGGCGGCGTGGCGTGACGCCGAGAGCTTGCGACGGACCCGCGCGGCCGAAGCGCGCGATCGTCACGACTGGCAGGAGCGCGAAGCGCGCATTGCCGACCGTGAATCGGTGATCGCCGAAGCCGAGCGCGTGGCCGCCGAGAAGGCGGCGAAGAAAGCGCGGGAAAAGGCGGCCAAGGCGCGCGCGCGCGCCCGCGCCGCCGCGCAATCGGGAGACACGCCATGAGTGTTCGCGTCTTCGTCACCGGTGGCACGTTCGACAAGGAATACGACGAACTCACCGGTACGCTGCACTTCGAAAACACGCATCTGCCCGAGATGCTGCGGCGGGGCCGCTGCATGCTCGATGTGCAGACCGAAGTGCTGATGATGATCGACAGCCTCGAGATGAAGGAGTCGCATCGCGCGCGCATCGTGCAGGCCTGTCGCGACGCCGCGGAATCACGGCTCGTGATCACGCACGGCACCGACACCATGGTGGATACCGCCCGGGTGCTCTCGGCGGCGGCTCTGGGGAAGACCGTGGTGCTGACCGGCGCCATGGTGCCGTACGCGTTCGGCAGCTCGGACGGGCTGTTCAACCTCGGCAGCGCGCTCAGCTTCGTGCAGACGTTGCCCGCTGGCGTCTACATCGCGATGAACGGCCGGTACTTCACGGCGGACAATGTGACCAAGAACCGCGATGTTGGGGTGTTCGAAGAGCGTCTCGACTGAGGCGGCGCGCGCGTCGGGGGCGACGCAAAAGCGGGGATGTCAACGCGTGCCAGCAGCGTGACTTGACGGATTAACGGTTTTTTGACAGGATAGGCCCATGCCCACTGGCGACGATACGCCGGGCACGTACCGCCCCCTCCAGGAGCCCTTTGTGACCGCTCGCTTCCCCGCCCGCCGCTTCTCCCACCTCGCCGCGCTCGGCGCCGTGTCGTTCGCGGCTGCCTGCGCCACTGAGGCCCCCTTTACCGCTCCCGACGAGAGCAGCGCGCGCCTGAACGCCTCCGAGGCCATGGCGGCCGTGCAGGCCGGGCCGCCGGAGTTCATGCCGGGGGAATTGTTGGTGCAGTTCAAGGAAGGGGCCACGGCGACCGCGCGTACGCGCGCCCTTGGTCGGGTTGGTGGGGCGGTGGCGGAGGACATCCTCACGGCCGCGATGCGTGCCGCAGGACGCCGCGTCGGCGTCACGCGCGTGCGCGTGGGCGGTGATGTGCAGCGGGCCATCGCTGCGCTGCGCGCCGATGCCGACGTGGAATTCGCGGAGCCGAACTGGATCTACCGGCACAACGCGACCAGCAACGACACGTACGTGACGAACGGGTCGCTATGGGGCATGACGGGGACCTTCGGCAGTCAGGCCTCCGTAGCGTGGGCGGCCAACAAACTCGGTTCACCCACGGTTTACGTGGGCATCATCGACGAGGGGTACATGTACGCCCATCCCGATCTGGCGGCCAACGCGGCCAAGAACCCGCTTGAAGCGGCTGGGCGCGCCGGTGTCGACGACGATGGAAACGGGCTCGTAGACGATGTCTACGGCTGGGATTTCGCCGGCAACAACGCCTCGGTGTTCGATGGCGCCGGCGATGATCACGGCACCCATGTGGCCGGTACGATCGGCGGCGTGGGTGGTAACGGCGTCGGTGTAGCCGGTGTGGTGTGGAACGTGAAGCTGCTTAACGCCAAGTTCCTCGGCAGCACCGGTGGAACCACCGCGAACGCCATCAAGGCGGTGGACTACTTCACCAATCTGAAGCGCACGCAGGGGCTCAACATCGTCGCGACGAACAATTCCTGGGGTGGCGGTGGTTTCTCGCAGGCCCTCAAGGACGCGATCGATCGCGCGAATGCGCAGGATATTCTCTTCGTAGCGGCGGCCGGTAACAGCGGCACCAACAACGACGCGACGCCGTCCTACCCGTCTGGCTACACGAGCCCCAACATCATCGCCGTCGCGTCCATTACCAGCACGGGGGCGCTCAGCTCGTTCTCGCAGTATGGTGCGACCACGGTTGATATCGGCGCGCCCGGGAGCGGGATCTGGAGCACCATTCCCCGGAGCTCCAAGGGCAAGGTCGTGGCGAGCTACGCCTCGTACGACGGTACGTCCATGGCCACGCCGCACGTGACCGGCGCCGTCGCGCTGTACAAGTCGCTCAATCCGTCGGCATCGGCTGCGACGATCAAGGCCGCCATCATGAGCAGCGCCACCCCGACGGCATCGCTGTCCGGGAAGGTCCTCTCCAACGGCCGCCTGAACGTCTCCGGCTTCTGATCACTGCCTGATCTCAGTCAGTACCAACGTGCCGGTCCGCCTTCCGCGGACCGGCGCGTTTTGCTTTCCACCCCCGCTTCCTGCTCTCCGTGCACCCCACCATTTTCCACAACTGACACAACTCCCCGCCGTCCCCACGGCTCCCGGCTCCACCCACCCCGTTTCTCCGGCACTCCCCTACGATGGCCAAGATCAAGGTTGTGAACCCCGTCGTCGAAATGGACGGCGACGAGATGACGCGCATCATCTGGCAGTTCATCAAGGACAAGCTGATCCTGCCGTATCTCGATGTGCAGCTCGACTACTACGACCTCGGCATCGAGCACCGCGACGCCACGGGCGATCAGGTCACGATCGACTCCGCCGAAGCCACCAAGAAGCATGGCGTGGCCGTGAAGTGCGCCACCATCACGCCTGACGAAGCGCGTGTGAAGGAGTTCGGGCTCAAGAGGATGTGGAAGAGCCCCAACGGAACCATCCGCAACATCCTCGGCGGCGTGATCTTCCGCGAGCCGATCATCATCTCCAACATCCCGCGCCTCGTGCCGGGGTGGACCAAGCCCATCGTTGTGGGCCGCCATGCGCACGGCGACCAGTACAAGGCCACCGACTTCAAGGTACCGGGCCCCGGCACGGTGACCATGACGTACATGCCTGCCGACGGCAGCGAGCCGATGCAGTTCGAGGTGGCCAAGTTCGGCGCAGACGGCGGCGTGGCGATGGGCATGTACAACTTCAACGACTCCATCCGCGACTTCGCGCGCGCCAGCTTCCGCTACGGCCTGCAGCGCAACTTCCCGGTGTACCTGTCCACGAAGAACACCATCCTCAAGGCGTACGACGGCCAGTTCAAGGATCTCTTCGAGGACGTGTTCAACGCCGAGTTCAAGGCGGACTTCGATGCGAAGGGACTCACCTACGAGCATCGCCTCATCGACGACATGGTGGCCTCCGCGCTCAAGTGGGAAGGCGGCTACGTGTGGGCGTGCAAGAACTACGATGGGGACGTGCAGTCCGACATCGTGGCGCAGGGCTTCGGGTCGCTCGGTCTCATGACGAGCGTGCTGCTCACGCCTGACGGCAAGACCATGGAAGCCGAGGCGGCGCATGGCACGGTGACCCGTCACTTCCGCGAGCACCAGAAGGGGAACAAGACGTCCACCAACCCCATCGCGAGCATCTTCGCCTGGACGCGCGGCCTCATCCACCGCGGCAAGCTCGACGGCACGCCAGAGGTCATCGCGTTCGCCGAGAAGCTCGAGCAGGTGTGCATCGAGGCGGTGGAAGCGGGCGAGATGACGAAGGACCTCGCCATTCTCATCGACCGGAAGACGCCGTATCTGCACACGGAAGACTTCCTCGACGCGATCGATCGTCGCCTGCAGGCGAAGATGGCCTGAGACGGCCACTCGAGGCGCTGAGACGGGGAGGCACGGAGGAATCGTCCGCCGTGCCTCCCTCGATTTTTGACGGCCACGCGATGGGGCGGTAGCATGAAGCGTCCCCCTCCACTCCGAGGTCGTCATGCGTCGCATACTCCTGGGTGCAGTTGCTGCCGCGCTGCTCCCGCTCCCGCTCACTGCCCAGCGGTCGGTGCCACCGGCGCCGCAACCGGCCGTGAACCCGGCGCAATACGCCGGACTCTCATGGCGGAACATCGGCCCCGAAGGCAACCGGTTCAGTGCCGCGGTCGGGGTACCTGGCGACCCCAACACGTACTACGTGGGAGCCGCCTCAGGAGGCATCTACAAGACCACCGATGGTGGCGTGCATTGGCAGGAGCTGTTCGACGGCCAGCCGGTGCAGTCCATCGGCTCGCTCGCCATCGCGCCCAGCGATCACAGCATCGTGTGGGCGGGTACAGGTGAAGCACACATCCGCAGCCACATCTCCATCGGGCAGGGGATCTACAAGTCCACGGACGCCGGGAAGTCGTGGCAGCTCATGGGGCTCGAGAAGACCGGGCGCATCGCCCGGGTGGTGGTGCATCCCGCCAACCCGGATGTCGTGCTCGCCTGTGCGCTTGGTACTGCCTACGGCCCGCAGCAGGAACGCGGCGTGTATCGCACCACCGACGGTGGCACCACGTGGACGCGCGTGCTGTTCACTACCCCCGACGCGGGGTGCAGTGACCTCGCCATGTCGCCGGCAAATCCGCGCACGCTCTACGCCGGCATGTGGCAGATCGAGATTCACACGTGGGGGCGCAAGAGCGGTGGCCCCGGCAGTGGTCTTTTCAAGAGCACCGACGGCGGCGTGACGTGGAAGAAGCTCGTGGGCAATGGGCTCCCCACCAAGGTCACGGGCAAGCACGCGCTGGCGATCGCGCGCAGCAACCCGTCGCGCGTGTACGCGCTCATCGAAACGGGTGACGGGCTCCCCTTTGACGGCGAAGCCACCGAAAGCGGCCAGTTGTGGCGCACCGACGACGATGGGGCCACGTGGCAGCTCATGACGCGCGACCGCAACGCCATGGGGCGCGCGCACTACTACTCGCGCACGGCTGTCGCGACCGACAACGATAACGAACTGTATTTCCTCACCGCCAGCTACGCCCGGTCCATCGATGGCGGGCGCACGCTCACCACACTTTCGGGGCAGGAAGCGCCGGGCGGGGATCATCACGACATCTGGATCGATCCGTCGAATGCCAATCGGCAGATCGTCGCGCACGATCAGGGGTTGTCCATCACGGTGAACCGCGGCAGGACCTGGTTCCGCCAGCGATTGAGCAACGCGCAGATCTACCACGTCACCGTGGACAACAACATTCCGTACAATGTCCTCGGCAACAAGCAGGACGAGCCGAGCTACCGCGGGCCGAGCAACAGCCGCGTGCAGGGTGGGCGCGGTGCCGGCATTTCCCGCGGCATGTGGCATTCGGTTGGCGGCGGTGAAAGCGGCTGGGCCACACCGGATCCGGTAGACCCGAACCTCATCTGGAGTACCGCATCCGGGAGCGGCATGGTGGGCGGTATCGTCGTGCGTTTCGAAGAGAACCGGCGCCAGTTCCGCAATGTGGAGGTGTGGCCGCAACAGTCGAATGGGCCGGCCGACGGGGTGAAGTACCGGTTCGTGTGGGATGCGCCGTTGCTCATCTCACCCCACGACCACAATACGCTGTACACGGGGAGCCAGCACGTGCATCGCACGCAGGACGGCGGCAACAGCTGGCAGGTCATCAGCCCCGATCTCACGCGCAACGACCGCTCGAAGATGCAAAGCTCCGGTGGCCTCACCCCGGACAACATCGGGGTGGAGTACTCGGGCGTGGTGTACGGCATCGCGGAGTCGCCGAAAGCCAAGGGCACCATCTGGGTGGGGACCAACGACGGTCTCGTGCAGCTCTCGCGCGACAATGGGGGTACGTGGACCAATCTCACGGCGAACATTCCCGGCATTCCCTCATGGGGCTCGGTGCGTTCCATCGCGGCCTCCAAGTGGGACGCAGCCATCGCGTACATCACGGTGGATGCGCATCAGGAGAACGACCGCGATCCATACGTGTACCGTACCGCCGACTATGGCCGCACGTGGACGAAGATCGTGAACGGCATTCCGCGCAGTAATCTGAGCTACGCCAAGATCATCATCGAAGATCCGGTGCGGCCGGGCATGCTGTACCTGGGGACCGAGAATGCCATCTATCTGTCGTACGATCGCGGTGACACGTGGATGCCGCTGCAGAACAACCTGCCGCACGCGCCGGTCTCGGGAATCGTCGTGCAGGAGCATTTCAACGACCTCGTGATCTCCACCTATGGCCGCGGGTTCTGGATTCTCGATGATCTGTCGCCGCTGCAGCAGCTCGACGCCACGGTGCTGGCCAAGGGGGCGCATCTCTTTCCGCCGCGCGCGGCGTACCGTTTCCGTCCCATCACAGCGCCGAGCACGACATACGATGATCCCACGACCGGTACCGATCCGGAATACGGTGCGGCGCTCAACTACCACCTCAAGGTTCCCGTGAAGTCAGCGCCGGTCCTGGAGATCGTCAGCAACGGCACGGTGGTGCGCACGCTGCGCGGCACCAATCGCGCCGGCCTCAATCGTGTTCATTGGGATTTGCGCGACGAACCGAGCATGGAGGTGCGCCTGCTCACCAGTCCGCTGTACGCGGAGCACATCGTGACGGGCCCGCAGGGCCGCGTGGCGCCGGGCACGAATCGTCTGCAGATCCTCATGCCACCGGGTACGTACACGGTGCGCCTGCGGGTGGATGGCGAGGTGCAGGAGCAGCCGCTCATCGTGCGCAAGGATCCCAACAGCGCGGGGACCGAAGCGGAGATCGTGGCCCAGGTGCGCGTGCTGCAGGCACTGAAGGGCGAGCTCGACAAGGCGGCCGCCGCGGTGGCGCGCGTGGAGAACGTGCGATTGCAGGCACAGCAGGTGCTGGCGCAGCTGCAGCGCACGGCGGCCGACGCGGACGTGTCCCAACGACTGCGTGCCCTCGACCAGCAACTCATCGACGCCGAGATGGCGCTGGTGGATCTGCGGCTGACCGGTGGCGGCCAGGATGGTGTGCGATTCGGCTCGAAGCTGATCAGCAAGATCGGCTATCTGTCGAACGGCGTCGCGGTGTCCGACTTCTCTCCGACGACCCAGCATGTGGAGGTGCAAGGCCTGCTCGGCAACGAACTCGGTGCGGTGCTGCGCACCATCGACGGAATTCTCGCCAGCGAACTGCCGAGGGTGAACGTGGTACTCGATGCGAAAGGTTTACCGCGGATCGTCGACCGCAACGCTCCCAACGCCCGGATCGTCCCCTGAGCCCATCCGGTGCGATGTCACGCGGCGGCTGGCGCACCGGCGTCTGGCTGGTGACGGCCGCCGCATTTCAGTGGGCGCTGCTCGGCCCAATGGCGCGAGTGGCATTTTCCGAAGGCGTGGCGCCGCTCACCGTGGCCTTTTGGCGCGCCACGGTGGCCTCGCTGCTGTTCGCCACGCATGCGGCGTTCACGCGCGCGCACGCGCTGCGTACCCAAGACCGTCTTCCCGCCATGGCGCTTGGCGTGGTGGCGGTGGCAGGCCTGTATGTGAGTTACTTCGAAAGTGTACAGCGCGGTGGCGCCGCCCTCGCCGCCATTCTGCTGTACTCGGCACCGGCATGGGTGGCGCTGGGCGCGCATTTCGTATTGCGGGCGCGGGTGTCCCGAGCGGAGGCTGGCGCGCTACTGCTCACACTTGTCGGTGTGGGGTTGGTGGCGCTGCATCCGGCCACCGGCAACGCCGACATCAAGGCGACGTTCCCTGCCGTTGCGTGGGGGTTGGGGTCAGGCATCGCGTACGCGTTGTACTTCCTCATCGGGCGCTCCCTCTTCACCCGCAACGCTCCGGCGCGCGTGATGGCATGGGCACTGGCCACGGGTGCCGTGGTGCTCGCGCCGTTCGTACAGTGGCAGTGGCTCACCATGCGCGCATGGGGGGCTATCGCCTTTCTGGCCACCGTGGCCACGTACGGCGCATACCTGTGCAATGCCAACGGCATCCGAATCGTCGGTGCGTCTCGCGCGAGTACCATTGCCACCCTCGAGCCCGTACTTGCGGTAGCGGCGGCCTATCTCATGTGGGGCGAGACATTGTCAACCATGGGTCTGCTGGGGGCCGGTGCGGTGATCGGCGGCGTCTTGCTCGCCGCCCGCGCGCGTTAGCCGCGCTGCTCCACCGCGCGTTGCCGGCGCT
>Ga0315909_10010023_pt1 | contig 10160 bp, 25 predicted proteins | sample LakEriMetagenome_11_FD_203527 | JGI IMG/M metagenome (GOLD analysis project Ga0315909, IMG submission 203527) | Freshwater fungal communities from buoy surface, Lake Erie, Ohio, United States - Buoy 2 MA125 | ecosystem: Environmental > Aquatic > Freshwater > Lake | place: USA: Lake Erie, Ohio...
CTTCTAAATTGCTTCAAAGGGCGGTAGGCGTGGATGATGATGGCGTTATAGGTAACGCTACTATGGCGGCTGTTGAAGCCCTAGAACCCGCTGAAATCATTGACCGCTTTTGTGCCGAACGATTGACTTTTTTAGAATCGTTACCCACATTTGCAACCTTTGGTAAGGGTTGGAGTCGCAGAGTGGCAAGCGTGAAAACTGAATCCATGAATCTTGCGTAATGGCGATGGCGTTTGCTGTTAAGCAAATCACGGCAACAGTAATTGCGCCACCGACACACAAGACAAAAATGATGACCAGCAAATCAATCATGTGTTCTTCTCCTTGAGTTTGGCTTCTGCCCACCAAACTGCCGACTGCCACGCCTGCTCAGTTACCCAAGATTCTTTCCAGCCATGTGCAATCTCCTCATCCGTCAGCCCCACCCATGTGCGCTGTGGTGATTTAAACAAAGGCACATCAATATTGAACGGGATACTCTTGATGTCAAAGTTGTCATGCGGCTCAAGCCTGTATTCGTTGTACTCATTCCGGTGAACAATCGCCACAGGCTCCTGCTCTGGCTGTGCCAAGGCTTCTTTGATGGCGGTGATGGCTTTTGCGTCTGCTTCTTCTTCGTGCATGTCGTAGTAAAACTCCAACGCCTCAAGCGCCAGCTTCAATGCTTTTTGTGTCATGCTTTGCCTTCCAACTTAATACATTCCATACCACGCCATTCGCACACTGGCTCAGGCTTGCACATGATGACAAAGCCTTCTATGTCACCGTCTCCACCGCATGACTGCACTTCGTAGCCAAAGTCGCCAATCTGCACAATCATTGGTGCATGTGGGTTAATCATGTCATCTTTGCTTTTCCATTTGCTAATTTCCCATTCTTCTGCAACGTCCATCATTGTTTCCATTACAAAATTCATTGATTGGCTTTTAATCATTTTTTTAACTCCCGCAAATAAATTGCAATACTAGCTAAGGTATCTTTGCCGAACGATTTTAAAAAATCATGTTCAATTCTGTATGCCGCCATTTCAATGGCTGAGTTCCAACCCGCTTTGTAATGTTCATCCATCACTTGCTGATTCGGTTTTGGCGCAGTTCTAGGTTTGTTAAAAGTGCTCATCGTGTCACCCCATCGCGCAGTGCGCGGTGTGCTGTGCGGTATTCAAACAGGTCAGCAAGATTAGGGTTCAGTATGGCAAACAGTCGAGCAAGGTAGGGGCTGATGTTGTTGTTGATTTTCCAGCCATCTACGCCTTGCTCAGACAGCGCAGAATGATGCCGTAATACATGGATAATGGTTCGGGCTGAATAGTGCTTAAAGCCAGCCCTGACGACCTTAAAAGCCTCTTGCTCAAACGCCATCCAAATGTGTGCGTTCTCGGGTAGCCAGCGTAAGAATTCATCGCTGAATTGTTCTTTGTGTTCGTGTGCAATATTTTCAATGTTCATTTGATTCACTCCAAAACTTTGTAACCACGACCAAGCAAACAAGTCTTAACAATTGCCTGTCTGCGTTGATAAGTTGACCATGCACCTGAGCCAGTGCCGACAATTGCGCCTGATGCAAGACCAGCACCAGCCGCAGACTTGACTGGCACACCAGTTTTGCTTGCAATGTATGCACCAATCAGGGCAGATGCCAAACCTTGCACAGCGGCAGATTTAGCCATTTCGCTGGAATATTGCACATCTTGGGAGATGCGTTCGCATTCCATTGTGTCGATGTAGATGTTGCCGGGCGTGGTGCTGGCTTTCGGGTCAATCAATATCTTGCTCGCGCACCCAGTGAGCAAAACGACCATTAAGATTTTCAACATTTTTAATCCTTTGTGGCGGCTTACTGGTTGCCCATGCGCCATTAGTTAATAACAATTTGTATTGCAGTTAGACCCATAACAACAAGTGGTACAGGTTACATACTTACCATTTGCATAATAGGTATGCGTTGTACAACTTGCCCACACTACTGTGGTGCTGGCGGCAATCCAAACTGCAATCAGTGCTTTTTTCATGTGAATCCTTTCAAAATGTTAAGAGTTCTTTATGCCTTTGTTTGTGGCATGGCGGACAAAGCCACATAACATCCAAAGGTTTGTCGTAATCTTCATGGTGAGCAAGTGAATTTTGTTCACCACAACGAATACATGGTTGCCGCAAAAGTTCGCCTTTTTTAATGGCATAACCAACGGCGGTATGCGCTTTACTTCGCCGAATGTCTTGTTGTCTCCATGCCTTAGTGATTTCAGTTTGTAATTTTCTTCGTTCGGGGTTTTTTGACCTTTCTCTATCATTGGCGCGGTACTTTTCAAGATTTTTAACTCGGTGAATTGTTGAATCATTTTTTGCACATACTTTGCATTTGTTAAGGTGTCCATCAGCCATTGCGTTATGTTTGTAAAACTCACTTAACGGCTTAATGGTCTTGCACTTAAAACAATTTTTAGAATGAATCATGTTGTATTCCTGTGCTGGCAATACAACCATTATAGACCCATTCTAATTAAAAGGTATATCGTCTTCAGGCATATCGCGGTTGCGATTCGGTCTAGGTTCAGCTTTTGGCTTGTCCCTGTCGTATGGCTCATTGATAAAAGCGTAGCCGTTCCACTCTAGCGGAATGAAATCTAGCTTCAGCATTGGTCCATGTTTACTGTCAATGATTGCACCAATCTTTTGGTATTTCTTTTTGGTTTCACCTTGGGCGTTAACATATTCGCCCATGATTGCGGTGACTTCTTTGTGTGCCATTATTTATTTTCCTTTGCGAGTTCAGCTTGCTTTTTTATTGCACTACGGACTTTGCTGTCCAGCTTAGACCACAGCGCAATTTTTTCGTCACCATCCTCAATGCCGATATATTCCTCATAAGCCCCATACATATCGTCTGCGGCAACCTTTTGCATGATGGCATCCAGCACATCTTGCACGACTGCTTGACGGTCAGGTTTTAATGTTTCCCATGCGCCTTGCGTGGCTGATATGCGGCTGACAGGCTTGCTTGCCGCATTGCCATCGTCATCTTCAGGTGCTATGCCGCACGATGCCATCAGGCTATAACGCCTTGCATAAGTCAATGCACTGGCATACCCTTGCGGGTCTTTTTTGACAGCGGGAAAATGCACAATGCCGCATTCCAGCATTTCGCCTGATTCATGGACAAAGACAGTTTCGACCATCACGCCATCAGCACAGTCATAGTTCTTTTGCAGAAGGTATATGCCATTGGCGTTTAATGCGTCTATGACAGCTTCTACGCAAGCAGACAGGTCAGCATAGCGACTGCGGAAATGTGGGTTGGTGCTGGTCTTCAATGCTGGCTGGAATTGCTTTTGTGCTTTGACCAGCGCGGTTGCAATATTTTTCATGCGTTATCCTTTTCAATCAGTTCGCGTTGTAAGGTTAAGATTTCTTCTTCATCATTTTGTTGGTTTTGTTTTAGGCTTTCTATTTCTGCATCCATGCGCTTTATGTAGCCTTGCAACATCCCACATTGAAAGGCAAGCCTTGCCCGTGGGTCATAGGGGTACTGTTCGCGTGAAGCCTGTTCAGCTTCTGCAATCATTTGGTGTGCGTTCATTTGATTTCCATTAAATTTTTGATTAACACGATTAATCCGATGATGTATGCAATGAAAGGCAGATTTGATTTCGGTTTATCACCGAGCAATATGCCTTGCCAAAACTCCTCATCGCGGCTCATCCGCGCCTGTTTGGGCGGTGTGTAGAACGCACCAATCCGTAGACCAGTGCGCGTTGTGTAGGGCAAACTAGTCAAGCTGGCTCTCCCATTTTGCAATGTCTGATTCTCTTTTTTGCTCTGTAAGCCATCGGTCGAAACGATATGCAATTTCGGTTTCAATTTGCGCGTAGTTTTTTTGACTGAGGTCATCCCGAATATCCTTTCCAAATTCGTTGTATACGCTGAATTCAAATTCGCGTGGCAGACCGACAGTTTCATCTTCATCGACAAATTCGTAAACCACTGTGACGCATTCGCCACTTAACAAATCGTGCGTAAATGATGCAGTCATGCTTCCCTCGCTTTCAACATTGCGTCTGCCATTTCGTAAGCAATATCTGCAATGTAATCACAGCGTGGTTGCTCAACATCAACCATCATGCCTTGCATAGCTTTTGCCGCAAAGTAGTCACGCAAGGTCATGCCTTTAAACTGAACATCATGTGTTTCTCCATCTATATTTACATAAGATGGAACAGGAAATGCTGGTAAGTTTTTCATTTGACCAACTCCTTGAGTATTTCAATGATGAATGGCAAGGCAAAGATACAGCCTACAACGATTGCGCCTAGAAACTCACTGGCTGACTTGCAACGATTGGCGACTTTAGTTTCATAAGTTAAGCGGTTCATTTTCAATCCTTTTGAATTGGTGGTAAGGCAACCAGTATAAGCCACCTTACCGATTATGTCAACCTAAGAGCAATTCTTCAGCATCAGTTTTCATTCTGTTGCCTTGTCCGAACCAAGCATTGTTAAGCCGAGTGTCGGCGTTGTGACCGCGTTCATGGTCAACATACTGCGTCACTGCATTAAGCAATCCCCACCGGGTGTTACGCACTCCGCGCAATTCAAAACCGATGCCGCGACTTTCAAAAATTTCCATGACTTTGTTGTATCCACGACTATTTTTTAATTGGCCATCAGCACCAATGCGCTCTCTTGGGAAAAGCGTTTTCAGGAACTTTTCTACATAAGCTGTGCCGACATCTTGCCGTGCCATGTACCGATACCTATCCATCATGCCCTCAAACCCGCTTACCACGATTCCTAGGCGGTTTCGCATGGCAGATGGGTCAAAGGTACTACCGTGGGTTAATGACACCCTAGATGGGGCGTTCTCGTTGTCAGCCATAGACAGCGTGTTATTGCAGACTACTCTAACGCTAGTGAACTGCCCGATGGTGGCGGCTGACCCATCAAAGCTCGTAGACAAAAGCAAATACCCGCGCACTGCATCGTCACCTAGTACGCAAGCTTCTTTGTTGACATTTGCTAATGCCCATATCCGCTTGCCACCGCGCAATGCCCCGGCGACCTCAAGCTTAAACCCGGCAGACTCTACCAGCGTGTTAAAGAAATCTAGGATTTGGTCGGGCTGGTGGATGTTGTATCGGTCAGTGACTACGCCTAAAGGTGCATGAGTGTCATTGCGATAGATGACAAATTTATTTTTCATAACAACAAAATCTGAGTCTGCTGTTGGCTGGAATGCAACTGGTGAAACATTTGCTTGCCAATTTAATCCAGCTTCTTGTTGCCAGACATGGATGGGTGCATCTTCAGTCAGCCGTTGACCGAGTCCGTGCCAAGGCGTTTGCCCAATATAAGCAATTTCATTGATGCCATTAATGCGTTCAATATCGTGAGACATTTTTAATTCCTTTAAAGAGTTTCTTGATTGAAGTACAGGTCACGCGCAGTTATCAAATCGGCTTGCAACTTCTTGAGTGGCAAACCACAATGCCTATAACCATCGGCAATTGATTGGTAGTATGTCTTGAGTGGTGGCTGGTATCCCTCTCTGAGCATGTAGTAGACCCACGCCTCAACAGTAGAGCCATCGGGCTGTTCTACATTTATGAGTGTGCGGTCATACAGGCTAGGGTATCCCTCATAGCTGTCTAGGGCATCCATACAGCCCTCAGTGACACGCCACAAGCCAACTAATACCTTGCCACCCCTCGCATATTCAATGTCGGCAACGCCCCGGAAAACCAGCCTGAAGTGATTAAGCTTGCCCGTGCCGAGGAACTCAGCATCGGGGCATCGACGAGCCATTTGGTCATGGTTTAAATTACTGCCATAAGCGGCATAAAGTGTGTTGTTCATTTTTAATCCTTTAAAAATTAATTGCTTGCTGAATTGTTGGCAAGCGCAAGAGGCTTGCATCTATCCAACCACCGTCTACATGAGTGCCAGTGCTGAGGCGATAAATAAGATGTATGTAATTACCTTCAATTTTAGTAACCATATACACAGTCGCATCCGGTGAGTCCGTGGCAACTACTTTAAGTCCTACATAAATTTCTGTTGGCTTCATTTTTAATTCCTTTTGATTGGTTGCTGACAAGGGAAGTATAACTCAACTTATACGCAATGGCAAATCGGGGTTAATCGCCACTACAAGCTCATGGGTAATCAGGTCGCGCAAAAAACGGTCGGTGTCAAGGGTGCTGATGTACGCCTCGTTGTAGGTCATGCACCTTGCGGCTACTTGCGCCATGAACTCGGTGTCATTGTCACTGTATCCGAACAGACTGCTGTTCCGCATCTTGGTCACAAACTCGGCTGAGTCGTGGGCGATGACGAAACCACCGCCACTGAACAGATAGATGTTCTTCATACTGCCTCCGGTTGGAATTTGTCGGCGCGGGCTTTGTAGAATTTTTCCACAGGCTTGCCGATGCGTCCGCGTCGTACCATGCCAGCCAGCATGACTGTCAAGGCGTCCTTGGCGGTCACTGCCTGAGCAAATACTTTGACTGCTGTGTGCTCGGCTGAATCAGCGACCATCGCGTAAGTCAAGCGGATGTAGTTCTCAACCTTGTCGGCATCCACTGTGCCAGCGTGGTGACGGAACTCGACTGAACCCATGCGGAAGAATGATTGGAGGTTCAGCTTCATGTAGCGTGAGTGGTTAAACAGTGCGGACAATTTTTGCACAGTGTTGCATGAGTCGATGGCGGCGAACAAAGCGTCTACGGTCATGCCGAGCTTGTTTGATTGGCAGTAACGGTTCGCGTTTTCGCGGCGGCTTGCTGGTTGGACAGAATCCATCGCGGCTTCAAATTTAGCAAAGCGTTTGAACAAGTTGCGGAATTCCTTGATGCCCCATGATTGGGCATTGTGGTGGACATGAAAGCCGCATGATGTGTTGACCTTAGCACCGAGTTGCTCGAGGATGGCACACACTCGGCGCACATCGTGGATACCAGCTTCGCCTTCAAGTACAGGGCTGACAACTTCAAAACCGTTTACGCCTTGAATGGAGCAGTCAGGCTTAACTTGCCACACTGAGTATTCGCGACCTGAGTATGAGGAGGTCATTACATTGATGCCAGCGACTCTCAATGCGCTAGTCACATCACCCATTGGCACGTTGTAGCACTCCAATTCGATTCCAAATTTTGCGTTGTTCATTTTTGATTCCTTGTTACTGGGTTGGTTGCTGATGGGTGAAGTATAAGCCCGCTAATAATACCTTTGCAAGTCATGGGGATATTAGCTGAATTATAGTACCCAGTATATAAGGTAAGTTGGCTTACGGGAAACAAAGGTATTACATTTAAAAAGGATTACAAAATCAGCCTAGGCTGGCTTATACTTCGGCTCATGGAAAAAACAACTGCAATCAAACTCGCTGGCTCACAGACTGCACTGGCGAGCCTACTCGGTATCAGTCAAGCGGCAATTAGCCAATGGGGTGACCGTGTGCCTGAAAATCGCGTATGGCAATTAAAAGTCCTGAAGCCTGAATGGTTCAAGGATTTTAGTCAAACTGTGAGCATGAACTGATTTTTTTTGACGCGGCTAGGGTAGCTCCCGAAAAGGCGATTCATCACCGCTCTGCCGTTTGTCTTTTTTGTGATGGCAACCGAAGATGTGAGGTTAAATGCACTACTACCAATTTAATATCAGCGACTATCGAGCCGCTACTGCTCACCTGAGCAATGAAGAAGACTTGGCATATCGGAGACTCATCGATATGTACTACGACACTGAGAACAAAATTCCGATTGACCTAGAGTGGGTGGCGAGGCGCATACGCATAAGCTCAAGTATTGTGCGTGATGTGCTGAACGATATGTTCACGCTACACGATGATGGCTGGCATCACCAACGCTGTCAGGAGGTCATTGCTGAATACCATGCAAAAGCAGAACAAGCGTCTCGCGCTGGTAAAGCATCTGCTGAACGAAAACGCAACAAACAATCAACGGATGTTGAACGGTCGTTGAACGGTCGTGTAACGGATGTTCAACTAACTATAAACCAAGAACCAATAACTAATAACCATATACAAGAAGCTAAAGCTTCTTTGTCGGGAACTTCATTCCCGCCCTGTCCACATCAGGCAATAATTGAATTATGGAAACGCCATTTGCCGCATTTAGCGCAACCTAGGGTATGGGAAGGGGTGAGGCAGAATCATTTGCGGAATCGCTGGATACAGGCTTCTAAGCCCAGCGAGTATTCACCGGCTGGATACCGGACAACTGCTGATGGATTGAAATGGTGGGATGCGTTTTTTAGGCATATTGCTGATGGCACAAAACTCGCGCATGGCTTTGAGACTAAAGGTCGCTTATGGCAACCAGATTTAGAGTGGGTGGTTAACGCTGGCAATTTTGCCAAAATCATTGATGGGAGATATGACATATGACATTCGCAAAAGCACAGGTTTACAAAGAAGATAAGCTGGATAATGATGCAAGGTTGCTATGCACGACACCGGGTTGTGGCAAACGCTGGACAGTAAACATGGGTAGTCCTAAATGTTCGTTCCACCAGTGGGGCAGAGTCGCTGATTTAGCAACTGTAAAAAGTCAATTACCCAAGCTGGAGACACTGGCTGATATGGATGCATGGTGGCAAAAATGACGAGGTTAGAAGCAAACATGATTTTGAATAAACACAAAGAAGGTTCAATGGATGTACCGCATGGCTTAATTGATCAAGCACTTGGGCTGACAGGTGATTTGCCAACTTATAAAAAAACACTTGAGCATTTGATTTGGATGGCAAGTATGCAAGGTGCAAAACATTACGCTTGGGAAAGAGCAAAAAAACTTGATGCTGACCCATCAGGCTTTTGGAAAGGTATTGCAGAAGATTTAACGAAAGCGATGAATGAGAAAAGCGGCAAAAATTGACAGAAATCAGACAGAGATTGTCACCGCATTAAGAGCTATTGGTGCAACCGTTCAATCATTAGCGGCTATTGGCAAAGGTTGCCCAGATTTGCTCATTGGTTTTAATGGCATAAATTTTTTGATGGAAATTAAAGATGGCGAAGCGGTCTTAAGCAAACAAAAATTAACAAATGACCAAGCTGGTTGGCATTTGCAGTGGCGCGGTTCTGTCCATGTTGTTAAATCTGAATATGAAGCGTTAAAAATTTTGCAGAGGATAAATAATGATATATAAGCTTGAAAATTCAAAACAGGCTCATGCGTTATTGCTGACTCTATGGTCAAGGATTAAGGATAGGCTGGATTCTGGTAAACGGCTGACGCTTGAAATCAAACCTGAAAACAAAAGCCGCGACCAAGAAGAAATGTATCATTCAATGATTGGTAAGATAGCTAAACAAGCAGAGCACCAAGGCGCAAAATGGGATGCTGAAAGTTGGAAACGCTTTTTAGTTGACCAATGGGCGGCAGATACTAATCGTAAAGCTGGCAAAGTAGTGGCGAGTTTAGATGGGGAAAGAATTGTCCAACTTGGTTTACAAACTAGAAAATTTACTAAAGAAGAAGGAACAGAATTTATTGAATTTTTATTTGCGTGGTCAGCGCAGAATGGGGTTGACCTTGTTTAATTGTCCAGCTTGCGGAAGCAAAACTAGAGTGCGGCAAACAATGGCTGGCGGCATTCAATACAGAGATTGCGTTGGCGGTCATTCGTTCAAGACTCAATCAGTGGTTGTAAAAACAATTACCTTGCTGACAGAACCCAAACTAAAAAAGGTGCGTAATGGTAAGTTACCCAAAGACAAAATACTGGCGAAGCAAGAAGCATCTTCAAAGCGTGGCATCTTTGCCTTGTCAAAACTGTGGCTTAGAGGGTCAGACACAAGCGGCGCATAGCAACCTATCAATTCATGGCAAAGGGCGCGGCATAAAGGCTTCTGATGAGTACACGGCGGCACTGTGTTGTGATTGCCATCAAGTCGTAGATGCAAGTCATTTAATGACTAATGAAATGAGGCAACAGATTTGGTATGACGCATTTAGAATGACAGTCAATGAATTGCAGTATCGCGGGTTATGGTCGCTTGACGCACCAACGCCGCAGATAGATAATTAACAAAGCATCAAGGCGCATGGGGATTGTCACTAGGTACTATTTCAAATAGTCACCAGCCTTTTAAATAGTCTCCAGCCGTGTTGGTGTAACTCAGTTGGTAGAGTCATGGGCA
>Ga0315909_10010024_pt1 | contig 10160 bp, 7 predicted proteins | sample LakEriMetagenome_11_FD_203527 | JGI IMG/M metagenome (GOLD analysis project Ga0315909, IMG submission 203527) | Freshwater fungal communities from buoy surface, Lake Erie, Ohio, United States - Buoy 2 MA125 | ecosystem: Environmental > Aquatic > Freshwater > Lake | place: USA: Lake Erie, Ohio...
AGCACTTGAATTGCATTCACACGTTGCCAATATTGGTGATGTGCGAAGTTTGGTAATTCATCCAGCTTCAACAACACATTCACAATTAACACCACAAGAGCAATTAACAGCTGGTGTAACTCCTGGACTAATTAGATTGGCCGTTGGTATTGAAAATATTGACGATATTTTGGCCGATCTAGATTCAGGTTTTCGAGCTGCCAAAGGTGCTTAATTAATTTATGGCGATTGAATATTCAGGTCCACTTCCTGCCACCGGTGCGTGGCAGGAAGGAGATCACCCTGGGCAAAGAAAATTCATTGACGTTGGTTCAATTGAGTTGGAACTGGGTGGTTCTCTTCCTGATGTAAAAGTAAGTTATGAAACTTTTGGAAAACTAAACTCCAATGCGTCAAATGCAATCTTTGTTGAACATGCACTCACCGGAGATTCCCATGCGGCTGGATTGGATACTGAAGGTCATCTAACTCGTGGTTGGTGGGATGGATTAATTGGTGATGGTTTAGCAATTGACACCAAAGAATGGTTTGTGGTTTGTGCCAATGTTTTAGGTGGATGTCAAGGTACAACGGGTCCATCATCAAAAGATAGTTCAGGAAAAAGATTGGGATCAAGATTTCCCAGAGTTACAGTTGCAGATCAAGTTGAAATAGAAAAACGTTTAACAGATCAATTAAATATTGAACGCTGGGCTTGCGTAATGGGTGGATCAATGGGTGGCATGAGAGTTTTGGAATGGGCTGTTGAACATCCACACAGACTTGGTTCTGCATTTGTTATTGCTTCGGCACCAGGTTCTTCTGCAGATCAAATTGCAACTCAATCTGCACAAATAGCTGCAATTAAAGCAGATCCTAAATGGCGCGGTGGAGATTATTACGATGCAAAACCAGGAGATGGTCCTCACGCTGGTTTAGGAATTGCCAGAAAATTTGCGCACTTAACTTATCGTTCTGAAACTGAATTAGATGTGAGATTTGGTAGAGATCACCAAGATGGGGAAGATCCCTATTCTGATGGTCGCTTCGCAATCGATTCCTATTTGGATCATCATGCTGAAAAACTTGCACGAAGATTTGATGCAAACACCTATATTGTGTTATCCGATTCAATGTCAACTTTTGATGTGGGAAGAAATAGAGGTGGAGTTGCATCCGCCTTATCAAGAATCACAGCACCTGTTGTCGTAGCAGGAATTGATTCTGATCGCCTTTATCCAATCAGACAGCAAGCAGATTTAGTTTCAGCACTAGATCAAGACACTGAGTTAGATGTCATTTCTTCACCTTTTGGCCATGATGGGTTTTTGATTGAGATTGATCAAGTAGCACCAATTGTTAGAAAAGCACTAGACAAGGCTGTGGCAAGAACTAAATAGAGACTTATCAGTCCCAATGGTCTTGCTTGTTTTGGGTAATTAATTCAATATCTTTTAATGCAATTTACAAAAATATTATTGAGCGTATCTTTATTGATTTTGCTAAATACGAGTTCGGCTCTTGCTGAAGTTAATGTTGAGGCCAATCAGGAAAATCAAAGCTATGAAATAAGTGGTCAAATCATTCTTGATGACACCTTTTCTGGAAGCGATTCAACACAAGTTCAAGGGGTAACTTGCCAGGGTTGTGCATGGTTAGTCACACATGTTTGTTACGTCTTCGATCAGAATTATGTGATTACATCTTGCACCCCTGATACTCAGTGTCAAACAGCTCAAGACACATTGGGGGAAAGAAAGAAAGTTTGGCGAAAATTTGGTGAAGGTGAACCTTGGTTATTAGTGGGAATGATGTGTGTAGGACCTAAGGGGCCAATTACTCCGCGGCAATTAACAAATACTTTGACTGAGCAAACAACTGAATATTTACCAAGACTAGTCCCTACAACTCAACCTGCAAATCATGTTTTAGTTAATACCGATATATTCTTTTTGAGTAATCAGCCAAACTTTTTTGGACCAAAATCTGTAGTGGTAACTGGAATCCCTGTAACTCTCACGGCATCACCCACCTGGATTTGGAAATTTTCTGATGGAACAGTGATTAATACAACTGATGCTGGAGTTGGTTTTCCGGATGGAAAAATTAAGCACAGTTTTGAGACAAAAGGATTACAAACAATAACTGTTACTACAACTTGGAATGCTTCTTGGAAAACTAACTCTAAAGTTTCCATCCCAGTTCCTGGAAAATCATTGACTCAATCCACCACATTTACCTTGATCTCGCATGAAGCCCAGGGAGTGCTTACACGCTGAGCCATTGACCCAAAGCAGGCGGAATTGATGAAGTCGTGACAGAATAGGAAATCGGGCCGGTCAATTTGACAGGCCCTTAAGCGCGTCATCACTTTGAGAGGTTGTCTTCGTGGCACTGTTTGGAAAAATTCTAAGTAAACCTTCTGCCAAGAAAACAGTTGCTAAACCTGCAGTTAAACCTGCTGCAAAAAAAGTCGTTGCTAAACCAAGTGCTAAACCTGCTGCGAAATCTGCACCTAAGAAACCTGCAGCAAAACCTGCAGCGAAAAAGATTGTTGCTAAGCCAGCACCGAAGAAACCTGCAGTAAAACCTGCAGCAAAACCTGCAGCAAAAAAAGTTGTTGCTAAGCCAGCACCGAAGAAACCTGCAGCTAAACCAGCTGCGAAAAAAGTAGTTTCCAAGCCAGCAGCCAAAAAATCTGCAGCGAAAAAGATTGTTGCTAAGCCAGCACCGAAGAAACCTGCAGCAAAACCTGCAGCGAAAAAAGTTGTTGCAAAACCACTAAAAGTAGCAAAGCCAACTAAATCTGCAAAATCTGTTAAACCAGTAAAGCCACCAAAACCTGCCAAAACTGCCAAACCAGTAGCACCACTAAAGCCAGTGAAAGGTGCCAAAGCAGCACCGGCACCAAAGGTTAAGGGTGATAAAGGTTTTGCCAAAGTCATCATGGTTGATGGCGAATTAGTTCCAGTTGATGATGTTGAAGAAGTAGATCCAGCGGAATTAGAAGCAATTGCCGAATTAGAGAAAGAAAGTTTGGCTGAGTTAAGTGAAGAAATTGCTGAAGTTGAAGAGGCTGAAGAATCTGAAGAGGAGAACACAAAAACAAGTGCGACAGTTGACGAATCCGAAGCATTCGTAATTTCCGACACAGATGATGCTGATGAACCTACTCAAAAAGTCACTGTGGCTGGAGCAACCGCAGATCCTGTTAAAGATTATTTGAAACAAATTGGAAAAGTAGCTCTTCTTAATGCTGAACAAGAAGTTGAGTTGGCAAAAAGAATTGAAGCTGGCTTATTTGCTGAAGAAAAAATTGCCGCAGGTGGAATTAAGGATAGAAAACTTAGAAAAGATTTGGAATGGATTGCTGAAGATGGACAAAGAGCAAAAAATCATCTTCTAGAAGCAAACCTTCGACTTGTTGTGTCCTTAGCAAAGCGTTACACCGGTCGAGGCATGTTGTTCTTGGATTTGATTCAAGAAGGAAACCTTGGACTTATTCGTGCCGTTGAAAAATTTGATTACACCAAGGGTTACAAATTCTCTACTTACGCAACCTGGTGGATTAGACAAGCCATCACCAGAGCTATGGCTGATCAAGCTAGAACTATTCGTATTCCTGTTCACATGGTTGAAGTTATTAACAAACTTGCCCGTGTTCAAAGACAGATGCTTCAAGATCTAGGACGCGAACCAACCCCTGAAGAATTAGCTAGAGAACTTGACATGACTCCCGACAAAGTTGTGGAAGTTCAAAAATATGGTCGTGAACCAATTTCACTACACACACCTCTTGGAGAAGACGGTGATTCCGAATTTGGTGATTTGATTGAAGATTCAGAAGCAATCGTTCCAAGTGATGCAGTTTCTTTCACTCTTCTACAAGAACAATTAGATAGCGTTCTTGACACATTGAGCGAGCGTGAACGTGGTGTTGTTCGAATGCGTTTTGGATTAACAGATGGTCAACCAAAAACTCTTGATGAAATTGGTCAAGTTTATGGGGTAACTCGTGAACGAATTAGACAAATTGAATCAAAGACTATGTCTAAGTTGAGACACCCATCGCGTTCCCAAGTGCTACGCGATTATTTGGACTAACTGATTAGTTAGTTGCTCCAAGTCGATCTGTTTCATCAACATATTCAGCAGCGATAAGTTTTAATTGTTCTTCATGCTTCTTAGCATGGTGTCCACAAAAAATTAATGTTCCACCACTTGAAAGTGTGACGCGAACATAACCTTGAGCTCCGCAACGATCACAGCGATCAGATGCGGTTAGTTCTGGTCCTGCAGTTAATGATGTCTTCACCGTAGGGCCTCATCTCGTTTAGTGGTGATACTTCAATCATCCTTGCAAAAGGATGTTTCGCAACTCGAAGAAGGCTTGGGTGTGTCGCAAAATGCAATCACAGCCCGTATTAGGCGTGCCGTAGCCCCATAAAACCTCGCAAATCTACGAGAATATTGAAACAGACTTCGAATTGTTGAAATTTGATAATTAACAAAAAGGGATTCTAAAAATTGAGCACTGCAACGAAGGTAAACAGCGCTGAATACAACGCGAAGAATTTATCTGTCTTAGAAGGTTTAGATGCCGTAAGAAAGCGCCCCGGAATGTACATCGGTTCAACCGATGGTCGCGGTTTAATGCATTGTGTTTGGGAGCTAATTGATAATGCTGTTGATGAAGCATTGGCTGGTCACTGCAAAAGAATTCACATCAAATTAATGCCAGATCATTCTGTTGTGGTCATGGATGATGGTCGAGGAATTCCAGTAGATATTGAACCAAAATCAAAATTGACTGGTGTGGAATTAGTTATGACCAAACTTCATGCTGGTGGAAAATTTGGTTCAGGTTCCTACACAGCTTCAGGTGGTTTACATGGTGTTGGAGCATCGGTTGTAAACGCATTGAGTGTTCGTTTGGATGTGGCAGTTGATCGTGGTGGTAAAACACACACTGCTTCATTTCAAAGAGGAGTAACAGGAGTTTTCAAAGGCGAAGGTCCTAATGCCAAATTCACTAAAGAATCTGGATTGAAAGTCTCAGGTAAAGCTGCAAAATCTGGCACAGGAACAAGAATTAGATTTTGGCCTGATCCTGAAATATTTGTTAAAGAACTTCACCTTGATGCAGCTGCACTTATGCAGCGCGCAAGACAAACCGCATTCTTAGTACCTGGCTTAGCGGTTGCAGTTTCAGATTTAAGAGATAAAGAAAAGACTGAAGTTGAGTACAAATTTAAAGGTGGCATAACAGAATTTGTGGAACATATGGCAGTTGGAGAAGCAATAACAAGTGTTATTCGTTTACAAGGAAGTGGAAAATTCACCGAAAACGTCCCGGTATTAGACGATCAAGGCCATATGCGTCCTAGAGAAGTTGAACGTGAGATGGGAGTTGACATTGCCCTTCGCTGGGGGAACGGTTATGACAACGAACTTAAGTCATTTGTAAACGTTGTGGCAACTCCTAAAGGTGGGACACATGTCACTGGTTTTGATCGCGCAATCGTAAAAGTAGTAAATGATCAGTTAAAGAGTCAACGAGTCTTGAAGAATAATGAAGAGAGTGTCATGAAGGAAGACATTCTGGAAGGCTTAACAGCAGTTATTAGTGTTAGATTACCTGAGCCCCAGTTTGAAGGACAAACCAAAGAAATTCTGGGAACTCCAGCTGCACAAAAAATTGTTTCAGCTGTTGTGACAGATGAGTTCAATAAATGGTTTAAAAATCCTCCCAGGGGCGATAAAGCAAAGACAAAATTACTGTTAGAAAAAATTGCAAATGCTTCAAGAGCAAGATTAGCTGCTCGAAACCAAAGAGATGTTCAGAGAAGAAAGAATGCAATTGAGTCATCCTCTCTTCCTGCCAAGCTTGCTGATTGTCGTTCAAATGATGTCGAACACACCGAATTATTTATTGTGGAAGGTGATTCAGCTTTAGGGACTGCGAAATTAGCGAGAAATTCTGAATTTCAAGCGCTATTGCCTATCAGAGGAAAAATCCTAAATGTGCAAAAAGCATCTGTGGCAGATGTGCTAAAAAATAATGAATGCGCTTCTATTATTTCGGTTGTTGGTGGGGGATCGGGTAGAACTTTTGAATTAGAAGATGTGCGCTATAGCAAAATCATTTTGATGTCAGATGCTGATGTTGACGGTGCACACATTAGATGCTTGTTATTAACCCTGTTCCAACGCTACATGAAACCACTTTTGGATAGCGGCAGAGTTTTTGCAGCTGTTCCACCATTGCACAGAATAGAAACTGTTGCTGCAGGAAAGAAAAGTGGAGAAGTCATTTATACATATAGTGACGAAGAAATGCGCAAAACTGTCGCAGCTATCGAAAAAAGTGGGCAAAAAATTAAGCAACCTATTCAAAGATACAAAGGTTTGGGAGAAATGGATGCCAAGCAATTAAGAGAAACCACTATGAATAGGGAAACCAGGACTTTAAGAAGAATCAATGTAAAAGACGCAGAAGAAGCAAGTGATGTATTTGATCTGTTAATGGGATCAGATGTTGCACCTAGAAAAGAATTTATCGTCCATGGTGCCGACGAACTTGATAAATCAAGAATTGATGCTTAAGTAGTTAATCAACGCTTCCTGAAGAATGTCCGGGAAACAGGTGTGCTTCTGGATTAATTGCAACAGTTGCATTATTAACAGCGGTGGCAGCCTCACCAAATCCAACTGAAATCAAAGCAACTTTTCCTGGATAAGTTGAAATATCTCCTGCAGCAAACACTCTTTCAATATTTGTGTGCATACCAGAATCAACCACAATCTTTCTTGATTCGATATTCAATCCCCATTCAGCAAGGGGGCCAATATTTGCGGTGAAACCCAATGCTGCAACTAAAGTTTGGCAATTTATCTCTTTAACTTCTTTAGTTTTAGAGTTGGTGTATTCAATCTTTTCGATCTGGTTTGTGCCAGATACTTTCGTTACTTCTGCTTCTGTGATTAAAGGAATTCCTAATGCCTTAACTTGGTCAACTGTTGCTTGGTGGGCTCTAAATTTATCTCTTCGGTGAATCAAAGTGACAGATTTTGCAATAGGGTGTAATTCATTTGCCCAATCAAAAGCAGAATCACCTCCACCCACGATCACTACATCTTTGCCAGCATGATCTGACATTTTTGGAACAAAGTGAACTAAACCTTTTCCACCCCAACCGTCTGCAGCAGGTAGTGGTCGCGGAGTAAATCTGCCAATACCACCAGTGATGATGACAGCTTTTGCATTAACTGTTTCTTTTTCTGAAGTAATAGTTAACGACTTATCAGGATTTTGTTGCAATGTTGCTGCAGTTTGATTAAGTAAAAAAATAGGTTTAGATGGTTTAGCTTGGGTAAGTAAGTTGTCAATTAAATCTCTACCAACATCAAAAATTGCTTTTTCCGGATACATGGCAGTAATTTGTCCACCAGGTTCTTCCAAGCTATCCATTAAGGCAACACTCATACCTCGAAAGCCGGCGTAATAGGAACCATAAAGCCCAGCAGGACCTGCACCGATTATCAAAATATCTACATTATGAGTTGCCATGGCTCTATTCTGCTCTATTACTAAATTTTTGCTACTTGGGAGTTAAGAAAACTTCTAGACCAGTGCTAAATCTTCAGTACTTTTAGCAGATTCGCTAATAACTTTGCCAGATTCAGAAACCAGCATTGAACGTCTTGGTGTGGCAAAGTGCTTAGCCACAGCAGCTAATTCATCAGCAACACTTTTTCTTAGCTTCTTTGTTGATCCTAAGATTGACTTTAATTCATTGATTGCTTCTAGTAATTGTTTTTGTTCAGTTTGCAATTCAATTTTTGAGGTTTTAGTTAAACGTCGTAAGGGCATTTCTAAAATATAGGTTGTTTGGGTATCAGATAGTTTGAAACCCTTCATTAATGCTTGTTTGGCTTCAGCCACATCATCACTTGCTCTGATGATTTTTATCACCTTGTCAATATCAACTATTGCTAGTAAAAGACCCTCTACCAAATGCAAGCGATCCGTTGCTTTTTCTAATCTGAATTTACTTCTTCTTTTTACAACATCAATTCTGTGTTCCAAATAAACTTCTAAGAGTTCTTTTAGACTTAAAGTTTGTGGGCGTCCTTCGACGAGTGCGACGTTGTTGATAGCAAAGGATTCTTCCATTGGAGTTAGGCGATAAAGATCATCTAGGACTTTTTGAGGTTCATGACCATTCTTGATTTCGATTACTAGACGTAATCCCTTTTCGCCATCAGTTAAGTCGATAACTCGAGAAATTCCCTGAAGCTTTTTACTTTCAATTAAATCCTTCATTCTTTCAATTACTTTTTCAGCACCGACGTTAAAGGGGAGTTCAGTTATTACCAATCCTTGTTTTTTTGCCTTTACATTTTCAAGTTGAACTGTGGCACGCATACGAAAGGCACCTCGACCTGTTAAATAAGCTTCTTTAACCCCATCACCAACTAATACTTTTCCACCACTTGGTAAATCTGGACCAGGAATAATTTTCATTAACTCTTTTGGCTTGATGTCTGGATCTTCAATTAAAGCAAGGAGTGCAGCAACTACTTCACCTAAATTGTGAGGCGGCATATTTGTGGCCATCCCTACGGCAATTCCAGTGGCTCCATTTACTAAAAGATTGGGAAAAGCAGCCGGTAAAACTTCTGGTTCAACTTCTCTTCCGTCATAGTTAGTTTTAAAATCAACAACATCTTCATCAATTGAAGCAGTTAAACCAAGTGCAGCAGGAGCTAGTTTGCATTCTGTGTAACGCATTGCTGCAGGTCCATCATCAAGTGAGCCAAAGTTTCCTTGACCGTCAATTAAAGATAAACGTAATGAAAAAGGTTGTGCCATGCGTACAAGTGCGTCGTATATTGCACCATCACCATGTGGATGTAAGCGACCCATAACTTCACCAACAACACGAGCACTTTTAACGTGACCTTTTTCTGGTCTTAATCCCATCTCATTCATCTGGTAAAGAATTCGTCTTTGTACTGGTTTTAAACCATCGCGAGCATCAGGAAGGGCACGAGAGTAAATAACGGAATAGGCATATTCCAGAAAAGATCCACGCATTTCAGTGGAAACGTCAATGTCAATAATTCGTTCTGGATTAAGGGGCAGAGCAACAGGTTTAGATTTTTTGCTAGCCACGAAATGATCCTTTAAATTTTTGTTGACGAGTTTTAATCATGCCTTTATAAAGAAGGCTTTTGGAGCTGCCACACCGAAAAGTGCTTATTGTCCACCTTTGGAACCAAATAGTATTTCATCCCAACTTGGCACAGAAGCTCTTTTTGCCTTTGAATGTTTGGGCGAATCATTAACAGCAATCGGTTCTTCAATTATTTCTTCAACCACAACAACTTCCTCCACGACACTTACGACTGGTGTTGGTTCTGGAGTTGGAATTACTGGAGCAGGTTTAGGGGTTGGAGTAGTTATAACAGGTGCAACTGGTTCTTGTTTAGGAATTGGAACTGTGTTTGAAGAATCTTGTTTAACACCTTCTGGAGTCACCCATTTTGGTAATTCTTCAACGACATCTTCAACAATTGTTGGCACACTTACCAATTTAGGCGCAATATGTTCAATGGTTTGATTTTGTGGCATTTCAGGAGTTACATCTAATAGCCAACGAGCAACATCATCTAGGGGTGCAATTGTTGAAACATCTGGATCGTATGCCCAATGAGCTTCGGTTTCACCTTTTCTACCAATGAAGGAACAAGCAATATTCCAACGACCGTCATCTCTTCTCCACGCATCCCATTTTGTGGATTCAATATCTCCACCACCATGCAAAATTCTTGTTTGGACAATTTCATCAAAAGCGGCACTACCATGTGCTCTTCTTATTTCAGTTTCGCGTGCTCTTTTTGAAATCCAATATCGTTCTTGCAAAACTGGTGGTTCAAATCTTTTAATTCTTTCCAGTGGGATGCTACTTACTTGTGCTAAATCCTCAGATGAAATTCCAGAGCGAATTCTTGCTTGAATCTCTGCCACAGTTAATTCATGATTTTTGTCATGAATGGAAGCTTTAGGACGTTTACGCCAATTGCGTGCTGCATCTCTAGTTTTTTCATCTAGTTCTAATGCAAATTCATTTCCTTTATCGTCTTTCAAAACTATTTTTGTGCCGTCATCACTAAGT
>Ga0315909_10010025_pt1 | contig 10159 bp, 18 predicted proteins | sample LakEriMetagenome_11_FD_203527 | JGI IMG/M metagenome (GOLD analysis project Ga0315909, IMG submission 203527) | Freshwater fungal communities from buoy surface, Lake Erie, Ohio, United States - Buoy 2 MA125 | ecosystem: Environmental > Aquatic > Freshwater > Lake | place: USA: Lake Erie, Ohio...
GAAGAGTATCGCGACGCAATCGGAGGCGACGCGGAGGTCCGGCTGATGACTCAGCAGCAATGGCCGTTTGAAAATCGCATCTGCGGGCTGGCATCATCCGAGGAGATCGCTGACTGCTGCGACGACGACGATGAGGACGAAGGCGGCGAAGAAGGTCAAGACAAGCCGGCGCCGGTGCTGTTCCTCGTCGAGGGCGGGCAGATCGGCTACGGCTCAAAGAAGGCCTGGGAGGTGGCGCAGTGACGATCGAATTCGTCGGCGGTCCGCTGGATGGAACGCGACGCGAGTATCCTCCGCTCCGGTGGCCTCCGGCGGCGATCCGCACCAACGACGGCGGCAAGGTGTATCGGTACCGCTACGGCGGTCCGACTGCTGATGGTGTCTTAGTATTCAACTACGAGGGGGTGGAGTGATGGCAAGGCTGATGCAGTATTCCGACTTGCAAGACGCAATCAAACGGGCGAAGGTTCGCGGGACTCACTGGTGCTGGATAGTCTATCCGAACGCCGACCCGGAGTGCGTCAAGGTGTTCCACGATGGGTCATCGATCCGCGATCGCGAAGGCGGGCCATACGTGGTCACGTGGTTGGAAAAGACGATCGATCATCCGATCCACGGATCGCTCCCGCTCAAGGAGAAGATCCGCGATTGGAAGATCGTGGTCGACCTGCTGACTCCGTTCGACGATCCGTGCGTTCTCAAGTCGAAGGGAGGCGACATCGCAGCATTCCGTATCAGCGAGGATCGCCCCTACGCGATCATGACTCGGTGCGGGGTGGAGCCATGATCGTAGAGCATGTGCCGGCTTGCCGGATCCGGGTCGGCGATCTTGTCTCCAGGGGGGACGGGTCGCTGATCTGGACGCGAGTGCATCGGATCACGCTTCGGCTACCGCCTGGGAAGTTGCCACCGGCGGACGCGAACCTTGCGACGCTGGTATCGCTCCAGGTCTCCGGCGCGGTGATAATCCTCGGATGGGACGAGTTGATCTATCGGCGAGGTCGGCTTGAGTACGCCATCGTCGAGGCGGTGGTTCCGGATGGATTGCTCCAGCCGGGCGAGTCGTTAGAGTGGCGCCGGCCTAAGGCGGGCGAGGAGTGTTTGGATCAGGGAACCCGGCAGGCGCGTAGCGTGCCGGGGCTGGTCGAGTGTTTCGTTATAGTGAGGAGATCGAATGATTCGGGAAGCGACGGCGTCGATGAAGTACAAGATCAACCGGGGCAAACGACTCCGGGTGTGGCACCTCCGGATCCCGACGGTCCAGGTGCCGCATGAGGCGCGGGGCGTCAAGCTGGCGATGCGGTTCAACCGTCGGCGAGTGTTCATCTCTCCGGCGAAGTACGGCGGGTTCACGCTGTCCGAGATCGGTCGTGTCTGCTGCGCGATGGTCACGGCTCATGCTGACTTGCCAGAGGGTCCAATAACAGTCATCTGGGAGCGATTCGATGCGACAGTACAAAGAGCCTGAGGGAGACGGGCGGGTGTTGTGCCTGCTCGCGTGTGCTACGTTGGTCGGTGTGGCATGGGGGATTTCGCGATGGGTACTCTGGATGATCGGATAGCGGACGACCTCGTGATCCGGGAGGCATCAACGCCGGAGGACTTCGCGCGGGCGACGGCGCTCATCGAAGGCTACCCGGAAGATCAACCGCACGAAGACGACTCGCGACGGTACGCGGGCTGTCCTGGGTCTCAGCGGGTCCACTGGGTGGCCGAACTCGATGGCGAGATTCTGGGGTGTGCTAGCGTGGTCTATGACCGCTCGCGGGTTTGGGTGTCGGCGATGGTCGTCGATCCGGCGTTCCGGGGCCTGGGAGTCGGGACGATGCTGATGGCCTGGGCTGAGCATCTCGCGAAGCTCAATCGGCTGTCTCATGTGACGATCCCTTGCTTCCGATACTCCGAAGCGGCTAAAATCTGCGAACACTGGGGCATGGAGCGAAGCCCTAATCCGATGATTTCGCAGGACGGCCGACAGGCGGATCTTTGGTTGAGGTGGCTATGAGATACGGGGACTTACTGCCGGCGACCGAGCATCTACCCGGGAGCGAGGGGAAGATCCGGGTGATGCGTGAGCGAGCCAAGAACGGCTACAGCGTGTTCCATCCGGACGACGCGGCGAGCTACCGGCTGGCCGAGATCGTCGACCGGGAGAAGGTGCGGGCGCGGAAGTCCGAGCGACCAAAGCGAAACAGCCGGAGGCATGATGCGTTGGGTTGAGTGTCAGTGGAAGTCCTTTTGTTCAACGGCGTTGCTGGCGGTGATTCCATTGGCGATCGCGGCGACCTATGATGGAACGTGGATGACCCGGATCGGTGCGGCACTGTTCGCGATGGTCTGGGTTGGTTTGTGGTTGAGCGTTGCGTCGATCGTTGCCGATTATTTGTACGGCGAGGAGTGAGGCTGGGATGGCAAAGAGCAAGGCGGCAGGGTTTCGTGATCGGATCAAAGAGCTTCGCCGGGTGCCGGCGTCAAGCTTGTTGCCGAATCCCAAGAACTGGAGGACTCATCCGCAGGCGCAGCAGGACGCGCTCATGGGCATTCTGTCAGAGATCGGCATCGCTGACGCGGTCCTCGCTCGAGAGCTTCCAGACGGATCCCTCATGCTGATCGATGGGCACCTCCGAGCCGAGACAGTCGCGGATGCAAAGGTGCCGGTCTTGATTCTCGATGTAACCGAGGCCGAAGCAGATAAGATTCTTGCGACGCTCGACCCGCTAGCGGCGATGGCCGAGGCGGACGTCGCAAAGTTTGACGAATTGCTTCGCAGCGTGGACACTGGCAGCGAGGCATTGCAGCAAATGCTGGCAGTGCAGCATGAAGATCACATCCGCCAGCAGTTGCGGGACATCGCGGCCGCTGAAGGCGAGGAACAAGATGCTGAGCGGGGTGATCCTGCGAACACTGGGTACGTCCAGTTTTCAGTCCCGCTCACCGCAGGTCAAGAGCATGACGTTCGGTCTGCACTGCGGCTGGCGAAGAAAGTGTTCGCCACGGAGTCCAGCGGCGAGGCACTTGCGCTCGCGGCGGCCGAGTGGCGCGACTCACGGAGTGATCAGTGATGGCAAAAGTCAGAAAACAGCGCCGCGTCGAGAAGTCGTGCTATGACTTGGCAGTGGAGCGAGTCGAGAAGTGCTTCGACCGCTTCGACAAGGTGGTGGTGTCATTCAGTGGCGGAAAGGACTCGACCGCCTGCCTGCAAATTGCACTTGATGCGGCAACCCGTCGCAACGCGCTGCCGCTAGAGGTCGTGTCATTTGATGAGGAAGCAATTCCTCCCGACACCGTAGAATACATGGATCGTGTCTCGCAACGAGGCGACGTCAATTTCCGCTGGTACTGCATACCCATTGAACACCGCAACGCCTGCTCCGAGAAGCAGCCCGTCTGGTACACATGGGGCGAGGAGGACAGGTGCAAGTGGGTGCGCGAACTTCCTTCGCAAGCCATTACCAACCTGCCGGGGTTCAAACGTGGCATGGCGATTCCCGATGCCATCCCTCTTATCTATGGCCCAAGCATGGGAAACGTGTGCGTCATCATGGGCATCCGGTGCCAAGAGTCCATGAGCCGCTATCGTGCCGTCGCCAGCAAGCCAGCCAGCGTGACGGACGATGCCTTCCTCGGTGCGTTTGATGGGGCGAAGTGGATCACGAAGGCATACCCGATCTATGACTGGTCGACCGACGATGTGTGGCGTGCGCCGGGGCTGATGGGCTGGGACTACAATCGCGCCTACGACGTGATGGAAAAAGCCGGTATCCCTCGCAACCGCCAGCGGTGTGCGCCGCCATTCGGCGAACAGCCGATTCGCGGGCTGCACACTTTCAAGACGTGTTGGCCTGGGCTGTGGTCAAAGATGGTGGGGCGAGTGGCGGGGGCGGCCACGGCTGCACGGTACGCGAACACCGGGCTCTACGGCTGCGGCCTGAGTGACGAAGACTTGCCGCTCGGAAAGACTTGGCAGCAGCACACCCTTGACTTAATCTCCAGACTTGAAGAGTCGGCGAAGCCCGAGGTGGCCGATGCCGTATCAATGCTCATGAGGATGCACAGAGGCCGAACCAACGACGCACTGCCGGATGATGAGCCGCACCCGCTGAGCGGATACTGCTGGAAGTTCATCTGCGTCGTAGCAAAGGTTGGCAGCAACAAGTTCGGCAGGCAGACCCAGAAGGTGAACAGCAAGGCAATCTTAGCCCGAAGGAAGAATGGAATCCTATCGTGAAAAACAAGCAACCGCTGAATGAAGTTGAGTGGGTAAACCGCGACTCCATCACCCCCAACGACTACAACCCGAACAAGCAGCCACCACCGGAACACCGGCTGCTCAAGGTGTCTATTCTTGAGGATGGATGGACGCAGCCCATCGTCGTGTTTGATGATGGCAACGGCGGAAAGCCAGTCATCGTGGATGGAGAGCATCGGTGGCGAGTTTCGGAGGATTCAGAGGTCGCACAACTGACCGGAGGCACGGTTCCGATTGTTCGCATCAAGGGAGATCGCGAGCATCGCATGATGTCCACTATTCGGCACAATCGCGCACGCGGAGAACATCACGTTCTTCCGATGGCCGAGATCGTCAGGGCTTTGCTGGAAGCAGGCATTAAAAAAGACGACGTCCAGTTTCTGCTGCAAATGGAGGAGGAAGAGGTCGAGCGACTATCTGAGCGAGCGGGACTGCCTGAAGTTGTTGCGCGAGATCACACCGAATTTAACAAAGGATGGGTTCCAGGATGACCAATGCCAAAATCGGTTATGTAGATGGGGAGCTGGACTTTCGGAGCTATCGCTACCCTGTTTCGGCCTCGATGCTGCAACTAGGTGGGGAGTATCGCAATGATGGCCGAGACGACACCGTGTATGGGTTCACTTGCGAGCCGTGTTTTCTGTATGCGAATTCGAACGTGTTCCGGCTAGATGCCAACATGTTTTTTTGCGTCCCTTCTCCACTGCGCATTCAGGCCGTCAGCGCGCCGACTGAACAGCATTGCGACAGCGGCAACGCTGCACTTATCATAGTGAGACATGGCTATAGAGGTTTGTTTTCTGTGGGCGGTCCTATCGAAGATCGCGGCAGGCTACGATATATCGATGGGTGCTCGGATACCTTGTTGATCTGCCCGCCGAGGCTTGGCGAGCCGTGTCTGAATTTTCTTCACTTCCCGAAGAATATATCGCAAACCATGCACACGCATCCGAGCATTCGCGTAGGCGTGGTAGCGCGTGGTTCTGGTGTCTGCAAGACTCCATCGGGAGACTTCGATCTAAGGCCAGGTATGTTGTGGCTGTTGCCAGAAGACACGCCCCACAGTTTTTTCACGTATGAAGAAACGATGGACGTCATTGCATGGCATCCCGACTCAGACACTGGGCCAAGCGATGAGGATCACCCTATGGTCAATCGGACGATCGTCGATGGAGTAGCCGCTAATTGCATTGATGCAATACGCACAGTGGGCGAGATCCGATGCGAATAGGAATACCTCGCAAGCAGAGTGCGACTCACGAGCATTTTGTAGATGCAATGACTCATATCGAGCGCATTGTTTCGCGCGATGATTACGAAAGAAAGAAGGCGGAGGCAGTTGCAAGAGTCAAGATGTTTGCTGGGGGCCGTCCAGCCTTCGCGTGGTCCGGAGGAAAAGACTCAATAGCATTGCAAATTGTATGCGAAGCTGCCGGCGTATACGAATGCTGCCTCGGAATGACCAATCTTGAATATCCGGCTTTTTTGCAGTGGGTGACAGACCACATGCCGCACAACTTGGCGGTGTATTCCAACGGATGGGATCTTGAGTGGTTGGCTCGCAATCAAAAAATGTTGTTCCCAAAGACTGCTAAGGTGGCGGCGGAGTGGTTCAAAGGAACACAGCACGCAGCGCAGAAAAGATTTTTCAAAGTGTTTGGGGCTACAGCCTTATTTCTCGGAAGAAGGCTTGCTGATGGCAACTATTGCGGCAAGGGGTTCGCCTATACATCGCAAGGGGTGCATAGAGTATCACCTATAGCTGACTGGACGCACGAGGATGTCCTCGCGTGCTTGCACTACGAGGGAAGGGCTGATGATCTGCCACCGTTTTACAAGTGGCCTCGCGGATACCGTTGCGGTACGCATAGCTGGCCGGCGCGTCAGTGGTGCAGCTCTGACCATCACGGATGGAGCGAGGTTTACGCAATCGACAGAACAATAGTTTTGGACGCGGCAGAGGCTGGCATTGATTCGGCAAAGTTGTTTTTGGATTGCTTGTGATGTGTGGGGTATTTGGTTTTGTAGGTCATAAGCCACTGGATCCGTCTATGCTTAATATGGTTGCGTCCAGAGCAGCAGAGCGAGGGCCGGACGGGTTCGGCATTGCATATAAGATCGACAAGCAAATTGGTGTTGTCTACGGTGACGGCTCATTGCTGAACTCTATGGATTCGCTCAAGTGCGCGACTCCGTCCGTGGCGGTACTCGGGCATTGTCGCTTGCCAACACAAGGCAAACGATCAGCCAGGCATCCATTTAAGTGCGGCGACGGATGGCTCGTGCATAACGGCAATGCCTACAACATCGAGAGGTATGGGCACATCGTCGATAGTCATTGCGACTCAGAGGCTGTCGCGGCTGAAGTTTCGGTCAGGCGGATCGACTCTGGCGACCATCTTTGGGACGTTGCAAAAGAGTTGCATGGGCAAGTCCCGTTTGTCGTTGCTATGCTAACGCCTAGCAAATTTGCAGTTGCTCGAGATGGCCATCCTATGTTTTTTGTTCAGCGCGATGAAGGTTGCTATTTTTCATCGCGATGTTTCGGCGAATCTATGATGCTAACGAAATCGTTTTACGCTGCAATCTGATAATGGCCAGTGTTGCGTGGACGTGAATCGCCAGGAATTCGAGGCTAGCATGGATAGCAGCAAATGGCAGTCTGCAATTGTTGGTCATGGTCGAGAGGCCGCAGGCCAGCTCCTCGCAAATCCATTCAACCATCGGAGGCACCCGCAGAAACAGCGCGACGTGGTCGCGTCGAGTATTTCCGAGCTGGGGTTCATCAAGTCGGTGATCGTCAACAGAACGACCGGGCACCTAATCGACGGACACGAGAGAGTAATGCAGGCGCTAGGTCACGGGGAAGAAACGCTCGTCGATGTTGAGTACGTCGAACTGAGTCCGGAGAAGGAGCGGCTGGCTCTGCTTGTGTTGGATCGTAGCAGCGAGATGGCTACAACGGATAGCAATGCGCTCGAGGCGCTGTTGCGAGAGGTGCAGACCGGCGATCAGGTCTTGGCGGATTTACTGAGCGACTGGAGCATCGAAGAGAGCATCGTCGATTCGGATCCTCCGATCCCTGATTCTGAGTGCGGCAAGTGTCCGACGTGTGGTAGGGAGCTTTGATGGCGCGCAAGAAGAAAGTCGACGAAGGCATGGAACCGAGCCCCTGGTGGCCTGAGTTTCGTCCCGATATTGTCGAGCGGGCGAGGATCGAAGAGGCGGCTGGCAATCCGGCATTGGCCGGGAAGCTGCGGTCCATTCGGGACTCCAGGCTTGAGCTTCGCGCAATCAATCAACGGTGGCCGGTGCCGAAGGGTCTTCGCGAGCGGATAGTCTACGACGCTGCCGCGATCGCTCTCGATCCGCAGAAGGATCTGCGATTCCGGCTGATGGCTCAGAAGATGCTAATCGCGATGGACCATGCGAACAACGCCCCGCAACTGCCGGATCAAGTGACGGTGAACATCCAGCAGAATACCTACGCGGTGAACGTCAACGACTTCCTCGCAACGGTCGAGGCGGATCCGCGATTGGATCGATTGCTCGACGCGCGAGAGTTCAGGCCTGATCCAGGGGCGCCGGATGACTACGCCGAATGACCAGCGAGCGCTGGCGCTACTGAGTCCGGCGAACCTCGCGGTCACCTACTCGATGGGAGACTGGCATCGGGCGCGACATTTGAGCGTGATCGACCATGAGTTCCGGTCGCACCTAAAGAGCGATCGCGAAGTCTTGATCGTGAAGGCTCCTCCACGGCACGGCAAGTCGGAGTTCCTTTCGAAGTGGGCACCGACTTGGTTCTTGCTCCGGAACCCGCACAAGCGAATCATCTGCGCCACGCACACCGCAGGTCTCGCGCGTGACCATTCCCGCTGGGTCCGCGACAAGGTTCACGAGCTGGCACCCCTCGTTGGTCTCAAGGGAGTCGACGCGGCGCACTCCTCCGCGAACAACTGGAACATCGACGGCAAGGCTGGCGGCATGATCGCATCGGGCGTCGGAGGATCGATCGTCGGGTACGGTGCCGACCTGTTCCTCATCGATGACTACGTTCGCGGACCGAAGCAGGCATCGAGCGAACGTGACCGGGACGACGTCTGGAACTGGTTCACGTCGACCGTATCGACGCGATTGAGTCCGACGGGCAAGGTCGTGATCCTTTCGACACAGTGGCACGAGGACGACCTAATCGGGCGACTGCTGACCCGTCGCGCCGACCTGGGCTTCTCCATCCGATGCGTAACGCTGCAAGGTCTATGCGAGGACCAGAAGATCGATCCGCTCAAGCGCGAGATCGGGGAGGCATTGTGGCCGGAGCGGTGGCCGTTCGAGAAGCTCGCCAAGCTCAAGCGGACGCTACCGCCGCGATGGTGGAACAGTCTCTACCAGGGGCGACCTGGGGACAGCGAGGCGGCAGAGTTCCCGGCTCACTACTTCGCAAACATCTGGACCGATGATTGGCCTGAGCGGTTTCATTTGTCGGCGTTCGCACTCGATCCATCAAAGGGTCGCGACGCGAAGAGGGGCGACTACTACGGTGGTGTGTTCGTCGGCTACTCAGGTGGCAAGCTATGGGTCGACTCGAAGATCGACCGCGAGCCGGTGCCTGCGATGATGAGATCGGTTGCGAGGTTCTGCGCGGACCGTCTGCCGGTGCTAGTGGCGATCGAAGGCAACGCATTCCAGGAGCTGCTCGCGCGTGACTGGAGCGACGCGACGGCATCGATCGGATACCTCGCGCCGGATCCGGTCCTCCTCCAGAACAATACGAACAAGGTGCTCCGGATCGAGCGGCTGGGGACGTGGTTGGAACGACGCGAGATCGTCTTCCGGAGGACCGCGTCGAACGAGCTGCTGGTGCGTCAGCTCCGCGAGTTTCCCGGGGGCAAGCACGACGACGGGCCGGACGCGCTGGAGATGGCGATCCGGGTGCTGACCGAGGCTGCGGGTGCGGTGGCCGATCAGGGGCCGGAGTGGAGCGATCCGTGGCAAGGTCTCGCGTGAGACCTTTGGAACTCCAGGGAAAACCCGGGCGAAAAATAATCCGGAATTTTTCCGAAAAATGATCCCGGCGGGGTTGTCTTTGGGCCGATGAAGTGTATAATCAATAAGACGCGGCAACGAGCCGCGACGAACAGAACTCGAAGACACGAGAGAAAGACGATGACCAAGACCAAGATCTGCATCCGATGCAAAGGCAAAGGGCTGACTGGTTCCCATGTGGTTCACCTCGGAGTCCCTGGTCTGTGCTATGCGTGCGATGGTGCTGGTTATCTAGTCTGGAAGGATGCCGATACTGTTTGCTCAGAAGAGACTGCGATTTGGAAGCGGGCACAGGAGGAAATGATCGAGAAGGCTGGCTACTTGAAGCAGGAGATCGAACGCGTGCGGTCGCGTGGTAGTGTGATTCTTGTAGCGCGATATGAGCAGGAGCTAGAGGATCTAAGAGGTGCCTATCGAAAGGCAATCAAGAAGCTGGAAGACCTATCGACCGCGAAGGGGCGCTGGGCTTCAAAGTATTTCGGATAGTTTGACTCGTCGGTGACCGGGTGGCTTTTTCTAACAACAAACAACAGGAGAATGGATGATGGCGAACGTCGGCAATTACGAATGGTGCGTTGTGGATGGCAACGGCAGGCTCTACGTGGCATACTCCGAATCGGATGCCTACATGGTGCAACATACGGTCGGAGGGACGATCTACTTTGAGGGCCGGAAGTATCGCTAGGCTAGTTTCGAATGGCATCACGAACGACGAACAACAGGAGAACGATCATGGCGACGACAACAGTTGAAATAGTGCGGGTGGACGTTGAAGCAGCAGCGAGCTGGGACAGTGGCTGGCGGGTGTGTGCAGTCAGGAGCGATGGAACCCGGGATTTGTTCTGGAGCGATGCGGACACC
>Ga0315909_10010026_pt1 | contig 10159 bp, 19 predicted proteins | sample LakEriMetagenome_11_FD_203527 | JGI IMG/M metagenome (GOLD analysis project Ga0315909, IMG submission 203527) | Freshwater fungal communities from buoy surface, Lake Erie, Ohio, United States - Buoy 2 MA125 | ecosystem: Environmental > Aquatic > Freshwater > Lake | place: USA: Lake Erie, Ohio...
TTAATTGAACAAATCATATGGAAAAATAAACGAACATATGATAACAAATGAAAAAGATATTTTTAATATTACTGACATTATTTTGTTTTGTTAATGTAAAGGCGCAAGACACCTTAGTTGATGGAATCAATCCGAGTTGGGTTGAACCTGAAGTACAAAAAGACTCAGTTATGGTATCTGAAATGAGAATTAGAGATTTAATTCCAGATAAGATTATACCAAATTGGATTGAACCTGATAAAATATTTGATGAGCCAAAACAAGAATTAAGTCAGGAGGACGTTAAGTTATTGGAGGAAGATGTTAAGTTTATGAGTGAACTTCCACAAAGTTACGAGAGCGTATCCAAAGAAGATTTAAAGAATGTATTAACCCAAATTGATAATAAGATTGTCCAATTAAAACAAGAGATTGATAATTTAATTAAAGCAAGGGCGAATCAAGAAGTTATTAAGTCAAAACAAGGAACCTTAACGGTATTAGAAAAGGAAAAGAATATCATTGGTTTAACATTAACTGGTGGTGACCTTAGGGATGCAAATGGTAACTTGATTGGTGAAAATGGTGAGTTAAAAATCCAACAAGATAAACTTAAAAGATATCTTTATATTGCTTTAAGTGGGCTTGCATTACTTGGGTTAGTTGTTGCGGTTTTCTTACAACGAAAAAGAATACAAGTACAGGATGTTGAGATTGAGGAACAACTTAATGACATTGCTAAAAAGAATAGTTACTTGGAACACGCAGCGAGAATAATTCGTCACGATATGCACTCAGGGATTAACACTTATATGCCAAGAGGTATTAGTTCATTGGAGAAGAGATTAACCACTGAAGATATCCAAAGATTAAAGATTGAAGGAGCGTTGAAGATGGTTAAGGAAGGGTTAAACCACACACAAAGAGTTTATAAGAGTGTTTATGAGTTTACCAATCTTGTTAAGCAAAATGTGGTATTGAATAAATCTTTGGCGGATGTTAAAGATTTAGTTTGGAAATACATTTTACCTAATTCATATAGTTCACAAGTTGAGATTTCTGATTTAGGACAACTTGAGGTGAATGAAACTTTGTTCTGTAACGCAATTGAAAACCTAATCAAAAATGGTTTATCATACAACGATAGTGAGGTTAAAAAAATTAAAATATATAACGAAGAAGAATATTTAATAGTTGAGGACAATGGTAAAGGATTCTCACAAAAAGATTTTGACAAACACTTAAAGAAGTATTCAAAGAAAGCAGATGTAACAGGAGATGAAAAGGGTCTTGGTTTGAATATATGTGTTGCAATATTAGAAGAGCATGGTTTCAAATTAACTTGTGAGAAAATTGACGAGGGAACCAAAATGAAAATAAAAATAAAATAAAGAGAAAGAAAAAAATGATTGATTCAATCTTATTAGTGGATGACGAGGATTTATTCCACTTGGTTTTTGAGGACAGTTGTTCCTTATTAGACATTACATTGTCATTGAAGAGCTTAAATAGTTCTGATGAGGCGGCTAAGTTATTTGCTGAGTGGCAAAAAGACCCAAATGGAAGACCTGAATGTGTGTTTGTGGATTTGAACATCATCGGTTCATCATTTGATGGTATTGAACTTATCCGTAAAGTTAACTTTGAATATGGTAACCACGTTGTTATTGGAATCATATCTTCAAGTAATGAACCTGATGAACAGGCTAAAGCAATTCAGGCAGGAGCTCAGTTTTGGATTATTAAATCTGATGATATTGAACCAAGATTAGAAGATTTTAAGAAAGATTACGAAGGATATAAGAATAGAACAAACCCTTTCAAAGTTTATAAATGATTGTTTTAGATAAAGATACAAAAGATATTTTAATAGAAACCCTCAAGACCAAAAACATCGGTCTTGAAGGTAATATTACTAAATTGATTGATGCTCAAGATGATGATGAGTTCAAACAATATCTTAAAACTTGTATTGAAAAGGACATAACAACTAGACGTAAACGTTTAGAGATGACCAAACAGGTTCAGGTTCAGAACAAAGATTTAACCGAACTTAACGAAGAAAATCAAAGGATTCTTACGGAACTTCAGGAAACATTAAAAAATGTTGAGGAATCCAAAATGACATTTGAAGTTCAAAACAGAGAACTAAATGAATGGAAATTGGAAAATATCAGATTGACTGATGAGTTACAAAATGAAATGTTGAAGTCCGAGCAAGCTAGAATCACGGCTGAAAATGCTAAGAATGAAGCTGAAAACAATTTAGATTTAATACAAAACAAAACTCAATTTGAGTTGATAAATAATATTGTTAGAGTTGCTCTTTATGTAATCATAGGTGTTGGAGGAATCACGACTGGTATATATGTTTATTCTATGTCAATAGGAATGGATACAGACATTATCGGCTCTACTTGGAGTAATATGTTTGGTATTCTGTTAACAAATAGTTTCAGTATAGTGGGAACAATACTTGGGGTGAAGTATGGTGCGAGTCCTAACAAAGATGATAAATAAAAATAAAAATTAAAAAAATGAGTAGATTAAAAAGAATGTTATTTGGAGAAACACCTTACGTTAAGGTGGAAGATAAAAACCGTTTCTATTATATGTTGCAACAGATGCAATCTAATAGATGGAAGATTACAGGGATTATATTATTCTTGTTCTTTTTCATAATTTTTGGTATCAATATGGCAGTTATGTTTCAAATTGAAATAGCTGAGAACTGGAAGGAAATGTTGTTGATTTTATTCGGAGCTTTTGTTGGTAACTTGAATAAGGTTGTTGACTATTGGTTTAACTCTGAAGATAGAGATAAGATGTTAATCCAAAAGGTTGATGAGGAAGACGGTAATAGTTTATCAAATGTAAGTGAATTCCCAACAACTCCAAGACCACCACAAGAACCAATTATTATTGTAAGACAGGAACCAACACCTGAACCTGCACCGTATGTGGAACCTGAAGTATATACTGAAGAAGTATTACCATATGAGGAACCACTACCGTATGAAGAACCATTAGCAGATGAGGGGGGAGAAACTCCACCATCTGAAGAAGAAAACATTTAAAATAAAAACCCGGTTGATATATCGGGTTTTTTATTGTACATTTACATTATGGATAAAACACACAAAAAACTTTTTATTATTGTGACTGCGTTATTATTATTAATATCTGCACTAATAATTTCACACAAACCCAATATTAAACCATCAACTCCTAAAAAGGAATTTAAGATTCAAAAAAATATTGATGAACCTGTTATTATGGATACTGTAATTGCCGAACAAACTCAAACTAAAGTTTGGCCAATTAGAGTAATAACTGTTGAAAGAAATGTAGATAAAAGCATTGATATGAAATGGCAAGTGGTTGCTGAAAATGGTGTGATGTATTACACCAATAAGAAACATAAGATTGGTGACATTGCGTTCTATATAAACGATAATGACGAAATAACTGATAAGTATGGTAGAGTGGAAAGAACAAGATAAAGATGACTTTGTTGGGATATATAAGAATTACATTCTTCGTGTAGAACAGATGGGCCCACAGAAATGGTGGTGGGCGGTGTATAAGGATAACGAAGATTTATGTTACGATAATCCATTTACAAGAAATATGGAATATGCAAAAAAACTTGCTGAAGAGTGCGTCACAGAAGACGAAACAAATGGTTAGGTTTCCTAATGAAAGTACACCTATTGAAATTGATTTAGATATTAATGAGTTCCAACTTGAAAAAGATTTTGGGGATGAGGTGTTTGGACATTGGAGAGGTGTTTACATTTCAGTAAAAAAATAGTACTAAAAACTTGTTTACAATATTTATTGTAAAAATAAAGATTATGTTACTAAAAGTTGGGTCAAAAGGAGAAGACGTTAAAAAACTCCAAGCAAAATTAGGTACCACCGCTGACGGAAGTTTCGGTCCTGGTACAGAAAAATTAGTTAAAGAATGGCAAGCGGCTAACGGATTAACTGCTGACGGAATCGTTGGTGATGGAACTTGGGGTAAAATGTTCGGAGCAACTGAACAACCTGTTCAAGTGATAAAAGAAGATGTTGTAATCCCAACAAGTTCAGAATTTAAATTACAGAATTTAAAAGGACATATTCCTGATGCTGTAATAGCTCAAATTCCTGATACTGCTAAGAAATTCAATATCACTAACCCATTAAGATTGGCTCATTTCTTGGCTCAGTGTGGTCACGAGTCAGGTGGGTTTAAGGCGGTGTCTGAAAATCTTAACTACTCGGCTGATGGACTTAAGAAAATCTTCGGTAAGTATTTCCCTGGTAATCTAAATGAATCATATGCAAGACAACCTGAAAAGATTGCTTCTCGTGTTTATGGAAGTAGAATGGGTAATGGTGATGAATCAACAGGTGAAGGATTTAAATTCCGTGGCAGAGGTTATATCCAGTTAACTGGGAAATCAAATTATACAAACTTCGCTAAGTTCATTGGAGAGGATACCGTATCTAATCCTGATTTAGTGGCTACGAAATATCCGTTGGCATCTGCGGCTTTCTTCTTCGATTCAAATAAACTTTGGTCAATCTGTGATAAGGGAGCGGATGATGCTACAGTAACTGCGGTAACTAAAAGAGTTAACGGTGGAACTATAGGATTACCTGACAGAATTAAACATTTTAAAGAGTATTATAATTTATTAAAATAATAAACTATGAAAAAATTTATCCAAAAACAAATTGCCGACATTAAAAAGTTTTCATTTGCTGAGATGACATCAAACACAAATGGTAAGACTTCTGGTAGTGGTACTATGGGAATATATATCGTCATAATTGGCGGTATATGTTTCCTTATGGGTAGTATTGATAAGGTATTTTTAAGTAAAGATATTGATGTCATTACTCAATCAATCATTTATACGGGTATAGGTGCGACATTGTTGGGTTATAGAAAATCAAAAGATAACAGCGAGGTAATCGTTGACGAAACAAAACAAGAGAATAATGATGAAGTTTCTAACTAAATATTGGAAAGAAGTAACTATTGGATTAGTTTTCATTTCTATGTTAATTGCAATTATCGTATTGTTTAATAAACCACAAGTTACTGTAACTATTGAAGACACTAAAAAAATTGAGGCTTTAAGAGATTCTGTTGATGTGTTAAATAAACAAATGGGTGATTTAAGAATTGCGTATAACAATAAACAAGGTGAGGTAATCACTAAAATAAAAGTAATAAAGGAAGAAAATGCTAAAGAAATTAGTAATCTTGGTAAGCTTAATCTTGTTCAGCGTGACAGCGTTTGGTCAAGTTTTGAAGCCCCGTAGAATTGTATATGAAGGTGACACAGGAGTGTTCTTCAGTAAGACACAGGAGTTATTATTGTTAACTATTATTAAAACTGAAAAGGCTCAAAAGAAAGAGATTGAACAGTTATATGTTTACAAAAATAATTGTGATGACCAACTATTAAAAGAACAAAAACATTCTGAGGATTTGAACCGTGCGTTTACAAGTATGGAAACAGAAGCTAAAACTCAAAGAGACAAGTACCAAGATGAGGTTGTTAAACATACTGAGACTAAATTGAAACTTGAAAAACAAGAAGGTAAAGTAAAAACCTTTAGAAACATTGCAATTGGAGAAGGTATTGGTTTAATTGGGATACTTTTTTTAATTTTACGTTGATTATGTAATTAATATTTCGTATTAATTCTTTTATGAAAATTTTAATCACAGGTGGACTCGGTTTTATCGGGTCCAACTTTTATAACCATATTAGTGAGAAATACCCTAATTATGAGTTAGTTATTTTGGATTGTGAAACATACGCATCCGATATTAAGAATATTAACGATAGTCGAAATGCTCGAGTAGTTAAATTTGATATTCAGGATAGAGAAAGATTATTTAAGTTATTTGAAACTTATAGTTTTGACACGGTTATTCACTTTGCGGCTGAGACACACGTGGATAATTCAATCCTAAATCCTCTTAAATTTGTTGGGACAAATATTACAGGAACTATTAATCTATTAGATGCGTCATTGAAGTACGGGATTAATTTATTTTACCACATCTCGACAGATGAAGTGTTCGGTCATTTAGGACCGACAGGTTCATTCAGTGAAGATACCCCATATGACCCAAGAAGTCCGTATTCCGCATCAAAGGCATCTTCAGACCACTTTGTTAGGGCGTATCATTATACTTACGGTTTACCTATTATGATATCAAATTGTTCTAATAATTTTGGACCTCATCAACACGAAGAAAAACTAATCCCAACAATCATTAAAAATATTATTAAAGGGAGTCCAATTCCTGTCTATGGTAATGGTACTAACGTAAGAGATTGGTTATTTGTTATGGACCACGTAGATGCTATTGATACTATTTTACATAAAGGTAAAGTTGGTGAGACATATTGTATTGGTGGTGGTAATGAAATGAATAACCTAAGATTGGTTAAGATGATTTGTGACAGGATTGATTACATTAAAGAATGGGAACAAAATTCACAGGAACTGATTCAGTTTGTTGAAGACAGAAAGGGTCACGATTTCAGATACTCAATCAATTACGATAAGATTAAGAATACTTTAGGATGGGAACCTAAAACAAATTTTTCAGATGCTCTTGACAATACCATAGATTATTATTTAAAAAAGTTTGTAGATTAGAAAATAATCACTATATTTGTATAAATAATTAAACATATGAGAGGAAGAACATCACTTATGGACATCATACTTGTCGCAGTAATTGGATATTTTGTTTTACGTAGTATCAAACTGTTCAAAGACAACCCAAGTAATACAGGACGAGAATCCAAAATTATGGGTATGTTAGAAAGAATGTCGGAAAAATTAGGTAAATAGAAAAATAAACCATATCTTTGTCAAATGAAAACAGGAATTAAAATAACTCACCCAACTTACGGGGTTATCATTGACCAACAATTCAAGGACAAAACACAGTTCAAATTATTTTTGGATGTTATCAACTTGAGTTTAAGAGGTGATAGAGATTTCAGTGTTTATGACGGAGTACAGGATTTATTCCACATCCCAAATCAAATTTTAAAACAATCAATAATTTTCACTTATTAATATGAAACGACTATTTTTGTTCTTATTCAGTTTGGTTATCCTATCTTCTTGTCAAAAAGAGGAGGACTTCAACTCAAACATATCACCGTATCAGAATTACGATGTGACTATTGACCAAGAACAAATGGATGTTCAGGGATTCAATGGAACTCAGTGGGTGATTACTCAAATTACTTATACTGATTTGATTACTGAAGCTCACTCAGACACTCTTACATTTAATGGGTTGTACGACTATACCTTTGGTAACTACCCATCAACATATAGTTTTTATTCAACGCCGACGAATTTTAAGTTAGAGTTATATGACACTCCTTGGGGTAATATCGTTGGGACATTGTACAACTATAATATGAATAATGGGGTGATTGAAGGGTTGGTATTTAAAGATTTAATGGACAACTCTAAAACTTATAAGGTTTGGATGTATAGAATTTTTTAAAGTCTTTGTTGAGAAACAGAGTGGTGGACGACTTGAATCCAAGTCGGGCTCTCAGAAGGGTGTAAATTTTACACCCTTTTGTTATATTTATAGGTATGACAAAGATTAAAATCACATCCGAACAATTAAAAAAAATACAAGAGTCATTAAATACAGGTAATCCTGATGGTAACAAAATGACTAAACAACAACTTTTCACTATTGCCACATTAGCATATAAAATGTGGGAGGATTTGTCAGATGAAGACCAATTAGATGATTGGATGACATCGAAGATTGCTCAAAGTGAACAAAGTATTATTGCCGTTACTAAGGCATATTTTTACGATGAAATTGAAAACAGTGTGGACGGAATGAAAACTTTAAGTCCTGGTGATATAATAATCGGTCAATAATTTGTCTTTTCATTCATTCAGCATTATCTTTGTTGAGTGAAGAAGTATATCCACGTCAATCAACACAAGATAAGGTCCAACAAGAAGAACAATTCTTTGGACCCAGTCATTACCATTAAAGAGGGTAGAAAAAACACGTATTGTTCTGAGGTTGAAATCTTGGGACCTAGTCGTGTTGTGTATGGTGGTAACGATAAAACGTTATTATCTTGTGGTGCTCGTGTGGTGATTGAAACTGAATCTGAAATTAATATTATACGATGAGTAGAGTTTTTTTAATTGATATTGATGGGACAATATGTGATGACATAAAAAATGAAGAGTCATACCTATACCCAACCGCAAAATGTTATCCTGATGCGTTACGAATAATTAACAAGTGGTATGACGAGGGAAATGTGATAACATTTTTCACCGCACGTGAAAGTAAGGACAGGGATGTTACTGAAACTTGGTTGAGTGATAATGGATTTAAATATCACGGGTTGGTTATGGATAAACCAAGAATTAAAGATGGTCAGGAGTATATTTGGATTGACAATCGTAAGGTAAGAGCGGTTACATACTTGGGAAACTGGACTGAATTAAAAGAAATTGAAACTAAAATACAAGTTTTTGAATAATATGGCAACACTTGAATCACAATATTGGAAGTTTTTGGAAGAAAACCCTGGCTCAACTTTTACCTTTGAACAATGGAAAACTGAGTTTTCTAAACAACTTGGGGAATCACTAAAGAGATATAAGGAGAAAGAATTGGAAAAATTAGAAAATCAATTAGAGGAAATTGAAATGGTCCGTTATAGAATGGGTGCGGAAGGTTTCCATTATTGTTTTGAAAGTTACTCATCGTTTGAGAAAGTTGAAGATGAAAAGTTCCACGAACTTCGGAAACAATATTTAAAAAGTTCCAAAGAACTTGAGGAGTATGTATTTTCAAAAATTGACTCTATTCAATATGAGATTGGTAAATATTACGATGAAAATAACGAATTAATATGAAATTAGGAGAATTTATTAAGAACTTTAGTCACAACAACATTATTAGATTACATTTTAAAGAAGGTAATGGGCAAGGACTTGTATTGAGAGATTGGAACGATGTTTCAATGGACCACCAAATACTGGATGGTAAAGGTAAGAACAGACATTACATTAATAATGAAGTAGTAGGTCTGGTATCAATATGTCTTAGACCTGAATTAGGACATCGTTATCCTGAGGCAATCAACATCGTTATTGAACCTTTGGAAAATCAGCCTTATATTGAGGAAGTAATTGATGAACAACAACACTATGAATCAAATGAATAATACATTAGACAAACAATATACAGACCTACTCCAAACAATTTTGGATTATGGTGTTGAAAAGAAAGACAGGACAGGAACTGGTACCAAATCAATCTTTGGTTATACCATCCGTCATAATATGAAAAACGGATTTCCACTTCTCACAACCAAGAAGATGGCTTGGAAGACAATGGTAACTGAGTTGCTATGGTTTTTAAGAGGTGATACCAACATCAAATACCTTGTTAATAATAATTGTCATATTTGGGACGGTGACGCTTACCAAGCGTATCTAAAAAAGATGGATAAACAATTTCCACATATCCTTTGTTTTGATAAAGAAGAATTCATCAACAAAATCAAAACAGATGATGAGTTTGCTAAGAAGTGGGGTGAGTTAGGTCCTGTGTACGGGGCACAATGGAGAAGATGGGTTAATCACGATTTAGAGGTACCTAATGGAAATGGTTTGAGATATATGGAGAAACAAACAATAGACCAAATCCAAAACCTAATCAACGACCTTAAAACAAACCCAGACTCAAGACGATTAATGGTTAATGCTTGGAATGTAGGTGAATTAGACCAAATGGTTCTTCCACCTTGTCATTATGGATTTCAAGTTTATACAAGAGAGTTGAGTACCAAAGAAAGAATTGAGTGGATGGGTGGAAAAATACAAGAAAATTACCCAGCATTGGTTGAACAACAAATTAAACATTGTGATGAATATAATGTTCCTAAACGAGCAATCTCTTTAATGTGGAATCAACGTTCAGTAGATACGTTCTTAGGTTTACCATTCAACATTGCTAGTTATGGATTACTACTAACAATGATTGCAGATGAAGTTAATATGGTTCCTGATGAATTGATTGGTAACTTAGGTGATACTCACATTTATCTTAATCACATTGAACAAGTCAAAGAACAGATTGGTAGAGATT
>Ga0315909_10010027_pt1 | contig 10157 bp, 12 predicted proteins | sample LakEriMetagenome_11_FD_203527 | JGI IMG/M metagenome (GOLD analysis project Ga0315909, IMG submission 203527) | Freshwater fungal communities from buoy surface, Lake Erie, Ohio, United States - Buoy 2 MA125 | ecosystem: Environmental > Aquatic > Freshwater > Lake | place: USA: Lake Erie, Ohio...
CAGAGAACAATCCTTGCCCTCAACGCATACCGAGCCTGCGCCTTGGGCTGGCGCAGCATGGATTCGAGTTGTTTCCGCTCATCGCGGCTGAGGACGATTGGCGTGGCTGGGCGTGACATGCCCTCCCATTACGTTAGGTCACGAACTTATGCAAGTAAGTACTAGCGCGGTTTCTTGCGTCACCGATCATGATGTAGGCTGAAATATCCCAATCCTTCTCAGGGCGTGTTTCAATTTCAACACGCATAGCTGCGTCCGCTTCGTTCAATGTCAGAGGAGAACGGAATACGAGGTGTAAGTGGATGTATTTGTTGGAGGACTTAAACTGAAGCATTTCGTGTCGGCGGGTTTCTAGGAAATAGCCGTTCCGCTGAGCGCTCGTTATCCGAAGTCCGTTCTCATAGTCTATATCCGCTTCGGTCTTGATTTTCTTCGATGCCGCCCGATAGGAGAGGGAGCCTGAATACTGGTATGGCCCCGGAAGGCTGTTGCTTCTCAAGGTTTTCCCATCACTAGCCAAGCTCGCCCAAGCAAGAACGTCATTATCCGGGTGCGTGGAAATTGCTTCGTCTAAAACCTCCCGCACGATTAAATCGACTTCATCGCTTGGCGGCAGCGGTTCATCCAAGCGAACGACGCAACTGGTGCTTCGCGGATTCTCAAGGATCGTTTCGACTTTTGAACAAATGTCTCTGTAGGCTTGTCGGGCTAGGGACACCGGCCAAGCGTTATCGCTGAAATATCCGGGTTTTTCGGCTTTGAGGCGGTTGTAGAGTCGAAGAAATTCCGTGTTGAGCTTCGATCCAGAAACTCCAACGTCAGGGTAACGCTTCACAGCTTCTCGTTGCGCATCGCTCACACTGGCGAAACGAGCGGTTCTCGCAGTTGTAGTTGGTTTGCCCTGTGCGCGTGGATTAACATTCGCTAAATCTGAATCCGGCAAGGCTGGACGTGGTGTTGAATCTCTTGAAAGCACATCCCCCTTCTGAGGCGCTTGGTCACACGCCAAAAAGAGTAAAGAGCATCCGATAAGCAAAAGCATTTTCATGGTGAGTAATCTCTGTGTGCAGTTGAGCGCCGGCACATGGACAAGAGCAAGCGACAAACGCCGCTCCGCTCGTCGTACGCGCATTCGCAGGGCGTCCGGTGTAATTTTGATTTGCTGACAGATACGGGCAATCCCGGAGATTCGTTGCCGGTGCGCCACGGAGTGCTTTTTGTGAAAATAGGAACGCGGGACGGACTGGTTATCGTGCCTCTCACGCGACGATCCATTTCACCACCGTGCCATACACATCCGTGAGCTGGTAGTCGCGGCCGGCGTGGCGGTAGGTGAGGCGCGTGTGGTCGAGGCCGAGGAGGTGGAGGATGGTCGCATGCAGGTCGTGGACGTGGACGTTGTCGCTGACGATCGTGTTTCCGAATTCGTCCGTCTCGCCGTGCGAGTGGCCGCTGCGCACTCCGCCGCCGGGCATCCAGCACGTGAACGCCTGCGCGTGGTGCTCGCGGCCTTTCGCGTCTTTCGCGGTGTTGAAGGGCGTGGGGTTCCGGCGAAACTTCGTCTGGCGATCCGTGCGGCTGTGCGGCATGATTGCGGGCATGAGCATCACCGTCGAACTGCCGCCGGATTTGGATCAGCAAGTGCGGGACATTCCCGATGTGGAGAAGCGTGTCCTCTCTTTCCTTCGCGATCAGGTGGAATACGAGCGGTGGCGCAGGGAGCGTTACAGCGATGAAGCGCGGCGGCTTCTCGGTGAGAGCAAAGAGGAGGCGGCGCGGATGCAGGCCGAGGGTGTGCCGCGCGCGGAGATGGTCCGCCGGTTCATTCAGGCTTACGACAAGGTCGCGGAGCAGCGATAATGTCGGCGATCCGCGCCGTGCTGGACACGAACATCGTGGTGGCATCGCAGCGGAGCGAGTCGCCCACGAGTCCGAACCGTGAAGTCATCAAGCGATGGGAAGCGGGCGAGTTCGTCCTGCTCTATTCGGATGATGTGCTCCTCGAATACATCGAAAAACTGATCGAGACCGGTGTTGGCGATGCGATCGTGCGGCAGCTCATCAGCTCGGTTCTCGGTGCCGGCGAACGGGTGATGATCGCGTTCTTCCATCTGCGCCGTTATCCGAGCGATGCGGACGACATCGCTTTCGTGCTCTGTGCGCTCAATGGCGAGGCGACCCATCTGGTGACTTACGACGGCGGCTTTTCCGAGGTCGCGCGAGATTGCGGGTTCACTATTTGCGCGCCGCTTGTCTTCCTCACGGCGCTCCGGGCGCATGGACGTGACTGATGCTGTTCTGAACAAATGACGCGATGCGTGGCTCTCACGCGAGGATCCCTTTCACCACCGTGCCGTAAACATCCGTGAGCCGGTAGTCGCGGCCGGCGTGCCGGTAGGTGAGGCGCGTGTGGTCGAGGCCGAGGAGGTGGAGGATGGTCGCGTGCAGGTCGTGGATGTGGACGTTGTCGCTGACGATCGTGTTTCCGAATTCGTCCGTCTCGCCGTGCGTGTGGCCGCCGCGCACTCCGCCGCCAGCCATCCAGCAGGTGAACGCCTGCGCGTGGTGCTCGCGGCCTTTCGCGTCCTTCGCGGTGTTGAAGGGCGTGGTCATGAGGTTTTTTCCGCCGGGCCATTCGTCGCGGGTGAAAAGCATCGGGCAATTCCCGATGCCGATGCGGATGCCGTGGTCTTCGGCGAATGTGATGAGTGGACGCCAGGTGCGCAGGAAGCGCGGCCAGTTGTCGTCCACGCTTTTCGTCCAGTCGCGGCCGGCAAATGTGTTCACGGTCTTCAGTCCCAGCTTCTGCGCGGCGACGATCACTTTTTTCAAATGTGCCACGCAGCGCCGCGCGACCTCGGAATCGGGATCGAGCGCATTCGGATAGTAGCCGAGTGCGGAGAGCGCGACGCCGTGGCGCGCGCAGAGTGCGTTGATGTCGTCGTCCCGCGCTTGCGTGAGCGCGGTCACATCCACATGCGTTCCGCCTGTCCCGCCGGCCAACACATCACCTCGATGCACCCGAAGCCCTCGTCGCGCGCAAATGCGAGGACGCGGTCGAGCGGGAGTTCGGGGAAAATGGCGGAGATGAAACCGAGTTTCATACCCGCGCCATGCAGCCACGATGCGGCGGCGTAGCGCAAGCGCCCCCCCGCGTTGCCCTACCTTTCACTTGCCCCGGCGCGGTGACCGGGTATGACTCGCGGTTCGACCAATGGAACCTACAGCAGACATCGCACTCATCGGACTGGCCGTCATGGGCCAGAACCTCATTCTCAACATGAACGACCACGGCTACACCGTCGTCGCTTACAACCGCACAACGGCAAAGGTGGACGAATTTCTCGCGAAGGAGGCGAAGGGGACGAAGGTCGTCGGCGCGCATTCCATCGAGGAGATGGTCGCGAAGCTGAAGCGTCCGCGCCGCGTGATGATGCTCGTGAAGGCGGGCAAGCCGGTGGACGAATTCATCGAGCAAATCATCCCGCACCTCGAGGCGGGCGACATCATCATTGATGGCGGCAATTCGCTTTTCGACGACACGGCCCGCCGTGTGAAACTTTGCGAGAGCAAGGGGCTGCTCTACATCGGCACCGGCGTCTCCGGCGGTGAGGAAGGCGCACGCCGCGGGCCGAGCATCATGCCCGGCGGGTCGCCTGCCGCGTGGCCGCACGTGAAGGAAATTTTTCAGGCTGTCTCCGCGAAGGTGGACGGCGGCGCTCCGTGCTGCGACTGGGTTGGCGAAGGCGGCGCGGGCCATTACGTGAAGATGGTCCACAACGGGATCGAGTACGGTGACATGCAGCTCATCTGCGAGGCGTACAACATCATGAAGAACGGCCTCGGCATGAGCGCCGACGAAATGCACGAGGTCTTCGCTGATTGGAACAAGGGCGACCTCGACAGCTACCTCATCGAGATCTCGCGCGACATTCTCGCGAAGAAGGACGAGGACGGCTCGCCGCTCGTGGACAAGATTCTCGACACCGCCGGGCAGAAGGGCACGGGCAAGTGGACGGTGATCAATTCGCAGGAACTCGGCATCCCGATCACGCTCATGGCGGAGGCGGTGTATTCGCGCTGCGTGTCGGCGCTGAAGGATGAGCGCGTGAAGGCCGCGCGGAAATTGAAAGGCCCGAATCCGATGCTGCACAGCATCGCGAAGAGCCCGGAGAAGAAGAAGGCGTTCATCGAGGACATCCGCCTCGCGCTCTACGCTTCGAAGATCGTGAGCTACGCGCAGGGCTACATGCTCATGCGCTCGGCGGCGGCGGAGTACAAGTGGAACCTGAACTACGGCGGCATCGCGCTGATGTGGCGCGGCGGCTGCATCATCCGCTCGCGCTTCCTCGGCAAGATCAAGGAGGCCTACGACAACAATCCGAAGCTCTCGAACTTGCTGCTGGATGATTTTTTCCGCGGCGAAATCAAGAAGTCGCAGAAGGGCTGGCGCAACGTCGTCGCGACTGCGGCAAAGAAGGGCATCCCGGTGCCGGCGTTCAGCACCGCGCTCGCGTTCTTCGATCAATATCGCAGCGCAGTCCTGCCCGCGAACCTGCTCCAGGCGCAGCGCGACTACTTCGGCGCGCACACCTACGAGCGTGTGGACAAGCCGCGCGGCGAGTTCTTCCACACGAACTGGACGGGCCGCGGTGGCGACGTCTCCAGCAGCACCTATACGGTTTAGGTGTAGTCGCGGGAGTTTCCGCAGTTTGAAAAAAGGGCGTCGGAGAAAATCCGGCGCCCTTTTTGTTTTCCGGGGATAGGTGCCGCGCCCGACGAATGGAGCAACGCCAGCGGAGCGCCGCGAGTGGCAAAGAAAAACCGGCACCCGCTCGCGCAGGTGCCGGTCTTTGAAAGTGAGGAGAGTTTCCGTGTGAGACTACTGGGCTGCCGGTTTCGCGGGAGCGTCTTCCTTTTTCTCGGCCGGCTTCTTTGCGTCGCCTGCGGGCTTCTTGGCCCCGCCTGCCGCGGGCTTCTCAGCCTTCGCGCCGAACTTCGTGATCTTCACGATGTCGTAGGTGCTGTCGCCCGTCTTGGTGCGGTTGCCGCTCACCATGTCGCCGACTTTGATGTCCTCGAACTTGGCCGGCTTCTTGTCGTTCTCAATGATGGTCGTGGCAGTCACGCTATTCGTGGACTTCTTTCCGTCCTTGGCGACTTGCGTGATCGTCTTCGCCGCAGCGTCGATCTCGTCGGCGTGAACATACATCGGGATCGGCTTGCTGGCCTTCGGCTTCTCAGCAGCGGGTGCCGCCTTTGGTTTCTCCGCGGCAGCAGCCGGGGCATCGGCGGGTTGCTTCTCGGCGGATTTCTTCTTCGCCTGGGCGAATGCGGACTGGCCTCCGAGCGCGAGCGCGCCGGCGAGGGTGAGTGTGAACAGGAGCTTTTTCATGTGTCTTACCTTTTTGGGTTGTTGTGTTTTGTGGGGGAACTCCGGAATCCGCAGAGGCAGAGCCATCGCTCCCGTCGCGGCGAGTAGGTCGGAATGCGCGAACCGCGTCAAGCCGCGAGCGCGGCCTTTCGGAAAGGCGCTAAAAGTCGCTGCACCCCGTTGGCCAGCTTTCCTGCGGGACGTAGCCGAGCAGCTTTTCCGCGGAGGACAGATCGAATTTCGCCTGCACCAGCGCGCGGCTCACGCCGTACACGACCGCGTGGCGCACGCTCTCCGGCGCCTCGACCGCGCACGCGAAGAAACGCCCCACGTCGCCGGGGCTGAAGTACACGTCGCGGAAATGTTCGCTCGCCGCGATCTCCGCGACCTGCTCCGGCGTGCGCGGGCACCAGCCGAGCCGCGCGATGATCACGCTCATGCCGTGCATTTCCACAAACGTGCGGCCGATGGATTCCATGAACATCTTCGTCGCCGCATACCACGCCTTCGGGCTCACGGGATCCTCGGGCCGGACCGGAATAGGCCCCGTGAATTGCTGCCACCAGCTCACCTGCCCGGAACTCGCGAGCACCATGCGCCGCACGCCCGCGAGCCGCGCCGCTTCCATCGTGTGGAAAAGTCCGACGATGTTGTTTGGCAGCAGGCTCGCGAGAAAATCGTCATCATCCGGCGTCGCCGCGAGGTGGATGACGCACTCCACATTTTCCATCGCGCGATCCAGTGCGGCGCGATCGGTGAGCGTGCCGATGACGCAGTCCGCCAGCCCGCGCGTCGGCGTGAGATCGAAGCCGCGCACGGTGTGTCCGCGACGCAGCAGTTCCGCGACGGCAGCGCGGCCGACTCTTCCCGATGAACCGGTGACAAGGACGCGGACTGGTGTGCTCATGAGCTGTTAGTCGCGGAAATTTCCGAACTGCAATCCGACCTCGAATTCCGAGCTGCGGCAAAACGCGATCACCTCCTGCAGGTCGTCGCGGCTTTTCCCCGTCACGCGGACCTGCCGGTCCTGCAGCGCACACTGCACTTTCATGCCCTTGTCCTTGATCGCCCGGATGATCTCCTTCGCCTTCTCGCCTTCGAGCCCCTGCTTGATCACGAGGTCCTGCGTGGCGTGGCCGAGTGGCGAGATTGCGGGATCCTTGCGATCCACATTGCGGAGGTCCACACCGCGCTTGCTCAGTTTGCCGATGACGATGTCGTGCAGACTTTTCAGCCGGCTCGCGTCTTCGGCGGAAAGTTTGATTTTCGACTCCTTCTCATCGAGTTCGATCGCGGCCTTCGAGCCTTTGAAATCGAACCGGTTCGCAAGCTCCTTGCGCGCCTGGTTGATGGCGTTGTCGAGTTCCTGTGTTTCCACTTCCGAGGTGATGTCGAATGAAGGCATGACGTGCTTTTACGCGGAGGCGCGGGCGAAGGGAATACGGAATCCACAAGGCTGGCGCATCAAAATTTTGCCAGAGGCGAGCGGAACCTTCCGAGTGGAGCACGCGACCCGCATGCTCCACCCGGGAGCTGGCGTCGCTCATCCGCGGAATTTTGATGCGTCGGCCCTCGCGGTATCCGCGCGAGGAGCATCCGTTCACATTTGCGCCCCGGCGAAGTGTAGCGATTTGCGCACAGTTGGGGTGGATGGACGTTTTTCGCCAGCCAAGCACGGGCAGAAAAGCGGGGTCTTTGAACTATTTTTCCCTGTTGGATGGGGTCATTGGCATGCGTTGGCACACGCGTTGCTAACGGGGCGCTGCCAACCGGCTGACCCAGCCATCGCACCAGCGCCGCTCCCTGTGAGCGCTTTTCGACAGATGGGGAAGCCGAGCAGACATCAACAAACAAACCAACATCCCAAACACACGAATGAAACTGACTAAGATCATCTCCAGCCTCGCCATCGCGGCCGTCGTCGCGCTCGGCTCGCTCGGAGCACCTACCCTGCATGCGCAGGACGCCGCCGCGCCGGCCCCGGCTGCTGCGAAGCCCGAAGAAAAGAAAGCCGAGCCGCCTACGCCGACGCTCGAACAGCGTCTCACAGCAGTTGAGGCGTATTTTTCCAATACCGACCCCGCCGCTGCGGTGAAGGACAAGGACGGCAAGATCCCCGAGGGTCTCACGACCGTCGCGGGCTCGAACCCCGGCCCCGGTCACAATGGCTTCATGATGATCTGCGCCGCACTGGTGCTCTTCATGACGCTCCCCGGCCTCGCCCTTTTCTACGGCGGCCTGGTGCGGAAAAAGAACGTGCTCTCCGTGTGCGCGCAGTGCCTCGGCATCGCGGGCCTCGTCACCGTCCTCTGGTGGGCGGTGGGCTACAGCCTCGTCTTCGGGAGCAGCTTCGGCAGCCCGTATCTGGGCGGCACGGAGTACTTCTTCCTGAAGGGCGTGGGCGCATCGCCGAACACGACTTACGCGGCATGGCCGTCACAGAGCGTGTTCTCGATGTATCAGCTCATGTTCGCCATCATCACCCCGGCGCTCATCGTGGGTGCCATTGCTGAGCGCATGAAATTCTCGGCCATCATCCTCTTCGTCACCATCTGGATGTTCGTGGTGTATTTCCCGATGGCCCACATGATCTGGGGCGGCACGGGTCTCATGAATGGCGTCTGGAATGCGGACGCGAAAATCCCCGCGATTGACTTCGCAGGAGGTACGGTGGTCCACATGACCTCAGGCTGGAGCGCGCTTGTGCTCTGCATCATCCTGGGCAAGCGCCTCGGATTCGGCAAAGAGAAGATGTCCCCGCACAGCATGGTGCTCTGCATGGTCGGCACCGGAATGCTCTGGGTCGGCTGGTACGGCTTCAATGCCGGTTCCGCCCTCGCCGCCGACGGCGTCGCGGCAAATGCCTTCATGACGACCACGCTCGCCGCCGGCACCGCCGGCGCCGTGTGGGGCCTGATCGAGAAAATCCTCAAGGGCCACGCCTCCATCCTCGGCATGTGCTCGGGCATCGTCGCCGGCCTCGTGGTCATCACCCCGGCTTGCGGCTTTGTTGACGCGACTGGCGCGATGATCATCGGCGTCCTCGCCGCGGTCGTCCCGTATATCTTCGTGATGATCCTGAAGGCGAAGTTCGGCTACGACGACGCACTGGACACCTTCGGCGTCCACGCAATCGGCGGAACCCTCGGTGCAATCATGACGGGCATCCTCGCCACCAAGGACGTGAACGGCAACCTCGTCGGCGCGGACTACGCCGGGAAGAACGGCCTCGCCAAGCTCATCACCGACGGCGGGCTCCTCGGAGTGCAGCTCAAGGCGGTCGCCATCACGCTCGTGCTGAGCATCGTCGCCACCGTGGTCATTGCCCTCATCGTGAAGGCAGTCATCGGCCTGCGCCCGACACCGGAGGAAGAAACCGTCGGCCTCGACCTCACCGATCACCAGGAGGAGGGCTACGTCCTCTAAGTCTTGCAGAAGTAAAGCGGCTCGGCTGTACGCAGCCGTGCAGATCGGGCCGCACTCTTCACAAAAACCAACCACACAGACTCCATGAAAAAAATCGAAGCCATCATCAAACCCTTCAAACTCGAAGAGGTAAAAGACGCCCTCGCCGAAATCGGCATCGAGGGAATGACCGTGACGGAAGTCAAAGGATTCGGACGCCAGAAAGGCCACACCGAAATCTACCGCGGATCGGAATACACCGTGGACTTCCTGCCGAAGATCAAGATCGAGATCGTCGTCGCCGACGGCATCGCCGAACAGGCGACCTCCGCCATCGTGAAAGCCGCCAAGACCGGCAAGATCGGTGACGGAAAGATCTTCGTGAGCAGCGTCGAGCAGGCCGTGCGCATCCGCACGGAGGAGACGGGCGACAAGGCCGTCTAGTCTCGCGCGGGTTCACCGCGGAAAAAATCAGTGCAACGCCGATCCGGGGCAACCCGGGTCGGCGTTCGCTTTTTTTTGGAAGGCGCGCTGCGCGTGCCGGCGGCAACTCCGCTCTTGCCACCGCGCGCGCGCGAGCAGATATTCCGCGCCCTTTTTCCACCCGCAAGAAATCCCAACGAACTGAACGACCATGGCCAACGCTAACGACCTCCGCAAAGGAATGTGCATCCGCTACAACAGCAACCCGGCAATCGTGCTGGAGATCATGCACCGCACGCCGGGCAACCTGCGCGCATTTGTGCAGGTGATCATCCGCTACATCGGCACGGGCAAGAGCGCGGATATCCGCTTCGGCTCGACGGACAAGGTGGACTTGGTCGAGGTGGAGCGGAAGAAGCTCGATTTTTCCTACAAGGATCACGGCGGGTATCAGTTCATGGACCCGGAGTCGTTTGAGACGATCACGTTCGACGAGTCGTTCGTTGGCAGCGCGAAGGATTACCTCTCGGAAAACCAGCGCGTGGAAGTGCTCTACGTGGAGGGCAAGGCGGCGAGCATCGAGCTGCCATCCACCGTCTTCCTCACAGTGACGGAATCCGCCGAGGGCGTGAAGGGCGACAGCGCGAACAACGTGCAGAAGCCCGCAGTGCTGGAGACCGGCAAGACGGTCACAGTCCCGCTCTTCATCAAGGAAGGCGAGAAGATCAAAATCTCGACGGAGAACGGCGAATATCTCGGCCGGGCGTAGGCCGTAGCTGCGCTCGTGAGAGCGCGTGCACTTTTTCCGCACGCAGAAAGATCAGCCCTCGCTTTCACAAGCACGGCTACGAGTTTTGCAGCGCGTCGCGGCGCTCCACTTGCGACGTTTGCGCGGCTGGTTCATTTCGCTCGCCTCGCCTCGCGGTTCGTGGCGATGGTTTGCGCCTTATGCGCC
>Ga0315909_10010029_pt1 | contig 10156 bp, 8 predicted proteins | sample LakEriMetagenome_11_FD_203527 | JGI IMG/M metagenome (GOLD analysis project Ga0315909, IMG submission 203527) | Freshwater fungal communities from buoy surface, Lake Erie, Ohio, United States - Buoy 2 MA125 | ecosystem: Environmental > Aquatic > Freshwater > Lake | place: USA: Lake Erie, Ohio...
CACTAAAGGCGCTCGACTCTCCACACAAATTTCTATCGCAGGCCGCATGCTGGTGTATTTGCCGCAGGATCCTCATATCGGTATTTCGCAACGCATAGAAAGTGAAGCTGAACGAGAGGTATTGCGTGAGCGCTTACAAAAGTTGGTGCCCGCAGACGAACACGGTGGTTTCATTATCCGCACCATGGCAGAGGATGCCAGCGAACCTGATTTGTCTATGGACGTTGCTTACCTTCGCACCACCTGGGATCACATCCTGAAAGAAAGCAAGCGCAATCCCGCACCTGCCTTGTTGTATCAAGACTTAAGTCTTGCTCAGCGGGTGTTGCGTGATTTTGTAAGTGAAGACACATCCACCATACAAATCGATTCGCGTGAAAATTTTCAAAAGCTCACAGAGTTTTCTCAGAATTACACACCGTCAGTACTCACAAAACTTACTCATTATACTGGTGAGCGACCTTTATTTGATTTGTATGCAGTAGAAGAAGAAATAGAACGCGCGCTGGGTCGTCGTGTTGATTTAAAATCAGGCGGCTATCTCGTTATTGAACAAACCGAAGCCATGACAACTATCGACGTCAATACCGGTAGCTATGTCACTGGCCGTAATTTTGATGACACTATTTTTAAAACCAATCTCGAAGCAGCACATGCGATTGCACGGCAACTTCGCCTTAGAAATCTGGGTGGAATCATCATTCTCGATTTCATAGACATGGAAAATGTCGAACATCAGGCAGCAGTACTGTCCGAATTACATAAATCACTTGCTCGTGACCGTACCAAAACAACGGTGTCTGAATTTTCAGCTTTAGGTTTGGTAGAGCTCACGCGCAAACGTACACGCGAATCACTGGCTCACATACTGTGCGAGCCCTGCCCCGCCTGTCATGGTAAAGGCATAGTAAAAACTCCGCGCACCATCGCTTACGATATTCTGCGCGAACTATTACGCGAAGCTAAGCAATTTAATCCCCGTGAATTCCGTATCCTGGCTTCACAGTTAGTCATCGATATGTTTCTTGAAGAAGAGTCGCAACATTTAGCCATGCTAGGTGATTTCATCGGCAAGCCCATTTCATTGCAAGTCGAGACTACCTATCACCAGGAACAGTACGACATAATCTTGATGTAATGAATCCGAACGTCATTATCACCAACATGAAGAAACGCTATACTGGTGTTTCTGGCACGATCAATGCGCTGATGCCTGTTCAGGCTAATGAGTGGGACATCGGATTTGTGGGTGAAGCGCTGCCCGGCTCACAGCTAGCGCAAGCACGTTACCCAGATAAATTTCATCCTCTCTCTGTCTGGCAGGCGATTTGGTTATCGCGGAAAAAACTGTCCGATGGCCGCCCGCGCATTTGGCATGTGCGCCGTGATCCAGAAATGATGCTGGGGATTTTTCTGCGGGATGTTTTACGCTTCCCAATGAAATTGGTATTTACCTCAGCAGCTAAACACAGACATTCCTGGTTTCCGCGCTGGCTCATTAGCAAAATGAATGGCGTAATCGCCACCACACCCGAGGCGGCAAGCTTTGTTCCGAATACTACGAAGGTCGTATTTCATGGCGCAAACTTAGAGCGTTTCACTCCACCCGATGATAAATCGATAGCCTGGCAACGTTCAGGGCTGACCGGTAAGTACGGTATTGGTTTGTTTGGACGCATACGGCCCGCCAAAGGGACTGATATTTTTGTGGATGCCATGATCAAGGTGCTACCTGACTTTCCGGAATTCACTGCAATTATTACGGGTCAAGCTCTGGCTGCAGAGGAAAACTACAAACAGTCTATGGATGAGAAAATACGCGCTGCTGGGTTAGCTGATCGTATAGTCTTTTTAGGTAATCTTGCTGCTGATCAGATTCCGCTTTGGTATCAAAACGTAGCTATTATGGTCGCTTGCCCTCGCTATGAGCCTTTCGGCATCACTCCATTAGAAGCTATGGCTAGCGGATGCGCTGTAGTTGCCAGCCGTACTGGTGCGTTTGAATATATCGTCGAGCCAGGTAAAACCGGCGAACTCATTCCTACTGATGACAGTGATGCACTTGCAGATGCTGTAAAAAAATTGATGTCAGATGTTAGTACTATTGAACATATGGGTCGTGCTGGTCGTGCCCGTGTGACGGCTGAATTTTCGATTGAAAAAGAAGCTCAGGGTATTTCTGATGTTTATCATGCTGTGCTTAACGTTAATTAAACTATGAATATATCTATTACTCCAGTCATACTCTCTGGCGGTAGCGGGTCACGTTTGTGGCCCTTGTCACGCGCCAAACGCCCCAAACAATTCCTGGGTGTGACTGAAGAACTCTCACTGTTTCAGCTAACACTGCAACGGTTAAACGGCCTCCGTGGTATTCAAGCGCCCATCATCGTCTCTAATCAAGAGCATCGTTTTCTGGTAGCCGAACAATGCCGCGAAGCGGGCATAACGCCAGAAGCCATTTTGCTTGAGCCCTTTGGTCGCAACACCGCACCCGCCATTGCCGTCGCTGCCTTTCATGCACGCAAAGCGGGTGAAGATCCTGTCATGCTTGTTTTACCCTCAGACCATATCTTTACGCGACCTGAAGCGTTCAAAGAGACAGCCGCGCTAGCTGCGCAAGCTGCAGAACAAGGCAAGCTAGTGACCTTTGGCATACTTCCTACGCAAGCTGAAACTGGCTATGGCTATTTAAAAATGGGCAAGGCTACGGAAATTGACGGCGTTAACCAAGTTGCTGAGTTTGTAGAAAAACCGGATAGTGCTACAGCAGAAAACTATGTCGCTTCAGGGGAATATTTTTGGAATAGCGGCATGTTTATGTTTAAAGCCTCTGCGTATTTAGACGCCTTAGCAAAATATCAGCCAGAGATGCTTAAGCAATGTGAACTGGCTTACACCAAAGCACAAGTCGATCTGGACTTTATCCGTCTGGACGAAACAGCCATGACAGCTTGCCCATCTGATTCTGTCGATTACGCCGTAATGGAAAAAACGGATAAAGCCGCTATGGTCACTCTAGATGCTGGCTGGAACGATGTGGGTGCTTGGTCGGCGGTATGGCAAGTCTTACCCAAAGATGCCAACGGTAACGCTTTGCGTGGAGACGTTATCACGCAAGATGCTAACGATTGTTATGTTCATGCAGATTACCGCTTGGTGACACTATTGGGGGTTAAAGACTTGATCGTTATCGAAACATCCGATGCGATTTTAGTAGCAGATAAAAATGCCGCTCAAGATGTAAAGAAAATCGTCAATCAATTAAATGATAAAAAACGTAGCGAAACCGAACTCCATCGCGAGGTTCACCGTCCATGGGGATCATTTGACTCACTGGGCAATGGTAAAAATTACCAAGTAAAGAGCATACGAGTCAAACCTGGTGGGAAGCTCTCATTGCAATACCATCATCACAGAGCAGAGCACTGGGTCGTGGTTGCTGGCACAGCCCGAGTTTTAATCAATGACAAGAGCCAATTAGTCACAGCAAATCAGTCTGTCTACATACCTCTGGGCGACAAGCACATGCTGGAAAATCCAGGTAAAGAGTGGCTGGAATTAATTGAAGTACAGTCGGGTAGCTACTTAGGCGAGGATGATATTGTCAGACTAGAAGACATTTATGGCAGAACTGATGGCGAACAACGATAAAAAATCAGTTCAACCACGTATTGCTATAGGTTTTTTTGGTATCACTCGCTCGCTAAAGTGGACGCTGTCTTCCATACAAAAAAATATCATAGAGCCAGCGCGTAGTCTGGGAGATGTGCGCCTGTATGCACATTTATACCAACAAGAATACGTACTTAATCCACGCTCTGGTGAAGATCACCCCATGGATCCACACGAGCACCAATTATTAGAGTGCGATGAAATTAAGCTAGAAAAACCGGGTACTTGCTTGGCAACTGCAAATTATGAGTGGGTACGTTCTTACGGAGATGCTTTCCATGACAATGGAAAATCGCTGGCAAATCTGATACATCAGCTCCACTCTTTACAGCAGGTAGGACGCATGATGAATGAATGGAAACCCGATTTATATGTGCTGACTCGGCCTGACCTGCTGTATCACAATAGCTTTTACCAAGTTCTGGTGGATCAACTTAAGTCACCCTCTAATTCTCTTACCCTTCCGAATTGGCAATGGTTTGGTGGCTATAACGATCGATTTGCTATATGCAGACCAGAAGCAGGTACCGCATATACGAACAGAATAGATTTAATCTCTGAATATTTACTACGAACTGGCGGACCACTACCTGCTGAACGATTTCTACGATTTAACTTACACAAGAACAAAGTTGCTCTGAACTTCTGTGATTTAAAAGCAAGCAGAGTAAGAGCAAATGGTGAAAAGGTTGAGGAAAATTTTAATCAGATCTCGTTTACCAAGCGTATGAAGAGATATTTTCAGAAGTATTTTGATTAATAGGTTGAGCGGCTAAGTTGCATTAGTATCAAGAATTTTTGGACGGCCTAGATAAAAATCTTATGAGCTTTGCCCAATTCTAATACCGAGATGGTAATTTTTTTCAAGCTAGTTTAATCCTCTTGCCTTCCAGATCAATACCGTCAGTACTATCAAAATTAAATAATTTTCTGGTAAAGAGCGATGGTTAAGTCCTTAGGCTCAAATGAGAAATTCGCTGCCCCTTATGCATGCCAATGCAACAGACTCATTGAAAATTAGCACACATAATTACGACATCCTATAGCTGGTAAACACCACTTATCTGTTGTTTTCTATGCCAAACTTAAAATAATCAAATCGAAATTACGAAACCACCAGAGAAGAGGGCAGCTTTAAAGACGTTTAGCTAGTTCCGCTAGCAATCGTTAAAGCTTGTCGTATCTTGTAATTGAAACCATGGAAAATAAATATGATCATTTCTGAACTCAGATCTTTCTTCTCCCGGCTAAATAAAATACGAAAAAAAATATCGCTTTTTATAACAAAACGCCGCTATGCATTGCTCCAGAATAAATATAATTTACTAATTGATTCCCTATTAATTCAACCAAGCCCTTTATTTGTAGTCCCAAGGCATAAATGGGAAAGAAGTCGTGAATTTAGCAAAAGAGAACTCTGCCTCTTTGTTACTTATTCTGAGTATCCTGAAATAAAATCCTACGTAGCCGCACATGTTCGTAGTTTCGTTAGTCACAATATAGATGTTGTATTGATTATCAATACAAATAATTTTGACCAGCCTTTACGGAAAATTGAGTCTATTCCTGAGTCAGTGGCAATTTACAGTAGAGAAAATAAGGGATTTGATTTTGGAGCATGGTCACAGGTGATGGGTGAGCTTGATTTAGATGATCTAGACAAACTTTATTGGGTTAATGACAGCATCTACGGCCCATTAAATAATGAGTCATTCAGTAATTTGATCGCGCGAATAAGACAATCAAAATCAGATTTTTTAGGGCTGACTTCAAATCAAGATCAATTTTTACACTTACAAAGTTATTTCATGGTTTTCAATAAAAGTATTTTGCGTTGTAACGAGTTTTTTATTTACATTAAAAACATCATGCAATTGCCAACTAAATCAATGGTTATTGATTTTTATGAGACTCGTCTGACACAATTCCTAAAGAGTCTTGGATTTAATTATGAATTAATTTATAGAGTGGAAAAACTAAATGGAGGAAACCAAATATACAAATACCCTAGGGAGCTGGTAGAAGCAGGCTTCCCTTATGTTAAAACTCAGCTTGTAAAGAGCGGGAAAGACAATGGTGTTGCAGCAGAATTTTTACCGCAATACCTTCCGCTTGAGTAATAATTTTATGACTAACAGTAAAAAATAAACAAAAGAAACTTAAATAACCATACTCATTCATATAAAGAAAGAAGCTCTTGAAATTGGTGAAATTGAGTTTCCACAGTCATCTTTGTAAAACTATTACAAAATAAACGTTGTCTTCGGCAAACCAATATATAGCTAGGGTGTTTTTTGTAAAATACTCACTAGATGGGGCATTCTTAATACCTGTCCTAACACTTTGAAGCTACCATTGAATCCATACATTTTTGCCGCTTGGGTTTTGTCATCAAAATACATTGGAAAAGTTTCTTCTGTAATTATGTTGACATGTGTAGGATCTCTAAATGCCGGTGAAAATGGATAAATTGGCGTGTGTGACAAAAATATCCCATTCGGTTTGAGAGTTCTGTGAATTTCGTTCATAAGCTCAACAAAAGGAAAACGGCGCTCAGGCAAATAAATAATTCTTGGCACATGCTCTAAAAAATCAAAAGCAGTAACGAAGTCAAAAAACTCATCAGGATAGGGTATTTTTTCGATTGTCAGATCAGCATATTTAATATTTTTTTCTGTGTTTTCCCTAATATCTATACCGTATAGAATTTTTGCCCCGAATGGATTTTTGGGACTTGCGCCACAACCAATATCTAAAGATTTTGACTCAAGTAAATTACCAGTCTGATCTCTATATTTATCATAGAAAGAATTGAGATTTTTTATGTGCTGAAGCTGCGCAAGTGGGCGCAGCATACCTTTAAGTAATTTTAAAAGCCTGCGATAAAAATTTATTTGTCGAAGTATTTTCATATTTTTCGAAGTGCTTTGAGATTATTTATCTCCAAAGCTTGATTAACCAATCAATAGTGCCTATACGGCGATACCATTTACTCCCCTTGCCTTCTACGACATCCTGCATTTTCAAATTACCGGCAAACACCACGATCTTTGCACCTTTAGGTATAGACGGATCTTGAAAATAGCTTTTCCAGTAGCGAGGTATACAGTGATTTTTGAAGCTCACGCACCACTCCTTTGGCCAATACACCAGCAGACCACGTTTATCCAATTCTGAACTCAAAAATTGTTGTTCATCCTTGAATGAATTAAGTGCTGCCGCTGGATCGCGCACAAACTCCTCCAAAATATCGCTATGCGCACCCATTTGCATACGAAAGACAGAGGAATTACCTATGCTGTTTAAAAATTTGTCTTTAGCTGGCGTAAGTTTGCGAAGAGGTTTTGACCGAAATAAATCCATATCTCGAATGATTAAAAAAGGTTCGGGTTTATCAAAAAATTCTTCTAACCTATCGACTATGACTAAATCAAGATCGAGAAAGAGTGCCGTTCCAGTTAATCCAAATATGTCCTTGCCAAGTAAGGTTAGTTTTCTCCATCGCAGGTCCTGATTAGCTGGAGGTAAATCTAAGCTTGGTAGTGGGAAAATTTCGATCCCCGGATCGATGCCATAAGCATCGTCAGTGAAGCATATAAAGCGGTGTGGATAACTCAAATTACGAGCCACTCCATTACGCAAACGGTTCACATACTCAGGCCCGTAGAGTTTGCCCCATTTCATACAAAGTACAAGTGCTGGCTGGGATAGAGTATTCAACTAATGCTCCTACAAGCTACGAAAAAGTAAACCGAATACAGAAACGTATGGAGACCTGTCCCGGCGGATAGAAAAAAAGCTTAGCTTTCTGACTAATCGAAATCAATTTTTAAATAATAATTAATTCTAAATTTGGGTTCATTAAAATGAAAGATATTCAAATCATAAATCATTACAGTATCGGCTAAGATTTAGAATAAATAAATAAATAAATTATTACTAGCTCTGCAGGTGGATTGAATACATAGAGTTATCGTTCTGACGTACTTGAAATACTCAACCTGCTTGTGAAAGTCAATAATGATTTAATTAAGTCATTAGGCACTTGCAATTCCAGAACTGGTTCTTGAGTCTGGCTACTGATAATTATTGCCCTACGATGGCTTTTTTGAGGGGCTGCTCGATTTCGCGCGCATCCTGGTAACAAATACTCGTTGAATAATCATTGAAAATACGCTGAACGGCTCTCCTAAAATTTTCTTCATTTGTCGTTCAAATCGATAGTAAACCTCGTGCAATCGCAATGGATTCCATTTGTTCCATGGTTTGGTTCGCCCTAAATAGTGAACAATCACTGCATCGCGATGTTTCCATAACTGACGATTAACATAGGATGAACCGAAGTTATATTTGTTATCGATAGCTTTGACATACCCTCTGTAGGTATAGTTTATAACGTCCTGATCAGCATATCTAAGTTTACTTTGAAGCGCGAATGTGTCTGCAAAAAGCTCAGGAGATTTTTTGTCTGCCCGAATCTTTTCTAAGTTGTGCAATATCACTCCGGAATTAATGTAGACATCGTCGTCAGACATATCTAAAACAAACTTATGACCATTTTTTTCACAATTGAAATCAGGTACTCCGGCACAGTAAAAACCCGTCATATCTGTTTTCCAAAGAGGACCTAAATCCCCTTTTACAACAATATCGACATCAAGGTACAAGATGCGATCAAGTTCTTTAAAAATATCTACCAGAAGAAACTGGTAATAAGTTTCTAAAGGAAATACCCGATAATCTGGTAGACGCATCCCTTGAAAAATTACAGGGTCTATTTCTTGGTAATCAACTGAGCCGTTTTTAAAGAAATCAATAATTTTTTGATTTTTTAAACGATTTTCATCAGAAAAATCTGAGCAGACCACATGAAACCGAAAAAGATGCTGAGGGTTAGACGCCATAATCGACGTCAATAAAACTCTCAGGGGTTCTGCATAGGCATTATTCGGCGTGAATGCGATATCAATAACTAGCATCGTCACCCTTTACGCCAGAACCATCTGTAGTTAAAGCCGATTGGTAATCCGCGTAATTTCGTATGTATTCATTCTCATCGTACTTTGCATTTGAAAGTACCAGAAGAATAGCGTTATACGAAAAGTCATACATTTCTTTCCAAACCATTTTATCTAACCAGAGTGCTTGATTTGGACGGTTCAATGTGGCGATAGTCTGTTCGTGGCCGTTATCTATCTTCACCTTGCAACTGCCAGATATCACTACCAAAAGAAACTGCGAATTACGGTTTGCATGACTGCCACGACTGATACCTGGCCTAGTGTTAAATATATAAAAAGTACGACAGACCTCGAAAGGGACATTCATGCCTCCCTCAAATGGAATAAGGCCGCCACGATCATCGCCCGTATCAACTAAGTCATAAACTTTGTAGTGCATATGAATTACCTAAATGAGTTCACTGCATCAATGACCAATCTTACCTCATGCGATGACATGACCGGGGAAATCGGTAAGCTTAGAACTTCTCTATGAATTTTCTCAGTAACTGGAAACGATAGTCCGCTCAGCTCTTGGTATGCTTGTTGATGGTGAGGCGGAATAGGGTAATGAATAAGTGTATGAATCGACTGTTCAAGTAAGAATTTTTGGAAAGCATCTCTTCTGCGAGTACTGACTACAAAAAGATGCCAAACATGCTCCATAGGATCTTTGGGTGCCTTAGGCAAGACAACTTCAGGGTTATTGATTTCAGTTAGGTAGCGAGTTGCTATTTCGCGTCTTTTATTATTATCACTATCAAGCCCCTTGAGTTTTACATCAAGAACTGCAGCCTGTATTTCATCAAGGCGAGAATTTAGACCTTTGTAGCTATTAATGTATTTTTCATACGACCCGTAATTCCGAAGAGCACGTATTTTTTTAATTAGGTGCTCATCATTGCTTGTCACTGCACCTCCATCACCCAAGCAGCCCAAGTTTTTTCCTGGATAAAAACTAAACGCTGACGCATCACCAAGGTTACCTGTTCGACGGCCTTGGTAGATCGCACCATGTGCTTGCGCAGAGTCCTCAATAATTTTTACGTTGTATTGCTCTGCTAGATGCCAAACTTTTTCCATGGCCATGGCCCGACCATACAGGTGTACAACTAAAATTGCTTTGGTTTTAGGTGTTATTTTTTCTTCTATTAAGTCGACATTTAAATTAAAGGTATCCAAATCAGGCTCAACAAGAACCGGAGTGCACCCGTTTTGGCTGATGGCCAGAACAGATGCTATGTATGTATTGGCTGGAACAATAATTTCATCTCCAGGCCCAAAACCATAACCTTTAATAACAAGGTTGAGCGCATCGAGCCCATTAGCCACACCTGCAGTACTGCTGACACCACAAAAATTTGAAAAATTTTGTTCGAACGACTCGTTTGCTTTCCCCAGCAGATACCAACCTGAATCCAAAACAGCAGCGATCGCCTGATCAATTTCTTTTCGATAAGGAGCATTCACTGCATTAAGAT
>Ga0315909_10010031_pt1 | contig 10155 bp, 5 predicted proteins | sample LakEriMetagenome_11_FD_203527 | JGI IMG/M metagenome (GOLD analysis project Ga0315909, IMG submission 203527) | Freshwater fungal communities from buoy surface, Lake Erie, Ohio, United States - Buoy 2 MA125 | ecosystem: Environmental > Aquatic > Freshwater > Lake | place: USA: Lake Erie, Ohio...
CGTAATATTTAGCACGACGTTTAGTAAAGTTCTCGTTATATTCATAACCTACAAATTGCTTACCGCCACCACCAGGCTTGTAGTCTGGGTCTACTTCTTCTTTGCCGTCGTACTCTCCACCCTTGCCATCTGCAAGCACAGGAATACGGTAACCAGCACGACCTGGTTTATAACGAAGAATAGTTCCTGCCTTAGGATTAGTATCAGTCGGAGGATTATTATTTGCACTTGCATTATTATTAGTTACAACGGTGGTATCTGTAGAAGAAACAATCGGTTCAAACGGAAATTCTGATTGAACACCAGCAGGAATAGGAGCACCCATAGATGCTTCTTCAGCAATACGTACCGCAGAAGGATTAAAAGAACCAGGAACGCCAGGGGCATTTCTTAGATTAATATCTGTTGTATACGCAAGAGCATTACGCATACGCTTTTGTTCTTCATCTAAATCTTCAAATGCTGTTGTAGTAGGAAACTGTGCTGCCTGAACCATCTGTTGTGCATTACGGATACGACTTTGTTCTGCAAAGTCATCATCTGTTAAATATCTAGGCATTATCCTACCTTCCCCCACATCTTGAGGATTGCATCTAGGAACCCAGCAGCGGATTCATTTGCTTGCTTTGTTTTTCTATATGCTGGATTGCTACGAATTTTTGTATCATATTCAATATCGTTCATTACTTTTTCACCGCTAATAGCAGACTGAACATCAGCATCAAAAATATCTACGTTAGCATCTGCTAGTTCTAGAATTTCTGCTTTACGTTTAATAAACTGGCTAGCAACATCTCCAACCTTAAGACCGCTTTGGATATACTCACTAAGTGCTGGATACTTAAGACGGGCTGAAAGTAATAAGGTTCTACGTTGTTCTTCTAAAGAACCACCAGGTAGGCTGGCTTCGGCTGCTTTATTCTTTAATTCGGTATCATTAAGTCTAATACCATAGTCGTTAGCATATCCTTTTAACTTAGTATAGTTATCGCCAATATCCCCACCAGCATCCTGTAGGTCAATAGCATTAACGTTGCGGATACCTGTGCTAATTACCTTGCCCTTATCAATAGCGCCTTTGGTAATAAATCCAATACGCCACTCTTTAAGCAACTGCTCAGATGGCATTTGAAAACCAGTACTAGTAGTTACTTGCTTTCTTGTTACTGGGTCATAAACACTTGTTGATTGACCCATACGCTTTAACTCTTCTTCGTGAACCTTTGTCCAGTAAGCCTCAGCCAGAGCATCTATATTATCCACAAGGGCTGTATTTCCAACCTGCATCTGAACTTCACGCATAAAGTCAGCAATAGCATCTGCCTTCTTAGTAAAGTTTCTAGTAGTAGTGCTTACGCTTTCTCTACCAGGAATTACTGTTCTAGTCTGAATCCAGGTATTGATGCTATAAAAACCAGATGAATTCAATATATTAGACTGGACGTTTTCTACACCACGGCTAAAGTTATCTGCACTGATTTCATTCAGTGCTTTTCTTAAAGCAAATACAAACTCTGTATCTTTATCTGATACTGGACCACCGCGTAGTGAACGTTGGAATGCATCTTCCGAACGATAATAATTCTGTAGTTGTTGTTTCCAATAAGCAGCATTGTTGGGGTCACGGCTTATTTGAGTAGTTAAATCTTGTAGTAGTTTTTCTACAGCAACTACCTCAAAGCCTTTACCATCAGTGCTAGGAAGAATAACTACAGGAGTAGGTTTCTTTTCCCCACCTACCTGAACAGAAGCAGTTACATAAGGGGTTTGCCCAATTGCTGCATCACCTTGCTGAAGATTAAAAGAACCATCAGTAAAAGAAGTCCAGTCACTTCTTGGCTTGCCATCTTGGGTTCTATAGTCATACTCAATAGGTTCTGGTTCAACAACATTACCACCAACAACAGTAGGAGATGATGTTGTAGAAGGATTAAGTTTCATCCACTGCTCTAATGCTTTCTGAAATGCAGCATCAGACTTATAGTCTTTACGAACAGGTCTAGGACCGCCCTTGGTAATTGGTGGCATTAGTCTCCAGGCTTTCTGACTATCCTAAATGGAACATTGTAGGACTTATCTAGTAATGGTTTAATGATTGCACCCCAGGCTTCGGCTAATGTGCCGTTCTGTCTAGCAATCTTTTCATACTGGTCATACATCTTTGCAACCTGAGTATCAAGTTCAGTGTTGCCCATATACTGACCAGCAACGATACTGCTTTCATTTACTATTAGCAGTTCACTAGCAGAACGAACCATAGTCTTAAGAAGGTTCTTAGTCTCAAGGGTTACTCCCTTGGGAAACTTATCTTCGGTAACAATAGTTCTTAATTCATTAAAGTTGCTACGTAATTTTTCAAGAGACTGAAAATCTCTGCTGCCAAATACATTCTTTAGCAAAGGATTACTATCTAGCAAGGCTTGCTTTTTAGCATCTGCTTTTGACTTTACTTCATCACGATAGGTAACAAAGTTTCTGTTTGGATTGTTAGGGTCATTCAACAATCTCTCAACTTCCCTGTCATAGGCGTAATACAAAGACATCTCTTTGGCAACAGCAGTACTCTCAATGTAGTTCTTGAGAAGTTCATTATTCCAGTCAAAAGGATTATTATCTGGTGGAATAAGGTTTGCTGCTTCTAGATACTTCATAACCTTTGGGTCATACTCACCGATATTCGGCGCAAATACCCAGCCTGCAGAACCAAACTTTGTCAAGAAGTCTTTATTAGCAATAGCCCAAGATAGTGTTTTCTGGGTATAGTTAATAGCAACCTTTGTTTCTTTTAGGTTCTTAGGAACCTGGAATATCAACTTGCCAGGTCTTTCTGCTGCGTGCAAAGAAACAGCAGTGGTATATGGGTCTCCCAATGGGAAGCCATTCTCCTGATTGAACTGAAGTACCGCTCTAAGAATATCTCCGTACTCTTTGGTAAAGGTAACTAGTCCAGCCTCACGTAAATGCTTTGCTATATTAGGGGCACCTATCTGAATTGGTGCGCCAGATATAGAGTTAAATGCAGCCTTCTGGGCTAACACATTGGCTGTTTGGATACGCCATTCATCCAAAAATTCTTGTGCTTTAGAAGGGTCATATACGCCTTCTTTGTTCAAGAAATCATCTGGAGTTTTGGCTGTCTTTTCATTGTATTGTAAATATGAAATTGCTTGATACGCAGCAATAATACCTTGCGTATCTTTATAGTCTCCAACCAAAGATTTAAAGAAGTTAGTTAATGGTGCAGGTACTAAAGACCTAAACACATTTGTATCATCGCTAATACCACCAAGAAGAATGTTATCTAGCGATAAACCAAAGTTATAAACATCTGGTTTTTCTAATCTTTCGCCAGCGCCGACAAGCAATTGTCGTAGACCTATAATAGGTAGAGCCATATTGGCACCAGTAAAGGTATACAAGCCAGCATCTTCAGAGTATGAAGGGTTCAAGAAAGATACCTTCATAGTGTATTGATTCCACTCTGCCTGCTTAAAGAAGCCCCAGTTTTTATCCTTTATTGCTTTTCCTGCTTGTGGAATAGCATATACAGGGTTCATAACCATAACCAAGGCTGGCATAATGTTCTGCCAGAATACGCCATCATTAGGAATAACTACGTATTTATTACCATCTTGGTCATCATAAAGAATACCTGTGCCGTCAGCAGCGTGAGATACGTGACCCATTCTGTAAGGAATAGACTCTGGGTGACGAAGCATCCAGCGTATTGTTCTCTTAGCAAAATCTTCAGTAGCACGAACGAACCTACCAACAACTCGGAGATTAAAAGCAAGTTGTGATTTAAGGTTAGGGTTATCTACATACTTAAGCATAGTGTCTGCAGCAGTGTGTCGGGCTTGATTAGCCATCCAACCAGCAGCCTGAACTACTGCATTCTCTCTAGTAGCACCTTGCTCTACTAGATAGTTAACCATCATTTCTTCGTCTGCTTGTAACTTTCCACGTTCTTCTAGAACTTTAAGTCTAAATACATCTGAACGATTCAAGTCATTAAGGCTTCGGTCCATCCATTCCCAGCCTTTAGTCATAATCTTATCTAGACCACCTGGTTGGTTAGGGTCAAGAGCCTTAATAGCCTTAAAACCAATATCAGTTTTAATCTTACCCTTAAGTCTAAAGCCCTCTGTTGCCTCAATAAATTCTTCTTTAGTTAACTGACCTACAGCAGTGCTGTACTTAATAGACTTCTTTAGATAATCAGAGCGACGCTTTAGTTCTTCGCCACTAAGTACTTCTGGAACCCCAGCCATCTCACGTTCAACTTGTCGCTTCTCAGCAAAGTATTCAGTCTTACGTGCTTTTTCTTTGGCTTTCCATACTTTATCTTCAAGTAGTTTGAATAACTTTTCGTTGTAACCAGTACCGCCGTGGAATACATAACGCATTTCTTTAGCCATACTAAGAATAATAATCTTGCTGATTTCTTCTTCAGAAATGCCAGCATTTCTTAGAATAGATACCTGACCAAAATCATCATTAATCTTCTTAGCCAAAGATGGTTTAGGCTTATCTTTATTCCAGCCAAAATAACTCATACCATATTGGACAAAGTTATCTACATCTCTTTGCTCTTTGAGTGCTCTATTTTGGAAGAATAGTTCAGCCATATTAATGCCGTACTTTTGATTCTTAGAAAATAGTTTGTAGAAATATGAGTAGTGAGCAAATGCTTTTTCTGCATCATTTAACTGATTTAGTTTATCTACATATGGCTTAGATAGAACCTTAAGACCAGCATCATCAAGGGCTTCTGTCAAAGGACTCTTTGCATATAATTCTTTAGCCATCTTGGTACCTAGCGCCATTGAGTCGCCATAGGTAGAACCAATAACAGAACCAATCATTGCATCTGAAACATTATCGCCAGTAAGTAGATAGTCGTCAATAACCCACTGTCTTTCTTGTGGTGATAATTTAGAACCGTATCTATCTACAGCCTCACGAACTAGCATTTCCTGTGGGTCCATACCAAAGAACTCTTCGGCAGTTACTAGTTCTTTCTGGGTTATTATTTCGCCAGTATCAGGGTCTACAAATTCTACTTCTCGCTCTTTCATACCCGTTAACTGTTTGCGCTCTAAAGCGCTCTTAAACTTAGCAGGATTTTTACCTACTAGATTTAAGAATAGTTCTTTAACGGGACCCTGCATAGAGTTATCTGCAGTAATGGCTAGGTTAATATTACTTAACTGTCTACCCTTGCCATAGAGTAAATCAAATACCATAGATGGTGAAGATACGTTTGCAAGAACAGTTGCTTCATCTACCGCTGACTTAAAAGCCAGTTTGGGAAATAGCAAAAGAAATACAGAACCTCTATTAAAAGCACGGGATATAGCATTGTTTGTGCTACCAGAGTAGTACATATAGCCTAGTTTCTTAACTAGGTTTCTATATGGTTTATCTCCGTACTTACCCTTAGCAAGGTTACTAACTCCAACCTTATTGTAAATATCTCGCAACACTGTATCAAAAGGCATAACAGTAATACCTTCGGTAGTGTGCATAAACTGGCTAGTTCCAGGGGGTAGATTGGGTACAGTCTTGAAAGTATCAAAGACATTAGGTACATCATCTACATAGTCAGAAACTACGCTGGCATACTCAGTTCCAATATATCGTGACTGCAAAATAGCATCACGCAATTCAATACCTTGTGGTGTAAAGGAAGCACCTGCGGAGTCTAGCCAGGTTTTATCTAGCATATACAACATATTGATACGGTCATTTCTTGACCCCATCTTATATTGCTGAACAATAAACTCTGTGCGAAGTCTATCTCCCGTGATAAGACGGGCATAACTTCTTAAAGCATCAATGCTCTTATCTACTAACGCATCTGCCCAGAAAATCTGCATACCTTCAGCAGGCATACGGGCTAGCAGTTCGCCAAAGGCTCTATTCAAATCTTTAGTCTTATAGTTTTTAGGCTTGACTAAGTTTTCTAAAACCTTTTCATTCTTGTTAATTTCAGCCAACATCTCTTCTGGAGTATTGGCATCGGTCAAGATAGGTCTAGAAAGCAATGCCTTCTCTACATCATCCCAGGTTTTAAGAACATCTCCTGGTAGCGGCTTCTTGCCAATAACTACATCACGGTCTAAGCCTTGAAACAACTTAGCAGAATAACTTCTAAGACCATTTATCATTCGGCGCTGACGTGTCTGTAAAGCAACAGACTCTTCACGCATAGTAAGAATATTATTCATCTTACCATTTGTTATGTAGTGCGTATTTTGACCAGTCTCAAGCCAACGGCGCCAGGTATCTAAGTCAGTTACTAGTACTTCTTCTCCGTCTTTTGCAACAGTGCTCTTAGCCAACAGCCCAAGAAACTCATCATTGTCATATTCTGGATGGTCTAATGCAATTTTTATGCGGGCTTGTCCTGCAACAACTGGACTTTTATTATCTAAAGCAGTGCGATAGGTATTTAAATCTTTAATAAATGATTCGTGTTTAGCATTCCACTGTGGGTCTACAAACAAATCATCAATACGTTGAATTTTTGCAGCAGCATTGGCAGCGTTTTGTAGTTCCTGCGCTGTTCTAGCAGACTTAGTAAGGGCAATACCACGGCTACCGCCAAATGTTACATACGTCAGTGGGTCTACGAAAGCCAATGCAGCAATATCTAGACCAGTAGAAGGGTCACCAAAGCCTTTGCTAAATAGATTTTCAGTAACAAACTCACCAAACTGATTACGCTTAACACCACGCATACCGCCAATACTTAGTACAGCAGAAGCAAATGTATCTCTAACTGTATCAGCAGTAGTTGGGTTCTCTCTATACGGAGCAAACTTGCCAGCCCAGTCAACAATCCTAGAGCCTAGGTTTATTTTGTTACGCTTGTATCTATCTGAAATCTCTTGGAATTCTGGAGTACCAAGCATACTAAAAGCATTTGCCATATCTTCATCAATGGCTCCATATTCACGGAATATCTCAAAGAAGTTTTTGCCATCTACTAAACCCCTAGCAAGAGTTCCAGTGGCAAGACCGTATTCAGCATCTAGTTTAGATATACCTTCTTGGTTCCACTTGTTATAGCCATTCCAGCCTTCAGACCAAAAACCTTTACTGGTTACTTTCTCAATGGCATCAGAACCGCGGAATGGTGATAGGGCTGAATCTTTTATTTTACTCTGTACATTAAGGGTATTTAATACAGCATTTTCTATAGCACCTACATAAGCAGTGCCAACTTTTTCTAAAGTACGTAGTGGGTTAGCAATTGCAGAACCTAGCCAGGATGCTTTAAGCACTTTCTTAATAGTGCTTTCATCAGGCTCTGCATACTCAGCCTCTGGGTTTAGGCGTATTAAAGCCTCTTGTAGTTCTGGACTAAGACGTGAAAAACTATCCTTAGCACTCTTAATATCTGGGTCAGTAGTCAAGAATGTATTTAGGTTAGTCAACTTGCTCATTCCGTCCCAATAAGCAGCCTCTTCTGGTGTAAAGCCACCAGCGTTTCTAACCTGAATAAACTCAGGTGAATTTTTTAAAGTATCTAAGTTAAGAGATACTGGAATAAAATCTTCTTTTCCAGCCATAGATTATTTATTCAATCTGTTATAAAGAAACTCGGCTATTCCAGTTGTATCTGTTTTAAGGGCTTTCTCTACTGTAGAGAGCATTGTTGTTGGTTGCGGAACTACAGCAGATAATCCAGGTCCTTCTCCCCAGTTAGAACCAAAAGAAATTGGTTGGTCTACATACTGAGTTGGCGCATTAAGTTCTACAATTTCTGGTAGTTCAGCAGGCATATCTTGGGCACCCATCATAGGTGCTCCAGATTGTTGATTCATATATCCGCCTTGACCATACTGAGTGTCTGGATAGTACATAGGAGCCTGAGTAGGATTGCCGTCTGTTCTGGCAGATAATGCACCAGGTCCAGAAACAGGCGCAGGATTATTTGGCTTACGGTATCCGCCTCTGTTATCGGGTTGCATCATTGACATTATTCGTCCTCATCTTCCTCAAAGTCATCCAACGGATTCTTAATTGGGTCTAAAGGGTCTACTATCCAATCAGGATAACTTGACCTATCCATAGCAAATGCCATTGCAGTACCTTCATCAAATCCTGCACGGACACAAGCATCATAAACTTCCTTAGCAGCAATAGCCCAGAAATCAATCTTTACTAGTACTGGTTCTTTGGTAGTTCTTTTACGCTTAGGTTGTGGCTTAGCCTTTTTGTTAACCTTTTTACGCGGTGGCATTGCTACCTCCGACTTGTTGTTCTAGCGCTAGCGTTGCCTCTACCACTAATACTTAAGTTAGAAAGTAACGTCTGTAAAGATGGTGGTGCTTCTTCAGGAGCGCCTCCTGCCAGCGCAGCGGGAGCAGGGGACGGTTGCTCAACCATAGGTGCACCAGCAGGAGGTAATTCTTCAGGAGCAAATATCTCCTCTACGGCATCTTCAATCTGAACGCCCCGCTGACGTGCCTTAATAACTTCTGCAACTTTACGAATTACATTGCTAGCATCCATACCATTACTTGCTAGTTGTGGAATGGTCTGTGTGTATTGCTGCAATGATGTAACTAACGCTGTGCGTAAATCTTCAATCTCAATTTTTTCTTGTTCTTGAGTTACGTTTACACCAAATGGTAATTCACGTTGTGCTAAATCTTTAGAAATAAGTTTGCCACCAAGAGCCTGAAGCATAAAGATAAGACCCTGTGCTGGGTTAAGACCTGCCAACATTCCATAACGAACATCGGCTGAATAGTCATTCTTAATATCTTTGCTTGGTAGATAATCAAGGCTGTATGGTGAACCAGCATCTACGCCACGAATAGTCTTTGAGAAATTGAAATACTTCTCATCAATCTCAAAACATAGACTAATAACATCTTTCAAAGCAGAAGCAAAGATAGCCTGAGCAGATTTGACTTGTGTATCAAAGCCACCCATAAGTGCTTGCACGCCTTGCCCTGTGATAATGCTGGCGTCAATATTTCCAGTACGTCCCTCTGGATAACGTGTTCCAGTACGTAGTTCCTGCTGGAGTATCTGTTGTTCAGTAAATGCTCCAGGCGGAATGTTAAGGTCTACACGACGTACACCTTGTGGTGATGCTGTGCGGATAACCGCATCGGGACCAATTGCTAGGTCGTTAACATCTTGAGGCACAACAATTGGCGCTTGGACTGACTTCTCTGCTGCTTCCATCGCAAGTAATGCGAACCTATTGCGAAGCAACTGAATACCGAGTACATCGTCAAACTGTCCACGCATTTCACCATCAAGTGATGGACGTTTTGCAATAACTACCATCATCTTGCTTAGTGGATTAAGTGCCTGGGAGAGGATAAGATTATTTCTGTTAGGTACGAATACTACAGATTGCTCTGAATCGTAATAACGGATAACTTCTAATTGAGCATTAAGGTCTTGTTTGTAACCTTCTTTGCCCAACAAAGCAATCTCATACTCAGGAAAGTTCGCTACTAATTCACCTAGCGGCATATAGTAACGTTTTGCAAAGGCTACGCACCGACCATAGCGGTCAAACTCTGGGTAAGCGCCCACTGGGTTTTCTATACGGATACGTGGTAACCCTGCTTCTTCATCCAGTTCTACTACGAACGGGACAAAACCGAATGTGAGGTACATATCTGCACCTGTGTACATCTGGACTTGTAAGTCCGAATGACCAAAATAATTATTAGCAATCCTAGTGCGTGTATCAGCAAACTTGCGAGCGCGGTCAGAACTTTGGTTCGCTGCCGAGCAGTTGACGGATGGAAGGGGTGCCATAACTTCTGACAAATCTCTTGCAACAATATCAATAAAATTTGCAACGACATTAGCGTCTACGCCTTCAGGAAAAAAATCTGGATATACAGATGCAATCTCACCTTTACGGACAGCAAGGACATCTTGTTGCCGTGCATCACGGCTAGCAGCACGATACTTAAGAGCATCAACACGTGCTGTAATTTGGTCTATAGATAACATTTCTTCCTTACTTTATTTGGTCAATTAATCCGCCACCACCAAAACCTAATACGCCGCCTAAAGCGCCGCCCTTAAGTACTGGAGGTCTGTATGAATCTGGTTTTACACCTTGTCCTACTTTAGAAGAAGTAGCCTTCTGTGCCCTACGTGCTTCTTCCT
>Ga0315909_10010032_pt1 | contig 10155 bp, 15 predicted proteins | sample LakEriMetagenome_11_FD_203527 | JGI IMG/M metagenome (GOLD analysis project Ga0315909, IMG submission 203527) | Freshwater fungal communities from buoy surface, Lake Erie, Ohio, United States - Buoy 2 MA125 | ecosystem: Environmental > Aquatic > Freshwater > Lake | place: USA: Lake Erie, Ohio...
TTTTACCGTCATCTGGCCATCATTCATAGTGTATTCGTCGTAGGCAACCGAATCACCAACTTCTAATAACTTCAATTCAAACTTATCAATAAGCACGTTTATAGCCGTTATTTTATCTCGAATAGTAGATTTACATTCAATGTAACTTTCTACGCTGTAAATACCGTCATTCATCTTTTTAGGTTTTATAATTCTTTACAAACTTACTTATTTTTTTTGATGTTTTATAAAATGTAAAAAAGCCACCCGAAAGAGTGACTTATTTTTTTAATCGTTAAACACAACTCCAAAATTATTTTTTAAAATCTTTTTGCAGTTTTTTAAATTCAATGCTGAAATATAAAAACAACCTTTTTTCACTATAACTTTTTTGTTTGTGTTGAAGTTTCCGTCTTTTGCTCTTAAATAATGCAAATCCTTTACTTCAAATTCAGCTCGGTTAATTTCGCCTTTGTTCAAATCAATTTCAAAAAGAATATGATTTGGTTTTGGTATTATCTGACCGATTAATTTTAATTGCTTTTCGATTTCGTTTCGCTTTACGCTTTCAATTACGATTTCGTTTTTTTGTTCAGTTTCTTTCATTGTAAATAATTTTAAAGGTTTTTTATATCAACATTTTAACATGAAATAAATTAAAAATGTTGATAGGTTAATGTTGATATAATTTTAAAGATTTTCCAATTTACTTTTATTGCGTGTAGCCACGAGTTAAACACAATATTACTACTGTGCGTTAAAAATGAACTCAAAAAACTTTTGAAACTTTGAATAAATGAAATTGTAAAAGTCTTTTAATAGTTTGCCAAAAATCCAATTAATAGCAGATATAGGAAATAAAAACCACCATCTAAAAATAGCTTCTTTCAAATCAAATCTTTTTTTATCTTCTTTGTCTAATTCTCTACCTTTAAAGTATGTTCTAATTATTGCGAAAATAAAACCAATACTTACATAAATACCAATATTTCTAAGTGTAATAATTTCAAATAAAGGTAAATTCCCCCAAAAATAATTGAACCCTAAAAAAGATAAAAAAGCGATTGTGGCTGTTGTTCCGCTTTCTTCAAGTTCTGAAAAAATAAGAATAAAAAACAAAACAACTAATGAAATGTAAAAAGCAATTACACTTCCAAATAAAGTAAAACCTAATAATGTTTCCATAAAAATACTGTGTTTAACACCAGTTTTGCAAGATTGCTGGTAAGTGATTAATTTAATGTTTAGTGTGTACTTGCAATACACTTTTTAAATCGAAGCTAAGTTTATTTTTTAAGCAACATCGCAAAGCTGTAAACGTTATGGTTAATTCTACGAAACGGGTTCAAAAGACGAATTGAAAACCAAAGAAACAAAAGAGCGATGTCCTTCTGTTCTTGTAGTTTCTTCAAATCCTAATTCTTTTAATAATTCGTGTCCTTTAGACCAATCTCTTGACATTTCCTCTCCGCATAAATAAAGTGCTTTTACATATTTTTCAGTTTGTAAAGCGTTGAAAATTGCCATTTTTTCATCAGGAACTTTTTTCAGTTCGTATTGTGTTAAAATTCTTTTTAGTTGATATGGATAAATTTTTACTCCATAAGTCAAGCATCTTTGAATAAGCATTGGTAATTCCATTGTAATTTAGTTTTATGAACCGCACTAACCATAACAAGTGTTTGGCAAAAAAGCGGGTTCGGTTATTAATTTAAAGTTTGTTTTTGTGTTATCGTGTTCTTGGCTTCGGGAAAACGATAGTTTTTATTTGTCCGCTTCTTCGCCAAGCCCAAAAACGTTATCACTCAGCTTTTAGAAATACCTGTTAAATTAGTTTCAGCTTCTTTTTTAGCTTGTTCCGTTCTTAATTGAACCCAAACACATTGCATAATTGCCATTTTTTTAATATCATAATTAAAACCACCATTGATGTATTTTTGATATTCACGAGGACTTATTTCAAGTAATTCACAAAACTTTTCTTTTGACAAATTAAATTCTTGAATTAAGTTTCTTGCATCACGAGCCATTGATAACTGAATGTTTAAATATCTAAAATCTAAATCATTCAAATCGGTTAAAAATTTTCTAACTTCTATTGCTTTCATTTTGTGTGTGAATTAAGCCGAAGTGATAACAGTGGTTTCACAATATTGCCACTTCGGGAGTTATTTAATGTTTATTTTGTACTTGTAAACCATTTTGCTGACATCAACAATATGGTCTTATTTATTTGGCAACAAGACAAAGCCGCAAACCGTTATAACCAATTATAACCCATCTTTGTAAATAACATCGAAATCACGATATTTTTTTCTTAAATGTTCGTAACTTAAATCAATTCCATCTTCTCTAATTAGTCTTGGAAATGGAAATGATGGCATAATTGGGTTTAACTGCTTTTCAATTTCTTTTATTTTATTAGATAATAAGTAATTCTCATATTCTAATAACTTTATTCTTTCTTTTAATTCTCTATTCGACATAATAACTGGTTATAAAAGCAATTACACTCTATTGCTACATTGTGATTAATTTAATGTTTATTTTGTACTTTCAAACCATTTTGCTGACGTCAGCAAAATGGTCTTATTTATTTGGCAACAAGACAAAGCCACAAGACGTTATAAGCAATAAAAATTACTGCTTTTGTGGTAAACAAATCTTACACGTTACTTTACTAACATCTTTGGTATTCGGCAAATCTGTTATTACGTGCCTTATTTTACCACAAATTGTTTTAAAGTGTGTTATCCTTTCTCCTGTTTTGTGTTCTTGCCGAATTAAATGTGCTTTCATAATTTCTATTGATTTTCAATTAATAATACATAATCTTCCCAAGTTAAATTTCTATTATCGGAATGCGAACGTCGTAAAACGTCGATAAATATTTCTTTTGCTGCAAGGTTATAACCTGCAATATCAAAGAAGTGATTTTCTACACTTGAGTTTTTCTTTTTCCAAGCGAAACCAATAACCTCATCGCCTTTTTTAGTTTCGGTTCGATGCTCCGCTTCAAAGTGTGAAAAATATCCTTTCATCGAATATTTACCTTTTTCGCTTTGTGGGAAATTCATAAATCCCGACGGTTGAAACCCATCCATACCCATTTTAACAGCCATATTTGATGCTAAAATATCTTTCAATTGATTTACTTGAAGCATATACAATTTACCCGCCATTTCTTTACTACGGCTAATAATCGGAGTGTCTTTACTGATTTTTCGATATTCATCTTCTGCATAACCTTTAACTCCAATCACAATCCTATCATTAATAGATTTGATGTAATCATAACTTAATTTAGTGAAATGCCCCGTATCGATAACCGTAATATCAATATCGTAAACAATTCCGCTTTGGCTTTCTAAACTCGCTCTTACAATCTCGCTTAGATAACTCCAAACGCTAAACTTTTGCCCGAAGTTATAAGTATATTTATCTCGATTACTTTCGTTTTCACGCTCTGAAACCGTCTTTTTTCTTGAACGCTTAAACGTTCCAATCGAACCGTGATTAATCGAATACGTTACGCCAGTTGAACTATGCGCTATGATTTCCCAATCCAATCTAACATCTTCGTTGTCTTGTTCCATAACCCCACCTAAGTCACACGCCATAGTTATCAATACTATTTTACCATTACCGTCTTTTTCGCAAGTAACATCTGGAACAATTCCGATTGGATAAGTACGAGTATTGTTTTCCATCATTTCGTTAACTCGTAATGATTTCCCTAACTCTACCCACGTTTGCCCCAGTTCCGTATTTAAAAACGTTTTCAATTTATCTTGGTCAACAACTCCGTTAGGAGGACAAGCTTCCAACCATTTATAAACCAAATCAACCCACGAAATAAAACCAGGCGGCAACACCAAAGAATTTAATTGATAACTCCTAATGTTTGGTTTTTTTGCTACTGCAGTTGGTATCCAAACACCCGATAAATTCAAATCATATTTTTGAGTTGGTAATATTTTTCCCGTGCAACTTTGACATTCATAGTGTACGCTTTCCGGAATTAATTCAAACTTATCGTTTAGCTCCCACTTTATACCGCCAAATGTTCCATCTTCACGGTCAACACGCCACTCAATTGGAATTAAAGTTTTGCAATGTGGACAATTCCAATTCCATTTGCGTTGATCACCATCCAAAAAAACATCTTCAACATTACTTTGTCCTTTAATCGTTGGCGAACTTATCCAAGCTATTTTTTTTGTTCCTGAAAAAGATTTCGTTCGAGCTTCAACTAAGCTACGAATACTACCTTCTTTTTTGTTGATACGTGGTGCATCGTCTAACTCGTCAGCTAAAATATACTTTACTGAATAAAATCTCAAATGACGTGGATTGTACGTTGCAACCGTTAAACTCCCACCAGCAAATTCTTTTTTGAAGTCAGTATCTCCAGATTTTTGATTTTTCTTTTTTATAATCGACGGACGGATTAAATGCGATAAACCAGAATTGTGTATTATTGGGTCTAACCTATCTCGAACGGTATCTTGCGCCAAGGTTTCCGAGCCCGAAAGAAACATTATATTACTTGGAGTTTCTGAAATTATATAAGGAATTATAGCCGTGATAAAAGCAGTCAATCCACTTTGAGAACATTTCATAACTGCAAATTGCTCAACGTCGGAGTTTGCGCTCATATTGTCCGCTATTTCTAGTAGATACGGCGTTAACTTGAAACTAAAAAACCCACTATAATTACTTTCTGCACTCGTTAAGTAAATGTTTTTTTCAATCCATTCCGTAGGCTCAATGCGTACATTACGAAAACTAAACGCTTTTGTTTGTATCTTTTGAATTGAGGTTTTGAATAGTTCGTTTAGCATAATTAAAATTTATGATTTTCGATTGACTTTTTACAACCGTCTTTGCCACGTCTAAAAAGACCTTCAACTATTTTACAATCACATTCGTTTTTAATTTCTTTTTTTTCGGATTGTAATTTATTTTTTTTGACCTTAGAAACTATTTCTTTTTCTAATTGCTCAAATTCATAAGTCATTCCACTTTCAGTATCATAAGCAGCTAATTTAATCCCTATTGCTTCCAACACAGAAACCATAACATCAAATTTCATAGATACGCCTTTTTCCCACTCGTAAAAAAAAGCCAAACGCAAACCAGTCATCTTTGAAAGATTAGCTTTGCTCCCCGCTTTTTTTTCCGCTATTTCTAATAATTGTTTTTGGTTCATAATAATTGTGTCCATTTTTTAATTATTTCATCTTCTCTTTTTAACTTATTTTTAAATAAAATTTGGTCTTTAGAATAATTAAATTCGTTATCTCTTGACCAAGTTATATTACCTTCCCAATCACATAATAAAATTCTTTTTACCATGTATTTATTAGCTCCGACATCGTCAGTATCTCCAAACCTACTCCATTGATATTCAAAAATACGTTTTAAATCTGGATGTATTGACGTTAGTAAAAAATCTTTGTATTCCTTCCAAGTTTTAAATTGATTTGGTAATTCTTTTATTGAATACATTAAATTTTCTTTTCCATACATGGCAGCCGTATGAACGCCTTTTAATCGACGTTCTAATTTATCATAAGTTTCTGGTTCAAGTTCTTGCAAATCTGTTAAACATCTAAACGCTTTTTCGTGTACTAAATTTGAAACTCTAAAACTTCTTAAATTACCACCAAGCATATACATTTTATCATAAACTTTGTTATATGGTAAATTATTTTCAATTAAATATTTCCAAATATCAGTATAACTCCAGTCAATTATTGGATAAGCCTTATTTGGTTCGGTTTTTCTTCTTAACCAAAACAAATCACTATCTTCTCCAAACATCACAAATCTTCTATCTGGACTTTCTTCAGCTCGTAAACCAATAATTGAAACAAAACTTCCTTCAAAGTTTCTTCTATTTTGTTGAGCAACCCAAAGATTAAATTTATAAAATCGTTTAGGATATTTATTATCTAATTTTTGAATAGCTAACGGATGTTTTTCTCTTACCCAATCTTCGCTATCACCCCACGCCCATAAGAATAGTTGCTCGTGACTTGCTGCATTAGTCATAAATATAGGTACTTGATACCATTGGGGAATAACATTTGGCTGCAACATTGCCCATTCAACAAAATCAATTGTGCCTTGATATTCGGCTTCTTGGTCTTGAAAATACAAAATGAATTTACGATTACGTTTTTTAGCTTCTGCATTTACCAAATGAAATAAAACGGTACTGTCTTTTCCACCAGAAAAAGCAAGCTGAATATTATCGTAATTATCAAATAAAAACGATATTCTTTTTTCAGTTGCACTAAGCACATTTTCTATACCTCTTATTGCGGTTCTTCCCATGACTTTATATCTTCTTCAACTTCTACAATTTGACGCTCTATTGAGTACGGAATACCTTTAATTTCTGATGCTATTCCTTTCAAACCAATTAACCTTTGAACTTCTTCTAAAGTCATTCCTAGCTCTTTCATTATTTTAAGTTCATCCCATCCAGATTTTAGCATTCCAACCAACGATGCTTGTAATTCAACTTCATGTTTACCTCTAGCTCGATTATGGCGAATAGTAGATGCCATTCTATCTGAAATATCCTTTTCGATGACAGAAACGGGCAACATTCCGTTTTCACGATCAAAAATATCTTTTCGAGTAAGCATTATTGTATAACGGTGAAATCCATCAACAATAATATATTTATCACGTTCTTTGTCATAAAAAGCCACAACAGGCATTGTATAACCATCGGCTTTTATGGATTGATAAAGCAAATCCATTTCACGCTTTGCCACGTGGTTTGGATTATAGTCGTTTGCTTCCATTTTATCAATAGGAACTGCAATAACATTGTAAACTGGACTTATAAATTTTTTCATAATACTTGTTTTAATTCTTTTTTACTTATGCTTTTAAAATAATTCAAGGCATCTAATTTGTTTTGGTTGTTTTTTTTAATCAAATTATCCAAAGGTATTCGACCATCTAAATAATAATGATAACAAGTTCTTTTTTGACCAGTTCTAAAAATTCTACGTTGGTACTGATCCACATTCATCCAATCCCAAGTTTTATCAAATTCAACAGTAACATTAAACTGGTTTTGCAAATTTAAACTCATGCTATCGGATTGTAAAGAAAAAACATTTATACCTTGTATTTCATTTTCTAAAAACTCTCTACTATTAATAAACTTCGTATAAACTGCAACATTTTTTAAACCGTGTTTTTCAATTATTGTTTTTACAATTTGTATTTTTTCACTTGCACAACAATAACAATGTTGAAGTTTTTGAACCATCATTAGAAAAATATTATTATTATATTCTTCTAAATTTTCCTTACATAAAAAGTAATCCTTTATTTCTTCATATTCAATTTTCATTAAACCATCAATTGAGTAAGAAATATTAATATGCTGAACATCTACATCTAAAACCAAATCAGCTTCGTAAATAAATGGTTTTATCAAATGAAAAAGATAATCAATATTTGCGTAACCAGTTATAAACTCATTTGTTCTACCATTTTTTAAAACAGTAGTTTTTTCACAAAATACATTTTCAAATTCTGCATACGACATATTCAATATTTTAGGCGAAAGAAAAAACATTTGTGACCAAATATCTAATAAGTTTCTTGAAAATGGAGTTCCGTTTAATATCAATTTATATTCTGAATTATGCGACAAATCAAATATTCTATTTGTTCTTTTAGCTGTTGGATTTTTAATCAAAAGACTTTCATCGACAACTATAAAAACTTTTTTAAATTGAGTTGTTTTTTTACTTAATTCCAAGTAAACTCTATCACTCATTCCAACACTTTGAACTCCAATAAAATCTATATTTTCAAACGTATGCCATTTTTCAACCTCTGTTTTAATTCCAGTATTTTCAATTTTAGGATTTACAGATTTAAAAGGAGCAAACCACAACACATAATCTGGATTGACTTGTTTTATTAATTCAACTGCAACTCTAGTTTTTCCAGTTCCAGAAGATTTAAACAATGCTCCTACTTTTTTTGTATGCAAATGATTTATTGCGTTTGATTGATTATTTAATAAGGCTTGCATCTGGTAAGTCATTAGGGTTAAAATTTATTTTTACTGGAGTATGTTTTTCAATATACCAACTTGCAATGTTTTTCTTCTCTTCATCTGTTAGTTTTGATAAATCACATTCAAATAGTCTTTCATAAATAAAAGGCGGTATTTCTAATTTTCCAGAAAGATTGTTTTTAATTGATAATTTATAACACAATTTAGATGGTATCCAATACTCTTGATTATTGATACGAATTAAATTTGCTTTACCAGTTTGAGCAACTAACTTATCAAATTCAATTCGTATTGATTTTATGATAACCATTATAGGTAAGTCAAATTAGCAAATCTTTCAAGTAGTAGTTTTTCGCCTTCGGTTTCAAAAACTATTCTAAATTTTTTCATGCCGTCGTTTTCGATTTCTTCAACGATTTCGCCTAATCCAAAACGAGCATGTTTTACTTTTTTACTTTCGCCTAATTTTACTTTTGCTTTTTCTATTCTTGGTTCATGTTTAGAAACTAATACATTTGCAGCAATCTCTAATTTTTTAGTTTTTGGTAGGTTTTCAAAAATAGCTTGAGGGTAAACATTAAATCTTTCGTCAAATTGATTTTCAGTTAAAAAGCTATCTTCAACTTTTCCATCATAAGAAATTTTAACCTCAACTTCTGTTTCGTCTTGTGATAACCTAGCATCGATTAACTCTACTTTAGATAATTCAATGATTTCTAAAATTTCATTTTCAACATTTTCTATAACTTCGTTTTGCTGACTTTCAATCCAGTTATCAGATTGCGAAGGACAATCAATAAAACATCTAACCACAAACTCGTCATTTCTAATTTCAACATAAGTTTTTGTTGACATCTTTTTTGTATTGTAACCTCTATCAATATAAACTCTTTCTTTACCTTCTTTTGACCAAAATTTTCCGTTTAATTTAGTTGCTAATTCTTGAAGTGTGATAATTGATTTCATAATTGCTATTTATTAAAGATTGTTTTTTCTTGCTTGTTGTCTTCTTAATTCATTTGCATCTTCTATTTGAGCCATTGACAAATTACTTACTTCGCTAGTGTTAGCAGTATTAACTTTAGTGTTAATGGCTTTAGAACCGATTTTAACTAATTTATTTACAGTTGTCATTCCGTTAGCTCCTAATGCTTGAACTTCCACATATTCGTAAACTAAACCTTTTTTGTTTAATAATTCTAATGTTGCGATTTCTTTTGCTGTAAGTGTCATAATTTCTAAATGTTTTAATGTTATTGTTTTAAGACTTTGTAAAATTACAACTTTCCGTAAAACCACCAAACAAAAACTAAAAAAAATTACTAAAAACCGTAAAATTTAACATTATTACGGAATTTAGTAATTTGTATCTTACGGAATTTAGTAAAAACTATTTTCGCTCCCCTCGACTTCTCACTTCTTGATACTGACTAACTGCAATATCTAACTCGTAATTAGCATCCTTTTCAGCTTTACTAATCACTACATCCATTATTTTATCTAATGCCGTAGTGATTTCCACTAAGTCCTTACGATTACCACCGAAACGCTCCACCATTACTAACGCCATGTTATCACGTTCACTTCGAAAGTTCTTTAATATCGCCTGAACATTGACTACAATTATCTTTTCAACTTGATCCACGGGCAATAAGTTCCCCGCCAATTTCTCCAACTGCAAACGCTTCAATTCAGCTTCACGCTCCTTGGTTTCTGCTGCTGCAATCTTAGTCCTTAAATCAATATCAGCGTACTGCTTTTGTTGTGCTGTTAATCCCGTAGGACGTTCAACCGTTTTTCTAGTCTTAGAAACATCATTTTGAGCAACAACTGGATTTGGTTTGTTGATGTTTTGCGCCTTTTTCTTATCCAAAAACAATCTATTTACAGCATTGTCCGTATCTATTTTGCCGTCTGTCCCCTTTATTATTTTTCCCCGCTGTGCGTTCTTCTTTGCCGTGTCATAAGACATTCCAATCATTTCAGCGAACTCTGTTAAACTTACTATTGCCATGTTTTGAGGTTTTTGTCCCTACAAATATAAGAAGCTAGGGACTTTTTTCGGGACTGTTTTAAAAAAAGGTTTATGTATGAACAAATCGAAGTGCGCAACATAT
>Ga0315909_10010033_pt1 | contig 10154 bp, 9 predicted proteins | sample LakEriMetagenome_11_FD_203527 | JGI IMG/M metagenome (GOLD analysis project Ga0315909, IMG submission 203527) | Freshwater fungal communities from buoy surface, Lake Erie, Ohio, United States - Buoy 2 MA125 | ecosystem: Environmental > Aquatic > Freshwater > Lake | place: USA: Lake Erie, Ohio...
CGCGAGTTGTTTAGCCAAATACGTCTTACCAACACCGGTTGAACCAAGAAATATAAATGAACCAATTGGTCGGTTGGGGTCTTTGATACCCAATCTATTTCTCTTGATGGATTTTGCAATTTTAACAACCGCATCATTCTGACCAATAACTTTTTCATTCAAAACTTTATCCAAATTGAGAAGAATTTGGTTATCATTAACATTCATTTTTGATATTGGGATATTTGTCATAGTTGACACAACATCGTACACGCTGTCAAGTTCAATTTGTTTTTTATCTTTTTGCATCTGCTCTTCAAACTTCTTTTTTTCCGATTCTAACTTAGTTAAAAGTTTCTTTTCTCTGTCTCTGAGTTCTGCAGCTTTCTCATAGTTCTGTTTTTTCACAACATCAACTTTGAGTTGTTTTAGTTCTGCTGCTTGTCTTTTCAAGTCTTCGATAACTTCCGGCATTTTTACTTCAGTCTGCATCCTGGCCCCCACTTCATCCAAAATATCAAATGCTTTGTCCGGGAATCCTCTATCGGTAATATACCTGTCAGCAAGTTTTACACAAGTTTCAATAACTTCATCAGAATATCTTACCTTATGGTATGTCTCATATTTTTCTCTAACATTTTTAAGGATTTCAATAGTTTCCTGAACCGAAGAAGGTTCAACCATAACTTTTTGGAACCTTCTTTCAAGGGCACCATCCTTTTCAATATTCTTTCTGAATTCATTGATTGTTGTAGCACCAATACATTGTAGTTCACCACGAGCAAGAGCCGGTTTGAAGATATTCGAACCGTCCATTGAACCTGAGGAATTACCAGAACCAACAAGAGTGTGAATTTCATCGATAAAAACAATAATGTGAGGATTTGCTTGTAGTTCCTCCATTATTACCTTTAATCTTTCCTCAAACTGTCCTCTATATTTGGTACCAGCAACAACTGATGTCAAATCGAGTTCAACAATTCTTTTATCTACCAAGTTTCTTGGACAATCTCCATTAAAAATCTTAATTGCAAGACCCTCAACAATTGCGGTTTTACCACAACCAGGGTCACCAATAATAATTGGGTTGTTTTTCTTCCTTCTTGAAAGAATTTGAGCAATACGAAGAATTTCTCTATCCCTACCTATAACCGGGTCAAGTTTACCTTTTTCAGCAAGTTTGATTAAATCTCTACTGAAATTATCAAGTACCGGTGTATTGGTTTCAGAATCCTCTTTTTGTTTTCTTCCACCAATTTTGTCGTCATCATCATCCATTAGTGCACTCATAAAATTATGTTTTTACAAAAGTAAGTCAAAAAATATTCTAAACCAAATATTTTTGACATAATGTCAACTAAAAATTTTTAATATGACATTTTGTCATTATATGTCGTTTGGCATTCAACTTGACTATAGAAATATAAACAAATAAACTTATAAAAAAAATCAAAAACTATGATTTATTTAAATTCACCGATGGAAAAGTTAATCAACGATTTCTTTTCATTACCGACTTATAGTGGTCCGGTATCAAAATCACTAAACAAAGAACCTTACGAGGTAAATTACACCAAAGACGGAGCTTATCTGAACTTTGAAGTCCCGGGTTTCAACAAATCCAACTTAAAAGTAGAAATGGAGGGGGGAGTTCTTTACATTGATGGTAAAAGAACATACAAATTAAACGGAGAAGATGTTGAAAAAACAATCTCACAGAAATTTAAAATTGGACAGGAATATAACCCCGATAATATTGAAGCAACAATTGAGGACGGGCTCCTGACCGTATTTGTTGCAAATTATAAGAAATCAGAAAAAAAGAAAAGGATAAGCTTGTTGTAAGAACTGAACCCCATCCCACAAAGATGGGGTTTTTTATTTTTTTAAAATATTTATTTCATATGAAAAAAATTATAAGATTAAATGAATCTGATTTAACTAAACTTGTTAGAAAAGTTATATTAGAAAACGAAGAGGGGATAATCAAAAGGAATATTTTAAGAAGAGCTTTACCGAGTAAGGAAAAATTGTTGCACTATATTGATGAGTTTAATTATGATTACACCGAAGGGGAATTGGCTGCTGGATATGAATCTGGCCCCGGTTTATTTGATGATAGAGTTTTTGTGGGTTACGAAAATAATCCTCCCTTGCAAGATATCAACACCTACGCCGAACTTTTAGGTCAACATATTATATCAATTGAACTTGATGATGAATTTGGAGATACTGAAAGATGGTTCGAAGAGGTGTCGGTTAAGTATTATAAAGTTATGGGAGACATTTTATTGAGTGTTTATCCAGAGGAAGTGAAAGAAGGTTGGAAATATTATACTGAAGTAACCAAATTCAATATGAAAACAGACAAATCAAATAATTCCCCATCTTAAACGGTGGGGTTTTTTAATATTTATAAGTCATAGAATAATATTATTTTTTAATAAAAAAATTATGGCGGTTAAAAAAGAAATGATTGTTGGAACAAAGATTATAAATGAAATTGATTCATCCAACATTAAGAAAACAGAATATGATACTGAAACCAAACAACTTGTTACAGAGTTTAATAATGGTTTAAAGTATGAATATGAAAATGTCCCCCACCAAATCTATACAAGATTTAGAATGGCCGAATCTCAAGGGAAATTCTTTATGTCTGAGATTGCAAAAAAATACAAATACAAAAAACTATAACTATCGTACTATTTATAGGTAATGAAAGATTTTCAAAAAATATTGAGTAGTTTTTCTGTTCAAAATACTCTGAACCCAAAAGTATGGGAAAATTCAACCGAACCTAAAAATTCTAAAATGAAAAAAAAGGTTAGGGATGGATTACTTAGGGTTAGTGAAAAATTTATCGAAGAACTTGGAGATGATGTTTTTGTGAATGACATTGTTCTTACAGGGTCTTTATCTAATTTCAACTGGTCTGAATTTTCTGATTTTGACCTTCACATAATAATTGATTTTGAACAATTCGGTGAAGAAAAAGAACTATATAAAGAAAATTTCAATCTAAAGAAACAAATTTTCAACGAAAAACACGATATCAAAATTCTTGGTTATGATGTTGAAGTTTATGCTCAAGATGAGGAAGAGACTCATTTCAGCACCGGCGTATTCTCTATTATGAATAATGAATGGAATAGCATTCCTAAAAGAATAAAGTTTGAGTTGGATAAAGAGACGTTGAAGAAAAAGATTTTACAGTGGATAGAAAAAATAGAAACAGGGATTAAAAAAAGTGAAAGTAAAAATGGTAAGGTATTAGACGATGTTAGAGAAAAACTAAAAGAATATAGAAAGTCAGGATTAGAGAAGGATGGAGAACTATCATATGAAAATTTGGTATTCAAGTTTTTAAGAAGGTCAGGTCATATAGAAAAATTATTTAATGCTCTCAACAAAGAAATTGACAAAGAACTCTCCGTTGAAACTAAAATAGAAGAAACTTCAAAGTAATTCTAATATTTATTAATTATCACATATTTATAAAGAAAAAAATAATTATTTTTTAAACCAACAAGCTATGGCAGATTTAAAACCAATTGGTAGTGAAAAATTGCAAGGTCAAGAAAAACTTGCCCGTATAATGGAAATTGCAAGATATAAAGAAATCACACCAAATAATATAAATGAAACTTCACGTTCAGAATATCAAATCAACTTGGTTGACGGTAATAGATATGAAATTGTAAAAGAAAAACTTGGATATATTATCAAAAAGACAATTTCAGAATCTCAGACTGAGTATATTGAACCTATGAAGAATAGAAAATATTATCAATCATATTCTCAAGCTCTTAAAAGATTAAATCTTTTAACAAAAGAGGTTAATAGATTAAATGAAAACGAAGAAGGAACTTCTTTATTTGGTGAACAAAAGAAATTTGTTCTTAAAACTCCGAAGTCTGCTGCCGGAGACCAAGATGTTACACAAGGTCCTCCACCACCCGCAGAACCACCTGCGGTTCCTTCACCTGAATTACCACCATCACCTGAAGCCGCTCCGGCACCTGAAGGTGAACCAATGTCTGACGATATGCCAGCACCTGAAGGAGAAGAGCCTATGGATATGGAACCTATGGACGATGAAGGTATGGAACCTAAAGGAGAAGAAGGTGGAGAAGTTACTTTCAAAACTATTCAGAAACTTACAGGTAAGTTGACTCAAAAAATTAGAGAGTTTGAAAATGAAAAAGGTTTGACATCTGAAAACATTAAGTATGTAATCAATATGGTTTTATCGGCTCTTGAGTTGAGCAATTTGTCTGATGAAGATAAAGAAGATATAATGAGTAAGATTGAAGGTGAAGAAGAGGAAGGAGAAGAAATGGGTACAGAACCGGAAGGAATGGAGCCTGATATGAGTGGAGAAGAAATGTCTGAACCAAGTCCTGAAGAGGAGATACCCGCGGCAGAAGCGACTGAAGGGATGGGACACATTTTCGATAGTATATTTGGAGAATCAAAAGTTGATAAAGTAATTTCGAAATATTTTCAAATAAGTGAAAATGAAAAGAAACAAAAAAAACAAAATATTATTGAAAGAAAGTTAATTAATAGAACAATTGCTTCAGAAAAAATGAAAGATGTTAGAAGATATTCCGAAACTTACGAACAAGAACTTGCATCAAAAAAATTTTTAGAAGAAAATGTTAGATTTGTTTTTGTTGGAAAAACAAACAAAAGGAACTTAGTTTTTGAAAATAAAAACAAACAAATTAAAATAACACCTGAAGGATTTGTAATATGAGTTATCTAATTTATGTTAATGGTTTAGGCCCTGACTATAAAGGAGATAATGTATATGAATTCATTTTTTCAGATGAACAAGAAGTTTGGGGTGAAGGTTGGGATAAAAAACCATGCAGTGGTTATCCTCTTCCACCGGAAATTAATTGTATTAAAAAAGTAGGAGTTTTGAAAAACACCGATGTTAAATTGGAGTTAGTTCAAAACTCTGATTATTTTGGGATGGTTGACGCAGTGGACGGAGTTGTCGCATTGGCGTGGGAAGAAGATGAAGATACAAAAAAACCAAGAATGGTTTTTAGATTTAATGATGAAGAAAAAAAGGTTAAAGACCTATTATATGAGAAAGATTTAATTCTTGAATTTGAAAAAAAATTAGTTTATGAAAAATAATTTAAAAGCTCTAAAATTGGTTGAGTTTGGATTGAAACCATCCAACGTGGCGAAATTAACAGAATCAGAAGTAAATGAGATTTACACAAAGTTAATTTCAGAACAAGTTAAAGAAAAAATATCCTATGATGTTACGGGTTCGGGTACTGTTCCGACACCGATGCCTAAGGGCGCTACGGTAACAAAAAAACCTGACGGAACTTTTAGTTTAACACCTAATGAAGGCGAAGTTGGAGAAAGTAAAAAGAAAAAAGGAAAACCAAATCCTTGGGCTATTTGTCACGCACAAGTTGGTCCTAAGAAAACAAGAAAATTCGAGAGATGTGTCAAATCGGTTAAGAAAAGTTTGGAGGAAGGAAAAAATCCATTATCTTTGTTCTTCGAAGAAGAAATTATGAGAATTGTAGAAAATAATTTACCCCCACGAATGACAAAAGGTGATTTGTTAAAATATCTTTCTGAAGATACTAAAACAAAACCAAAAGAAAAAGAGAAAGAAAAGGAAAAAGAGAAACCTGAAAGAAAAAATCCATTTAAACCTTCTCCTCACAAACAACCAAAACCGAAAGCGCACAAAGAGGAAACAAAAGAAGCTGTTATGGACGCCCCTGCAAAACCTAAGACAAAACCTGGAACCAAACCAACTACGAAGCCAGGTCAAAAACCCGGAACTCCATTCAGACCCTCACCACACAAACAACCAAAACCAAAGGCAAAATTACCTGAATGGTTAAGATTTAATAATATGGGTATTAGATTTAAAAAATAAAAAAATGAAATACAGAAAATTAAGAGAAGACATTGATTATGGTGATTATCCTGAAAGGATGGACCCAAGTATTCAGAGAAAATTAGAACGTGGGGAAACTCCGTATTCCTCTCACAGAGCAATGCCGGGAAGTGACCCAAAATTTGACCAAGTCGTGGCATCCAAAAGATTCAAAGATGTTGTAGATAAGTTTATTCATCATTCCGGACAAAGACCACCAAGAGGTGGTGGTGCGATGCAACAACTTATGTACTCAGCTATGGGTATGATGAGAGAGATTAATAGTATCGAACGTCGAAACAAACAAGCATTAGAAGAATTGGCGGTAGAGTTAGTGAAAAAAGAAATGGGTATTGAAGAAGGTCAACTTCAGTTTGAGGCTCAACTAGTTGGTATGGGTGATATCTCAGCATCTCCTAATATGAGTGGTAGGTCAGAAGAGCCGGAAGAACAAGAAATTGAAGATGCGTTTAAAGAGGCTGAAGAGCATACTGAAGAAATTGCTGATTTTGTGGATGCGTTTGAAAAGTTTGATATGGAGAAGGCTAAAAGAAGATTTATGAATTCTCTAATTCAAGGAGCTGCGAAGAAAGGTCATTATATGTTTGAACTTGTTAGAAATGAAATTGAAGAGATTGAACCAAGACTGATGGAGCTTTACGGTGTTTCAATGTCAATCCTTGATTATCTTTATTGGTTATACCCTGAAGATATGGTTATGGGTATGTCAGCATCAGGTGCGGGTCAAGCAGGTCAAGAAGAAGTTGATTTACAAACAGACCCCCCAACAGTTAGGGCTAAAGGTGCGAGTTTTCCAATCCTTGTTCACGAATTATTGAAAGGGGTTTATGATATATTAGGTGCTAGTGGATTACCTGACGACCCAAGACAAGCTGAAATGGTTATTGCTTCTGAAGATACGTTACCTGCGGAAGTTTGGGATATCCGTTTAGGTCCTATTTTTTGGGAGAAATTTTTGGAAGCGTTTCCTGATAAATTATTCGAAGATGACCATAAAATTATCAGAAATTATCTTTTCTCAAGGTTTTCGATGATTACAACTGATGAGTTTTTTACTTTAGCTAAATCGATATTGTCAGGAAATCCTAAAGGTAAGCAAGCTCTTGACAGAATGGTTGAAGATATTATTAAAGAACTAAAAGACCAAGATTATAGAGATACTATGGGAGATGAGGACGACGAAAATGACGATGATGATTTGGGTGATTTTCTTGGTGGTTTAGGTATTGATTTACCGGATGACGATGAAGATTAAAATCTTTCTAAAATAATTAACCCCTCCCAAACCGGAGGGGTTTCATATTTATATTATATGACGAAAGAACAATTACTTATTGAGGTCACAAAATGTCACAGGGACACACCTTATGCTCTAAGAACATATTTACAAACTTTTGATAATACAAAGTCCAAATACGTTCCACTTGATTTATTTGCGGACCAAGAAAATCTTATAAAAGATTATGAAGATTATAACGAAAACATCGCCCTAAAATATAGGCAGGCGGGAGTCTCAACTGTTACTGCTGCATGGGTATCTAAAAGAATCGCATTCGCAAAAAAAAATAAACCTGAAAAAATACTAATAATTGCCAACAAACTTGATACCTCTGTTGAAATGGCAAACAAAGTGAGAGGGTTTTTAGAACAATGGCCAAGTTGGGTAGGTATTTCCTTTTCCTCGGAAAAAAACGCGGCCAGACACTTTAAAATGAGTAATGATTGTGAAGTAAAGGCCGTTGCAACTTCAAAAGATGCTCTACGTGGATACACACCAACAATTCTTATATTTGATGAGGCGGCGTTTATTGATGCCGATTCAGATTTTTGGGCTGCTTGTATGGCATCCCTGTCTACCGGTGGTAAGGTAATTGTAATATCCACACCAAACGGATACGACCCAATTTATTATGAGATTTATGAGCAGGCTCAAAGAGGTGATAATGATTTCAAAATAAGTGAAATGTTTTGGTATAAAGACCCGAGATATACCAAAGACCTGTATATGGTTAAGACAAACGATTTATGTCATTTTTTACTACACAGAGAAGAATATCCAAAGGATTGTATTATTGAAATTCCTGTTGATAATCCATATGAAAGAGACCACAGTATAACAAAAAAATATATTGAGGAAGGATACAAACCGTGTTCTGATTGGTTTGAAAAAATGATTAAAAAACTTAAATACGATAAAAGGAAAGTTGCACAGGAACTTGAATGTAACTTTCTTGGTTCGGGTGATAATGTTTTTGATTCGGAGATGATGCTTAGGATTTCACAAAATATGATTAAAGAACCTCAAGCAAAACTTATGGGTAATGCTCTTTGGATTTACAAAGAACCTGAAGTGGGTCACAAATATGTTATGGGTTGTGATGTATCAAGAGGAGATTCTGAGGATTATTCCTGTATTCAAATAATTGATTTCGATACACAAGAACAAGTTCTAGAATATGTTGGAAAAGTTCCTCCAGATGTGTTAGCTGAGATTGCTTACAAATGGGGTGGAATGTATAATGCATATTGTGTTACTGATTTAACAGGTGGTATGGGTGTTGCAACGTCTAGAAAACTTCAAGAAATGGGTTATAGAAGTGGTATGTATGTTGATAATATTGATATGCAAAATAAGTGGAAATGGGACCCGAAGATGAATGAAAAAATCCCGGGAATAAATTTCAATGCTAAGAGAGTTCAAATTATAGCCTCTTTCGAGGAAGCTTTGAGACACGGTTTCAAAATATATTCCCCAAGATTATTTCACGAAATGGGTAAATTTGTCTATATAAATGGAAGGCCTGACCACCAAAAAGGTCAACACGATGATTGCATAATGTCAATATCAATGGCGGTTTACGTAGCGGAAAAATCTTTCCAACAGATAACCAAAAATTTAAACCACACTAAGGCTATGATAAATTCTTGGGCGACTAGTGTTAATGAGAATAAGAATTCATCTTCGTTTTTTAATCCTCTTATTCCACAGGGAAATCAGAAAACAGGTCATTATCCTCAGAATGGACCCTCGAAGGATGACTATCAAAAATACGGATGGTTATTCGGTGGTCGATAAGTATTTATAATGTTGACTAATTCAATTAAATTTACAATATGGCTGAAAATAAAAAAGAAAATATGACGGTTTGGCAACGGTTAGGTCAAACATTTGGTCCTAATTCATTAATGGGTCAAGATTATCCTCAATTTAAGTTGGATAAAAAGGAACTCCTAAGGACTCAGGACAAACAAGAATACGAAAGAGAAAAGTTACAAGCACAGCAAACATTTTATCTTGCACAACAGTGGGCTAAAGTCGAAAATAATTTATATTCTCAAGCGGTTTATTATGAACCAACAAGATTGTCCTCCGCTTATGATTATGAAAGTATGGAGTACACACCTGAAATATCAGCCGCTCTTGATATATATGCGGAAGAATCAACAACGGTAAATGAAGATGGGTACATGCTTCAAATATATTCTGAATCAAAAAGAATAAAGTCAGTATTAGCGGACTTATTCAATAATGTATTAGATGTACACACCAACTTACCAATGTGGATTAGAAATACTTGTAAGTTTGGTGATAATTTTGTTTATCTTAAATTAGACCCAGAAAAAGGTGTTGTAGGATGTCAACAATTACCAAATATTGAAATTGAAAGACACGAAGTTGGGATGGGAGATAAACACCCTGTTGATTTAGGTAAAACCGAAGCGAAAAAAGCATTAACTTTTACTTGGAAAAATAAGGCACTCACATTCCAATCTTGGGAAATTGCCCATTTTAGATTATTGGGTGACGACAGAAAACTTCCTTATGGGACATCAATGTTAGAAAAGGCAAGGAGAATATGGAAACAATTACTTTTGTCTGAAGATGCTATGTTGATATATAGAACATCGAGAGCACCTGAAAGAAGAGTGTTTAAAGTGTTTGTTGGTAATATGAATGATGAGGACGTTGAACCATATGTAAACAGGGTTGCAGACAAATTCAAAAGGCAACAAGTTGTAGATAAAAATACAGGTAATGTTGATATGAGATTTAATCAAATGGCGGTTGACCAAGATTATTTTATTCCTGTACGTGACCCGGCAAGCCCCAACCCTATTGAAACTTTACCGGGAGCAACTAACCTATCCGAAATTGCGGATATTGAATATATTCAAAAGAAATTATTAACCGCGTTAAGAGTCCCAAAAGCGTTTTTAGGTTTTGAAGAGG
>Ga0315909_10010036_pt1 | contig 10153 bp, 11 predicted proteins | sample LakEriMetagenome_11_FD_203527 | JGI IMG/M metagenome (GOLD analysis project Ga0315909, IMG submission 203527) | Freshwater fungal communities from buoy surface, Lake Erie, Ohio, United States - Buoy 2 MA125 | ecosystem: Environmental > Aquatic > Freshwater > Lake | place: USA: Lake Erie, Ohio...
CGGATCTGTATGTGCTTCTATAATGGCTCCGTGTGTGAGGATCGAACTCACCTAATCACTGATTAACAGTCAGGTCCTTGCACCATGCTTGGATTTCACGGAATAGAAAGATGGCGGTCCCAAGGGGTAACGATCCCCTTCTTCGACAGTGACAGTGTCGTGTGCGTCCATGAACACTTTGGAACCAAATTTGGTACTCGGTACGGGAATCGAACCCGTCTTTCCGCCTTGAAAGGGCAGCGTCCTAAACCGATAGACGAACCGAGCATAACTGGTGGGGACTGAAGGAATCGAACCTAACTGCCAGCCACTCTACATATTAAGGCAACGGATTTACAGTCCGCCGTAGAGAACAGCCCCCAAAATTTGTAACACACTCTCCGCTATGCGTTTTGACGCGATTCAAAGTCGCGAAAGAGAATGTGTGTATTAAAGCAGACTACTCATCGGCATAGGCCATTTGACTGTTCGGCAATCTGCTTTAATACGCTGTAATTTTTCCCTCTACAAGAAGAGTTTCATCCTACAGGCCGCCCGTTCGTCTATGTTTTAAGTGCAGACTAGGTCCTCGTTACCTATACACACTTCGCGGTCTACAATTACCCTTGAGCAATCTCGCGCTTTCTAACGGCTTTGCTATACACTTTTGCACGTTCAAACTTTTCAAAAATCATCTTACGAAGATCTTCTTCAGTTAGAGTATGCTCACGTGTAAACTCAGCTTCTCGTTGTTTCTTACTATCTGTTTCTGTCATAATTCCTTTGAGCAATAAAAAACCCCAGGGTGTTTAGTCCTGGGGTCCTCTGGGTGTAATTGTGTAGTGTTAACTTACACGATCCTCCCGGGACCCCTGGCAAATCTCTGGTGTACGATCATTACTTGACAGTAACCAAGAGGTGGGCATAAAGCCTGCCTGTTTGGCGTCTTGTCTGCAATAATGTATCGTTACGTTTGTCATTTGCTTTCTCTTTAAAATCCTTGTTATTAGCTAGGACCATTCCTAACTAACTTGTATCTATTGTAGCACCTTTCAGTGCCCTTGTCAACAACTTTTGGAATCTTTTTTTGTTGTATTTTTACAACACCTTCGGATCACATTGTTTGCTAACTTGTCTCTATTGTATATTAATTAGTCTCTGTTGTCAACCCCTATTTGCAATTCTGAGCAAACTGTAGGGTCTTTCCGGACTCCACTGCTATACAATGTTTTCTATTATATGAGTATTTATACTTCTTGTCAAGAAGCATGTTGATATGTGGCTTTTTTGCCACTTTAAATTTCGGTTGCCCCTACAAAGTGTAACCTTGGTTCTTTCATAGAACAGTTCATGGCGGTATGTTCTTTTCTAGTATCTACAAGATATATGTGCCCAACTGGCAAATTGACTATAGATTCTTCTTTAAAAACTATAAACGCTTGTTCATTTGTAAAAATTGGAATGTGAATTCGTTGTGTCTCATCAGTGTGTATTGTGTAACAAGATCCCGGGTTGATCCACATTAATCTAGATCGAGTCAAATTGTATTGTTGAATAACTTCTTCAAAGATTGAATTTTTAAAATATGGGTTTAAAAGATTGTATGTGCGTTCTTTGCCTTTTGAGATTCCTGTAGAACTCGCCCATACATCATCACCTTCTTTATACTGTAGACTAGTCTGTTTGCCTTTATTGTAAACAGACCATACTATGTTTTGTTCTAATAAAGTATACTGTTTGATAATTTCTGCAATATCTACAGTATTAAGTTTAACAATCATGCTAAAATAATATCAGCTGCCTGTTCAACAGTTATAAAATTAGCTTCAGGATATTTTGCTAACATTGCAGGGGTATCAACATAACCAAATGGTTTGTATTCTACTAGACATGTTCCAACTGAATTTAAACTTGCAGTTTTTAATGCTAATTTATTCTGACGATAGCCTTGTAATTTATGACCCATTGGTAAGTAATTTTCTGATATTTGACTTCCTACATTTATAATCTTTTTATTTTCATTCTTCCATGCAGTAAATAGCTCAATAAACATTAAAAATTGACTTTTTCCACCGTCGTCAGCATTATTGATAAAAACATCACAGTCGGCTACTTCTGCAATAATTCTAGCTCTATCTGCAGATTTTGAAATATCATAGCCGTTAGTTCTACTAAACCCAACAATATTAGGGCTTAATCGGTTAAAAACTGTACTGCCTATTCCTGCGGTATGTCCTGTAATAGCATATTTCATAGTAACTTCCTTAATCCATATATTTATACTAGAATATATGTTACTTTAGTCCCATCTCTTTGCGAATTTTAGTTGCGCTAATATTATGCGTAGCTTCGTCAAATGTTTCTTGTTCAATCTTGTAGCCAACATCTCTACCATAGGTAATGTTTACAATATTAGGAACAACTTGTATCTCGTACTGACCTTGGTACAGAGGATCTAAGTCTCTACGAATAAAACTCTTTACTTGTTCAATGGCAAATGGATTAGAACCTTGCCAACCTTGACAGTCACGGATTTGAATAACAACCTGTCCAGTTTTAGCAATGGAACGCTCGAACAATTTACGATGTCCTGGATGCCATGGTTGCCAGCGACCTAGCATCTGTACAGTTTCTTTCTGCCAGTCGAATACAGGACGACGTCTATTATCTAAAATATGTGCAGCAATAAACTCACCCCACTTTTCACCGTGTTGTTCTGTAACACGGAAGTCATAAACGTCCGGTGGAACAAAGGCCTTATTAGTATCTTCGTAACGACCCTTGTCGATAGTGTCGACCCAAACGGTCCAATCTGCTTTAAAGTTGTTACGCATTTCTACTAATGGTGCAACGAAATCGCAGATTACATAATCACACTCTTTCATTGAATCTGCTAGTTCACGCATACGTAAACTTTGACGAATACGGCCTTCATGACTAAAATCCCAGTCATTATATTTCTTACGCACATCATCTGCATTAAGCCATCCAACTTTCTTTTTATCCGCTTGTAAATGATCTACTATATGTTGCGCTAGATAAGTCTTACCTGCTCCGGGCAACCCCATGATTAAAATTCGTTTTGTCATTTTCAGTCCTATTTTTTAATTTCTAGATGTTTTATTATTTGTTCGGGATAGTCTATTCTAATTTTTTTCTTAGCTAGTACTGCTCCAACTGCTGACCCTGCATCTCCAGGAAATGGAAGACTCCATATGTGCTTCCATCGATTGGCTAATCTCTTATTGTACTTACTGTTCATAGCACATCCGCCCATGTAGATTAGGCAGTCTGTATCAATTAGTTCACGAGCCTTAGCCATAATCCAGTCTACTTGTTCTTCAAAAACTAATTGAACACTAGCAGCTATGTCAGCTCGATCTTCTTCTTTGACTGCTCCCCAGTTTGTTACGCCCTTATGTAAATTGTATTTGGCTGTACCATCGGAGTTGAAATAGGTTTTTACTTGTCCGTAAAATCTATGTGGGTTGCCTTCTTCGCTAAGTTGTTGTAGTAAGTGTTCTTCTTTAGTAGGTTTAAATCCTAACAGATCTGCAAATGCAGAATAAAACAGTCCTAAACTAGTAGGATAACTTTGACTCCAGCGTTTCTTAAGTTTGTCTTGTGACCCTTCCCAGATACTAATAGATTCCCATTCACCTATAGCATCTATTACTACTACAGCACAATGATTAAATGGACTTGTATAATAGCCTGCGGCAGCATGACTGTGATGGTGGCTAGTATAAGTGATAGGGGTATCAACAATGTAGTCTTTAAGATACCATGCTGGAAATTCTGTTACATCAAAGAACCAGCGCCATTGACCTGCATAAGCCTGACGAGTCTTTTTTACTAAAGGTCGTTCGTACCAGTATATTTTTTCAGGGTATCCTAGTCTAATAGCGTGATCAACAATGGCTTGATTAAGCTCACTGTCTCCAGGTATTCCACTGTACTCACTACTACGACGGTGAAAAATTAATTTGTTATCTCTAAATACTGCAATACTAGCATCGTGATTTAGAGCATTTATACCCCACTCGATCATTTGTATATGAAAGGATCACGTTTACGTATCTCTTCCAATCGTTTTTTGTATTCTTTTCGCTCTTTATACCGTCTAATTATGTCTTTAAAAAAGTCTATGATAAACATGTAGTATCCAAAATAAAAGGGACCTAAGTCCCTTTTATTTAACTGTTTAGCACTTTGGCTACACTATTCATAACACTGGCAATACGTCCAATGTCACGAAGTTGTTCTACAGTATAGCCTTCCGAGTTCTTTAGTGTGTCATAGTGTGCTTTAACACAGAAATGACACTTGCCTACAATACTAGCGGCAAGACTAAACGCTTCAAAGTTTGCCTTAGTAGTTCCGCCATGACTTGCGATAGCATTCATGCGTAACTGAGCAGGCAAGCCTTTAAGACTAGGATCATCGGCCATCTCAACATAGGGATACCACACATTGTTTTGTGCCATAATACTGGCGGCAGTCATTGCTGACTCAGCATGTACTGGGGCATCTGCTAAAATTACTGATAGTATTTTACCGTTGCCAGTTGCAGCGAGTGCGGCTACAGCACATCCCATAGCCACATCTGCATCCAATGTGCTACGCAAAAGAACAGCATCAAGATTTAACTTAGTGTCCTTTGCGTAATCTGGTAATGCGCCTTTTACTGATTCAATAAAACTCATCTTGTTTGATCTCCTAAAATCTTATAACCTTTACCGGTAGGATGAACGCCATCGGCACTAAGTATCGATTGGCGAGCATCGATAACGACGTCTTTATACTTTTCGGCAACTCTTCGAACTGCTTGACGCTTATCTTCTTTAATCGCAGGCAAGATCCAGTATACTCTATCCGCTTTAACTAATTGTCTCAGTGAATCGAGTTCCTCAAATGTATTGATATTTTTAGTATCATTCGAGCCAAGACTAATGATAACGTGTTTAGCCTTCGTATTTCCATTAGTATGTAGGATATGACGATTGGTATAGTCATAACTGTTGATACCGGATTTGGCATAGGTTGAACATTCTGGACGAACATAGCCGAGTCCTACTGCTAGGCTATCACCCAGTATCAAACATTCTAACATAGTTATGCTCCGTAATATTTAGATTCAAAATCTTGCTCAGATAAATCAGGAGTATTCCAAACATTACGATTGTTCCACTCCTTGACTCTTTGAAGACGTTCTTGATCGGTTAACTCGTAGCATCGTGGCAGCTGATCTGGTTGTCGCATCAACGGATACTTGTGATTTGCTGTACGGTCAAAGAATTTTAGCATTACAGGGTCTCGCCACCAACTGTGCGGTTACAAGCACATAGTTCGCCAGTTTGTAACGCATCTAATACACGCAATGTTTCTTCTGGGCTACGACCAACGTTTAAGTTGTTGACCGTAACGTGTTGAATTTCATTGTTTGGATCAACAATGAATGTTGCACGAAGAGCCGCACCTGCTGGAGCATAGAATACGCCCAACTGCTCAATCAAACTCAACTCACCACGCTGTGTGTCAGCGAATTGATGATGTGTAATTTTCTTCAAATCAGCGTGTGCATTTTGCCATGCTACTTTGCAGAATTCGTTGTCTGTGCTACCTGTTAGCAATACTGCATCGCGGTCAGCAAAGTCACTTGCTAATTTGTCATATGCCACAATCTCTGTTGGGCAAACGAATGTAAAGTCTTTTGGATAATAAACGATTACTTTCCACTTGCCTTCAAAACTATTTTCTGTAATAGTGTAGAAAGCGTCTTCTGGTTGTCCAGGCTTAACACCTGTGATTGCGAATGGGGCTAATTTGTCGCCAACTGTTTTCATATTATCTCCTTTGTGTGTGAATGAAAAACTTACCTGTACATATTTTGTACTGTACAGTTATTATACATTTATTTACGCTATAAATCAATGGTTTTCCATTAGTTTTGCCTAATATTTTTTAATAGCGGCAATAGGAAAAATCAATTATTGCCAAAGTCGTTTAGGCGTTTAATATCTTTTTGTTTGACAAAGATTATATTATGAATCTTGTCTTTATGTTTGATAGGTAGATCAAGAAATATTGATACTCTCGGACCTTCACGTTCACTGATCATGTTGTCATTACCAACTGTTCCAATAAACGGTATCTTGTTCCAATAACCAAATACTCGTTCTCCTATATGCCATATAGATTGAGGTCGATTTTTTCTAAAATATTCTTCTAAAGATCCCATGTTTGTATTATACGTGTTTCTGCTAATAAATCAAGTAAAAATCAAGTAAAAATAAACAGTTTGGTGAATTTTCTAATAGACATAATACCGATAAATATCAATAAAGAGTGAAAACATATGTCTATACCTGTACGTTCATTACGTTTATTACCCAAATCTAAGTCAGAATTAGACCGGATCTCTGGTAATAAAGGTGAAATATTTTACGATAGTACGTCAAAAAGTCTTAGGATTTTTGATGGAACTCTTCTCGGCGGTACACTTTTAAATGCCAGTGTAAGTGTTCAAGAAACTGCTCCAACTAGCCCTACTCAAGGTAGTTTATGGTTTAATTCTGGTACAGGCGCCTTTTATATCTATTATGAAGATGGTACTAGCAATCAATGGATTGCTCCAATAGTTCCAGCTGGACTAATAGGCAGTGGTGGAGGAGGTGGGGGTGGCAGTGGTACTGTGCTTGCTGGATCAGCTAATAAGCTAGCCTATTATCCAACAGCTGGAACTAGTGTCGATGATCTTGCAGAGCTTACATGGGAATCTAGTCGACTAACTATAACCGGTTCTTTAACTGCTAGTGGCCAAAAGAATTTTATTAGATTTCATTGGGATACATTAACTGATCTAAATACAGAAGTTAATCCGGTTACGTGGCACGGAATGCTAGCACATGTACACGAAACTGGTAGAGTTTACTTTGCTCATGCTGGAGCGTGGGTACCGTTGGCCACACAAGCTGATGTAAGCGGTGCTGGACTAGCATCATTTGGTACGGTTGCAGTTGCAGGACAAACCAATGTAGTAGCTGATCAATCCAACGATACGTTAACATTAGTTGCAGGAACAAACGTTACAATTACAACCAACGCTACTAATGACACTATTACTATTAGTGCATCAGGTGGAGGAGGCGGAGGTGGTCCTTCTTTTGGAACTATATCAGTTCCAGGACAAAGTGATATTGTTGCTGAAACTGATAACGATATTTTAACTATGTCTGCAGGCACTGGTATTTCTATTTCAACAGTACCAGGTACAGATACCCTTACTATTACAAATACAGGAATACCTAATACATTTAATATTGTTAGTATATCCGGCGGCGCTACACTAGTAGCTGATTCTTCTAATGATACACTAACTTTTGCTGCTGGTACAGGTATATCTATCAGTGGTAATGCTACCTCTGACACAATAACAATCAGTAGTGGATTTAATCAAAATTTAAACACAACCGATGATGTAATTTTTGACACTGTTACAGCTACAGTATTACAAAGTTCTGGTACAGGTACACCAACATATACCAGTGCTTCAGATTTTATTTTTAACACAGGTGGTGGCGCCGGAGCATTAATCTTAAATGGAGATATTGAAGTATCGGGAACTGCTACACTAGGCAACGTTGGTATTGCTAACGGAATAGCTAGTTTAGGATCAGATGGTAAACTGACAGCTAGTCAAATTCCTAGTAGTCTTACTGGTGCTGTAGTTTTTAAAGGAACATGGGATGCAAGTACAAACACTCCAACACTAGCAGACGGCAGCGGCACAACAGGCTGGCAATATGCAGTTAGTGTTGGCGGCACTAGGAATTTAGGATCAGGTAGTATTACATTTGTTGCCGGTGATAATGTAATATATAATGGTACAATATGGCAGCGTATCCCTGCTAGTACTGTTGCCGCAGCCGGAACACTCACTGGTACAACACTAGCCAGTAATGTGGTTAGCAGTAGTTTAACCAGTGTTGGCGTTCTAGCTAACTTATCAGTTACTAATACAATTACAGGTAGTATATCAGGCAATGCCGGAACTGTGACTAATGGTGTGTATACTAATGGATCATATGCTGATCCAACATGGATAACCAGTTTAGCAGCATCGAAAGTTGGTCTAGGCAATGTAACTAATGAATCTAAAGCCACTATGTTTAGTGGTCCTACATTTAGTGGCACAGTAACTTTAGGTACAGTATCTAATGTTGTTATTAATGGCGGATCACTTGGACAAGTGCTTACAACTAACGGGTCAGGTGTTTTAAGTTGGTCTACAGTATCAGCTGGCTCTAGCAGTAATAGTTTTGAAACTATCACAGTTGCCGGACAGTCTAGTGTTGTAGCTGACAGTTCATCAGATACACTTACACTGGTAGCCGGCACAGGTATCACAATTACTACTAATGCTACAACTGATACTATTACCATTACTAATTCTCAATCAGCAGGAGCTACTGCGTTTACTCAGTTAACTGACTCAGCTGGATTAACTATAGACCAAATTTATTTGCCAGCTATTACTAAATTAGTTGTATCAGCAAATGGTTCATCGGCTTATAGATTTGATCAATACGGTCCTACTACTGATAATCCAACTATATATGCTTTAAGTGGCACTACAATTTCTTTTAATATAACCAGTGGTCCTAGTCATCCGTTCTTGATACAGAACAATACTGGTGCTGGATTTAACAATTATAATACTGGGTTAGTGCATGTAAGCACTCTCGGTACTATAAGTACAGGCTCGGCCGCTCAAGCGAAAGTAGACGGTACAGTATATTGGAAAGTACCTAGTAGTGTTACAGGTACATTTAGATATGTTTGTCAAAATCACGGTGGTATGACTGGAACTATTACTGTCAAAGATATAGCAACAATATGAGTACAGAAGATCAAAATCGTTGTGTAGTTACTGTACATAAAGGTGTCGACATCGATGCCTTAATGGAAGAAATTTGTAGCCTAGGGGCTACAAACAATTTTGTTCCAGATCGTAAAGTAGAAATGTGGAACGAAAAAAATGATAGCCTTTACAATTTTGATGTTGTATTAACTAGAGCAGAAGCTGAATTGTTAAAACAAGATCCTAGAATTATCGATGTGCGGTATGGTAGCAAAGTAGAAAACGGTATAATCCTAAAGCACAATTTAATTGATCCTGCAAGAAATCACAGTAGATCTACAGCACAAAATAATGCACATTATGCGTGGGCCTTTCCTGCATGTATGAATGCAGCTAATCCTTATACTACACTCAATTACACATATAGTCATCCATATACAGCTATAGGAGCTGGTGTCGATGTTGTTGTACAAGACAGTGGTATCGAAGTAGGACACCCAGAATGGTTATCACAAGACGGTGTAACTTCTAGACTTCAACAAGTTAACTGGCCACAAGTATCTGGGCAAACTGGTATCTATACACAGGGTCCTGCTCACTACACAGATCAATACGGTCACGGAACGCATTGTGCAGGAACTGCGGCCGGACGTAGATACGGGTGGGCGAAAGCGGCCAACATTTACGCTATAAAAATATTTGACACTGATGCTTTTGGTATAAGTGCTAGTTTTAATATGATTAGACTTTGGCATAATACTAAGTTAGGTTTTGTACCCACTGTAGTTAACATGAGTTGGGGTTATTTTAATTACTATTCAAATATTACAGGCGGTAACTACAGAGGAACACCTTGGACTGGAACAACTACACAAAGTGCCTATGGTATGGTTGAAACAGTTTATAATCAGGATCAAGGAAGTTATACACACCCTATAAGAGTAGCTAGTGTAGATGCTGACATCACTGCCTGTATCGATGCAGGTATAATTTTAGTAGCCGCAGCAGGTAATGATACTCACAAAATGGATGTGTCTAGTGGTTTAGATTACAATAATTACTATACTACCAGCGGAGGATCAACTAGGTATTATCATAGAGGGTCTACCCCTAATGGTCCTAATGGGGTTATCAGTGTTGGGGCTATTCAATCTAGTTTAAATGAATACAAATCTGCATTTAGCACCTGCGGTCCTGCAATTACAGTATATGCTCCCGGAGAAGCTGTGCAAAGTGCTATGCCAAACGGTGCTACGCTAGCATCAGGAGCAGTTGCTCATCCTGATAATGCCAGTTTTTTAATTAAAAAAA
>Ga0315909_10010038_pt1 | contig 10152 bp, 5 predicted proteins | sample LakEriMetagenome_11_FD_203527 | JGI IMG/M metagenome (GOLD analysis project Ga0315909, IMG submission 203527) | Freshwater fungal communities from buoy surface, Lake Erie, Ohio, United States - Buoy 2 MA125 | ecosystem: Environmental > Aquatic > Freshwater > Lake | place: USA: Lake Erie, Ohio...
CCATTTCTTGCGGATCTGTAGCCATTCCCGCTGTCTCGATTGCCGCTGTCTCTATTCCCACTGCGCAAAAAGATCGTCCTTGACCCAATGGTCCGGTACACGGCGGGGCTTGCCAATCGATCCGTCGGCATCCGACGATTCGCCCTCGGCGGCCAAGAAACTCATGCAACCCTGGCATCCGCAACGATCCGGACCTTGGTCCGCCACCCTAAACGCATCCGATCGGTACAGAATGCGACTCGTAGCAGTCGCGTCCCGATCAAACACATACGACATGAGCCTCGATGGACCGCTCGGGACCGATTCCTCCTGCTCGATCGACGGCGATGCTTCGCCTTCACCACCACCAAAACGATTGATGAAGTTGATTACCATCAAAACATCGAGCGGACTCAAAAATCGGTCGCCGTTGACATCCAAAAAAGGTGAAACGCCAACCGGACTCCCATCGAGCGATCTCGATGAATTGGTATTGATATCGTTGATGAGAGTCAACACGTCCAGAGGACTTACATTTTGATTCCCAGTGACATCCTCGGGAAGAATTTCATTTTGCCATGGGCTCGGAGGTAGGTACCCCCCAAAGTCCACATGCTGGACCGTCGATGCAGATCCGTAAGCGACCTGTAGCAGACCGTCGGGCGTGTTGGAATTCTGGAATCCAGCGAGATTTGAATTCAACAACAAACGGTAGTTACCTTGCGGCAGATTGGAAAGAAAATAGCTTCCATCGCTAGCCGTGGTGGCTTGGACCCTAGGACCGAACCTCAAATGGTCTAGCATCACAAATGAGTTCTGAAACCCGCGTGCCACCACCGTCCTGATCGTTGCGGCTCCAGTAGCGACCTCCATCGTGATTCGCTGGTCCTTGAGCAACCCCTTGCGTTCGAAGCGAGCGACTAGGTTCCCACTGGCATCAAACGCATCGAGTCGAACGTTCGAGTTGTCGGATTGAGCAACCGCTTCGATCGACACGTACGATTGAGACTGATCGAACCGAGCGCGAAGCTGTAGGTCTTCGTCGTAAAATGAGTCGACGTAGCGCCGAGCCCAGAACGAGTAAGGCTTGAAGAACTTCGGTCCACTGAGATTGTTCTTCGGATAGACCCCGATGAGGCCTTGCGAGTCATTGCCGATCGTATCGATCAAAACTTGATTGGGTGATGCTCCCAGCTTTCCAGATAGATTTCCAGTGACATAATTGTCCGGATCGATCCATGTTTGCAGAGCCAGCGGTTGGTTGTCGGCGTTGACCAAGGTCACCGTGGCGTTGGGAATACCGCTCTCGAAGGGATCCCATTGGCCGTTTTGATTGCTGTCTCTCCAGACAAAACCCTGAATCCCATGCTTAGCCGTGACGTCTGGGGCATTGCCAATTAAACCTGAGAAGACATTGCTCGAAAGCCCAAGCTTGGTCTCCATCGCTCGGATCTCAATCGACTTTCCTACTTGGGAAGCCAAGATCGGAATCTGAAGGTTCAGATCGACTGAGTAAGCATCGGTCGATTGGATCGAGGTCCAAGGCCCCGCATCGATGCGGTATTCGATGCGCCGAACCTTGTTGAGAGTAATGTCGTTTTGCGTCCCCGAAGAGTTTCGATTCGGGAGTGTTTGAACCGAAGCCCGACCGCTGAAGGAATACGAATTGAACTGGGGGTTGAAACGACCGGTACCTTCAAGCTTGAGCGGAACGTCCAGTACGTCGAAGATGCCGTCGTTGTCCGAGTCTTTCCAACCGATCTGCGCAAGAGTCGCTTCGGGCGATACGATTCGATTGAATGCAGTCGTCAACGACGAGCCCGAAGACATGATGCTCGGTGACTGCGCAAAATTCGGGGTGGGGTTCAAGTCGATCGCATTGGTGTTTTGAGCGTTGTAGTACCCCCGCCTGTCAAAGTAATTCCCACCCCCGCTGTACTCATCCCGCGCCCAGAAGATGTGACCCGTCTCATGCGTATACGTCGAGTTTGGACGGCTAGAAGGAATCACCTCAAAGAGCCCACCGGCGAATGCAAAAGCACGGGAGAACGACCCACCAGGAGCAAAGCTCCCATCGAGATCCTTCATCGCATTGACGACGAAAATCGTAAAAGACCAGTCGGTATCGAGCTTGTCGCGCTGGGCATGGTTGAACGCGCGGATGTTGGTCTCAAAACTGGTGGTATTGTTGAACCCAACGCCCTGAAGGAACTGAGGGCCCCACTGCAGGTAACCCTCAGAGGTCATATTGATCGGTTCAAACGTAATCGGCATACGATTATCGACGTAGGTCCGATCGATTACCCACTCGAGAGTGTGAACGGAGCTTTTGGTAGCCAGAAGTTGATTCCACCACTGCAAACCACTCTGGATGTTCCCCATGACGGCCTCGACATAAGCCGGCGTCCAGTCCTCGGTGCTAACCGCTCCAGTGCTTTCCAAAAAGACGGGGGTTACTGCGATGCGGCCGAGCATGAACTCCCCGGTGTCTTGGGAAGTGGCGCCAAAGGGCAAAACCGCCATGACGCGACGGTCCTCCAAGCATTCCATGGCAAGCTTACGACGCGAGGGCACCTTGGGGCGATTGCGTTTTTCGGCTCGAATACTTCGGCTCATTGCGTCAATCTGGGGGTCAGGGGTCTAGAGTCAGGATTGCGGTTGGCTGAACGATTGGGAAAACTCTGGCGGTTAAGCGGTGCGTTAGTAAGCTCTTATCGGGTATGGGTTTCGATTCGATTGCGGGAAAACGTGCACCTTTTGGATATCTTTCCAGGCGAATGATTCCAGGCCCGTTCCATTTTTTCCAATTTCCACGGTCCGCCGTCCGATAAGCAAAACCTATGCAAACGAAAGCATGCACCCGATCCGACCGATCCGACCGATCCGACCGATCCGACCGATCCGACCGATCCGACCGATCCGACCGATCCGACCGATCCGACCGATCCGACCGATCCGACCGATCCGACTGATCCGACTGATCCGACTGATCCGACTGATCCGACTGATCCGACCGATCCGACCGATCCGACCGATCCGACCGATCCGACCGATCCGACTGATCCGACTGATCCGACCGATCCGACCGATCCGTCCGATCCGTCCGATCCGACCGATCCGTCCGATCCGACCCATACAATACCAGGCGAAAAATCGGGATTGCCTCAAACCCTCCATCTCCACTAAACTCCCGCTTCGATCCAGTTTTTCTAGTTCCACTAAAGGAGGGTGGTCCATGGGGAAGGAATCTATTCGGTTTCTGCATTCCGGTGACTTTCATTTGGAAAGACCCATGCAGGATCTGACCGACATCCCGGAACATCTTAAAACCGCACTTGTCGATGCGCCGTGGAAGGCCGCAGAAGCATTCTTCGAGACGGCTCTCATCGAAAACGTCGACTTCGTTTTGCTGACGGGGGATCTTCTCAACCCAATCTCTACGGGCGCCGCCGGGCCGGCGTTCTTGCTCGATCAATTCGAACGGCTCGCTCAACGCAATATCTCGGTCTATTGGGCAGGCGGTTCGGTCGATGATCCGGATCGCTGGCCCGAGGCGGTATCGCTTCCTGCGAATGTTCACTATTTTTCCAAAAAAGAAGTCGAATCGGTTGTATTCCGTCGCAATGGCTCGGCACTTGCCACGATCCTAGGTCGATCGAATGACGGTCGGGAATCGATCCGCTCGGCGGAATTCCAATGCGATGCCGATGGGACTTATGTCATCGCGTTGGCTCATGGACATGCCGACCGCGAATCGCTTCTGAGCGAACGCATCGATTTCTGGGCAATCGGCAGCGACCACACCCGCAAGACGCTTCACGGCGAGGCGCCTCACATGCGAATCTGCGGAACCCCTCAAGGCCGTGGATTTGACGAGGAAGGAGCTCATGGATTTTGGACCGTCGAGGTCGATGGGACACACGATGCTCAGATCGCTGCGAGCGACTGCGATTACTTCCGTTACATCACGCAAACCCTCGATGTCGAGGACCTTGCGATGGGTCGAGACATACGTGAGCTGATGTCCAAACGTATTTCCAGGCTCCAGAGCGAGCATGGCACAAGGCACTTGATCGTCCGCTGGAGAGTGGAATTGGATCTAGAGAATGCCTCGATGGTCGGACCTGAGGCGATTGACGAAATTCTCGGTTGGCTAAGGCGAGAGTACAGCCATGGGGCCTGTAGTGTCTGGTCGACGGACATCGAAGTCCGCTCACCGAAGGCTTATCCTGCCAAGTGGCAAGAAGAGGACACAATCCTTGGCGACTTCCTGAGAACCTCTCTAGAGCATCGCAAAACGCATGGACAGCATTTAAACCTCAAGCCGCTCTTGGAGTCGGAGACCCCAGGCACAGCAGCTTGGCAACAACTACTGATCGACGATGCACCAGGAGTTACCGGTGCGGCTTTGGATCGAGCAACGCTCTTGGGAGTGGACATGCTCCGTGGGCACAAAGTGGATTTGATGGCTCCTACTAGGAGATTCGGAGGGACCCGAGGATGAAGATTCGCGACGTACAAATCGATGGTTTTGGAGTTTGGAGCGGCTTGAGCGTCGATTCGATGCCCGAGGGCATGACGGTTTTTTATGGACCGAACGAAGCGGGCAAAACCACCTTGATGAACTTCCTGCGCACGATGTTCTATGGGTTCACTCCAGAACGACGCGCTCGGTATTTGCCCCCTGTTTATGGAGGTAAGCCCGGTGGTGCGATGCGAGTATCGGGTCCTGGAGGTGGCTATGAGATTGCCCGTCGCGCGACGCTCAACGACTCGAGCGTCTTCGGGCAACTGACCGTCACAAGTTCCGATGGAATCACCCAAGGCCAGCATCGACTAACCTCGCTGCTTGGAAACGTCGACGAGTCGATTTTCACGAATGTCTTTGCTATCGGCCTTCGAGAACTTCAAGAACTCAGCACATTAGACGATACCGCAGCGGCCGACGAGTTGTACAAACTATCGAGTGGACTCGATCGGGTTTCGCTGGTCGATGTCATTCGTCAGCTTCGAACCGCAAGGACCTCCATCGCCTCGTATTCGGAGGAAAGCGCGCAATTGCAGTCGATGCAGTCTAAGCGTGAGAAGCTTCGCGATGAGATCGAACAGTTGACTCTACGAGGCCGACGCTGGGGAGAACTGGCTGCGGTCCGTCGCAACCAACACAATGAGATCGAGGAGATCAAGCAACGCATCGAACAATGGGATCTAGAGTCCAAAACTGTCGAGACCGCGATGCAAGTTCGCGAGCCATGGCAACAGCGCGATACGCTTCGCGAGAAGCTCACACAAGTCCATGCAAGAATCGATCTGCAGGAGGAATCCAGAGCTAAGCTTCTCGATTTGCAATCGCAGATCGATCAGAAACGACAGCAAGCTCAATCGGTGGTCCTTGAACGCCAGTCCCTCCGCAAGCAGGCCAATGCACTCCCATTAAACCGAAATATTTTGGGGCTTTCGAGCAAGATCGAATCGGCAAGCGAGCAAGGTCCTTGGATCACTCAACTTCAAAAGCAAATTCAACGCCTAGAGTCCGAACACCAACAAACGCAGGAGCAACTTGTCGAGGATGCCAAGCGTCTCGGACTCAGTGATTCCGATCAAGAAGCCCTGCTCAACGATCGGCGACTGTCGAACTTACCGGATTTGAGCCGTCCTGCGATCAGTCAATTGGCTGGACCTGCGCGTGATGTTCGTATGGAGCAGACCCGCCTCAAGCAGGCCAAGGAGCGCGTCGAGACCGAGAAAAGGGAGATCGAGCGACTGCAAAATGAAATCGGTGGATTTCTCCAAACCCGTGATTCCGAGGATCTCCAGGCCTCCATTCTGAAGGCCAGTGATCGAATCCAATCGATCCGAAAGTATCAGCAAGTCGATGAGCGATTGCAAAAACTAGGAGCGCATCGCCAGGAACTCGAAGGCGATACGATCGATCTTGAGAGCGATGACGGATTCTCGTGGGAACGCGTGATCATGCTGGCGATCCCGTTTTTCATCGGCGCATTCATGCTGATCTCGGGACTGAACAACTTTTTTGGTTGGTACAACAACGCGAACCTACCTGCCACCGCCCGAGCCCTTCAGTTGCAGTCACCCGACACCCAAAACACCGGTGTGCTGATGACCGTTCTTGGAATGATCATCTTGGTTGCGACTTATCTGTGGTGGAAGTCGATGGAAAAGGGGATGGAAGGTGAAATCACCGACGTCGAAACACAACTCGATACCCTCGTGATGCAAATCCGCAAGACAGAGCATGAAAAACAAGAATTGATCGGATCGCTACCTGAACCCAACGTATCGCTCGAACAACAACTCAGACAAGCCGAGCATGAACTGAGCGAATGCGAATCCTATTTGCCGATCTACCACAATCAGGCAGCCGCAAAAGCCAGATACAATACGGCCCGCAAACAGGCAGCCGACGCGATCCATGGACTCAAAACGGCCAGGATCGCCTGGAAGAAAACCCTGCATCAGCTCGGACTCGCCGAGTCTCTCTCCCCAAAGAGCCTAAGGATCCTAGCCGAAGGTTACGAATCGTTGCTGATCACCCGAAAGAAACTCAGCACGCAGTCCGACGAGCTATCCCAAAGGCGAATCGAACTGGTCAGTTCCCTGCAAAAGCTCGACGCACTCCACACGCAAATGCAGGTCGCTTTGGCATCGCCTCAAGCCGCTGCCCAAACGCCTCGCAAGGAGGTCTCCTCCACGAAAGATGCAAGGGAACTGACTCGCGAAAACACCCTTTCCGTCGAGGTACCGCAGCAGCGATTGCAGCAACTGATGAATGCACTTGCACAACAAAAGCAATATTTAAAACAGCGCAAGGAGCTAAAATCCCAAGACGAGGAACTGTTAAAAAAGCAAAAGGGCATTCGCCGAAGTATTGAACGTCTGATCAGTTCGAGGCAGAGCTATCTAGCCGAAATCGGCGTCGAATCGCTCGAACAACTCGAGGAACTGCTGACCCGCAAACAAGAGCATATGAAACTCGAGTCGCAGATCGCTTCGCTCGACGAACGTATTCGCTCGACACTCGGCAACCATGTCTCCTACGACTCGATCCAACGGATGCTGCAAAACACGCCGCACCACGAACTCGAAAAACGCTGGGAAACATTGACGACTCGGTCCAGCGGCGGCACCGAAAGGATCGGGCAATTGCAATTGCGCCAAGGAGAGATCAATCAGGAGATGAAAACGCTCGCGGGGGATCGACGATTGGCGGAAGCCAAACTCGAACTAGCAAGCCTGGAGCGGCAGATCGAACTCTGCGCCGATCATTGGCGCACACTCGGATTTACCACCTGCATGCTTGAAAAAGTCTGCGAGATCTATGAGAGCGAAAGGCAGCCAGAAACACTTCGAGAAGCTTCGGCGTTTCTCAAGCAGTTGACCGAGGGCAAGTACGTGCGTGTTTGGACTCCATTGGGCAAGAATGCTCTCAGGATCGACAACGACAAGGGACAAAGCTTACCGTTGGAAGTCCTCAGTCGAGGTACCCGCGAAGCGGTCTTCATCTCCTTGCGATTGTCCCTCGCGGCGGCTTATTCGCGACGTGGAGCCACGCTGCCATTGGTACTCGATGACGTGTTGGTGAACTTTGACACGATCCGTGCGACCAGCGCAGCCAAAGTGCTCCGAGATTTCGCCGCCTTGGGCCACCAAGTCGTTATGTTCACCTGCCACGAGCATATCATGCGAATGTTCGATTCGATCGGTGTGCAGGTTCGAGTATTGCCGACGCAAGGACAAACCGGTGTTGCGGAAGTCTACAGTCCCGAGAAAACTCCACAGCGGATGATCGATTCGAAACCGACTGCAATCATCGATGTCCAAGAAGCTCAACCGACGACGGAAACTCCCGTGCAGCCTGCTGCCTTGCCACAAGAGCCCGATCCGATTTTACTACCGGCAAGGACCCGTGTGCTTGCTAAACAAGAGCCGCTCCCAGAGCCAAAAATCGCCACTGTGCCCGATGAGCCACTGGTCGATGCGGTACCCCTTTGGTTCGAACAAGAGTGGCCGGATCAAGATTGGACAGGGCAGGATTGGACAGGGCAGGAATGGACAGGGCAGGAATGGACAGGGCAAGATTGGACTGGGCAAGATTGGGATGCAACGGATGAGTACAAGCCCGCCGAGTTCTCGGCGAACTTGGAAAATCGCCAAGCTACATCGGGCCCTGAGGCTAACTTTGTCTGGACCGAATCCGAACGCAAACCCAGGGCGATGCCAAGCGACGCCGGTGGTCATGATGGTTGGTGGGAGCAGCACTCGGCATCACGGAGCCATTCCAAGTAGTCTGTAGTCTGCTGTTGGGGCGGATTTTTTGCAGAGCGGCAGCGGTTTTGCTAAAGTATCGCTGCGAGCAGGGCGGTTGGCTCGTCATTGCTTGACTTTTGACCGAGTCGATCGATTGCTCCTAGAAATTACGGATGCAGCGGAAAAGTCCGTTCAACGATTAGCTGATTCCCATGACACTTCGTGCTCTTTGTTGCCTTCTGTGCGTGCTTGTCTTGGGCCTCATTGGCTCGGCACAAGGCCCCAGCGAGCCGGCTTTGCCCGACGCGTCGCTCTACACATGCCGTTGGGCAAGCACACCGCCGAAGATCGATGGGCGTGCCGACGAACCCTGTTGGGAGCATGCAGCGACGATCAGCAATTTTCGAGCTTCGTGGCTCGCAACCGACCCAAAATCTGAGCCGGTTGCATCTGGCCAGGTCGATTCTGGCGACTCCATCCCCACCGAAGCAAAACTGGTTTGGGACAAGGAGTATCTGTATGTATGGGCTAAGCTCACAGACAGGGACATTCAAGGGACGATTACCCAGCGTGATGAGCAGACCTGGCTCGACGATTGCTTTGAACTTTTTTTGAAACCTTCAAAAGACCGACCAGGTTACTACGAGTTTCATGTCACGCCAGCCAACACGCAGATGGATCTGTTCATTCCTCAACGCGTTTCAAAGGCTTATGCAATTTACAAATCGGCCGATTCTTTCGATTTCCAAAGCGCTGTTCAAGTCGATGGCACGCTCGAGGATCGGACCGACATCGATCGCAGTTGGCAAGTGGAATTCAAGATAGCTTGGAAGGACTTTCACCAAACCGGCGGCGAGCCTAGACCGGGTGATTCATGGAGCTATTCCTTTTGCCGCTACGCTTAAGTTCCCCGGAGTCCCGGCGAGACGATCCGTTTTTCTAAAAGAGCAAAGCCGTACTGGACGGCCAGTGCCATCAGGGCTGCCGGCACGGCACCTTGAAGAATCAACCCTAGGTCATTGAGTCGGATCCCCGTCAGGATCGGTGAGCCGTAGCCACCAGCCCCGATCAAAGCGCCGATCGTCGCGGTCCCCACGTTGATCACCGCTGCGGTCTTGACCCCCGAGAGGATCGAGGGGAGCGCCAAGGGGAGTTCGACCAATTTCAGCCTGGCTTTGGCATCGAGTCCAAGGACCTCTGCCGACTCACGTATCGCAGCAGGGATTTGCTTGAGCCCAGAGTAAGTCCCCCGGACAATCGGCAGAAGGCTGTAGAGAAACAAAGCCATGATGGCAGGTGCAGGTCCGATGCCCATGTCAAAGAGAGCAAAAAGGGGCATCATAAACACCAACAAAGCCATCGAAGGAAGCGTTTGAATGACCCCGACTATTCCGAGCACCGTCTGTCCAATCGTTTCGTTACCCGCGGCGATGATCCCCAGTGGGATCGCTGTGAGGATCGCCAAACCCAGAGACACCAGCACCAAAAACAAATGCTCGCCGGTAGTACTCAGAATCCGTTGGATCCCTTTGGAGAGATTTGCCCAAGGGCCTTCCTTGGGCAGGGACAAGCTCAGGTTCAACTGCTTGTTTAAAAATTCACCTGCAACGATCGTCTCTGGCCTACGATCCAATCGGACTTGTGCAGACATTCCCGACATCACCTCGGGGGAGATGAGTCCTTGGATTTTCATGATGGCCTCGGCTGCTTGGGGAGCCCGAGTGACAAGATCCTGCCGCATGAGCACGACCGCATAGTAGACAGGAAAGAACCCCAAATCATCCTCCAAAGCGACTAAGTCGTAGTACTGGATCTCGGGGTCCGTCGTGTAAAGATCGGCCACTGCGATCGAATCTTTTTCAAGTCCTCGGTAGGCAAGATTGTGGTCCATGACTTTGATCTGAG
>Ga0315909_10010040_pt1 | contig 10152 bp, 20 predicted proteins | sample LakEriMetagenome_11_FD_203527 | JGI IMG/M metagenome (GOLD analysis project Ga0315909, IMG submission 203527) | Freshwater fungal communities from buoy surface, Lake Erie, Ohio, United States - Buoy 2 MA125 | ecosystem: Environmental > Aquatic > Freshwater > Lake | place: USA: Lake Erie, Ohio...
CGGCGCGGCGTCGCCCTGGCGGGTGCCGAGCTTCAGGATGCGGGTGTAACCACCGTTGCGCTGGAGGTACCGCGGCGCGACCTCCTCGACGAGCTTGGTGGTCATCTCCTTGTCGCCGAGCACGGCCTGGATCTGGCGGATCCGGTGGATGCGCATCGGCGAGTCGGCCTGTGCCTTCTTGGCCTTGGTGATGAGCTTCTCGGCCACCGGACGGAGGGCCTTCGCCTTCGCCTCGGTGGTGACGATGCCCTCCGCGGCGAAGAGCGACGCGGCCAGGTTCGCCATCATCAGGCGCTGGTGCGCGGCGCTGCCGCCGAAGCGGGGGGCGCGACGTGGTGTTGCCATGGTGTTGCTCCTTCAGTCAGTCCGGGGTCAGGCGCGCAGGCTGAGGCCGCGCTCGTCGAGCTTCTGGATGATCTCGTCCAGGCTCTTCTGGCCGAAGTTGGTGATGTTCAGCAGGTCGTCGGTGGACTTGAGCACGAGCTCGCCGATCGTGTTGACCTGGGCACGCTTGAGGCAGTTGCGCGGGCGCTCCGACAGGTCGAGGTCCTCGATGGGGAGGTCCAGGTCCGGCACGCCGACGCTCGCCCCGACGGGCTCGCTGAGCTCGAGGGCCTGCGGCTCCTCGGACAGGGTGGCGATGAGGTCGACGAGCGAACGCAGCGTCGCGGCGGCCGAGGCCAGCGCCTCGCGCGGCGAGATCGAACCGTCGGTCTCGATGTCGAGGACGAGGCGGTCGAAGTTGGTGCTCTGGGCGACGCGGGTGGGCTCCACCTCGAACATCACGCGACGGACGGGCGAGAAGATCGCGTCGATCGGGATGACGCCGATGACACGGCTGTCCGCGTCACGGTCGGTGGACATGTAGCCGCGGCCGCGCTCGATGGTGATGTCGAGTGCGAGGTGACCGCTGGAGTTCAGCGTGGCGAGGTGCAGGTCGGCGTTGAGGATCTCGACACCGGTGGGGAGCACCAGGTCACCTGCGGTGAGGCCCTTCGGGCCCTTCACGTCGACGCGGATGACGACGGGCTCGTCGCTCTCGCTGCGCACCACGACGTCCTTCAGGTTCATGATGAACTCGGTGACGTCCTCGGTCATGCCGGGGATCGTGGTGAACTCGTGCTGGGCGTTGTCGAACTTCACCGTGGTGATCGCGGCACCCGGGATGGACGACAGCAGGGCACGGCGCATCGAGTTGCCGATGGTGTGGCCGAAGCCGGGCTCCAACGGGCCGACAGCGAAACGCTGGCGGGTCGGGTGGTCTTCGCCGAGAGCCTCGACTGTGGGGCGCTGAATAACAAGCATGCTGCTCTCCTTTTCGGACGGTTCTCGCGGTTACTTCGAGTAGAGCTCGACGATGAGCTGCTCGCGGACGGGCACGTCGATGTGCTCGCGCTGCGGGAGCTCGCGGACGGTGACCTGGTTCGACCCGCCCTCGAGCCAGCCGACGAGCGGACGGTCGAGGGTGTCGATGTTGTGCTGGATCTGGATCATGTTCTGCGCCTTCGGCGACAGCGACACGACCTGGCCCTTCTTCACGCGGAACGAAGGGATGTTCACGCGCTTGCCGTCGACCTGGATCAGGCCGTGGCTCACGAACTGGCGTGCCTGCGGGCGGGTGCTGGCCCAGCCGGCGCGGAACACGACGTTGTCGAGGCGCTGCTCGAGCAGGCGCAGCAGGTTCTCGCCGGTGGGACCGGCGAGACGGTTCGCCTCCTCGTAGGTGTTGCGGAACTGGCGCTCGAGGACTCCGTAGATGTACTTGGCCTTCTGCTTCTCCTGCAGCTGGGCGAGGTACTCACTGCCGGCGTTGCGGCGGCGCGTGCGGCCGTGCGCACCCGGGGGGAACGGACGGCGGTCGAGGGCCTTGGAGCCCTTGGCGTTCTCGAAGATGTTGGTGTTGAGGCGGCGCGAGACGCGCACCTTGGGTCCGGTGTAACGGGCCATGATCAGCTCCTACGACGCTTCGGCTGGCGGCAGCCGTTGTGCGGGACGGGGGTGACGTCCTTGATGCCGGTCACTTCGATGCCGACGTTCTGGACGGAACGGAGTGCGGTGTCGCGGCCCGAGCCCGGGCCCTTCACGTGCACCTCCGCGCGGCGGAGGCCGTGCTCCATGGCGGCCTTGGCTGCCTTCTCGGCGGCCTGCTGCGCCGCGAACGGGGTCGACTTGCGCGAGCCCTTGAAGCCGACGGCTCCGGAGGACGCCCACGAGATGACGTTGCCCTCGGTGTCGGTGATCGAGACGATCGTGTTGTTGAACGAGCTCTTGATGTGCACCACTCCCGTGGTGACGTTCTTGCGCTCGCGCTTGCGCGGACGACGCCCGCCTGCCTGTGCCTTCGCCATGACGCGCTTACCTCACTGCCTTCTTCTTGTTGGCGACCGTCTTCTTCGGCCCCTTGCGGGTGCGCGCGTTGGTGTGCGTGCGCTGGCCGCGCACGGGCAGGCCCTTGCGGTGGCGCACGCCCTGGAGACAGCCGATCTCGATCTTGCGCTTGATGTCCTGCTGCACGTCGCGGCGCAGGTCACCCTCGACCGTCACGTTCTGGTCGACCCACGCGCGGATGCGGTTGATCTCGTCCTCGGTGAGGTCGCGCACGCGCGTGTTCTTGTCGAGGTTGGTGTCGGCGCAGATCCGCTGGGCGGTCGAGCGGCCGATGCCGAAGATGTAGGTGAGCGAGATCTCGAGGCGCTTCTCGCGCGGGATGTCGACGCCGGAAATACGTGCCATGTGTGTTCGTCCTCTTGGTTTCCTGGTCAGCCCTGGCGCTGCTTGTGCCGGGGGTTCTCGCAGATGACCATCACGCGGCCGTGGCGGCGGATGACCTTGCACTTCTCACAAATTTTCTTGACGCTAGGGCGTACTTTCATGTCGATCTCACTTGAAGCGGTATGTGATACGACCGCGGGTGAGGTCGTAGGGGGTGAGTTCCACCTGGACTTTGTCGCCGGGCAGGATGCGGATGTAGTGCATGCGCATCTTCCCTGAGATGTGCGCGAGCACCTTGTGTCCGTTCTCGAGCTCCACGCGGAACATCGCGTTCGGCAGGGACTCGAGAATCGTGCCTTCCAGCACGATCGCATCTTCCTTTGGCTTGGCCAGGGGGCCCTCCTCTTTGGTAACGGACAGGTTCGCCCCCTAGCAGACCTGCGACAGGGACAAGTGGCAAGGCTACCGCCCATCGGGGGCGCCTCCAATAGGGACCTAGCGGCGCTTCTCGATGGTCGCGGTCAGCCTGGCGAAGACCTCGTCGGGGGTCCCCACCCCGTCCACCCTCTCCAGGCGGCGGGTCCGGCCGTAGTACTCGATCAAGGGCTGGGTCTGGGATTCGTACAGGTCGAGCCTGCGGTTGATGGCCTCGGGGGTGTCGTCGTCACGCTGCACCACGTCCCCGCCGCAGGTGTCGCACAGCCAGGGGCGCGGGTCGGACCCCGTGGACTGGTAGTTGGTGCCGCAGTCCCGGCAGACCCGGCGCAGGGACAGCCGGTCGAGGACCATGGCCCGGGGCACCTCCAGGTCGATCGCCACGTGCAGGGGCTTGTCCCCCGCGATGCGGTCGAGAGACTCGGCCTGGGAGACGGTCCGGGGGAAGCCGTCCAGGATGTAGCCGCGGATCTGGGCGTCGTCGCGCTGCAGGCGCTCCTCCACGATGCCGACCATGATGTCGTCCCCCACCAGGCCGCCGGCGTCGATGATCTCCTTGGCGAGCCGGCCGAGCTCCGTGCCCTCGCGCACCGCGGCGCGCAGCATGTCGCCCGTGGAGATGTGGGGCACGACGAAGTGGCGCGACAGGCGGGTGCACTGCGTGCCCTTGCCGGAACCCTGCCGGCCCAGCAGCACTATCCGTGCTCCAGGAATCATCGTCGACTCTCTCTGCCCAACCGCGGGTGTTCCTACTTGAGGAAGCCCTCGTAGTTGCGCAGCATCAGCTGGCTGTCGATCTGGCGCATCAGCTCGAGCGCGACACCCACCGCGATGAGCACCGTGGTGCCGGCGAACGGGAACGACTGCACGTCGCCCACCCAGAGGATGATGTACGGCAGGATCGCGATGGTCGCCACGAACAGCGCGCCGGGCAGCGTGATGCGGTTCACGGTCTTGGCGAGGTAGCGCTCCGTCTGCGGGCCGGGGCGGATGCCGGGGATGAAGCCGCCCTGCTTGCGCAGCTGGTCCGCCTGGCGGATCGGGTCGAAGGCGATCGAGTTGTAGAAGTACGCGAACATCACGATCATCACCGAGAAGGCGATGATGTACACGAGGTTCTGGCTGTTGACCAGGTAGTCGTTCACGAAGCCAGCGATGGAGCCGCGCCAGCCCTCGGCGCTGCCGAGGATGTTCGACAGGAGCACCGGCAGGAGCAGCACGGACGAGGCGAAGATGATCGGCACGATGCCCGCCTGGTTGACCTTGAGCGGGATGTAGGTGCTCTGGCCCTGGGTCATGCGGCGCCCGACGACGCGCTTGGCGAACTGCACCGGGATGCGGCGCTGGCCGAGCTCGACCCTGACGACCGCGACGAGCACGCCGATGGAGACCACCACGAGCACGGCGAACACCACGAACTTCTTGCTCTGAAGGATCGAGTAGTAGCTGTACGGGAGGCCCGCCACGACGGACGCGAAGATGAGCACGGACATGCCGTTCGAGACCCCGCGCTGGCTGATGAGCTCACCGACCCACATGAGCAGCGCCGTTCCCGCCACGAGGGTGGGGATGACGAGGAGCGCACGGGGCATGAACGGGTCCAGCAGGACCACGTCGGGCGCCTGCGCGGCGGCCCCGAAGAACGCCGAGCCGTTGCCCTGGCCGAAGATGAAGGTGAGGCCGGCGCCCTGGAGCAGCGCGATCACGATCGCCACGTAGCGGGTGGTCTGTGTGATCTTGCGCTGGCCGACAGCGCCCATCTCCTGCCACTCCTGAAGCTTCGGGATGACCACGTTCAGCACCTGCATGATGATGCTCGAGGTGATGTAGGGCATGATGCCCAGGGCGAAGATCGAGAAGGACCCGAACGCGCCGCCCGAGAACAGGTTGAGGAACCCGAGCGCACCCTGCGACTTGGCCGCCTCCTTCAGCTGCGCGACGGCGGCCGGGTCGACGCCGGGCACGCGCAGCGCCGAGCCGAACCGGTACACGGCGATCATCAGGACGGTGAACAGCACCTTCTTGCGGAGATCCTCCACCTTGAAGATGTTCATCAGGCGAGAGAACAATGCCTTCTCCTTGTGTTCGGGCTGCGTGGTGTTCGGGCTGAGTGGTTTCGGGTTGCCGGCAGGCCGGGTCCCGCGCCTGGCGCGGGGCCGGTTGCTAGCGGTTGGTGAACTGGTTGCCCTGGGCGGCAGGGCGGATCTTGTGCGGCAGCGGCAGCAGAGTGACCGTGCCGCCGGCGGCCGTGATGGCCTGCTCCGCTGACTTCGAGACCGCGTGGGCCGAGACGTTCACGGCCTTCGTGATCGTGCCGCGGCCGAGGATCTTCACGAGGGTGCCCTTGTGGGCGACTCCCCTCGCGACGAGGATCTCCGGGGTGACCTCGGGGGCGCCCAGTTCCTCGAGTGCGTCAAGGTTCACCGCGTAGTACTCCACGCGGAACGGGTTGTTGAAGCCCTTCAGCTTCGGCACGCGCTGCTTGAGCGGCATCTGGCCGCCTTCGAAGCCGCGCGCGACCTTGCCGCGGCCGCGGGAGTGCTGGCCCTTGGTGCCGGCGCCGGCGGTCTTGCCGCCGCGGCCGCCGATGCCTCGGCCGACGCGCTTGCGGCGCTTCTTGGACCCGGGTGCGGGTGCGAGTTCGTCGATGCGCATGGTCAGTTGTTCTCCTGGACTTCGATGAGGTGCGGCACGCGCGCGATCATGCCGCGGATCTCCGGGCGGTCGGGCAGCGTGTTGGTGTCGCCGATCTTCGACAGGCCGAGCGCGCGCAGGGTGCCCTGTGCCTTCGGCTTCGCGCCGATCTTCGAGCGCTTGAGCGTGACGGTGAGGGTCTTTGCCATGGTCAGTGCACCTCTCCTGCGGCGATCGCCTTCTTGCGGTCGGTGTACGCCTTCAGCATGCCCTTCGGCACGAACGAGTCGGCCGGGATGCCGCGGCGCTTGGCCACCACGTCGGGGCGCTGCAGGTCCTGCAGGCCCTTGATGGTCGCGCGGGCCACGTTGATCGCGTTGGCCGAGCCGAGCGACTTGGCGAGCACGTCGTGGATGCCCGCCTCCTCGAGGATGATGCGCGCCGCACCGCCGGCGATGACGCCGGTACCGGGGGCAGCGGGCTTCAGGAGCACACGGCCGGCGCCGGAGATGCCGAGGATCGGGTGGGTGATGGTGCTGCCGGCGAGGGCGACCTCGAACAGGTTCTTCTTGGCCTCTTCCGTGCCCTTCTGGATCGCCAGCGGGACTTCCTTGGCCTTGCCGTAGCCGAGACCCACGCGGCCGTTGCCGTCACCGACGACCACGAGCGCGGTGAACGAGAAGCGGCGTCCGCCCTTCACGACCTTCGCGACGCGGTTGATGTGGATGACGCGCGACTCGCGCAGCGCACCCGGCTCGGGGGCGACGGGGGTGTTGTACGTGTTACTCATCAGAACTCCAGTCCTGCTTCACGGGCAGCTTCTGCTGCGGCTGCGACGCGGCCGTGGTAGGCGTAGCCGCCACGGTCGAAAACGACGGCGGTGACGCCGGCTGCCTTGGCGCGCTGGGCGGCCAGCTGGCCGACCTTCTTCGCCGCCTCGACGGTGGCACCGCTCGCGCCGCGGAGGTCTGCCTCCACGGAGGAGGCGGCCACGATCGTGTGCCCGAGGTCATCGTTGATGAGCTGCAGGCTGAAGTGCTTGTTCGTGCGGTGCACGGCCAGGCGCGGGCGCTCGGCGGTGCCGTGGATCTTCTTGCGCACGCGGCGGTGGCGACGGAGCCGGGACTCGCGGCGGATTCTTGCGATGTTTGCCATTGGATGCCTACCAGGTCACTTCTTGCCGGTCTTGCCGGCCTTGCGGAGGATGCGCTCGTTGAGGTAGCGCACGCCCTTGCCCTTGTACGGCTCGGGCTTGCGGATGGAACGGATGTTGGCGGCCACCTGGCCGACCAGCTCCTTGTCGATGCCCTTCACGATCACGCGGGTCTGCGCGGGGATCTCGAACGAGATGCCCTCGGGAGCCGGGACGATGACGGGGTGCGAGAAGCCGAGGGCGAGACGCAGGTTCTGGCCCTGGGCCTCGGCGCGGTAACCGACGCCGACGATCTCGAGCTCCTTGGCGAAGCCCTCGGTGACGCCGACGACCATGTTGTTGACCAGCGTGCGCGAGAGGCCGTGCAGCGACCGGTTGGTGCGCTCGTCGTTCGGGCGCTCCACGAGGAGGATGTTGTCCTCCTTGCGGACCACGATGTCGCCGGGGATGTCGCGCGAGAGGGTGCCCTTCGGGCCCTTGACGGTGACGGTGCGGCCGGCGATCGAGACCTCGACGCCGCTGGGGATGTTGATGGGGGCCTTGCCGATACGTGACATGTGCGTTTCCTACTTTCGGACCGTGGTCACCAGACGAAGCACAGGACTTCGCCGCCGACCTTGCGCTTGCGCGCCTCACGGTCGGTCATGAGCCCCTGGCTGGTGGACAGGACGGCGACGCCGAGGCCGCCGAGGACGCGCGGGACCGCAGCGGAGTTGCGGTACACGCGAAGACCCGGGGTCGACACGCGGGTGAGGCCGCTGATCGTGCGGTGACGGTCATCGGAGTACTTCATCCGGATGGTGAGCGAGTTGCCGGGGCCGCTCGCGGCCGGGGCCACTGCGTAGTCCGCGATGTAGCCCTCCTTCTTCAGGATCTCGGCGAGTGCAACCTTCTGCTTCGACGAGGGCATGACCACGGTCTCCTTCAGCGCGGTGTTCGCGTTGCGGATGCGGGTCAGCATGTCGGCGATGGGATCAGTCATCATGTCGTTACCTCACCAGCTCGCCTTCGTGACGCCCGGGATCTCGCCGGCGTGCGCCATCTCGCGGAGGCACACGCGGCACAGGCCGAACTTGCGGAACACGGAACGGGCACGCCCGCACTTGCGGCAGCGGGTGTAGGCGCGCACCTTGTACTTCGGGGTGGCGTTCGCCTTGTTAATGAGGGACTTCTTTGCCATGTTCTTCCTGCCTACTTCTTCTTGCCGCCGCGGACGGGGCCGCGGCCCTTGGCCTTCTTGCGCGCCGGGGCTCCGCCCTCGTTGCCTCGCTTGAAGGGGAAACCGAATGCGTCGAGGAGGGCCCTGCCCTGCTCGTCAGTCTTCGCCGTGGTGACGATGGTGATGTCCATGCCGCGCGGGGCGTCGATCTTGTCGTAGTCGATCTCGGGGAAGACCGTCTGCTCGGTGAGTCCGAACGTGTAGTTGCCGCGGCCGTCCCAGGAGTGGGCCGGCAGGCCGCGGAAGTCGCGGATTCGCGGGATCGCCACTGCGAGGAGACGGTCGAAGAACTCCCACATGCGGTCGCCGCGCAGGGTCACCTTGCAGCCGATCGCCTGGTTCTCGCGCAGCTTGAAGTTGGCGATCGAGTCGCGTGACTTGGTCACGATGGGCTTCTGGCCGGAGATCAGCGTGAGGTCGGCGACGGCGCCCTCGAGCAGCGACGGCTGCTGGGTGGCCTTGCCGACGCCCATGTTGATGACGATCTTCTCGAGCTTGGGGACCTGCATGGCGTTGGCAAGACCGAGCTGGGCGAGCAGTGCCTGCTTGACCTCGGTCTCGTAACGCTCCTTCAGGCGCGGAGTGGTGGCGGTTGCCATCAGACTTCGTCTCCTGTCTTCTTGGCGACGCGCACCTTGGTGCCGTCAGCCTTGGTCTTGTAGCCGACCCGGGCGGGCTTGCCCTTGACGACGAGCATCACGTTCGACGCGTCGACGGGCATGTCCTTCAGGATGATGTCGGCCTTCTGGTTGACCTTCGTGGCCTTGGTGTGCCGCTTCGCGGTGTTCACGCCGGCCACGATGACCTTGTTCTCCTTGGGCAGCACGGACGAGATGACGCCCTGCTTGCCCTTGTCCTTGCCGGAGATGACGACGACGGTGTCGCCCTTCTTCAGTTTCATGGTCACAGCACCTCCGGTGCGAGCGAGACGATTCGCATGAACTTCTTGTCGCGCAGCTCACGGCCCACGGGCCCGAAGATGCGGGTGCCGCGGGGGGTGAGGTCCTCCTTGATGAGGACGGCCGCGTTCTCGTCGAAGCGGATGTAGCTGCCGTCGGCACGGCGCTTCTCCTTCTTCACGCGGACGACGACGCAACGGACGACCTCGCCCTTCTTGACGCCGGCGCCGGGGATCGCGTCCTTGACGGTGCCGATGAACACGTCACCGATGGAGGCGTACCGACGGCGCGTGCCGCCGAGCACCTTGATGACGAGGACTTCCTTGGCGCCGCTGTTGTCGGCGACCCTGAGACGGGATTCCTGCTGGATCACTTCGCACGCTCCACGATCTCGGTGATGCGCCAGCGCTTCAGCTTCGACATCGGACGGATCTCCATGACGCGCACGCGGTCGCCGACCTGGGCGTCGTTCGCCTCGTCGTGTGCGTAGAGCTTCTTGGTGCGGAGCACGAACTTGTCGTACTTCTTGTGCTTCACGCGCTCGACTACGGCGATCACGACGGTCTTGTTCATCTTGTTGGAGACGACCAGACCCTCGCGGACCTTCCGGGCCGAGCGTTCTGTGGTTGTTGCGTCGGTCATTGGGGTGCTCACTTGGTGACGGCCTCGGCCGCGGCGATTTCCTTCGCGCGGATGAGGGTGTTGATGCGGGCGATGTGGCGGCGGACGGCGCGCAGCTCGGCGTGGGAGTCGAGCTGGCCGGTCGCATGGCGGAACCGCAGGTTGAGTGCCTCCTGCTTGGACGCGCGGAGCTCTGCGACGAGTGCCGCGAGGTCCATGTCCCGGAGATCGTTGAGTGAACGTGCCATCTGTTTCTTCCTCCGGTCAGATCGGCTCGTCGCGCGAGATCACGCGGGCCTTGATGGGCAGCTTCTGCACGGCACGCTCGAGGGCTGCCTTTGCGATGTCGGGCGTGGGGTACGACAGCTCGAAGAGGATGCGGCCCGGCTTGACGACGGCGACCCAGAACTCCGGGTTGCCCTTGCCCGACCCCATGCGGGTCTCGGCCGGCTTCTTCGTGACGGGCTTGTCGGGGAACA
>Ga0315909_10010041_pt1 | contig 10151 bp, 9 predicted proteins | sample LakEriMetagenome_11_FD_203527 | JGI IMG/M metagenome (GOLD analysis project Ga0315909, IMG submission 203527) | Freshwater fungal communities from buoy surface, Lake Erie, Ohio, United States - Buoy 2 MA125 | ecosystem: Environmental > Aquatic > Freshwater > Lake | place: USA: Lake Erie, Ohio...
AGAGAAGCAAGCGCTTCGGCGGAGATTTGTGTATGCGCTGGGTAGTTGGTGTGGTCACAGCCCAGTTTGACAGCGGCACCGGCTTGAATAGCCGCTTTGGTGGCAGAAGGAAATTCAAACCGCACAAAATGCACCGCTGATGTTTTTTCATCGTTTTCGCGGTCCAAGTCTTCATCGGCAATCGCGTAAACACGCGCATGACCTTCCGCTTCGATGAACATGCGGTCTTCCACACCGATCAAGCGCGCAAGTTCGCGTTTGCGTTCATTCACATCGGGGTATTCAATCAACATGGTTGCTTTCCAATTGCTGCCATCGGGCATCAACGGCGCATACGCTTCTATTTCTTGCTGGATGCCTTCTTCTTCAAAGATTTTTTCAATGCGCAGCATTTCTTGAATTTGGTAGCGGATGGTGGTTTCGCTTTCAAATTGCAAAGTGATGTGTTCGCCCAAATGGACTGAACGCAATTTCCGATGCGCCAACACCTCAGCCTTGTGGGTTTTGCGAAATTTGCTGTAAGCCTCCAGGCTCATCAAGCTGTCAGGGGTAATGTTTCCGGTCAGTTGCATCATGGTTTCTTTCATTCAAACATCAATGGATGGTGTCTTAATTGGGGTCAGGTTCCAATTAATTCAATTAATTGGAACCTGACCCCAATTAGCCCTTGTTACTTTTTCAAGCCATACGCCTTGGCCACCAAACTGATGGGGTGCTGCAACTCGGGCACCGCTTGTCCGCTGGCCTCAAAACCTTGTGCAATATGGTGACCACCCAAGGGGCAATCGGAACTGATGAAGTCGGGTTTGCTGCCGTCTTTCATGGTGGCCATGGCCTTGACAACGGGTTTGCCAATTTTCATGGCGTAGGCATGCGTGGCCTTTTTCACGCCATAGGTTCCGGCATGGCCCGAACAACGCTCAATCGTGTTGATGGTCGTGTCTGGGATCATCTTGAGCATTTCTTCGGTTTTCTTGCCGATGTTTTGCACGCGGCCATGACAAGGTATTTGGTAGCTGACATTGCCCAGTGACTCGGTGAATTCGGTTTTCAACAAGCCATCGCGTTTGCGCGCCATCAGGTATTCAAAGGGGTCCCACATATGCTCTTTGACCAGTTGAGTTTCTGCGTCATCGGGATACATGAGCGGCAGCTCTTGTTTGAACATCAAGGTGCATGACGGCACCGCACTCAAAATGGCATAGCCATCGCGGGCGTACTGGGCCAAGATGGGCATATTGATTTTTTTGTTCGCATCGACCGATTGCAAGTCACCCAATTCCAATTTGGGCATGCCACAGCATTTTTCTTTTGACACCAGCTCGTAAGGAATATCGTTGTGGTCAAGGATTTTCAGCAAATCCATGCCAATGCCGGGTTCGTTGTAGTTGACATAACAAGTGGAATAAATCACCACTTTGCCTGGTGTTTTTTCGCCATTGACCACTTTTTTGGCATGCGCCTTCGGTGCAGATGAACGGAATTTTTTGGTCGCCAATTCGGGCAACCAAGCGTCTTTGTCCACACCCAATGTGGACTCCATGACCGAACGTGCCATGCTGGTTTTGTTGATGGCATTGACCGCTTGCACCACGATGGGAATACCCGCGAACTGTCCGTGTGTGTCGGTGGACGCCAGAAATTTTTCTCCCGCAGACACTTCGCCTTTTTGAAACTTGATGGCTTTGGCACGCAACATGGTGTGTGGGAAATCCAAATTCCATTCATGCGGTGGCACATAAGGGCATTTGGTCAAATAACAGAGGTCACACAAATAGCATTGGTCAACCACTTTCCAATAGTCTTTTTTGTCCACGCCATCGAGTTCGCCAGTGCTGCCTTCGTCGACCAGATCAAACAAAGTAGGAAATGAACCACACAAACTCACGCAACGGCGGCAGCCGTGGCAAATATCAAAGATGCGCTCCATCTCCGTGAAGCAGGCCTCTTCGTTGTAGAAGTCAGGGTTGAGCCAATCCAACGGATGGCGTGTCGGTGCTTCTAGACTGCCTTCGCGAGCCATGTGTGTTCCTTGTGTGAATGAGAGAAAGGGCGAACTTGTCGCCGCCGGCATAAATGTCGTCGACCGGCATTCAGGGAAAGGCGCTGCCTTGTGGGCAACGCCTTGCGCTCAATACCTGTTAGGTATCAATCGACCAATTCGGCCAAAGCCTTGGCATAACGGTTGGCGTGTGAACGCTCAGCCTTGGCCAGGGTTTCGAACCAGTCAGCGATTTCGTCGTGGCCTTCTTCGCGAGCGGTTTTGGCCATGCCAGGGTACATGTCGGTGTACTCGTGGGTTTCGCCAGCCACTGCGGCTTTCAGGTTGTCACGGGTGGCGCCAATCGGCAAACCGGTGGCGGGGTCGCCGCATTGCTCGAGCCACTCGAGGTGGCCGTGGGCGTGTCCGGTCTCGCCTTCAGCGGTTGAACGGAACAACGCGGCCACATCGTTTTGGCCTTCCACGTCGGCTTTGTTTGCGAAATACAGGTAACGGCGGTTGGCCTGAGATTCGCCTGCGAAGGCGGCTTTCAGGTTTTCTTCCGTCTTGGAGCCTTTGAGAGCTGACATGAGAAATCTCCTATGGTTAATGAACATGCTCTGGCGGTCATGGCCAAAGACACCCAAATAGGTTATGCGCCTGTAACGGATACGTCCAATGAGTTGTTTCAATACGGGCAATTGACCATACCTATCGGCGAGTGACTTCGCTTCTATTTGTTTAATCATTCATGAAGAATGCTTTTGAATTCGTATTTCAATATCCAAAGCCATGGAAAGCGTCTGGCTTAGCCCCTGGCAACCATTGCCACAAACCGATCAAACCACACACTCCAGTAAACTGAACCCGAACATTAATCAAACACCATGCCAGACACCTCTTCCCTGCCGCCACCCGCCAAAGTACTGCAATTGCACCACTACGCTTACCGTGCGCGGGATGCAGAAGAGACGCGGCATTTTTACGAAGACATACTCGGCTTGCCGCTCTACCACTTGATACAAAACGACCATGTGCCCAGCACAGGCGAGTATTGCCCTTACACCCATTTCTTTTTCAGGTTGCATGACGGATCGTTCATCGCTTTTTTTGATCTGGGTGACGACACCGCCGCATTGCCCTCACCCAATACACCGGCGTGGGTCAACCACATCGCCTTTCGTGTGGAAAGTATCCAAGCCTTGGAAGACAGCAAGCAACGCTTAGAAGCACATGGCATTGAAGTGCTGGGCATCACCGACCACCGTATTTTCAAAAGCATTTATTTTTTCGACCCAAACGGCATACGTCTTGAATTGAGTGCACAAGTGGCATCGGCCGATCAACTGCAACGCGAGAGCCTAGACGTGCATGCACAACTTGACGCGTGGACAACCCACAAACGAGAACGCAATCAACAACGTGGCTAAACCCAACACCGCAACGGCTTATTCGGCCTACCGATTGCCAACCTATGGGTTTGTCAAACCCCCTGAACTGCGTGGTCAACCCCAAGTCACCTACCCCATCGTTATCGTAGGCGCAGGGCTCAGTGGCTTGACCTTGGCATGCCGCTTGGCACAACTGGGCGTGGCAGCGGTGCTGCTGGACGAAGACAACACCGTGGGTGTCAAAGGCGCATCTTCACGGGGCATTTGTTACACCCAACAATCGCTGGAAATTTTTTCACGCTTGGGAATTTATGAGCGCATTGCCGCCAAAGGTGTGGCTTGGCACACCGGCCGAACGTTCGCAGGCAGCGACGAAGTGTTTTCTTTTGACTTGCGAGAACGCCAGCAGTTTTCACACAGCGTACAACCGCCCTTCATCAATATCCAGCAGTTTTATATCGAGATGTTTTTGGTCGAACGCATACAAGCGCTCAACCACATTCAGCCTTTGGTGGATTTGCGCTGGAAAAGCCGTGTCACCGGTTTTTCGCAAAACGACGACCTGGCCAGCTTGCAAGTGCAAACCCCAGCGGGAACTTATGCATTGCAAGCCCAGCATGTGATTGATGCCAGTGGTTCACACACACCTTTTCACGCATGGGTCGGCGCCACCATGGACAGCAAGCGAGGTGACGACCGTTGGTGCATAGCCGATGTGCGTTTCAAGCACACCCCTCCTGCTGAACGCCATACTTGGATTGAAGCGCCTTTCAACGACAACCGCGCAGTCTGGCAACACTTGATGGCTGACGATGTCTGGCGCATCGATTACCAAATGGCACCCGATGCCGACCCGGCTTATGTCAGCCGTGAAGATGTCGTGCGCGAGCGGTTACGCAAGCAATTCGGACCCAAGGTCGAATGTGAATTGGTCTGGGTGGGGCCTTACGCCTACAAATCTCAATGCTTGCACCGGCTTCGCCATGGCCGAGTGTTTTTCATCGGTGACACCGCCAAAGTGGTCAGCCCTTTTGGTGCGCGTGGCGGCAACACTGGCATTGCCGATGCGGACAATTTGGCCTGGAAATTGGCCGCTGTGGTGCGTGGCCGAGCCCCTGGCGAACTGCTTGGCAGCTACCACCCAGAACGGCACCAAGCCGCGCAACGCAATGTGCAAGTAACCAACCGAACCGCGCGTTTTTTGCGCGCACCCCCAGGCGCTGAACGCTTGTTTCGCGATGCAACCATTGGCTTGGCCAAGCAACATGCATTTGCGCGGCCACTCATCAACACCGGCCGCATGGCAGAGGCCAACCGCTACACCTTGTCCAATGTGTGCCAAGACAATGGCGGTTTCATGGTGCAAAACACCAGCGTTCAATTTGCCGACCGCACACACGGCACACTGGCTGATTTGATCAACTGGGCGAACGGACATATGCTGCTCTTGGTGTTTGGTGAACTCTCCACCAAAGACATTGCCCGTTTGCAGTCTTTGACCAAGCTGGCTTTCGTTCGCGCGGTGCAAGTGGTGCATAAAAAACCGGCGCAAGTTCTTGAATGCGTGACTGACACGAACAAACAATTGCGACAAGCCTGCCATGCGGAAAAATCCCAATGGGTACTGGTGCGCCCCGACGCTTACGTGGCCGCCAAAGGCAAAGTGCTCAACGCGCAACTGGTCAAATCCCTGGCCATGTCACTGGCCTTGCACTGATTTTTTTCTTTCAAGGAATCTCCGATGGCTACCCATTTGAAAATTGACTTTGTCTCTGATGTCGCCTGTCCTTGGTGCGCTGTGGGCTTGGGTGCACTCGAACAAGCGCTCGCAGAAGTGAAAGACGAGGTCACCGCAGACATCCATTTCCAACCGTTTGAACTCAATCCGAACATGCCGCCAGAGGGCGAAGATTTGGTGGAGCATTTGGGCAAAAAATACGGCTCGACTGCCGAACAACAAGCGCACATGTACCAAAACATCAAAGCGCGTGGCGCTGAAGTAGGTTTTGCATTCCATCCCACGGGCCGTGGGCGCATCTTCAATACGTTTGACGCGCACCGTTTGTTGCATTGGGCTGAAATGACTGAAAGCAGCCAAACCCAACATCGCCTGAAAAAAGCCTTGCTCAACGCTTACCAAGGTCGTGGAGAAAAAATCGATTCTCATGAAGTGCTGTTGGCTATTGTGCAAGCCGAGGGACTCGATGTGTCACAAGCCCGCAGCGTTTTGGAAAGCGACATGTATGCCCAAGAGGTTCGCGAGAAAGAACATTTCTACACCAGCGCAGGCATACACTCGGTGCCAGCGGTGATCATCAACGACAAGCACCTGATTTCTGGCGGGCAACCTGCTCAGGTGTTTGCCAACGCACTGCGACAAATTGCAGCCGGTCTTTAAAATCACCTGCTATTTTTTTATTCCACTTCTCTCATCACGGCATGACCAGCACCCCAACGCAACCCGGCCTAGACAGCCTCTCCAAGTCTTTTGAACCTGCTGCCATCGAAGCCCATTGGGGGCCCGAGTGGGAAAAGAGAGGTTACGGTGTCGCTGGATTTCGCGGCACCGGCCAAGCAAAGGCAGAACAACCATCGTTCGCCATTCAGTTGCCACCGCCCAATGTGACCGGAACCTTGCACATGGGCCATGCATTCAACCAGACCATCATGGACAGCCTCACGCGCTACCACCGTATGCGCGGCTTCAACACTTTGTGGGTACCCGGCACAGACCATGCGGGGATTGCCACGCAAATCGTGGTCGAGCGCCAATTGCAAGGCCAAGGCATCAATCGGCACGCCATGGGGCCTACCCCGTACGAAGCGCGCAAAAACTTTATCGCGAAAGTGTGGGAATGGAAAGAGCAGTCAGGCAACACCATCACCCAACAAATGCGCCGCATGGGCGACAGCGTGGACTGGAGCCGCGAATACTTCACCATGGACGACAAGCTCTCCCAAGTGGTGACAAAAACATTTGTGCGCTTGTATGAACAAGGCTTGATTTACCGAGGCAAACGCATGGTCAGTTGGGACCCGGTGCTGATGAGTGCGGTGTCTGATTTGGAAGTTGAAAGCGAAGAAGAAGACGGCTTTTTATGGCATATCTGTTATGACTTTGTCGATGGACCGCAACCCGTAGATGGTCAATCTGCCAAGGGCTTGGTCGTGGCTACCACACGCCCCGAGACCATGCTGGGCGACGTGGCAGTGATGGTGCATCCCGACGATGCACGCTACAAACATGTGATTGGCAAAACAGTGCGCTTGCCATTGTGTGATCGCGAGATTCCGGTGATTGGCGATGCGTATGTGGACAAGGATTTCGGTACCGGTGTGGTCAAAGTCACGCCCGCACATGATGTGAACGACCATGCGGTGGGACAGCGCCACGGACTGCCCATCATCGGCATTTTGCATTTGAATGCGACCGTCAATCACGAAGCGCCTACCCCATACCGAGGGATGGATCGTTTTGATGCACGCAAAGCCATCGTCGCCGACTTGGAAGTCGCTGGCCATTTGGTCGAAGTCAAAAAACACAAGCTCATGGTGCCGCGTTGTACCCGCACTGGCCAAATCATCGAACCGATGTTGACCGACCAGTGGTTTGTCGCCATGAACAAAGTCAGCGACAAGGACCCGACCGGCAAAAGCATTGCGCAAAAAGCCATCGATGCGGTGCAATCGGGGGAAGTGAAATTCGTGCCTGAAAACTGGGTCAACACTTACAACCAATGGATGAACAACATCACCGATTGGTGTATCAGCAGGCAACTGTGGTGGGGCCATCAAATTCCCGCTTGGTATGACGAAGATGGCAAGGTGTATGTCGCTCTCAATGAAGCCGAGGCACAGGCGCAAGCTCCCGGCAAATCCCTCAAACGCGATGAAGATGTGCTCGACACATGGTACTCGTCTGCACTGGTGCCATTCAGCACCATGGGTTGGGAGAGTGAAGACGGGCAACCCAAAGACATAGACCTGTATCTACCCAGCAGCGTGTTGGTCACCGGCTACGACATCATTTTCTTTTGGGTCGCCCGCATGGTCATGATGACCACACATTTCACCGGGCGTGTGCCGTTCAAGCATGTGTATATCCACGGGCTGGTACGTGACGCGCAAGGCAAAAAGATGAGCAAGTCCGAAGGCAATGTGCTGGACCCGGTGGACTTGATCGACGGCATTGCACTCCCTCCTTTGCTGGACAAACGCAGCCAAGGTTTGCGCAAGCCCGAAACCGCGCCTCAGGTACGCAAAAACACCGAAAAGGAATTTCCAGACGGTATTCCTGCCTATGGCGCAGATGCATTGCGCTTCACATTTGCTGCATTGGCCTCTTTGGGGCGCAGCATCAACTTCGACAGTAAGCGCTGTGAAGGCTATCGCAACTTTTGCAACAAGCTGTGGAACGCCTCGCGTTTTGTGCTGATGAATTGCGAAGGTCAAGATTGCGGTCTGAAAGAACACACCAAGGCCGAATGCTCACCGCCTCGCATCAGCGAAAGCGGCGAAGCCATTCCCGCTGGGCCGTTTTACCAATACATGACATTCAGCCAAGCCGACCGGTGGATCAGTTCCTTGCTGCAACTCACCGAAGAGCAAGTGGCCAAAGGCTTTGCGGAATACCGCTTAGACCATGTCGCCACGGCCATTTATGAATTTGTCTGGAACGAGTATTGCGATTGGTATTTGGAAATTGCCAAGGTGCAAATTCAACAAGGCAACGCGTCGCAACAACGCGCCACACGCCGCACCCTCATTCGCACGCTCGAAGCCATTTTGCGTTTGGCGCATCCCATCATTCCATTCATCACCGAAGCGCTGTGGCAAAAAGTCGCGCCTGTCGCTGGCCTGGCCGGTGAATCGGTCAGCATCGCTGCTTATCCCCTGGCCCAATTGCAAAAAGTCGACAACGATGCCATCGCCCATGTGAATCAACTCAAGGCCATGGTCGACGCATGTCGAACTCTGCGCAGTGAAATGGGTGTGTCACCCAGCACCAAAATGCCTTTGTTCTCTTTGGGAGACGCCGACTTTGTCAGCGACAACGCGCATGTCATCAAAGCCATGGCCAAACTGAGTGAGGTCAAAGTGTTTGAAGACGAAGCGGCTTGGCAAACTGCTGCGCAGTCTGCGCCTGTTGCCGTCGTCGGCAACATCCGTTTATGTTTGTTCATCGAAGTGGATGTGGCGGCGGAAAAGGCGCGTCTGACCAAAGAAATCACACGATTGGAAAACGAAATCGTCAAAGCCAACGGCAAACTCGGCAATGAAGCGTTTGTAGCTAAAGCGCCGCCCGCTGTGATCGCTCAAGAACGTCAGCGATTGGCAGACTTTGAAGACACCTTGCACAAAGTGAAAGATCAGCTGAAAAGGCTGGGCTAAAACTTTTCATGCTTTGGCTTAACGCTGGCCACGGCGGGCTTGGTCGCCTCTCATCGCCGCGAGCGGCAACGTTCGAGTCGGCCGGACCCGCCATGTCCATCTTTCTCGGCAAAAAAACTTGAGATCGTTCAGCGTCTTTTCAGCACGTGAATAAAGTCGTCACCCACGGTTTCTTGCGACATCAATTCGTTGCCTGTTTGCTTGGAGAAGGCAGCGAAGTCGCGCAATGAGCCCTTGTCGGTGGACACCACTTTGAGCAATTGACCGCTTTGCATCGCCGTCAAAGCTTTTTTGGCTTTCAAAATGGGCAAGGGGCAATGGAGGCCGCGTGTGTCTAATTCTTGATCGATCTGCATGGCGGTCATTCTAAGTTTTGCGCAGCGCGCTCTTCCCAACTCATGAAACGCGGCTCGATGCCTTGGGTGCGCAACCAGTCCCCCATTGCATAACCCGTCCCTGCGGGCCAGCAAATGATGTCTGGGTAGTTGAACAATTTGTACTCGGCCAACTCGGGCGATAAACGCACCTCGCCGTCAGCAACTGCATGGTAGGCAATGATGACTTGGTTCATGCGCTGAAAGTCATACACACCGACCAATTTCAACGACGACACTTGCAACTGGGTTTCTTCCGCGATTTCACGGGTGATGCCTTCTTCAGGGGATTCACCGGCTTCCATGAAGCCCGTGATCAAAGCAAAACGTCGGCCTGGCCAAGCGGCATTGCGGGCGAGCAGAATTTGGTCGTGGTATTGAACAATGCCGGCGAGCACTGGCGTTGGGTTGTTCCAGTGCGTCCACTGACACACCACACAGCGCATCCGCTCTTTGGGGCCGCCATCCTCTTCTTGGGTGATGGCTTGCAACTCGGTGGCGCACATCGGGCAGTATTGGAAAGCGCTCATGCGGGGAACACCCCGGTCGACAGGTAACGGTCACCACGGTCACACACGATGAACACGATGGTGGCATCGTGAACTTGCTTTGCAATTTGTAAAGCCACCCAACAAGCGCCTGCGGCCGATATGCCTGCAAATATGCCTTCTTCTCGGGCCATGCGCCTGCACATGTCTTCTGCATCCGTTTGGCTCACATAGACAAGTTCATCGACATGGGTGGCGTCGTAAATTTTGGGCAAGTACTCGGGCGACCATTTCCGAATACCGGGAATGCGCGAGCCTTCGCTGGGCTGAGCGCCGATGATTTTCACGTGGGGATTTTTTTCTTTCAAATACCGCGACACACCGGTGATGGTGCCGGTGGTGCCCATGGCGCTGACGAAATGCGTGATACGCCCATCCGTTTGCTGCCAAATTTCTGGGCCGGTGGTTTCATAGTGCACACGCGGATTGTCGGCATTGGCAAATTGGTCCAACACGCGACCTTTGC
>Ga0315909_10010042_pt1 | contig 10151 bp, 8 predicted proteins | sample LakEriMetagenome_11_FD_203527 | JGI IMG/M metagenome (GOLD analysis project Ga0315909, IMG submission 203527) | Freshwater fungal communities from buoy surface, Lake Erie, Ohio, United States - Buoy 2 MA125 | ecosystem: Environmental > Aquatic > Freshwater > Lake | place: USA: Lake Erie, Ohio...
AGACGTTGAAATAAACGTCTTGGAATCTTTCGAGATTCGCTCCAGACGCTCGGTGCGCGAAGCCGAGAGAGCAAAACTAGCCAAGTCTTCCAAGCGCGCTCGCAAGGCCATGCTTCGCATGGAGGCCGAGGCCCTCAAGCGCGAACGCCAGTTACAAAAACCTCTAAGCAAAGTCTCGGCCCAGGGCAGATTGCGCAACAATCAAACTTTCAGAACTGCCGTGACCATGCTTACCGCATCGGGTTTGCTAGCTACCTCGGCTCTGCCTGCCTATGCCTATGACCCAGAGGTTGCGGCCATGGCTAGGCTCACGACCACCAACCCCGAGGACATTATTCAGACCGAGGGAACCCAAGATCTAACCGTGGCCGCTGCCAATACCGTTCAGTTTGTGAGGGGCGAGTATGCCTCCGAAAGCGCAGCACTTGTTCTTCGCCAGCAGACCATTAGTAACTACCGGGCATACAACGGACCAAGTGCCGCTGACTACGTTAAGAACCCTCTTTTTAGCGCCGTCAGCGCTGAGCAGGTTTTGAAGGTTGCCTCCCAGTACGTCGGAACGCCATACATCTTTGGTGGGTCTAATCCACGAGGCTTTGACTGCTCAGGGTATGTGATGTTTGTCTTTGCTCAGTTCGGCGTTGAACTTCGCCACAGTGTCACCGCTCAGGCCAGAGTGGGGATCATTATCTCGCCAGAGGATGCCAGACCTGGTGACGTAGTTATCTTCAACGATCACAGCCACAATGGAATCTACGCTGGCAACGGACAGTTCTACCACGCTCCGCAACCAGGCGACAGAGTCAAGCTGGCTCCAATTTTTGACCCTAGGCACTATTTCATTCGGTTAGGCACCAACACCTAAAACACAGCCTGGCTTTTTGATACTTATGGTTTTTCTTTGAGCTAACCTATAGCTAGTTAGAAATTGTCATCTAATTGAAGGGCTAGGGGTTTTGATGAACAGCATGCTTCCCAAGCATTGCTTCCAGTCTCGGCAACCCGAGCCCATCGGTTCGATACCGGGCAAGTAAATCGCGTCGTCATTTATGACGGCGCTTTTTTTGTGCCCAGGCAGTCAAGCTAACTAAACGAACGCCCACAATCCGTGTGGGTCAATTCGAAAGGAACTTGAATGAGAACTTTGGTACTAAACGCAGGGTATGAACCACTTGCTGTGGTCAGCTTCAAGCGAGCCATTATTTTGGTGCTAAACCAAAAAGCCACCGTATTAGCTCAAGCTGGAAATCACCTAGTAAGAAGTGCAACCTCAGAATACAAACTCCCCTCGGTAATACTGCTTTCTCGCTACGTCCGCATCCCAGGCTCTAGGGTGATTCCGGTTTCGCGAAGAGGCGTGCTTCGAAGAGACGCTCACCGTTGCGCCTACTGTCAGCGCTCCGCTTCGACCGTTGATCACGTGCAGCCTAGATCCAAAGGCGGGGACGACTCTTGGGAAAATCTGGTTGCCTGCTGCCTAAGGTGTAACAACAAAAAAGGCGACCGTACTCTGGCCGAAATGGGTTGGACTCTAGAATTCAAACCTCGGATGCCGGCTGGAACCATCTGGATGGTGCGGGGTACGGAAAGATTCGAACCGGAATGGGATCAGTATTTAGCTTTTGCTGCCGCTGCCTAAAGTGACCCCGAGAAGAATCGAACTTCCGCACAAGGTTTAGGAAACCTCTGCTCTATCCACTGAGCTACGGGGCCAGAACTATCAAAGATACCTCAACACAAGCCGAGGTAGCCAAGAATCAAAGCCCCCCAAAGTTAGTCTTGACTCATGACTGATTTTCTAGACACCCAGGATCATCAGTCTGCGCCTACTCGCGAGCAATGGTTTTTAGAAATCAATCAGATTGGTGGTACCGATCCACTAAGCCACTTCAAAGACAACAGCTACGGTCAAGTGAATCTCGAGAAAGCTCACCCTGGAGGATTGGCTCAATTTGTAACTGGCAGGCCGACCCTACTGTCTAACCTGATTCGAGACTCTTTATCTTTTTCCAGGGCCTATTCCGCGGCCAATCGCATCAAGCACAAGCAGGACTCACTCGCGGAACAGTTTGGTATCGAAAGTCTTTATCTGGCAAGTGGGATGGTGGACTTGAGGCCAGACGGCCATGATCTTAGGATGCCGATCTTGCTTTGGCCAGTAAACCTTCTTACTAAGCATGATGATTTTGAACTCAGTCTTTCTAGAAAAGCCATTGTTAATCCCGCGTTGGCCCCAGCGCTTCTTAGGCACTACGGGGTGAGACTAAACACTGAGGATTTGCTAGCTATGGTCCAGGTCGGGTCAGATCCGATTCCAGTCCGTGTCCTAGATCACATTTCTTCTCTAACCGATGAGTCGGCAAATCTTGACTTGAGCAGACTATTGGCGATAGGTAACTTCTCCTCAGCAGCCATTGATTTAGCATCTGACTTTCAAGATCTTGAGCATCCGGTTACAAATCTTTTCCTAAAAGAATTGGATTCCAACGCTGAGTCTTTTGAGCAGGGCATCGCGGACCCAATAGCGGTAACGGATTCGGATAGCACCCAAACCAGGATTGTTTCGAGAGCCCTTGCTGGAACTAGCTTTGCGGTTGAGACCTTGCCGGGGTGTGGGTACACACAAACTGTTGTGCTTCTTGCTAGTGCACTTGCCCACCAGGGTAAAAGAGTGTTGGTCTTGGCACCTAGAAGACAGACCTTGGATGAGCTAGCTACCAGATTTTCCCAAGTTGGATTGCCTGGACTCGGAATCAGATCCAGCTCCACTTGGCTAGATATGATCAGTGCGATCTCTCGCAATGAGAAGGCGCAACCGGTGAACTACTCAGAACTAGCCGCGCTTCGCGATAGTGCCAGGGAAGAAGTGGCAAACTATTTTGCCGACTTTGAGAAAGTAGACGGCGAGTTAGGAGTCAGCATCGAGCAGGCTCTTGAGGAGCTAGCTCGATTGTCTGGATCCCCTAGGGCGCCGATCAACGAGGCCCGAATCGATGCTGACCAGCTCGGTCGCCACCGCGACCTAACCTTCGCAGGAACCCTGCTTAGCCAAGCCCAACAGCTTGGAATGTTTGAGATTGGCCCTAGCGACTCTGCTTGGTTCATGGCCAAATTCGAGAACCCGTTGGATGTTCCAAGAAAGCTGCAACTGGCCAAATCGCTTTATGAAAACACATTCCAGGAACTTTCTGACCAGCTTGCCGAGTTCACCAAAACCGTCGAGTTCAAGCCGGCCGTGAGCGTGGAGGACTGGGTTAATTACCTTGAGCTATTTGTTGGAATTCGTGAAACACTGGACAAGTTCAAGCCAGAGGTATTTGATCGCCCACTAACTGAGTTGATCTTGGCTACCGCACCAAGAAAAGACAAGTCAGTAATGTCTGGTGCCAATCGCAGCCGACTGAAAAAACTTGCGAAGGAATACCTTCGCCCAGGACTCCACGTCTCGGACATGCATCAATCGCTCAAAGCAATTCAAATGCAGCGCGATGCCTGGGGAAGATACTGCCTAGTTGCCAAACCGCCGCAGGTTCCGCTGGGTATCAAGGAAGCCCAGCAGGCACTGAACGCATTTGTTAGTGAACTCGGTGAGCTGCAAGCACTACTGAGCGGTGTGACGCTCAGTGCGCCGCTTATCTCTATGCCACTAACCGAGCTAACAAAAACACTTCGCTCGCTGTCGGAAGATACCAAGATATTGGACAATTACGACGAGCGATCGATGACCACCCAAAGACTTGAGGAAGCAGGACTTGGCCCGCTTGCTGTCGAGCTCGCTAATTTACACACCAGCAAAGAAGACTTGCAGGCGGAGCTGGAACTGGCTTGGTGGAAATCGGCACTTGAAACACTGCTTGAAAGATCAGGCAGGTCCCTGGCTGCCGACAGCGATGAAATCGTCCAAATAGAAAAGCGCTTTGCGGCCGCGGAGACCGAATTGATTGCTGCCGGGTCCAAGACCGTGGCCTACGGCCTTTCAGGAAAGTGGAAGCAGGCTTTGGAGAATCACCCGTCGGAAGCCCAGACCCTAAAAGAACTTCTAAAGCTCAAGCGTGCGGTTATCTCGGAGGTGGGTCAACTAGCCCCCAATATTTACCAAGCACTGGTTCCAGTCGTTTTGGCTTCTCCTTACGAAGTTCCAAGAATCTTAGCTAAAGCCGAAAGATTCGATGTCACCTTGGTACTCGATGGAGCAGGGTCTTCAATCGCCGAAAACTACGCGGGACTGGTTCGATCAAATCAGGTGGTGGTATTTGGCGATGACGTAATCGCCGCCGCTACCGGTTTCAATATCGAGTGCTTACCCCAAGAGGACCAGCCCGTTCGCTTGCCAGAGTCCATCTTTACCGCCGCCCGCAGGTCACTGCCTCTCGAGGTATTGAGAAGGAGCTATCGAACTTCTGGCCAAGCGTTGGGCGATTACATCAACAAAGAGTTCTACCAAGACCGCATTATCTTTGAGCCAACCGCGGCTAGCTATTTTGGCCGAAGCAACGTAAAGTTTGAGCGCGTTGTGGCAGGAAATTCAGATCAGCCCGAAAGCTTAGATCAAGAGTTGTCGATGGTGATTCAGACAGTAATGAGTCACGCCACTTACACACCGCAGGATTCTCTACTGGTAGCCACAGCGAGCGCGAAGCACGCTGAACGCTTGGAGACAGCGCTTAGGACAAATAGGAAAACCAGGGCTGATCTGGATCCATTTTTTGAAAGTCATGGCCGGGAAAAATTCGAGATCACTACCATCCAAGAGCTAGCTCATCGGGTTGCCGACCGCATCATCTTTAGCCTTGGGTTCGGTAAGGACCTAACGGGCCAAGCCCCAAAGCTACTTGGCCAGCTTTCTGATCCAAGCGGCAAGAGGTATCTTGCAAACCTGCTGGTGTCCGCCAGAAAACAAATGACCATTGTGAGTGCTCTGGATAATCAAGACCTGCTCGCCAAGGCCAATCCCGGCGTTGAGATGTTCAGCGATCTAATGCATGAGCTTGGAAGGGTCCAACCAATCAAGGTAGAGGCAGATCTAAACCCGATGATTGCGGACCTCGCAATTCGGTTGACCAAGCTAGGGGTAACCACTAGAACTAACTTCTCGACAAGGATCAAGCTAGTGGCATCGGTCGGAGACAAGGCGGCAATTGTAGAGCCTGACTGGGGCATTCTTGGCTACAACCTTTCTGAGCGCTACCGACTTCGACCAGCACTTCTGGAAGCCATGGGCTGGATGTATTTGAGGGTTCCAAGCTTTGAATTGTTTGCAGACCCCGAGCAGGTAGCCAGATCGATTGCTATCAGCCTGGGTATCGAGGTAACTAAGAAAGCACAGCCACTTTTTGAGCTCAGTGAACCCGCTTTTGAGGACACACCCTCAGCTTGGGGAGACCCCGGTGACTCTAACGATCAAAGACTTGCCGAAGACAAACCGCCACACTGGGGCTAGTCACTGGTTTTTGGTTTGCTGGTCTCAGCTGGCCTAGAGTCGGTTCGATAAAAACCAGTTCCTTTGAAGCTCACACCCAGTTGACCAAAGACCTTGCGCAGTTCCCCACCGCATTTTGGACAAAGCGTTTCTGCTTCAGCATCGAAATCCTGCCACAAATCAAAGCTGTGTTCGCACTTCTTGCAGACGTAGCTGTAGGTGGGCATAGGTTCTTTCGGATAAGTGGGATTTAGCTAATTCTAACGCGCAAAGCGAATCTGTACGGTTCGAGATTGCGTCACGACTTGGCTAACTGGTGCATCGTGAGCCTCACTTGGAACTTTAGGCAAAAACTCCGCATCATATATGAGCCCAACGGTTTGACCCGCGTAGTGCTCAAGGTATCTGTCGAAGTAACCAGCGCCTCTTCCTAGGCGCTGACCTTGAAAGTCAATTGCCAAAGCTGGAACAACAATCAAATCCAACTCAGCTGGTTCAATAACTTTGCCAGTTGGTTCTCTAAAGCCAAGCGCACTTGAGGTAGTTCCAGATTCTAAGGCGGCCATAACCATATGGCCATCGGCATTAATCCTGGGGCAAGCAATTTCTATTCCTTCGGCTTTTGCCAATTGGATGAAGGAATCGGTTGAAGGCTCAGAACCAAACGATAGGTAGCAGCCGATTCGCTTTAGATTTTGCTTCAATGAAAGCGCCAACAAGGATTCTGTAAATTGTCCACTGGTTTGCCTGGCCAAATCCCCCGTGCGGTTAGCCAAGATTTGAACCCTTAGGGCTTTCTTGGCTTCCGAGACAATCTCACTCATGCCACTAATCTAGCCATCGTGGCTCTTTCTTTTGCACTAACTCACGGCGACGTAAAACTGCGCATCGCGAAGATGAGAGACTCCAAATCCCTAGAGAAACTAATCCTTGGAAACAGGTCATGGCTAAGACCTTGGGAGGCCACCAACCCCGGAGCGCCAAACTCGTTCGATGTCAGGTCTCAACTTCGAGGACTAATTCGCCAATTAGACGATGAGTCAGGGATGCCATTCGTAATTGAGGTTCAAGGAGCGGTTCAGGGTCAACTTAACGTTGCAAACATTTTGTATGGCTCAGTTTCTTCTGCAGTAATTGGTTACTGGGTATCACCGGAGGTAGCAGGCAGAGGCGTGGCGCCAACATCGGTTGCGCTAGTTACCGACTATTTGATGAACCAGGTTGGGCTACACCGTGTGGAGATAGACATCAGGCCAGAAAACACTGCATCGCTACGAGTCATAGAGAAGCTGGGCTTCAGGTACGAGGGCATCAAGCAGCGCTACATTCACATCAACGGTGAATGGCGCGATCACTACATTTTTGCCCTGACTGCGGAAGAAGTTCCAGAAGGAATTCTGAATAGATTCTTAAGACAACAAGTTCCACCCCAAAAATACCCCTGGAACTGAGAAATCAACACGCCACCGCAAATCCGCGACACGCCCACTTCCTTCCCTAACTTTGATGTATGGATCAAAGTGCAGCACTCGGTGGATTGATGATGCTCGTCATCGCAGTCCTATGGGTTGTTGTTTTTATTCCGTCCTGGTTTCAAAACCGCGTTGATGCTGAGCGAGACGCTCAGGCTTCAACGGGCTTGAAGTCCCAGGTTGAAAACACAAAGATTTCGGTGAATGCGCCAGTTGCATCAAGGCTTCGGCTTGCAACGGAACGATCTCGAAGGCTTAGAAGAACAAAAAACACGATGTCGGTTTTGGCCACCCTAACTATCCTGGGATCGGTCACATTGGCGTTTTTCGCGTTCCAAACCCCGCTACTTTTTGTAGCAATCGGGTTTGGAATGCTGGTGGGATTGTTCGCGCTGCTGGTGGCGATAAAGGCCGCTGGCGAACTAAATAAGGCACTTATAAAGGTTGCTCAGTCGAAAACCGAGCTGACTGCCAGCCTTGCGAAGACCTGGAGAGAAGCCATTCTGCCCAGTATTGACGCGGAAAGTGACCCTAGAGCGTGGACTCCAAACCCACTACCCTCACCTGCATATAAAAGTCGAATTGGTGAGCTTGAAATACCAACCGTCGCCTCCGTGACCGAAATTAGCAACTCGAGGAAGAATTTCGACACGCAAAAGCAAATAAACACAATATTGAAAAAAAGACGCGCTACAGCGTAATTTCATGCTAAATCACTAGACTTAAATCAATCTAAACAGGAGAGCAAAAAGAGTGAACGCATTTGATCAAGTAACAAAAAGAGTATCAAAACGAGTAAACAAAATATTCCGCAATAACGTCAAGCCGGTTTCAAAGGCAATGGGCAACCTAGCTCAGGATATCGCCGAAGAAACTGTAGCTGAAGTGAAAGAGGTAAAGAAAATGGCAGTAGCCAAGAAAAAGACTGCAGCGAAGCGCAAGCCAGCTGCGAAAAAAGCAGTAGCAGCTAAGAAGCCTGCTGCAAAGAAGACTGCAGCAAAGCGCAAGCCAGCTGCTAAGAAGACTGCAGCTAAGAAGCCAGCAGCGAAGAAGACTGCAGCTAAGAAGCCAGCAGCGAAGAAGACTGCAGCGAAGCGCAAGCCAGCTGCTAAGAAGACTGCAGCTAAGAAGCCAGCAGCGAAGAAGACTGCAGCGAAGCGCAAGCCAGCTGCTAAAAAAGCAGTAGCAGCAAAGAAGCCAGCACGTCGTAAGACTGCAAAGCGTAAGGCAGCTGCAAAGTAGTAATTTCTTTAAACACTAAAAAACCCCACTCTTCGGAGTGGGGTTTTTTATTTGTCAAAGATTTTGAAAATCTTTGTTTTTAATTTTCTTTTAGTTTTTGGAAACTACCCAACGAACTGAAGATTCCAGGTCTGGGTATTTGAAGCGAAAACCTGACGCCAAAAGCTTCGTTGCGGTCATCTTTTGACTGACCAGAAGTAGCTCCCGGGCTGCCTCGCCAATGAGCAGGTTCATGGCAAATTCAGGGACCCTGAACCAGGCCGGTCGGCCAAGCTCTGTAGCCAGGGCCCGAACCATCTGTTCGCAGGTCGCTGGCTCCGGAGCGCTGAGGTTGAATGGCCCGTGGGCGGTTTGAGTGTTTATCAAATGAATGATGGCCGCGGCTTCGTCGACCAAGTTGATCCAAGCCCAGTACTGTTTGCCAGAACCCAGCGGCCCACCAACAAAGAGTTTGATTAGCGGAACTAGTCTGCCAAGGGCACCAAGTTTTCGACTCATGACGAGTGTGGTGCGAGCCAGCACCACTCGGGTTCTGGCCTTGTGAGCTTCAAGTTCCCAATCGTTTGCAAGATCCGATAGAAAACCCTCACCCTTCGGGCTGTCTTCAGTTAGCCACAGGTCGCCACCTTCGCCATAAAAACCTGACGCCGATCCACTAACTAGAACCTTCGGTGGGTTCTTGGCTGCGTTGATGGCCTTGACCAAGGTTTTGGTCGAGTTGATTCTCGAGTCCACTATTTCCCGCTTGTATTTTCTGGTCCAGGGGATACGCCCGGTGGTAGCACCCGCTAGATTCACAACGGCGTCAATGGTTTCCATTACTTCTGGATCAAGTTCCAATGAAGAAGGGTTCCAGCTTATTTCATCGCTGGCTTTGGCTTTGCGGCGCACTAACTTCAATGGTTCGTAACCAGCTGCTTTTAGTTGGCTGTATAGCTCAGTGCCGATTAATCCGCTTGCTCCAGAGATTAGAACTCTCATTATTTCCCCAGCTCTTGAATTGAACCTGATTAGTTCAAGACTCTCATAGAATTACCAAAGATGAAACAATGCCCCCTGGGGCCAGAGAAAATGGGGTAATTGTGCAAGAAGCTGTGATGGTTGTAGATCCATGGGTTTGGTATCTATCCATTGGCATCATCAGTCTCGTGATTCTTGTGGATCTCATAGTTCAGATTAAGAAGCCTCACGAACCAACGTTCAAGGAATCGGCCATCCAGTCCACTATCTATGTTGGCTTGGCCTTGATGTTCACCTTCTTGGTGACCGAGGTCTGGGGATCTCAATTTGGCGGAGAATACCTAGCTGGCTTCATAACCGAGAAGTCCCTTTCGGTAGATAACCTTTTTGTTTTCCTAGTGATTTTCACCAAATTTGCAGTTCCGAGGAAGCTTCAAAGTGAGGCCCTACTAGTTGGCATTGTTTTGGCCCTGATTTTGAGGGGTATCTTTATCTACCTGGGAGCCGCCGCAATTGAGAACTTCAGCTGGGTTTTCTACATCTTCGGCTTCTTCCTGCTTTACACCGCAGCCTTACTGATTTGGGACACCCTAAAACCGGATCACGAAGACAAGGTTCCAGGCGGAAAGGCTATTGCCTTTATTAAGCGCCGGTTCCGGTCCGTGGATGAGTATCACGGAACGAAACTAACGATTGTCCAGAAGGGTAAGCGTTACATCACTCCGCTCATGCTTGTGATGATTGCGATTGGCCTAACCGACCTTTTGTTCGCCCTGGATTCGATCCCCGCCGTTTATGGCCTAACCAAAGAGCCATACATCGTGTTTATGGCAAACGCCTTTGCGCTACTTGGACTAAGACAGCTTTACTTCCTATTGAGCGGTCTGATGGAAAGACTGAAGTATCTGGGGGTTGGACTTTCAATCATTCTTGCCTGGATTGGTGTGAAGCTTGTTATTCATGCTCTGCACAAAAACGAACTTCCGTTTATCAACGGTGGAGAGTACGTGAAGGCTGTTCCTGAAATCTCCACTGAGCTATCTCTTGGGGTTATCATT
>Ga0315909_10010048_pt1 | contig 10146 bp, 12 predicted proteins | sample LakEriMetagenome_11_FD_203527 | JGI IMG/M metagenome (GOLD analysis project Ga0315909, IMG submission 203527) | Freshwater fungal communities from buoy surface, Lake Erie, Ohio, United States - Buoy 2 MA125 | ecosystem: Environmental > Aquatic > Freshwater > Lake | place: USA: Lake Erie, Ohio...
CAAGGCCCATCTCTCCCTAATACGGTAAGTTCAGTGCCAGATTCACCATTCATACGACCAGAAGGGCTACGAAGCGATGAATAACGATGCGGATGTGATACCTATTAAAAGGGGGCTAGAACTGATTGGCAGTACGCAGCCTAGAATCCACACGCCTTTATTAAAAACAGCAAGCAAGGCCCAGGAGGTTGCTGATTTAGCTGAGAAAATAAATTTGCCTCTTATTCCCTGGCAACGTTGGGTGCTAGATGATTTATTATCTGTAGATGCAAGCGGTGCGTTTCTCAAGAAGTCGGCCCTCGTTCTAGTCGCAAGACAGAATGGCAAGACTCACCTAGCCCGTATGTTAATTTTGGCCCATTTATTTCTATGGGGATCTAAAAACGTGTTGGGTATGTCTTCCAACCGCAATATGGCATTAGATACTTTTAGGCAGGTGGCTTACACGATAGAAGATAACGATTTCTTATCTAAACAAGTACGCCAGATCCGATTGGCTAACGGCCAGGAGTCTATTGCGCTATTAAATGGCGCTAGGTATGAAATTGCAGCAGCTACCAGAGATGCGCCCCGTGGTAAGACCGCAGATTTCTTATATCTTGATGAGTTACGAGAATGGTCTGAAGAGGCATTTACTGCAGCTTTACCTGTTACACGAGCTAGACCAAATGCAATGACTTTAATGACAAGTAATGCGGGCGATGGTTTTAGCACAGTGCTAAATGATCTTAAAGAACGCTGCATGTCCTACCCACCCGCTAATTTAGGTTATTACGAGTACAGCGCACCACAGCATTGCAAGATACATGACCGTAAAGCCTGGACTATGGCAAACCCAGCCCTGGGCCATTTAATAACTGAGCAAACATTAGAAGAATCGGTAAATACCAATAGTGTTGAAGCTACTCGCACCGAGATGCTTTGCCAGTGGGTAGATAGTGCTGTTAGCCCCTGGGTTTATGGCTCAATTGAGGCTTGCAGTGATAGCAGTTTAGAAATACCTGTCGGGCCACAAACAATTATGGCATTTGATATCGCACCTACAAGAAGATCTGGGGCTTTAGTAATGGGCCAAATGAAAGACGGAAAGATAGCTGTTGGTTTGGCGCAATTGTGGAGCAGCGAAGTAGCTGTAGATGAAACAAAAATGGCCAGCGACATAAATGAATGGGCTCGCAAATACCATCCAACCTTAATTTGCTATGACAAGTACGCCACACAAACTTTGGCAACAAAATTGGAACAAAGTGGTTGGAAGATGCAAGATGTATCAGGTCAAGCCTTTTACCAGGCGTGTTCTGACTTATCTGACGCTTTGGCTAACGGTAGATTGGTGCATTCAGGACAACCAGATCTCGTACAGCATTTAAATAATTGTGCAGCCAAAACCAGTGACGCTGGCTGGAGAATAATCCGCAGAAAAAGCGCAGGCGATGTTACAGCGGCTATTAGTTTGGCAATGGTGGCAACAGAATTAACCAAGCCACAAAGAACCGCACAAATCATTGTCTAACTTGCACTATTTGTCCGATTTATGGTATAACATACCTATATGGGTCTATTGTCTGCTTTGGGTATAACCAAAAAAACTGAAACTGTCCAAGCGCAATATGCCCCTGCAATTATGGACACAGCTTATGGCTATGGTTCATTTACAACTGGTGTTGGTAATTTCCCTGGCGGTTTAGATCGCAACTTCGCAATGCAAGTACCCGCAGTTTCCAGGTGCAGAAATCTCATAGCTGGTGTAGTGTCCTATCTGCCGTTAAAACTTTACAAAAAGTCTAACGGTGAGGAGTTGGGAAATCCTCTTTGGCTAGAACAACCAGACTATCGGCAGCCAAGATCCGTCACCATATCATGGACTGTCGATAGCCTCCTCTTCTATGGGATTGCTTATTGGCGTTGTACAGAATTGTACGCAGATGATTTAAGACCATCACGATTTGAGTGGGTCGCTAATAACCGAGTTACATTTACAACAAATAAGTTTGGTACAGAAGTAGAAGAATACTTTGTCGATGGCGTAAGAGCACCTATGACTGGTATTGGCAGTCTTATCACTTTCCAGGGACTGACACAAGGCGTATTACAAACCGCAGCCCGCACAATACAAAGCGCTTTAGATATTGAAAAAGCAGCAGCTGTATCTGCTCAAACTCCAATGCCATCTGGCTACATTAAAAATACTGGAGCAGATTTACCAGAAGCTCAAGTCTCAGGATTATTAGCACAATGGAAGCAAAGCAGACAAAACAGAAGCACCGCATATTTAACTAGCACATTATCATACGAGACCACAGGGTTTTCTCCTAAAGACATGATGTACAACGAGGCGCAACAGTATTTAGCAACGCAAATTGCACGTGCTATGAACGTACCTGCATATTACATAAGTGCCGATATGAATAATTCTATGACCTATCAAAACATAATCGATGGCCGTAAAGAATTTGTGGCTTATTCCTTGCAACCGTTTATTTGTGCAATTGAGGACAGACTTAGCATGGATGATATCACGCCAAGAGGGCATGTTGTAAAATTTGCAATCGAGGAGTCTTTCTTGCGAGCCGATACAATGAAACGTTTAGAAGCACTTGAAAAAATGTTAGCTTTGGGTCTCATAGATGTAGAAGATGCCAAAGAAATGGAAAGCCTAACACCCAACGGAAGAGAAACAGAAGATGATACTTACATTCAGTAGCCAGGTAGAAGCTGCCGATACAGAGCGCAGAGTTATCGCTGGCAAGATCGTGCCATTCGAAGAAGTGGGCAATACTTCTGTCGGTAAGGTGGTATTTGCTAAAGACTCAATCGAAATTGGCGATCCAGGCAAGGTCAAGATGCTTATGCAGCACCAAGCAGATAAACCCATAGGCCGTATGCAAAAATTTAACAAAGCCGAGGATGGCATTTACGCATCATTTAAGATCAGTGCATCTATGCAAGGACAGGATGCTTTAATCCTGGCAGGCGAGCAATTAATTGATGGTTTATCTGTTGGAGTTGATGTAAACAAGTCAGTACAGAAAAAAGATTATTTATACGTAACCAGTGCCACCCTTCGAGAAGTCAGCCTGGTTGAAACGCCTGCATTTAGTGCAGCGCAAGTAACTAAAGTTGCTGCAAGCGAAAGCGAAGCAGAGACACCAATCGAAACTAAAGAAAGCGAGGCTCCTGTGGAAGATTTAGCAACAGCGCCACAAGAAGCAAAGGCAGAGGCTGCTACTCCTACAGTAGAAGCTGCACGCCCAGTAATTACAGCACCATTAATTCAGACACGTGTACGTACACCTATTACTTCAATGGGTTCATACACAGAGCACAAGATTAAAGCTGCATTAGGCAACGATGAATCCAAATTATATGTTGCAGCTGCAGATGATTTTGCTACCAATGGTATTGGATTTAATCCAACACAATATCTAACAGAGTTTGTAACCAATACACGCTTTAGCACTCCTGCGCTAGATGCTTGTAGCTCAGGCACTTTGCCACAAAGTGGTCTTACAATCAATGTACCATCACTTGTCACTTCTGCTGGCGGTGGAACTGGTGTAGCACCAACTGTAACTGTTGAAGCCGAAGGCGGCGCAGTATCAAATACAGATATGGTCAGCCAATACTTAACTGGTACTGTATCTAAGTACAGCGGTATGAACACACTATCCGTTGAGTTGTTAGAGCGTTCAGACCCAAGTTTCTATGCTGAATTAACACAGCAATTAGAAAATGCTTACCTACAAAGACTTGATACCACAGTCCTTGCTGCATTAATTGCCGCAGGTCAGTACTCATCAGGTTGCGATGCAGATTCAGCTGGTATTATTGAGTTTGCTAGCGATGCAGCTCGTAAGGTTTATACAGCTACTGGCTACTTTGCAAGCAACTATATTGCTAACCCATCACAGTGGCAATTACTGCTACAGGCAACAGATAGCACAGGTCGCCCAATTTATTCAGCATCACAACCAATGAATGCAGGTGGAGCAGTAGCACCTACTTCAATCCGTGGAAATGTACTAGGACTTGATCTATACGTAGACAAGAACTTTACAGCTACAACTACTATAGATGATTCTGCTGTAATTCTTGCACCAGAAGCATTTACTGTATATCGCTCACCTCAGGCATTTATGTCTGTTAACGTAGTGTCAAACCTACAAGTACAGGTGGCAATCTACGGATATATGGCAACAATCGCCAAGATGCCTAACGGCATTGTTAAGTTTAACCTTAACTAAAAACACAATCAGTAATCTCTGGGGTTTAGTAGCCCTAGCCCCAGAGAGCTATTAGCAAAGGAGTAGAGAGTGCCAGCTAGTTTTGTTACCAAAGCTGAACTGAGAGCTAATCTTGGAATTGGCTCTCTCTATTCTGATGCCGTAGTGGAAGAAGTCTGCCAAACTAGCGAAGACCTGCTCAAACAGTATTTATGGTATAACGATGCACCAGTAGTGGCCGCTGGATTACAAAACAATGTAGCCACATTAGTATTAGCAAACCCAGGCATATTTGTTAAAGGCCAAAGCGTAGCCATAGAGGGCTGCGGATCAACTTATGGTGGAAATCACGTAATCACTAGCACAATACCTGGCATAACAATTCCAGTCAGTATCAGCACTGCATTCTGGTCATTTTTTAGTAATTATCAATGGCCTAATGGTTACTCATTTATTCAGTTTGCAAAGACACACGCAGACGATCCATTCCATCGCATTATTCCAAGTGGTAAAGCATCTGGACAAGACACTAAAGAAGTCGATTATGCGCAAACCCCCGCTATTCGGGAAGCGGCGATGATTATTGCCGTAGATATCTGGCAAGCACGTCAAGTGAGCCAGACTGGTGGGGTAGGTATGGATGGGATCAGTGCCAGCCCTTATCGGATGGGTTATCAGCTGATTAACAGAGTGCGTGGTCTCATCCAACCTTATTCAGCGCCAGCATCATTGGTAGGCTGATGGCAGCGATAACCACACTGCGGACAACACTAGCAACCGCTTTAACAAACAATGGCGTATGGTCAACCTTTGCATTCCCACCTGCAACTTTATTGGCTAACAGCGTAGTGGTAACTCCTAGTGACCCATATATCGAACCAAACAATAATAGCCAAACAGGTATAGCACCCCTGGCTAATTTTAAGATTTTAGTAACCACACCTGCATTTGACAATCAAGGCAACCTAAAAGGTATAGAAGATTTTATTGTGGCAGTAGTAACTAAACTAGCGGCATCTACCCTGGTTTACAACATATCAAGTGTCTCCGCTCCAGCTATAACCAATGCAGCTAGTGGAGATTTATTAACGTCAGAAATAACTGTATCAATCCTAACGAGCTGGAGTTAAACAATGGCACACACAGAGGACTTAGCCTTCTTAATTAAGACAGGCCAAATTAAAGACGCACCAAAACCAACTGCACAAACTAAGAAAGACGAGGAATAACAATGGCAATATACTTAAATAATAACGTTGGTGTTAAGTTGGCTACTAATGCTGCACCAACCACACCTTCAATCGACATTAGCTCATACGTAACTAATGCCGTAATTAACCAGATCGTAGATGAGTTAGAAGTAACCGCTATGGGCGATACAGCTCATAAGTTTGTTGCTGGCCTACAATCAGGCACATTTACTATCGACTTTATCAATGACTGGGCAGCTGCACAGGTTAATGACACACTTAACGCAGCCTTTGGCAAGACTCTATCAGTATCCGTAATTACTGTTAAAGGCACTGCCGTATCAGCTACAAACCCTACTTACCAATTCTCAATCTTGGTAAATAACTTGACTCCAATCGGGCAAGGCGGCGTGGCTGAAGTTGCAACTAGCAGCCTATCCTTTACAGTAAACTCCGCTATCACAGTGTCACCATCGGTGGCATTTTAACTAAGGAGTAATAATGGCAAAGCTAAAGATAACAAGGGCTAATGGTGAAGTATCAGAGCACAAGATAACACCAGGTGTCGAGTACGCTTTCGAGTTAAAGTACGGCTCAGGAATTAGCAAGGTCTTGCGTGAGCACGAAAGGCAAACAGAAATTTTCTGGCTTGCTTATGAATGCTTACGCAGGGCTGGCGCTCAGATACCTTTGTGGGGCGTTGAGTTTATCGACAGTTTAGACACTGTTGAGGTGTTAGACGAAGAAAAAAAATAACCGAGCGGTCTTCAATCCTTTACAGCATCGCACAGCTGAGCGTAGAGACTGGGATACCGCCTAGAGAGTTTATTGATATGGATAGCGAAATGTATGCCGCAATCATACAGGTGCTAACCGACAGAGCTAAGGAGATCCGAAATGCCAGTCGTGGTAAACGGCGTTAAGCAACTCCAGAAGGCTATGCGAGAAGTAGAGCCACAGCTTAATAAGCAGATGGCTAAAGATATCAAGACAGCGATGCTTATTGTCAGAGATAAAGCACGTGGCTATTTACCCCAACAAGATCAAGTGCTAAGCGGTTGGGGCAAAGGCACATCATCTAGTGAGACTATTAACTATCGGGCATTTCCAGCCTACGACTATTCACTAGCAAAAAATTTAATAAAATACAATGCTGGCACAAACAGGCGCAATCGCAGTGGCTTTGCTGCTGCATTTTATGTAGCCAATATATCTGCACCTGGCGCAATTTTTGAAACCGCTGGGCGTAAAAATCGCAGAGGCGCAGCCAATTCTGAAAGCCTAAACCCTAACGCTGGCATTCAATTTATAGAATCTGCCGAATCAATTAGCCAGATGAAGGGCGAAGGCAAGCAACGAGGTCGCTTAATTTATAGAGCTTGGTTTGAAGAATTTAACAAAGTAATACCAGCTGTAGTAAAAGCCATTAATACAGTTGCTATAGATTTTAAGAATAAAACAGAGTTACGTAAGGCGGCATAGTGGCCAATTTAATTGTAAGCGCAGTCAGCACCTTTGATAACAAAGGATTAAAAAAAGGCCAGAAGGAAATCAGCGCCTTTGATAAAACTATTAAAAAATTGGGTGGCACATTTGCCAGCGTATTTGCTGCTCAAAAATTAACAGCATTTAGCAAAAAGGCCGTTGCCGCTTTTATGGAAGATGAGAAGGCAGCCAAAGCCCTAGAGATACAATTACGTAATACAGGATTTGCGTTTGCAGCACCCGAAGTAGAAAATTACATAGCCAATTTACAGCGCACTACAGGTGTATTAGATGACCAACTACGCCCAGCATTCCAGCAATTATTGACAGTTACTGGCTCTGTATCTAAAAGCCAAGAAGCATTAAATACAGCTCTAAACATTAGCGCTGCTACTGGTAAATCTGTAACCGAGGTTAGCGCTGCATTAACACGTGGATACTCAGGCAACACCACAGGATTAAGCAGGCTAGGCGCAGGCATCAGTAAGGCCACCTTAAAGGCTGGCAAGATGGAAGATATTCTAGCTGAGTTAAATCAAAAATTTGCAGGGCAAGCGGCAGCTAGATTAGATACTTATGCTGGCAAAATGGATTTACTCAAAGTTGCAGCAGCAGATGCAAGTGAAATTATTGGCAAAGGTTTATTAGATTCTTTGGCATTATTAGGCAAAGATAAAAATATTGAAAACGTAAGCAATGCTATGACAGAACTAGCGACAGATATTGCTGATATAACTTTGGGCATAAGTTTGTTAATAAGTAAATTCACAGGTTTGCTAGAATCTTTAGGATTAAAAGACATATCAATAAAAATGTTGTATGGCCCTCTAGCAACAATTTTGAAGCAACTTGGAGAAACAGAAAGAACAAAACCTACATCCAACTTTACTTATGGACTTGGCGCTAGTGCCACTAAAGATATAGAGCGTGTTAAAGAAATTACGAGGTTAAAGACTTCTAACAAACTACGCCAAGACGAAATTAACAAAATGAAGGCTAAGTCTGAGGTAGATAAACTAGAAGAAAAGTTTAACATTGAGCGCATAGCCTTAATGAAGGCGCTAGGCGAGGCTACCGATGATGAGACTAAACTACGCATACAGGCTAAGTTAGCGATCCTAGACAATAACGAGGCTTTGGCTAAGAAATATAATGCTGAATTAGAAGCTAGTAGTGCTAGCAAATTATTAGCCGAAGCATTTAATCAAACTACCACAGCTATAAGAAACTTTGGCCCAGCCTTATTTGATGCTTTGGGTAATATAACTGGCAGGGGTCGCAGTCAATTAGCACCACTAGAAGGTCAATCTTTTAATTACACAGTGCCACAAGGTGTTACAAATCAAAGCGCTATGGGCGCAACAGCAGCACCAATAGTAGTTAATGTGCCTGTGAATGCTGGCACTATTGTTACAAACCAAGAATTGCAAGGGCTTATAACTGACACAGTACGCACAGCCTTAAAGTCTGGCAACAAATTATTACCTGCTGGCGGTATTAGTCAATGACCGTACCAACAATTAATGCAATAATTAACTTTAGCACTGGCCCAGCATTCGCTCAGGCATTTCTAATCGATTCAGGTATATTAGGCACTAACGTATTGGCCGATGCCGCAGCTGTAATTGTTGACGTATCTAATCAAGTTAATTATGTGCAAACATCTTCAGGTCGTAGTCCACTTGTCGATCAATTTCAAACAGGTCAATTAACTTTACGTATTGTAGATCAGAACGGCGATTTTAACCCTACAAACGTTAGCAGTCCTTATTATGGATTACTGACACCAATGAAAAAAGTGCAAATTACTGCTACGTACAACGGCACTACTTATCCTATCTTTTCAGGTTTTATTACATCTTATGTTAATACTCAACCTAAAGATGCTACAGAGGTTGCCTATACAACTATTACAGCTGTAGATGCTATGAGGCTTGCACAAAACGCACAGATCAGCACGGTCACAGGCGCTACGGCTGGCGACTTATCAGGCACACGTATTAACCAGATATTAGATGAAATTGCTTGGCCACCATCAATGCGTTTAATAGATGCAGGTCAAACTACTTTACAGGCTGATCCTGGCACAGCACGCACATCTTTAGGTGCTATGCAAACTGTTGCAGATTCAGAGTATGGCGCTGTATATGTAGATTTTAATGGTGAGTTTGTTTTCAAAGATCGATTAACTGCTACAGCCAGCATTGGTGATACTCCTACAGTTTTTGCAGATGATGGTACTGGCATTACATACGCTAATGCTCAATGGAAATTAAATGACGATTTAATATTTAACTCAGCCCAGATCAGTAGATTAGGTGGGTCACCACAAACAGCCATCAATCAGCCATCTATTGACAAGTATTTTATTCATAGTTATAACCTTCAGGATCTTTTAATGCAAACAGACGCAGTAGCAGAAGACTACGCAAGGGCCTATGTAGCATCTAGAGCTGAGACCACGATCCGATGCGATGCTATCGAGCTAGACCTATACACCCCTAACTACAACACAGGCATAATCGCTGCCTTAAACCTAGATTTCTTTGATCCGATCACAGTAATCACCACCCAACCTGGTGGCTCTAAGCTAGAAAAAACCTTGCAGATATTTGGCGTAGCCAACACCATCACACCTAATAGCTTCAAAGTGGTGTTTACAACGCTAGAACCTGTCATAGATGGGTTTATAATAGGCAACATAGATTATGGTGTCTTAGACCAAAACGTCTTATCTTATTAAGGAGATATAATGTCAACTTTTCCAGGCACAACAGGACAAGTAGTCACATCCGCTATGTGGAATGGACTGCCAGCCTTTGAGGTACAAACCGCTAAAACAGCAGATTACACAGCAGGCAGCGGTGATGAGTACCAGCAGTTAATCCCGATGAATAAATCATCAGCTGCTAACTTCAACATCCCAACCGATGCTACTTATAACTTTCCAATAGGCACAGTTATTACAGTATTAAACATCGCATCGAACGCCGTAACTATTAAAGCCGTTACATCTGGTACTACTACAGTACTAAGTGCTGGCGCTGTTGCAGCCCAACCAACCCTTGCACAATACAAATCAGCAGCAATAATTAAACAATCTGCAAATGTTTGGTATGTAGTTGGGGCTATTGCATAAATGTTAAATATATTATCAGCCACTCTAGCACCTACATTTACACCATTAACAATTGATTATTTAGTTGTTGCTGGTGGTGCCGGTGGCGGAGGAGGTTCAACCTCCTTTG
>Ga0315909_10010051_pt1 | contig 10145 bp, 9 predicted proteins | sample LakEriMetagenome_11_FD_203527 | JGI IMG/M metagenome (GOLD analysis project Ga0315909, IMG submission 203527) | Freshwater fungal communities from buoy surface, Lake Erie, Ohio, United States - Buoy 2 MA125 | ecosystem: Environmental > Aquatic > Freshwater > Lake | place: USA: Lake Erie, Ohio...
GTCGGCCGCGGCTGCGGTGGAGATGCGCGCGCAGGCGGCGTCGCTCGACGGGCTCGTGTCTCAGTTCGTACGCACGGCCGCCTCGGCTTCGTCGCGGCGCCACGGGGAGTACGCGTAGCGCCGCGATCAGGTACGTGGGACGGGGGGAGATTCGGCTGAACCGGTGCCCGCGGCGGTGGAGGCAATTGGCGATGTATCCAAACGCCGTGGGTCGGTGTATGCTCTTGGAGACGGCCTGATCAAAGGGCTGCTCGGAAGGCACACCGCTCCCCACTTCGGTGCCGCTCAATGAATCTTACACGTCGGTTCCTCGACGAACTCACGTCCGCGCAGCTGCTCGAACGGCTCGACTTGGCTCTCGAGGGGGCCAATCTCGGGATCTGGGACTGGGATCTGCGCGACAATTCCGTGCAGTTCGACCGGCGTTGGTGTGAGATGCTGGGGCTCGATCACACCACCACGCCGATGGTGCTCGACACCTGGTCGGCGCGGGTGCACCCCGACGACGTCGACGGGTGCTATCGCGACATTCGGGCACACATCGAAGGGGCCACCCCCCGCTACGAGAACGTGCACCGCATGCGGCACGCCGACGGCCGCTGGATCTTCATTCTCGATCGTGGCCGCATCGCGGGGCGTGACGAGCAGGGGAATCCCATTCGCTTTACGGGGACCCATCTCGACATCACCGCCATCGAGTTGGCGGAGCAGCGCGCACGCATGGAAGAGCACGCGCGCCTGCAGGTGCTGATGACCTTCTCCGCCACGTTGGCCCATGAGCTGAACACCCCGCTGCAGATCATCGGGCTCGCCGCGCACGAGCTCGCACGACTCGATCCCGCGGCCAACGGCGATCACAAAGTGGTCCGCGAATCGGTCGAGGCCATCGACATCATGGCCACGCGGGCCGGCCGCATTACCTCGGCTCTGCGCACCATGTCGATGCAGGGCGGGAGCGCCGAGTGTCGTCTGAGCGATGGCCTTGCGCAGGCAGCCGATCTGTTTCGTGAGCGCTTCGAAGGTGAGGGGATCGGGCTCTCGGTCGTCGACGAGACAGAGGGGCGGATCGTGCCCGCCACGCCAGGTGATACGCTACGGACCCTCGTGTTTCTGCTCGATGCCGCGCTGAGGGCTGTGCTGGCTGGGGCGACCGGCCCTAGGCAGGTGCAGCTGGTCGGCTATGTCGACGCGGCGGAACTCGTTGTTTCGTGCACGGACACCGGTATGCCCTGGGCGTCGGCTGCCGAGCGTGCCGTGACCGAACGGTGGTCGCTCAGTCCGACGGAACTGCTCGGCCCGATCGTCGCCCCGTACGGGGGGCAGGTCGAAGCCGAAAGCAATCACGAGGGCAACCGTTTTCACGTGCGTTTCCCGCTCGTACGGGTCGAGTCGTGATGGGTAATGCAGAGGGGATCGCCGTACATACGATCCCGCGTACCCGGCTCCTCGTGGTCGACGATGAGCCGGTCTTGCGGCGCATGCTCGATCGTGTGCTCACGGCCAGGGGCTTCGAGGTGCACACCGCCGTTGATGGCCACGAAGCACTGGCCATGCTGAAGGCCGAGCGCTTCGATGTGGTGCTCTCCGATGTCGTGATGCCACACTGCGATGGGCGATGCCTGCTTGAGGCCATGCGCGACGCAGGGATCACCATACCGGTGGTGATGCTCACCGGGTATGCCGACGCGAGCGACTCGTCGCTGCGGTCCCTGGGAGCGGTGGCCGTGCTTGGGAAACCGTCGCCGGTGGACACCATTTGTACGACGCTCGAGTCCGCACTGCACCGTTAGGTTTGCCCATCGCGGCGTACCTAACGGAGTGCCGCGTCAGGCTTGCAGGGTCAACCTTGCCCGCTCGATGTCGCGCTCGAGTCGGTCGAGTGCGGGGACGAGCTGCTGCACCAGGATTTCCGCTTCGAGATGCACCGTCGGTCCCTCGAGGCGGGTCACGTCGTTGAGCAGAGAACAGAGCCGGTAGCACTCAGTCGCTTCCATCTGGCCGGCCGCCGACTTGAACCGGTGCGAGTGAAAGGCGAGCCCCTGCATGTCGAATGACACGATGGCCGTGCTCACACCGGCGCGGGCTTCGGTGAGCGATTCGAGAAAGTGCACCAGCACCTCGGCGATCGCCTCTTCGTCGTCCTCGAGCAATTGTCGGAGTGCACGCAGACGGAGCGGCTTATCCTCGGTGGTCGGCTCGGGGGTACTCGTGTCGGTAACCGGCTCGGGCGTTGGTGTAGGCGCCGGCACGTGGTCGAGCCAGCCACCGAGCGTGCTGATGAGTCGCTCTGGAACGATCGGCTTGCCAATCACGTCGTTCATGCCGGCCGTGAGGCATCGCTGCCGGTCATCCTGGCCCGCATTGGCGGTCATGGCGAGAATCGGAACGGTCGGATACGCCGACAATGTCCGAATGCGCTGCGTGGCCTCGATGCCGTCCATGATCGGCATCTGCACATCCATCAGCACGAGGTCGAATCCGTTCGAGCGCTCCAGCGCCTCGATCGCTTGCAGCCCGTCCGCGGCGATCGTCACCTGCAGGCCGGCGCGCTCGAGTAGTTCACGCGCCACCTGCTGGTTGAACGGATTGTCCTCGACCACCAGCACCCGCTGCCCACGAAAGCGTGGCGCGGTCCCCTCAGAGCGCACGGTCGTGAGTTCCGATGCCGACAGCACGACGCTGGCGATCTCGAGGTCCAGATCGAACCCGAACGTGGTGCCCATTTGCGGGATGCTCTGCATGCTCAATTCGCCGCCCATCGTCGAGACGATGCGCTGGCTGATCACCAACCCGAGACCGGTACCACCGTACAACCGGGTGGTCGACGTGTCCGCCTGACTGAAGGGACGGAACAGACGCTCCTGCTGCTCCACACTCACACCGATCCCGGTGTCGATCACCCGGAACGCCACCCGGACCGTGCGCGGCGCTCCCGGGGGCGCCGCGGCTCCCGCCTCGTCAGACGTGGCGGCCACCAGATTCGCCGTCACGCGCACGCCGCCGGTCGGTGTGAACTTCACGGCGTTCCCCACCAGGTTCGTCAGGACCTGCTGCAGGCGCAGGGCGTCTCCCTGAAGATGTGTGGGAATCGCGTCGTCGATCTCCATGCTGAGTGTGAGCCCCTTGGCGCGAGCCCCGTCTCCCACGATCGCATCAACACGGTCGAGCACAACGCGCAGCGAAAACGGTTCGCTCTCCAACACGAGGGCGTCGGCGTCCGCTTTCGCGAAGTCGAGTACATTGTTCACGAGGCCCAGCAGGCTCTGCGACGCCACCTCGATCTTTCCGACGTAATCGCGCTGCTTCCCCGAGAGCGGTGTCTGCAGGCACAAGTGCGAGAGACCCACCAGGGCATTGAGGGGCGTACGAATTTCGTGACTCATGTTGGCCACGAAGGCGCTCTTGGCACGATCCGCCGCCTCGGCTGCCTGCTTCGCCTGCAGCAGGCTGGCGTTCGAATCCGCCATCCGCTGCCAGGCATCGGTCAGCGAATCCCGTAACTCCCGAAACGCGTGGGCGAGGCTGTCCACCTCGGTGATCTGTGACGAGATCCGTACCGGCACATCGTACCGGCCGTCGCGGAGTGCGTTGGCCACCGCCGTGAGCTCCGTCACCGGCTTGGCCACGACACGCGACACCCACAGAATCAACACGAGCGCGAGCACCACGATCCCCAGCAGCGACACATAGACCGGCCGATTCAACCGGTCGATCGCCTGTTCGATCTGCGACTGTGACATGGCCACCACCACTTCGCCCTGCACGGCCTCCGTTTGGATGGGCGCTCGGGCCCGGAGGTATCGACCGTCGGTCTGTGACAGTACGAGGGAAGTCGGTGTGTCGCGTGGATTCACCGCGAACACCGTCGCACTATCGGTGCCCGATCCCTGCACCACGATGGCCACAAAGGCGAAATCGTTCGCCGTCGTTGTGACTTCGATGGTCCGGGCCAGAGCTCCGTATTGCTCTCGCTCGATGGCCAGTTCCACGCCGAGTGCCGCGACTTTCGCCAGCTCATTCACCCGATCGGCGATACTCTGGCGCATGACGGTCTCCTGCCGTCCCGCGTATACCACACCCAACGCCGTAAGCGATACCGTGAGCACGAGCGCCAGCGGCAGCCAGATGCGGAAGCTGATGCTGTTCAGCACGGCGCGGGTGCGCGCAGTCAAGGGCAGGCGGTGATGGGTCATGCAGCCACCGACGTCAGCGCACGCGTACGAGCAGGGGGCCCGCCGCACTCACGCTGTCCCGCGGCACCAGCGCGATGGCGCCGGGTGTGCGTCGCACGTACGACACCATTTCCTCGACCGAATCCACAAAGATCGGCGGCGCGGCCCGCCCCTGAAACACGAGGGCCAACCAGAAACGCTGCATGCCACCGGGCGAGCTCTTGAACAGCATCCGGGCAATGGTTCCCGCAAACTCGGCCCGCGACGACGGGAGGACCACCGTGACCCGTCGCTCGGACGGCCACTGCGACCGCTCACCGCGAAACACGGAACGGAGCCCGGCGGAGTCGAGTTCGGCGAGGCCGGTGTTGTTGGCGAGCACCACCAGATCGGTGGGCTGCGTGCGCCACCCGTCACCGTCCCCCGAGTAGGGTGGGGTTACGGCCTGTGCACTACGCACGCCTGTTGTCGACAGCAGGCAGAGCACGGCGAGGGGCGCACGCAGGCGCTGCAGGCCTCGTCGCCATGCCCGTCCACGGAAGCGCGTAAACGGACTCATAGGCCGTACGCGAGCTGGAGACGCAGGCCCAACGCGCGGGTCCACGGCATGAACGGATCACCGCCGGCCATCGTGTGCCCGGCGGCTGCGTGGGAAAGGCGCTCGCGCAGGTATTCCACCTGTCCCTTCACGTGCACGGTCGTGGCAAGGTCATAGCGCAGCCCGCCACCCACCTTCCATTTCTGCATGGGCAGCACGTGCAGGTCATTTGCGGCGCTACGCAGGTGGTCGCCGAAGACGTAGGCCACCATGCCCTCGCGCACTCTGGCGCCCATGTACACGAAGGCCGAGCTATTCATGGCCACGCCGAGCGAATCGGTGCGGTTACGGTTGATGGACAACTCGTGCAGGAACTCGGTGCGACGCCCGAACCACGCGATCGAGGCACTCGCCAGCGAGAAATCGACTGGGCCCTTGTACGCAGGCTCCGCGTGCTGGTGCCCACCGCCGTGCCCGGAGTGTGCCCCATACCCGTTCGCCGACATGTAATCGTGGTACAGCGACATGCCCACCCGCATCCCATCGACCGGCTTGACGTGGACGGCCACCATCGCCGCCGGTGACACCCCGCCCTGATAGGTGTCCGTCGACGAGATCCCGTTCCCCACCATGGCGTCATAGCCGAAACGCAGGCGCCCGAGATTCTGTCCCTGCAGCTGGAGTCCGAGCGTATGCAGCGGCACGAGATGGCTGAAGGCGAACGGCCGGTCGATGACCGGGAAGAACAGCCGGCCGTGATGATACACATCGTTCCAGTAATTGACCGGCGTGTGCACCTTACCGGCGATCAGCGCGTGATTGCCGCGGAGGGTCATCCGCACGAGGGCGCGCTCGAGGCCGGCCGCGAAACCGGTGGGCGAGTCCTTCACGGGGCGAATGACGGCTTCACCGAGAAACGAGACGCGGTCCGAAATCGTGGCCACGGTGAACAGGCTGTGCTCACCGATGGAAAAGTAGCCGTCGGTGCTGTCGCGCCTGACCGTCGCATGTTCCAGGTGCCCGAACGCGTTCACTTGCATGGTGGGGCGTTGCGCCTCAACGCGGGCGGAGACACACACGCCGATGAACGCTAGGACAATGCGGCTGAAGGCTCGCACGGGGAGTTGATGAGGACGGGAACTGGGAGCCGACGACAATCCGACTGTTACACTAGGGAATGGATCAGTCCGCCGAAAGTGGCAACGTCATTTCAATGGGCGCCCACTCGGTGAAGACCTCATCACCCTCCGGTTAAGGACGGCTCAGCGTCGCGACCGTCACCCGTTCGCCGGGCGCGTGGGCAACCACTTGGCCAGCGTCATGTACATGTGATCGGGATCGATGGGCTTGGGCTCGAAATCGTTCATGCCGGCCTCGATGCAAAGCCGCCGGTCTTCGGCCATCGCATTCGCGGTCATGGCGATGACGCGCGTGTCCGTGAGCGCGGGCGTCGCTCTGATCACTCGTGTGGCGGCGTAGCCATCCATTTCGGGCATCTGGACGTCCATAAGCACGAGGTCAAAGGGGGCCTCCTGCTCGAGTGCGTCGAGGGCAAGGAGCCCATTCGCGCAGAGCGTCACGCTCGCACCGGCCTTGGTGAGCAATTTCTTGATCACTACTTGGTTGAAGGGGTTGTCTTCAGCCACGAGGATGCGGGTACCGGCCAGCCGGCTGCGCGCTGCGGCCACGTCGACGGTGTTGACCGCCGGCTCCTCCGGCATCTCGAGGGAAGCCGTGGTGAACCGCGCGGTGAAGGCGAACAGGCTTCCCTGCCCGGCGGTGCTCTCGACCCAGATCTCGCCGCCCATCAACTCGACCAGTTGTTTGGCGATCGCAAGACCGAGCCCGGTGCCACCGTGCCGCCGGGTGTTGGAGGCATCGGCCTGACTGAACGGCTGAAACAACGTGGCGATCTGTGCCGGACTCAAGCCGATGCCGGTGTCGTGTACGTGAAACTCCAGCGCGAACCGGCCGTCGTCGAACGCGGGCGCCGACGCAGGGCGACGGATCTCGACACGCACCCCGCCGCGCTCGGTGAACTTCACCGCATTCCCGGCGAGATTGAGCAGGATCTGCCCCAGCCGAAGCGCATCGCCGGCGACGATCGCCGGGACGTCCGCGGCAACGTGCATGTCGAAGCGCAAGGCTTTTTCGCGTGCCAGATGTCCGCAGATCCCGTCGACCTGATCGAGCGTGGCCTGCAGCGCGAACGGGCGCGATTCGAGTTCCACCTTGCCGGCGTCGATTTTCGAAAAATCGAGAATGTCGTTGATGACGCCCAGCAGATCTTTCGCCGACCGGTGAACTCGGGTCAGATAGCCGAACGCCTGCTCGTTCAGTTCTTCCTGCAGGCACAGATACGACATCCCGATGATCGCGTTCATCGGGGTGCGGATCTCGTGGCTCATGTGCGCCAGGAACTGGCTCTTGGCCCGGTTCGCCTGATTGGCGTATTCGACCGCCAGTTGCATTTCGGCGATCTGACGTTCGGCCGCCAGATGCTTTCGCCGCTCCGTGAGGTCGCGCACCGAGACGATGTCCGACGACGCCTGAAGACCGGACGCGAGCGCCACGGTGAACTCGGCATCGAAGGTCGTGCCGTCGAGATGCCGTGCGACGCCTTCGTGCACCGTGTTCGGCGGATCGGTGCGACTCAGCGTGCGCCATCGTTCGGCCTCGGGGAGGACGGCCGAGAGGAGGCATCCCTGCAGGTTGCCAAAGAGCGCATGAGCGCGGGCGTTGGCGATCGTGACCACGCCGTTGCTGTCCACGACGAGGAGCGCGTCGGGGCTTTGGTCGAAGAGGACGCGCAACGTCCGCTGCGTGCTCGTTTGCGTGATGAACGCGCCGAGCAGCTGCGCAACCTGCTCGAGCAGACGCGGGAGGCGATCGTAGCCCGGATAGGTGTGCGACCCGGCGAATTCGATGACGGCGAGCACGCCTTCGCTCCCGAGTACCGGTACGGCGCACACGGTGCGGATTCCGGTTCGGAAGGCCACGTCGGCGCGTCGTGAGAGGCGGCCGGAGCTGTCGTTCATCCAGAAGTCGGTGCGCTGGCAGGGCGCGGCCGTTCCCCACGCGACACCGGGGGCGCCGACACCCTGCAACCACTCCGTGCCGGCGCCAAACGACAGCGTCGAGGTGATCTGGACCCATTCCTCGAACGGCGCCGCCGACGCGGCGCCGGTCACGAAGTGCAGTGTGGGGTGTCCGGGCTCAACCGTCCAGACGCACGCCGCCCGCACGTCGAGGATGCCGACCAGCGTCTCGGTGACGAGGCGCGCGGCTTCCTCGATGGAATGACACTGCAGTAGTCGATCACCCACCAGTCGCGCCACGGTCGCGTGGCTGCCAGCGATCCGGAGTTCGGTGACATCCGTGTGCGTGCTGATGTACCCGGCCGGTCGTCCGGCGGCGTCGTGAATCGGGGCGCCCTCGACGAGTGCCCAGTACTGCTCGCCGGATTGGCGGTAGTGCAGAATCTCCGCCGAGGTGGGGCGTCCCTCGGCTCGTGCCAACGCCAGCGCATCACGGACCTCGCGGGCCGTGTCGGGGCCATTGAGCACCTCGTCCACCGGGCGCCCGAGCACGTCTGCCGGCGCGTACCCCGTATGCCGGCAGAAGGGCTCGTTCACCCATTCGATGCAGTCGCGCGTGTCCGAGACGATCACGAGGCTGCGCGTCCGCTCCGACAGCGCGCGCAACACGTCCGTCTGGCGCAGGGCGTCGAGGTGCATCACGGCCGTTGACGGCGATGCCGCGAATCCGCGCCAGTCACGAAGCGGTCATCGCGCGCGCGCGTCGTCCGCGAGGGTGTACGTGCCGGTCAGTTCGGCGCGGGCGAGTACATGCCCCTCGATGGCCTGCCGTACGGTGCGGCCATCGACCACGCCCTCCACCGGGCACCGCGCCACGTCGAGCGCGTAGAGCGTGAAGGTGTACGGGTGGATGACGGTGTCGTTGAAGGGCGGGCAGGGACCGTCGTAGCCGAAGTACTGTCCCTCCATGGCCGGATCGCCCGTGAACCAGAGGGTGTAGTCGTTGGTCCCGTGCCGGCAGGCGTTGGCAGCCTCCGGGCCCGGCTTGCCGTGCGGCTGGATACCGTCGGAGCCAAAGCCCTCGGGGATCGCGCGCGCGTCGGCGGCGATGTCCATCAGCACCCAGTGAAAGAAGTCGAAGCGCGGCAGGTCGAACGGCACCCGGCGGTCATCCTTGTTCACGTCGTCGGCGACCGTGGGGACTTCCGAGTCGTGGCAGAGGAGCACGAAGCTCTTCGTGCCCTCGGGGACCCCGGACCACGTGAGGGCCGGGGACCGGTTGCTGGAGAGCGTCATCCGCGTGGCCGGGTCCGGTCGTGCGAACGCGAACTCCGGCGGGATGGGGGTGCCGTTGGCGAAGGCGGGGGACTCGAGCTTCAAGCGGATACCTCGCAGGGTGGGGGCCGGTGGCGCAGGCTCGAAGTCGACCGCCGCGCCTGTGAGTGCACGACGCGCCGATATTTTCCGCGGTAACGAAAGCCGACCTTACTTCTAGGGCCCTCAGGAGAGCCGCGCAAGCGGTTGCGCGGTTCCATGGGGCGCTGGAGGTTGTCCGGGAAGCCCTGTCTCGACTCTGCGGCCTACGGCATGCTGCGGAAGGGGCTGCGCACCACGAGGCCATCGAAGTCCTGCCCGTGTTGCAGATCCTCGGTGAGCAGTGTCCGACATCCGAGCGATTGGGCGCTGGCAACGATGAGCGCGTCCCACCACGAGAGCTGATAGCGAGACTCCACATACCAGGCGCGATCGAGCACCGCCGGCGTGATCTCGGCCGGTGACCACGACAGGAGGGCCCGCACCTCGCGTTGGGCCGCGTCTGGGGGAAGTCCAGGACGAAGTTTCCGGGTGACGGTGACGTAGAACTCCTGCAGTACCTGCACGCTCAGACGCCCCGAGCGTTCACGCCAGAGTGCCTCCATCCACTGTCGCGCGACGACGTGCCGCTCGCCGGCGGCCACGTCGAGCGCGTACACGAGGACATTGGTGTCAACGAAGACCGGAACGGTCATGCAGGTCGTCGCGGGTGGGGTAGGGCGATCCGGGGGTGCTGATCGGGCGCGGTTCGCGGATCAGGTACTGCTTCATTTCCGTCTCGTACCGCGTTTCGCGCGTCATCTCTTCACGCAACAGGTCCCCCAGCATGCGTGACAGGCTGATGTCGCGCTCTGCCGCACGCACCCGTGCCCACCGGGCGACCTCTTCATCGAGCGTCACGGTCACGTTCTTCATGGCACGAATTTCGTGGAACACGAAATTCGTGTCAAGATCGTCGTCTCTCGTGGTGGCGGGAATTCGCCTCCGGCAAACAAAAACCCCGCGCCGACCGAAGTCGATGCGGGGTCTCTATTTATCACAGTCGGGGCGACTGGATTTGAACCAGCGACCTCCTGCTCCCGA
>Ga0315909_10010052_pt1 | contig 10145 bp, 8 predicted proteins | sample LakEriMetagenome_11_FD_203527 | JGI IMG/M metagenome (GOLD analysis project Ga0315909, IMG submission 203527) | Freshwater fungal communities from buoy surface, Lake Erie, Ohio, United States - Buoy 2 MA125 | ecosystem: Environmental > Aquatic > Freshwater > Lake | place: USA: Lake Erie, Ohio...
GCCGGAATTTGAAACAGCGCGCAAGACGCTGCGGGATCACGAGCGGGCGAACTTGCCGACGTTCTGAGCGATCGACCAGTGATCGGCAATCGTCTGAGCAGCTTCGCATTTTTTATTGCCGGAGCCAATTGGTGCCCGACGAACGCCACTGAATCCCGGCGTGCGCCGGTAGCGAGTGGGGAATTCGGATCGCATGCGATCCGCCCACGCGGCCGTCATCCCATGCAGGTGATGACGACAGGAATTTTACGATCACATCAACAACGATTTTCATACCTGCACAGAGCAAGGCAGGGGATGAAGAACACATGCATTACACCTGCTGACATGGATTAATGCGCATCAATGCAGATGCGTCAACGCTACATACTGTTCCAGCGATATCGTCTCGGGACGCGCCTGCGGGTCGATACCGGCAGCGATGAGCTGCTGTTCGGTAAATAGACTGCTCAGACTATTGCGTATCACCTTGCGTCGCTGTGAAAAAGCCTGCATCACTACTTGTTCGAGCCGCGCTTGCTCACAGGCCAGAGGGGATGCAATCGGCCGCATGCGGACAATGGCTGAATCGACTTTGGGGGGTGGATCGAAGGCCGAAGGCGGCACGATGAACAGCATCTCCATCTGATAACGCCATTGCAGCATGACCGACAAGCGTCCGTAATCCTTGCCGCCAGGCGGTGCCACCATGCGCTGAACAACTTCTTTTTGCAGCATGAAATGCTGGTCCTCGACCTGCTGCGCGTACTGCGCCAGATGAAACAGCAAAGGACTGGAAATGTTGTAGGGTAGATTACCGACGATGCGCAACTTGCCCGACGCAGGCCGGAGCGCCCCAAAATCAAATTGCAAGGCATCGCCGGCATGAATAACGAGCTTGTCGGGACTGAATTTTTTTTGCAGCATCGTAACCAGATCGCGATCCAGTTCGACCACGTGCAAGCGAGACAAACCGGTCAGCAACAAGGCCGTCATCGCGCCCTGTCCAGGGCCAATTTCCACCATCGTGTCACCGGCAGTGGGAGCGATTACACGAATGATTTCGGAGAGAATGTTTTGATCGGTCAGAAAATTCTGCCCGAAGCGCTTGCGAGGTATGTGCTTCATTGTCGGGCCTTTGCCATCTGCGCTGCAACCGCAATGGCTTCGACCATGCTGGTGACATCGGCATGACCGTAACCGGCAGCTGCTTTATCCAGTGCTGTGCCATGATCCACGGAAGTACGAATGACCGGCAAGCCGAGCGTAATATTGACGCCCTGCCCAAAGGTCGCAAACTTCAGCACCGGCAACCCCTGATCGTGATACATCGCCAGCACGCAATCTGCCTGATCGAGATGACGCGGCTGAAACAGGGTATCGGCTGGATAAGGACCGGACACTTGCCAGCCGCGCGCGCGCGACGCTTCAATCGCGGGCCGTATGACGTCGATTTCTTCGCGACCCAGATAGCCTTCTTCACCGGCATGCGGATTGAGTCCGGTGACCAGAATGCGCGGATTGGCGATACCGAAGCGGGTGAGCAGATCGTGGTGAATGATCGCCAGTGTTGAACTCAAGCTGTCACGTGTGATCGCACGGGGTACATCGGCTAATGCCAGATGCGTCGTGGCCAGAGCGACTCTGAGCATCTGTTCGCCATTGCGACCCGCCAGCATCATCACAACCTGTGGCGTGTGGGTTTTCTCAGCAAGATATTCCGTATGACCCGTGAAGGCGATACCCGCATCATTGATCGCGCTTTTCTGTACGGGTGCGGTGACGATCGCATCCACGTCACCCGCCATGGCTGCCGCCAGTGCCGCATCCAGCATGTCCAGCACAGCTTTGCCATTGCGGGCATCCAGCTGTCCGGGCACCGGTGTGAATGCGAGCGGGCAGTCGAGAATGGCGAGCTGACCAGGTTGGCCTTGCCAGCGGGCGGCCGAGCTCACGCGCTGCACGGGACACCGGGGCACCAAAGCATTCGCCAGCGACTGCAACTGTGCGGCATCGCCTATCAGCAAGCAAGCCGCTGCGGTGGATTGCGCAGCTGCCCTGACCGCGATCTCCGGTCCTACACCAGCCGGCTCACCACAGCTGATCGCTATCCGGGGACGTGACATGACTGTCGACAATTAAGGACGATTGATGTCGTCCAGGCGATACTCGACATAGGCTCGATCGCGCAGCTGTCGCAACCAGTCTTCATAGGATTCTTCCAGCTTTTGCTCGCGCAATGCCTGTCGCGCCATCAAACGCTGTCGCTCGCGGGAAATTTCTTCGGATTTGCGCTCGATGACTTCAATCAGATGATAACCAAACGGCGACTCGACCGGCCCACTGACCTCACCGGGTTGCAGCGCATTCATCGCACGCTCGAAATCGGGCACGGTATCGCCCGGATAGATCCAGCCAAGATCACCACCCTTGCTGGCTGAGCCATCATTGGAATACAGTCGTGCCAATTCCTCGAACTTGGCTGCCTTGTTGTCCAGACGCTCCTTGAGCTCAACGAGTTTGCGTCGCGCTTCAACGGCCGAGACGATCTGATTTACCTTGATCAGGATATGGCGCGCAAGGGTTTGCTGAACCACGGCACCCGGCCCCGTCTTGGCCATGCCGGCGCTGCGCCTTCCAATGACTTTAAGAATATGAAAGCCATTCGCACTGCGTACCAGCGGCGCAACTTCTCCCTCTTTGATTTTCTCAGTCGCATCCAGAAAAAGCTGAGGTAAACGCGAGGCGCTGCGCCAGCCAAGTTCGCCACCCGTCAGTGCATCACCGGCATCCGAAAAACTGGCTGCAACCTTCGCAAATTCCACGCCCGAGTTCAGTTGCGCAAGTGCCTGATCAGCACGCTTGCGGCGCTCGGCGATCTGCTCGGGTGTAGCGTTCTCAGGTATACGCACCAAAATCTGCGCCATGTTGATTTCACTCTGCGCTTCGTCGGCATTACCCGCTGCTGCTGCGAGGAAGTTATCAATCTCGGCATCGGTGATTTGAATTTTGTTGTCTACCTCACGCTCACGCAAACGCTGCAAGGTGATTTCTTCACGGACCTCTTCACGAAAACGAGCGAAAGACAGACCGTCGCCCTCCAGCTGATCCCGAAATGCCTGCACGGTCAGCTTGTTTTGCTCGGCAATACGTGCGATTGCACGGTCAAGTAGCAGATCATCGATACGAATGCCTGTTTCGCGCGCCAGCTGCATCTGTGCACGATTCACGATCATCCGTTCGAGCAACTGCTTTTGCAGTACCTCGCGCGCGGGCAGCTGTATGTTCTGGCGTTTGAGTCGCTGCTCGACCAGACGCAAACGTTCTTCAATCTCCTTCAGGGTGATGACCTCCGTGTTGACGACCACCGCGATTGCATCAATCAACACGGGTTGACGAGCACTGGCTGGTTTGGTCTCCGCAAACGATGGGCCGTTCAACGTCAACAGCAAAAGACTCAACAAGGCGCGGGTACCGAGGCGTATGCCCGTCAGCGAACGATCAATCTGAATAAGCGTCATCGTGATTTGAATGAATAGAAAGAGGTGAATTGGTGAGTGCCATTACTGCAGTTGCTGCAAGGGTTGATAACCTGGCACACTGCCACGCAGTGCCTTCAGCGGACTCGAGCCCAGCGTCGCCAGACCACTGAATTCCAGTTGCATGAAAAGATGGGTTGTCGCCAGTCCTGCAGCCGTCGGTATGCGCTGCCCGACCACGCGGAAGATCCAGCAATCGGCAAGATACTCGACACCAAGCAGTGACTGACCCATCCTCTGGTCATCCAGCAGGTAATTGATACGCCCAACACCATACCAACGCCGGCTAAGGGGCCACTGTCCCGACAGGTCGATCAGTTCGTAATTGGTATAAGGATAGCCCGGTATGTTGCGCGAGTCGCGACGATACTGCGCATTCACGACCTTCATCGGCCCGGCCTGCCAGAAGACACCGGCATTCATGCGATTGATATCTCGATTGGTCTGATCATACTGCAGGTTGGCATCCAGGCGGAGTTCATCGGTGACGCGGCCTGACATCAGCAGCAGGATATCTTCTGCTGCCGCCTTATCTGTAATACCCAAGCTCACCGTGGGGTCCTTGAGATTGATACGCTGCGCTACCGCCAGACGCAGGCGCTCTGCGCCCGTGGTCTCCAGGAAACGCGAAATGAGCGCCAACGTGAGTTGATTGGAATCACCGACGCGGTCATTACCGACAAATCGATTTTCCCGGAAAATCTGTGCATAGTTCAGATCAGCCTCGGAGGTATCGAACCGCGGATAGAGTACCGACGTCTGTTCCTTGTAAGGCGTATAGGTGTAGAAGGCGCGTGGCTCCAGCGTTTGAATCGCTTCGCGATTGAAAAACGTTGCCTCGCGCTCGAAGATGAGTCCTGAATCCAGCGAGAATGTTGGCAGCACACGTGCCGGTGCGGTCATGCTGGCAGCTGACTGATCGAGATTGTAGAGCGTGCCATGCAATGAAAGGCTGGGACGAATGAAATAGCCGGGACCACGTAATTGGTTGTAAGTGATACGGGGATTGAGTACCAGACGATCACCCTGCACCAAGGTCGGATGGACGAATCGCGTGTACTCCGAGTTCAGGGTCAAATCCAGACCATTGTCGCTGTATTGAAACTTGTTGAGATTCACCTGCGGCAGTCGGGCGTACGGAACAGTAATAAGCGCATTCGGGTCCTGCAGCACCTGATAATCAATCAAACGAACTGCACCATTCCAGTCTGAAGCACCGTAGTTGAGCGCAATACTTTGCGTGAGCAGCCTTCGATTGACACCCGGGCGAGCCCAGACATGGCTCAAGGGAAAATCCCTCGCATAAAAGTCGTCGGACGCACCATTGAGATCGGTGGCCAGCGTCAGTCCGGGTGCGAGCACCTGATTGTGCCGCGATGAAAAACCGTAACGTGTCTCTCCCGGCAGCTTGGTGTCATTGATGAATTCAAAACGCGTCTCGCCCGCAAACTCGCGCTCAAGATACCGAACATCCGCACCCAGCATCAAACCGCGCTGTACGATGTACCGCGGGAAAAAGGTGACATCCCGATTCGGTGCGATGTTCCAGAAATAAGGCGTAGTGACTTGCAAGCCGCTCGACGTTGATGAGGCAATGGTGGGCGCCAGAAAACCCGACACGCGCTCGTCGGTGAGCGGAAAGGAAATGCGCGGCGCGCCAGCCACCGGCACGCCCTTAAAAATCAGAACAGCGTTGCGCGCATAACCAATACCTGCGCCCTCATCCAGCGTCAGCTTGCTGGTACGCAGATACCAGTCCGGATCAGGACCGTTACAGGTGGTGTAATAGCCCGACGATATGGTCGCCTGATCTTCCGATTCGAAATCAATGCGGGCGGCCCTGCCCTGCGCATTACGCTGCAACAGCTTGTACACCAGGCTATCCATGTAACCGACGCCGGTATCCAGTTTGAGTCTGAGTTCTTTTCCCTCGAACCGGCTGCCAGCCTTCCGGACGAGCACATTACCCACCGCGTCGACCTGCTCATCAATGATGTCGTATTTGACACGATCAGCATCAATGGCCGTGTTGCCGCGCGTGATGTCGACATTACCCTCGAGCAGAACTTCACGATCAGGACGGCCCGTGAGTTGCTCCGCCCTCAACTCCGTTGCAGTCTCATCAGCGACAGTGTCCGCCAACCGGCGCGGTTCCTGAGCAGCCGCCGACCCGAGCACCATCATGATCATGAGGGAGAGCAGTCGCGCGCGCCTGAAGGCCAAACCGAGGGAAAGTGGCAATCGCCGGGTCATGAAAGCTGAATTCGCAGGCTTGTGCACCGCGTTGTGAGATGAATCCCTTATTATAGGGGAACTCATCGCCTGTTCCGCACTCCTGTTGCCCACTTCCTATTCAGTTTTCCTACATGCCCGACAATTCAATCAATGATGCCCGTCTGATCCAGCTGGCGACTTGGCTTTCTGGTCTCAAGACCCCTGCAACCCGGGTGGAGAGCCTGCGACCCGCCTCAGCAGATGCCAGCTTCCGCCGTTACTTTCGTGTCGACACGCAGGACGGCAACAGCCTGATCGTGATGGACGCCCCGCCACCACAAGAAGATGTGCGTCCTTTCGTGAAAGTTGCCGAATTATTCAGCGCAACCGGCGTGTCTGTGCCCACAATTCTGGCGCAGGATACCGAGCGTGGCTTCCTCCTGTTGTCGGATTTGGGTTCAACCACTTACCTCCAGCAGCTCGGTCCGGACAATGCGCACAAGCTCTACATTGACGCCATTGATGCGCTGATCTTGCTGCAAGTGCAAAGCCGTGCCGGCGTGCTGCCCGCCTATGACCGTGAACTGCTGCACCGGGAATTGATGCTGTTCCCCGACTGGTATGTCACGCGCCATCTGAAAGCCACATTGAGTGATGCGCAGAGCGCGGATCTGAACCGTGTTTTCGATCTGCTGCTCGCCAATAATCTGGCACAAGCACCGGTGTATGTGCATCGCGATTACCACTCCCGTAATCTGATGGTGATGGACAAGGGCAATCCGGGCATTCTGGATTTTCAGGATGCGGTCTACGGCCCCATCACCTACGATTTGGTCTCGCTTCTCAAGGACGCTTACATTCAGTGGGATGAAGAGCTGGTGCTGGACTGGACCATTCGTTACTGGGAACGCGCCCGACGCGCTGGGCTGCCGGTCAGTCATGATGTTGATGCGTTTTATCGTGACTTCGAATTCATGGGACTACAGCGGCACCTGAAAGTGCTTGGTATCTTTGCAAGGCTGTATCACCGTGATGGCAAGGATGGCTACCTGAAGGATATGCCACTGGTGATGGATTACACACGCAAAACCGCCTACCGCTACAAGGAATTTGCGCCGCTGATACGACTGCTGGACACGCTGCAGGAAAACACGACAGGCGTCGGCTTTACCTTCTGACCTATGAAAGCGATGATTTTTGCTGCCGGTCGCGGAGAGCGCATGCGCCCGTTGACCGATACCTGTCCCAAGCCACTGCTACAGGTGCGGGGACGGCCCTTGATTGTCTGGCACATCAACAATCTGGTACGCGCCGGCATCACGGAGCTTGTGATCAATCACGCGCATCTGGGCCAGATGATCGAGGACACGCTCGGCGATGGCAGTCAGTTCGGCGCCAACATCGCTTACTCCTCCGAGGGCACCGCGCTGGAGACAGCAGGCGGCATTGCCAAAGCGCGCCACCTGCTTGGCGAGGCGCCGTTTGTTGCGATTGCTGGTGATATTTTTTGTCCGCATTTCGATTTCACCCAGGTCAGCGATGTACTCGAGGAAAACGATGTCTGGGGTAATCCGCTGCCAGCCCATCGTCGGGATCTGGCCTGGTTGTACCTCGTGAAAAATCCGCCGCACCATCCAGAGGGCGACTTTGCGCTGGAGAGTTACGCGATCGCCAATCAGGGCGAGCCCCGGCTTACTTTTTCGGGTATCGGCGTCTATCGCCCTGAGCTGTTCGACGCCGTCACGCCGGGCACTGCAGCCAAACTGGCACCCATCCTGCGCGAATTCGCAGAACAGCGGAGAATCGGCGGTGAGCTTTTCCGTGGCGACTGGACCGATGTCGGCACGGTCGAACGACTGGAACAACTGAACGCACCTCTGGCCACCCAAAGATAACTATGAATGTTTATGCAAAACGCCGCGCCGCTGTCCTTCAGCACATGCGCACACAGGGCGGTGGTATCGCCATTATTCCCACCGCACCGGAAGCCATGCGCAATGCCGATGCGGATTATCCATATCGACATGACAGTTATTTTTATTACCTGACCGGGTTCACCGAGCCAGAAGCCACCTTGGTACTGGTCACAGGCGATCAGGACCAATCCATTTTGTTTTGTCGAGAGAAAAACGAAGAACGCGAAATCTGGGAAGGATATCGTTTCGGACCAGAAGCGGCCAAGTCGCATTTCGGATTCGATGCAGCCTTCCCGGTCAGCGACATTGACAGTGAGCTGCCGCGACGGATGGCGAATGCGCCCGCCTTGTTTTACGCACTGGGCAGCAGCACCACACTTGATTCCCGAATCCAAACCTGGCTCAATGCCGTACGTTCGCAAGCCAGAGCGGGTGTGAGCGCACCAGGCTCTGCCATCGACATACGCACGATTCTCAATGAAATGCGGCTCGTTAAAGGTCGTGAGGAAGTTGCGATCATGCAGCGGGCTGCCGATATCAGTGCAGAGGCACATGCCCGCGCAATGCGCACCGCGCGCGCTGGTCTGCGCGAATATCATCTCGAAGCAGAGCTCCTGCATGAGTTCCGCAGCAACGGCTCACAGTCACCTGCCTATGGCTCGATCGTGGCGACAGGCGCCAATGCCTGCGTGCTGCATTATCGCGCGGGCGATACTGAATTGCGTGACGGCGATCTGGTCTTGATTGATGCCGGCTGCGAACTCGACAGCTATGCATCTGATATCACACGCGCCTTTCCAGTCAACGGTAAATTCAGTCCAGCCCAAAAAACACTCTACGAGATCGTACTCGAATCGCAATACGCGGCCATCAACGCTACCCGTGCTGGTGCGCGGTTTACGGATGGTCATGATGCCGCATTGCGCGTACTAACCCAAGGCATGCTCGACACCGGACTGCTTGATAAAAACAAAGTGGGTTCTGTCGACGATGTGATCGCTGGCGGGCAGTATCGGCAGTTTTACATGCACCGTACCGGACATTGGTTAGGCATGGATGTACATGATGTTGGTGACTATCGCGACCCCGCACCAGCCGGACAAGACAAACCGTGGCGCACTCTCGTGCCCGGCATGGTGCTGACAATTGAGCCGGGTATCTATGTGCGTCCCGCGCCCGGTGTACCCGAGCAGTACTGGAACATCGGCATACGCATCGAAGATGATGCGCTGGTGACAACCGAGGGCTGTGACATTCTCACGCACAAGGCCCCCAAAACCATTACCGAGATCGAAGCAGTGATGCGAGGCTGATAGGGTGGTTAAGCCCGTCAACATCAAGTCTGTGGATATCGCCATCGCAGGTGGCGGTCCGGTGGGACTCGCACTGGCCTGCATGCTGGTCAAGCGTGGTGTCGCTGCCGATCGCATTGCGCTTATCGATGGTAAAACGCCGGCTGCCGCGTCTCAGGATCCCCGCTCTGTCGCGCTCTCCTGGGGAAGTCATCAGCTACTGAAACAAATTCACGCGTGGCCCGCCAGTGCGACGGCCATCACGCAAATTCATGTATCACGACGCAGCCGTCTGGGTCGCACGCTCATTGACTGCACTGAGTACCAGCTGCCTGCGCTGGGTTATGTCTCTCGCTACGGTGATGTGGCGCAGGCGCTTGCTGCCGAGTTAAGTGCGACAGGCGTGATCCCCTACCGGCCTGCCCTGGTGACCCATGCAGCAGAAAGCGATACGCAGGTGAGCCTTACACTTTCGGACCATCAGCAACTCAACGCTGCGCTGCTGGTGCAAGCCGAAGGCGGAGTCTTCGGTACCCAGACAAGCAAAGCCATTCATCGGGATTACCAGCAGATGGCAATCGTGACGAATGTACGCAGTGACGGCATGGTGCCCGGACGCGCCTACGAACGCTTCACTCAGGAAGGACCGCTTGCGCTGCTGCCAGACCACGACGGCTATTCGCTGGTTTGGTGTGTGCGCCCGGCGCATGGCGAGGCCTTGCTTGCGATGCCCGAGACAGATTTTTTACTGTCACTGCAAGGAGCGTTTGGACACCGCGTTGGGACTTTTACGCAACTCGGTCAACGCCACAGTTATCCGCTGGGACTCAATGCGCAGCAGACCAACTCGCCAAGAATGGTTGCCATTGGTAACGCTGCCCAGACACTGCACCCAGTCGCGGGTCAGGGACTCAATCTGGGCTTGCGCGACGCTGTCGTGCTGGCCGCTATTCTGGCGCAATCGCCCACGCCTGAAGGTCTTCATCAGTTCACACAGGAGCGTCGCGGTGATCGGGGTCTGACCGTCAGGCTCACCGACTTGATGGCGCGCGTCTTTACCAGCAGCGAGGATCAGTCGTTCTCGCAAAGTTTGCTCGGTCTGTCACTGGGCATGATTGATCTGCTGCCACCCGCCAGACGCGCACTGTCGGAGCAGATGATGTACGGATGGCGCAGCTGAGTAGCTTCGCATTATTTATTGTCAA
>Ga0315909_10010054_pt1 | contig 10143 bp, 16 predicted proteins | sample LakEriMetagenome_11_FD_203527 | JGI IMG/M metagenome (GOLD analysis project Ga0315909, IMG submission 203527) | Freshwater fungal communities from buoy surface, Lake Erie, Ohio, United States - Buoy 2 MA125 | ecosystem: Environmental > Aquatic > Freshwater > Lake | place: USA: Lake Erie, Ohio...
CGCTTTTGTTGTCGAGCTGGTCCGAGTCGTCGGTCAGAATCGCCAGCATCAGGGACTGGAGATCCTTGTCCTTGACTTCGTTTTTCAGCACGTCGATCTCGCCGATCTTGAACATCTTTTGGCCGCTTTCGTCGCAAGCTTTGGCGATCAGCAGTTGCAGTGCGAAGGCGGTGGCGTCGTCGGACTTGGCTTGTTTTTGGGCGCGTTCGCGCTCGGCCATCGTCAGCGGAGTCACCCACATCTCGAAGATGCTTCCGTCACTCAATTCCACTTCTTTTTTCGAGGGCTCCAGGTTCGCCGCTTTACGCAGACGGTCCAGGGCGCTCAATGCAGTTGGGGCGGGCATAAATACGCAGCCTGTTACGGCAATAGTGTAGCGGACTAGAAAAGAAAAACCCCAGCCCGGTTAGGAGCTGGGGGTTGCTGAACTGACTGCTGTAGCAGCGTATCAGGACTTGGTGAGGTCGAAGGTGGGGGTGGCGCTGGGACGGAAGGCGATTTCCACGCTCTGGCCGTCGTCGGGGTTCACGGTGAGGCTGGCCGAGGTCAGGATCACGGGGACGGTGATGGAACGGCTCAGGGTGTCGTCCACAGAACCGCCGCTCACCACGCGGTCGATGTAGAGCTTCATCGTGGCGCCCACCTGCTGGCGCTGCAACACGTCTTCCACCATGCGGTTCGACAGGTTGGTGTCGTCGTCAGTGGTGTACACAGTGGCGGAACCGGAGCCGTCGGCGAAGCCAGTGATGTAGCTACGGAAGGGCGCGTACTGGCCCAGGGTCTGGCCGATGGTGGTTACGTCGATCTCCGAGCGGGTGATCTCGAAGCTCCACTCGCGCACGGAGCCCACAGCAGCGGGAGCGGCGTAAGCAACTTTGAAGGCGTTGGGGGCAACAGCAGTGCCGTTGTCGGTGATCGCAACCGAAGAACCGCCCAGGGTGGCGGAAACAGTCAGTGCGCCAGTGGCGGCGGTGTAGCCGATCACGTAGTAGGTGGTGCCTGCGGTCAATCCGGCGGGCAGGGTGCCGGTACCAGCAGCGCCGGTTTCGGTGTTGACAACGCTGAACTTCACAGGGTCGCCGACCTTGAGGTTCAGGTAGGTGTCGATAGTGATGACGTCGGTAGTGTCATTCACAGCGGATTCGCCGAAGGTGGCGGTGGTTCCAGCAGGGGAATAGTAGAGGGCGCCGGAGGTGCCCGACAGGACGGTGGCCATCGGTAGTTACCTAGGGGTGGACAATGTTGCGGGCACAGCCCGGCTTAATACAGGTTAGCGCCAGTGCAGTTGGTTATTAAGAGAGAACTTGCGCCTGGAATCCTGCTTCAATTCGTGAAATAAAGAACGGTGTAAACGCTCGTCGGGATTGTTGGTCCGGTGTTGTACCACCGAAGTTAGGGCTAAAAGTGGGGCCTTCGATGGATCCGGTGCGGGCATACACGCCGGTGGCCGGTTTTGGTGTGGCGTTGATTGTTTGCAGTGCTGTTGTGGCGACGTTAACCAATGTTTGATTGCGGGCAGGGCCGCGATCCTTCGGTGTGTACGTGCGAATGACCACCACGCCACGGATGCGGTCCGGGTTGTCCGACAGTGTTAGCTCAGTTGTAAGTCCGAACTGGATGTTGACGTGGACGAACTCTTCGGCGCTATCAGCGTCGTCGTTCATCACGTTGTCGAAGTACACCGGCACGGGCGGCGTCAGGTTGTTGTACGCCGTAAGTAGTGGCGCTTCGAAAATGGCGCGGACAGCTTGGTAGTTCATCGACTTTCCATGGCGACTTGGATTGCCTTATCAATAGCACCGGCTTTCAGATAAATACTGAACCAGTCCATCGGGGCAGTGCGGTTGTTTCCGCCCTGACCTGTAAGAAGACCGCGGATACCCTTTTGACGTTTCCCGGTCTTTTCGATGGGTTTGATGGGCTCAGTACCTGGATTTATGAAGGTGCCTGGAGACATATCTGTCGCAATGTCGGCGTAAGGAGAGAAGTTACTAATAGTAAATACGACTTTATTCTTTGTGAGTAGAGAACGTGTAACTTGCTGGCCGCTAAGGACTGGAGCGATAATTTTTTGCGGGCGACCGGCAGCGCCTGTACCTCCTTTAATTCCTAAGGGGCTAGCAATTTGCCAAGAGTTAGAGAACTGACCTGTCCATGCTGGCCCGCGTTCTTGTAGATCCTGCACTATTTTTTCCGCTGCTTTTTTGGGTCCGTTGTAGACGGTTGTTGCTGCAACGCGATCCAGTTCTTTTAGTAGATTCCAGACACCGTTTCTGGCCATTATTGGGGCCTCAGGAGGATGGTGTGGACGACGGGGTTTTCGCCACGGGAGGTTTTGCACATGATGATGCGCCCCGTTTTGGTGGAGCCGTTTTGGCTGTACTGGATACGGTCGCGGACACTTGGAACGTATGTACCAAGCTCGGCGTTGCCGATGATCACCTTTAGGTCGGTGGTTTGGTAGGCGCCCTCAAATTCTTCGGGTTTGGCCTCGAATATCAGGGCGCGAACGGTCAGGCTGGTGTCCGCTCCAGTGACTGTGCCGGTGCTGGCGTTGTAGGTGGGGGTGGCGTTGGATTTGAGGTAGGTGATGTTTTGGCCCCAGTCCGCTAGGAGGCGGGCGGGGATGGCGGCAAAAGTGGTATCTACAAGGCTCATATCAACCTCGCATCACGCGGATTTGGTAGCCGTTCGCGCCACCCAGCGTGTAGGCGCCCAGGTAGGACTGGAGCCAGGGGTAAACGTCGAAGACGTTGTTGATGACGTTGTTGGTCTTGTCGTCCTTGTAGCGGACCTTGAGGTCGCCAAGGGTGACTTCTTGGTACAGCTCGTCGGGGTCGCTTTCGGTGTTGGTAATTGCGTCGGTGTCGTTGGCGAGGGCGCGTGCCAGCTCGTAGGTGGCGTATTTAATGTCGGCGGGGATGACGCTGCAGGTCAGCTCCACGCGGTCGATTTCGTAGTTATTGCGGGGCCACTTGAGGGCTTGGCCGTTGTCGCAGCGGTCGCCGAGGAAGTTCAGGCTGTCGATCCAGCGGGTGGCGCTGATTAGAGCGCGGTTTTTCTGGTCGTCGGTCTTGTCCGTCCACGTTGAGGAGTTGGGGACGGTCTCGAAATAGGTGTTTGCGTCAGCCAGCGTCACGTAACTGTTGGCCGTCGCGCTGCTCAAAGTAGCGTTGATTGCGGCTGGCACAGTTACTTACAGAGCTTTTGTCTCAGTGTAGCGGCAATGAAAAAGCCCCACCCGGAGGTGGGGCCGATTCACACGCACTCTGATTATCAGATGGTGCTGGTGTCGAGGGGGCTGTTGACAGTGAGCTGAACCAGGGGGATCAGGTCAATGTCATAGGTGGCAGTCCAGTTGCCGGCGGTGGCCAGTGCGGCGTTGGTCGGGTTGTCGCCAGCGTCGCCCCACTTGGTGCCCATCACGTGGTAGGCGCCGTGGTAATCCACCGAGAGCACGTCCTGCTTGGACAGGATGTTGCGGTCGGCCTCGATGCGGAGGTCCTGCTGCACACCTTCCAGGATGGTGCCGGACTTGGTGAGATAGCAGTAGAACTCGCGCTGGTGGCCAGCCGTGCCAGGGGCAACGGTGTTGACCAGGGGGTCCATGATCACGCGGCAGCCGGCAAACTCGCCGATGGCGCGGGCACCAACGCCCACACCGCCGCCGCCCCACACCACGGCGCCAGAGGCGGCCAGGGCAGAGGTCGAGAAGGTCAGGAGACCGACCTGGTACAGGTAGAAGCCCACCGAGGGGTGAACCACCAGGGTGTCCAGTTCGTCGCCGCGCTCACCCAGCAGGTTGCGGGCACGAGCCACAGACGCACCAGTCAGGAAGTTGGCTTCGGCTGCGCCGGAGGCAGCAGCGATGCCGAGGTCCAGTGCGTTAGCACTCAGAGCGGTGCCAAACAGACCAGCCAGTTGGCTGAACAGGCGGGCGCTGTTCAGTTTGTTGATCGCATCAGCAAGCTGGTTGCGGATGTGCAGCATGGGGTCTTCCCCAGCTGCGAGCATCGCAACGTCGTCCACTGCATACGCAAAACCGCGATGGCAGATGGTGGCGATCTGGGTGGCGGTGCCGATCTTCTGAGGGGTCAGATAGCCGGCGTTGCTGGTGCCCCAGGTGGCAGTCCCGTTCATGATCTCCTCGGTGGGAGCCACGGGGTTGAACTCGGGCACTTGGATGCGGGTGCCGCCTTCGCGGGCATCCAGCAGAGAGTTGCGAACAACGGCGCCGCTCTTCAGGAAGAGGCTGCGATCCTTGATCGCCTCAGACACGTAGGTGCTGAGATTATTGCGCTTGACGATGTCCGCGAGAAGGACACCGCCCGAATAGTTCTGAAATGGTGCGGCCACTTCAAGATCTCCAGGTTGGTGGGTGGGGGTTCAAGTCACAGACCTGAGTTGGGGGTGTCCCACGGGGACTTACCGGCCCGCTTCTCTCTTCAGCACGGCTGCGAGATCAGGGTCGGAGGCTTCCAAGGCCATTTGCCTCGTTAAGTTAATACTACCTTCCTTCCATGGGTTAGCCATTCCAGGGGCAATCGTGGAATTAGGTGTCGGTTTGGCACCCATCCCAGCGGCGCTGCTTGGTTTGAAATGGTGCTCAAATCCCGAGCCGGGATTCTTTAGGTTGGCGAGGTAGGTGTTGATGTCCTGTTCGACGCCGCCGTTGAGGACAACGACACTGCCGCTGTCGTTTTTACGCAGGTTGTTTTGCAACAACTGGAGCATTTGCTCTGCGTTAATTGCTCCAGCCTGGCTGATTGCCGAGAGGGCAGTTGTTTTTACGGCGGCTTGTTCGTTGGATGTACGCAGGTCCTCCAGTTGGCGTTGGAGGTCAGCGATGACTTGGTCTTTTTCTTGGGCGGTTTTGTTGGCTTCCTCCCAGAGGTCTTTCCATTGGCCTTGGTCTTCCAGCGTTTTCTTGCGCTGGTCGTCCTGCTTCTTGTAGACCTCGTCGAGTTTGGCCTTGATGCCTTGGAATTTTTCCTCGGCTTCAACGGCTTGTGCTTTCAACGCAGCAAGCTGACTTTCATATTCCGCTTTGAGGGCGGCTGAATTGTCAGGTTGGGGAGCGGTGTCGGCTCCAGCCACGGGCTGGGCAGGAGTCACCACGGGTGTCTCCTGGATGACTTGCTCTTCCATGCTCAAAATTCGTACTCAGCGGTTTGGGAGATTGTTTCTTCGATGGCGCTGCGGCGCTTGGAGCGGGCAGGCTTGGGTTCTTCGGGTGCAGGGGCTGCGGCTGCATCGCGGGCGCGTGCAATCTCATCCAGTTCGACCATTTCCCAGCGGAAACTGCCGTCCGGTTGCTGCACGTAATCCAGGCTTTTCACCGGCGGATAACGGGTAGGACCGTTCTAGTATAGAACAGAAGAATTAGGTGAGATCTTCCTGTTCTTCTTCCATAGACTCTTCTTCGGCGGATTCGGCAGGTTCCAGCTGCTCGTTGTCGCTGTGGGACATAGTGCCAGTGCTAAGGATTTCGCCTTGGCGCAGAATGTCGCGGAATTCTTCGCGGTCGATCACCTGTTGCGCGAAAAGGGAGGTCAGCGCCGTAATGTCTTGGCCGATCAGACGGTCAATGTCGAAGTCGCGGCTGATGTAGACCTTCGGGGGTTCCAGCTGGAGGTAGCGGGCGGCCAGATTGAAAGATTGCTGCAGGGTTTGCTGGAGGTCCATTGAGACCATGGACAGCATGGAGTTGGTGTCCACGCGGTCCAGGCGGCGGGCGTCGGCGGATTCGGCGACGAATTTCTGTTGGCTCAGAGTGCTAATGCCGAGCGTTGCCATCTGCTGCTGTAGTTCGCGGATTTCGTTGGTTTGGGCTTCAAATGCGTTGGCCGCAGGCTCCACGTAATAGATCTTGTTGCCCGGCTGGGTGGCGATACCGTAGTTCACGCTTACCGCCAGGTCCTTGGTCTGGTCGTCCCAGCCCTCAAGGACGAGCATTGGCTGGGAGGCGATGTGGAGGCTGTGGATGAGGTCGGCTTGGCGCTGGAAGTGCGCCAGGTTGAGGTAGGCAATGTCCAGCAGTGGGGGCTTGCTGACGAGGGTGTCGACCTTGTTGGAATACAGCGTGACGAGGGGGATCTCGCCCAGGCTGTAGGCGCCCGATTCGACCAGTTCGTAGTCGGAAGTGCTGCTAGTGGCGTCGAAGCTGTTGGGGTAAGGGAAGCCGCCGGCTTGGATTTTCTTGGTTTCGGTCTGGCGGTAGATGCGGTAACGACCCGGTTCAATCACGCGGACTTGGTCGTACACCGCTTCGCCGAATTCTCCGTCGGGGAGGACAGCTTTTTCTGCGATGCGGACCTGGATCAAGTTGCCGTAGTTGACTTCGCGGTCCAGGCGCCAGCCGTAGACGTTGGCGGGGTCTACTTCGATCCAGTAGGGGCGGCGGCCCAAGGCGCGTTCTTCCGCAAGGCTGCGGGCGTCTGTGGGTGCGGGGAAATCAACCAGCGTGTGGCAGTGGCCGTAGGTCAGTGCGCAGATAAGGTTGCGGCGGGCGTATTCGTCCAGGTCAGACCCGCAGCCGTCCACGTTCTTGGCGAAGACCTCGCTCCAGTAGGGGTCGCCTTCAAGCGTGATCGGTTTGCGCAGGATCAGGCCGGCTGCTGCGCGGATGAGACGTTGGGTGTAAGGAGAAAATACGGCGCGGTTTACTCGGGCTAAATAAGCGGTGTAGTCCTCGCGCGGTTCCAGAGGGAGGAAGGCTTCGCTGTTCTCGCGGAGATACTCGGTGCCGAGTGTCACCGCTTTCATGATTTCCCAGCCCTTCATCTGGTCCATCACGGCGGCGGTGCGCGTGAAGGGGTTGTCAGAACCACCCATGTAGGTGGAACTGACGAGGTGGGTGCGGATGCGGCCGGGAACTGAGTAAGTCATTTAGTCACCATTTTTCGCGGTTTGCCCAGTAGGCAGCCGACATTTTTCCCTTTTTAATGTTAGCCGCGTGCCTAGCCTTGAACGCCTCGCGGCGTTTGCGGTCGGCTTCGCTTTCGCCGGCTTTCTTGGGGGATCCAGAGACGCCCTGTTGGCCGAAGCGGATTAGTTTTACTTGGTCGCCTTCTTTTGCGAGGACTACGTGTGATTTAGTGGGGTGTTTTGGGGTGCGTTTTGGTTTGTTGTAGCCGTCGAATTTTTCGCCGCGATACTCAATCATCGTCGTCCTCCTCGTCGTCGGGGTCGTTGATTGGCACCAGCACTTCGATGCCTTGGGCCAACATTGACACAAATCCGCCCAGAATTTCAGGGTTTTGGGGGGATTTGAAGACGAATGTGGCGTGCGTGAGGCCGTCTTCAGCGTCGATTTCGATGTGAACACAGCCTCCGTTGACGGTTTGGATCGCCATTAGCCGTGATACGCGACTGCAATATGAGGAACAACAGTGGGTGAGCCTGAACTAATAGATGCGATTCGCATACGAACTTTGGCGGCAGGTTTACCGTCATAGAAGTAGACGTATTGGCCAGCAGAGTTGATCGTCTTGCTGCTATCAATCGTGAACCAGTTGCCGTTGCCGTTGAAGCTGCACTCCAGGGCGAGCTGGAAGTTGGCGGTGCCGGTTACGGTGGCGGCAAATGTGTAGCTGGGTGACTGCGCCGGTACTTCCATCCAGTCGTCCACGGCAGTTAAGTTACTGCCTGTGTACTCGACAAGATTGGTGAAATAATCTTTGGCGGTTAGCGCTTTGGCGGCCATGGCTATTTACCTCGTTTTTTGGCAGTCTTGGCTGCTTTCTTGAAGTCTGCCGCAGTTGGGGCACCTTTGCTGCCCGGTTTACGCATTTTTTCGCCCGAGCCAGCCTCAATGCGCTTGCGTTTGGCTTTGATATTGGCGTATAGACCCTTTTTCTTGGCGGCCATTACTTTTTGCCTCCCTTTTTAGTGGGTTTTTTGCGGGTTTTGCCGGCTTCGGATAGTGCAATGGCGATTGCTTGCTTCCGATTTGTCACTTTCTGGCCCGAACTGGACTTAAGAGTGCCAGCGGAGTATTCGGACATGACCTTTTCGACCTTTTTCTGGGCCTTTGTTGGTTTTTTGGCCATGGAACGAGGGCTTTGTACCAGTGTAAGGCGGGTTAGTAGAGGCGATAGTTGGTTTGGCCCATGCTGCCCGCTTTGGCGAGGTTGAATTGCTGTAGGCATAAATACCCAAAGGCGTCGAAGGCGTGGTCGACGCCAAGGTTTTTGTTGGGGAGGCCGGTTCCGGGGGCGTAGGTGAGGGTGCGGAGGGATTTGATTAGTTCTTTGCAGCGGGGGTGGATGTAGGTGCGGCGGGTACCAGTCGCATCAAGGAGGGCGGTGTTGACGGCGGTGATCTTGTCGCGGATTTTCCAGGGGGCTTTGGGACTGGAAACGTTGAAGCCGCTGCGGCGGAGGATGTTGTGGTCGGTTAGTCCCACGCCACTTGTTTTGCGGGCGCCGCCGGTGGGGTCAGGACAGGCGATAACGCGGCGGTCCACGCCGAAACGGCGGGTGACTTCCTCGGCGAAGTCCCAGGTGGTGGCACCGCCTGTGAGCATGATTTCGTCGAAGACGTAGAGAGTGTCGTCCTTGCGGACGGCGCAGATGCCGGACATGGGATCCACGTTGAAGTCCACGCCTAGGAGTAGTGGAAGGACTGATATGTCGGCTGCTTCGGTGCTGATGTTTTCGTCGCCGAAGGAGATTGCCACCAAGCCACTGAGGTTTTCGAAGCTGGCCTCGAATTCTTGGCGGAAGGTGCGGGCGTCGAGTTGGCCTCGGGCGGCTTCGATTTCTTCTGGTGGGACGTTGTCGCCCTCAATCGTCGTGAATTGCCAGCGGCTCCAGTTCTCGTCGCCGCTATCCGCGTATTGCCAGAGTTCGTAGAACCAGCTAGCCGTGCCGTCGGGCGTGGAGATGAATAATGCCCAGCCTTGTTTGTCCGCAAGGGCTGGGCGGATCACCTCGAACCAGACTTCGCTGGACATGAACGCGGCTTCGTCCAGCACCACGCCAGCCAGACTGCGGCCTCGGAGGGCCATTGCGTTTTCAGTGCCCTTCAGTTCGATTGTTGAGCCGTTTACGAGTTCGATCTTCAAATCCGTCTCATTTTTGGCCTTAATCCATGCTTTAGGGACTAACTTTTTCAACAATTTCCATACAATATCCTTACTCATGCGGTACGTTGGGGCACAATAAAAGAACGTTTCTCCAGGTCGTTCTATAGCTCCACGGAGGAGTTCCACGCAGGAGAGGTAGCTTTTACCGAAGCGGCGACCGGCAACGAGGACGCGGAAACGTTTGCGGCTAGAAAAGACTTGGCCCTGGGCGTAACGGAGGCTGACCGCTCCAGCTGATTCGGGCATTTTTATCTGGGGGGTACCTTCTAGTGTATTGCAGGAATCGCAACCCCTCCCCCGTGTGTAACAGATGAAGGAATTGCGAATGTATGTGTAGGTTCAGAGGGTACCCAACAGCGCCGCGCGGATCCGCAACCCCGCCCCTGGTGCGTCTGTACTACAGCCGGGAGAGGCCCCTAGCGGGCCTGTGAGGGCCGATCTGCTAGGGGCCGCTACTGTGTCACATAGCAGCGGCCAGACGACGCCTGACGGTCGTCCGGGACACGCCTAGGCGCTCCGCTATGGCCCGTTGGGTGAGGCCCTGCACGCGCAGGCTGTGTACCTCCTCGATCAGTACGGCTGTTTTAGTCTCGGCAATGACCTGCACCAGTGGTTCGGGTGTACTGGTGGCTGGGCGGGTCGGCCAGTGTTGCGCCAGCCAGTCATTGGTACGGTGTACCAGTCGGCCTAGGCGGTAGCCCAGCCAGTAGGTGTGCACTACAGCAGTCAGCACTAGGGCGACGGCTGGAGCAATAGTACGTGCGTACTTCTCAAGCTTGGTAGCGACTTGCTCGGTGGTTGGGTAGTTCATGTGTTCCCTTGGTTTGGGTGTACTAGTGGGGGCGTCCTCTGCTGCCCTCACACCTATAGTGTAGCACAGAAAAGCCGGGGTAGTGAGCCCCGGCCGATATTGTAATACTCTGTAACATTACAAGATGTTACCGTCCGAGCACCAACAAACGGCACTCAGCGGCGGAGCGGCCGCCAGACTCACACTGCGCCAAGCGGTTTGAGTTGTCGGCGCCCATAGCTAGGACGCCGCAAGCGGTGAGCAG
>Ga0315909_10010055_pt1 | contig 10143 bp, 8 predicted proteins | sample LakEriMetagenome_11_FD_203527 | JGI IMG/M metagenome (GOLD analysis project Ga0315909, IMG submission 203527) | Freshwater fungal communities from buoy surface, Lake Erie, Ohio, United States - Buoy 2 MA125 | ecosystem: Environmental > Aquatic > Freshwater > Lake | place: USA: Lake Erie, Ohio...
TTGCGATTTTCCAGTTCCTTTGGGTGTGGAACGATCTTTTGGTTGGCCTTACCTTTGGTGGCGGTAAGAAAGATATCGCGCCACTTACCATTCGGTTGGCAGAGATGGTTGGAACGAGAGGTTCCGGCTGGGAAATTCTTACCGCGGGTGCGTTTATATCAATGATTGTTCCACTGATCGTGTTCTTTGCTCTCCAGCGCTACTTTGTGCGTGGATTGCTAGCGGGATCTGTAAAAGGCTAGTTTCTTTCCTCAAACACCTTTTTGAGAAATTCAAAGCTCTGCTTTGGAATTCTGGTTTGATCATTTTCGGAAACTCGAACAATCCCAAAGCGCTTGGTCCAGCCTTCGGCCCACTCCAGGTTATCCATCAGCGACCAGGCGTAATACCCGCGAAGATCCACACCTTGCTCGATTGCATCAAAGGCTGCGTGTAAATGCTTGGCGTAATAATCGATTCGGTCTTGATCGTCTACAACACCGTCAACTAACTTGTCCGGGAAAGCTCCACCGTTTTCGGTTATGTATAGCGGTACACCAGGCAGGTCCCTAGCAATTCGAGTCAGGGTGGAGGTAAGAGAAGGGGCATGGATCTCCCAACCCATATCTGTTTGTGGTTCTCGTGGAACAAAGTGCACCGGTGGAGATCCTGGGAACAGAGCCGGCACTTGACCAACAATGTGACTTGGTCCGGCTGCTGGCTTCGAGGCCACCCGCATCGGGGAGTAGTAATTTACGCCCATCCAATCAATCTTGTTGGCTGCAGCTTTGAGTCCATCATCAGTGACAAAGTCCCAGTCGGTGTATTTGGCTGTTGAGTCCTTGATTTCACTATTGATTCCTCGACCGGCTAGTAGATCTAACCAGAACCTGTTTTGTAAGTTATCGATGTGTCTTGCAGCGTCGGTTATATCTTCATCGTCAGCAATAATTGTGGTGAGGTTTAGAACAATTCCTGGATTGTTTGCTTTGTTTGATCTGAGGACCTCGATTGCTTTACCGCTAGCCACCATGAGTCGGTATGCGACCTCAAGAGATGTTGCAGGATCTTTAATTCCCGGTGCATGAATGCCAGCAGCGTTACCAAGGTAAGCAACCACCCAGGGTTCATTTAGTGTTGCCCAACTAAAGACGCGATCGGCAAACTTAGAGGACACAACATCTGTGTAGTGCTGGAATTGCTCGTAAATTCCTTCCCAAGCCCAACCCCCTTGAGCTTGCAGCTCACTTGGCAGGTCCCAGTGATACAAAGTCAATGCGGGCTTAATTCCACGCTTGAGTAGTCCATCGATTAGGCGGTCGTAGAAATCAATGCCCTTTTGATCAACAGCAGACTTACCCCCTGGAATAACTCTTGGCCAGGAAACCGAGAAGCGGTAAGAATCAACGCCCAATCGGGCAAGTAAATCAAGATCTTCTTCCAGTCGATTGACGTGATCACAGGCCGGATCGGCGGTGGCCCGATCAACTATCGCACCCGGTACTTTGACAAAGTCGTCCCAGATTGAACTACCTCGGGTGTGGCTCGAGCCTTCAATTTGCCAAGATGAAGTGGCGGCTCCAAACAGAAACCCTGCTGGGACTCTTGAAGATACCTCATTGGCTAGAGCTGTGTATTTGGTCATTGAACAAGCCTAGACCTTGTCTTGAATAGCTAATGTTCGGTTACCACTATGTTTTATTGCCTGAAAAAGTTCGGCAGGTCATAATTGGATTCAGTCCACAAATAAAGAAAAAGAGGTTCAAGTGCCAACATCAAGAACCCTTGTCGTGGTCGAGAACGAGTCTCTACTGCGTGATCTAATTGCTAGATCCTTGGAGGCAGTTGGCTTCAATGTCACAACAGCTGCCAACGCATCTGATGCCAAACGTGCTTGTAAGGCTGTGGATCCTGATGCCTGCATCGTGGACATCGAATTAGGTTCCGGCCCTGACGGTTTTGATTTTGCTGAGTATCTAGCCAGGGAGTCACCCGATATAGGTGTTGTCTTTCTAACCAACCTTCCAGATCCAAGATTTGCCAAGAAAGATGCGAAGGCTGTAAAACAATCGCAGGCATATCTGAGAAAGTCACAGCTTGTGGACTCCAAGGAATTAGTGGATGCCGTCAATGCAGTATTGAAAGAAGAAGACGTGTCCAAGTTTCGTCATGACCAAGCGGAAGGAAGACCACTTGCTGAATTATCCAAACGGCAATTAGCCGTGCTGCAGCTTATGTCCGAAGGAATGTCAAACAGTCAGATCGCAGAAACTCGCGGCACTACGGTTAGAGCGGTTGAAGGAATGATTTCAAGGATTTTTCAAGCACTTGATATTGATGCCAACGGATCTGGTAACGCTCGCATTGCCGCATCCAAGGCCTACCTCAGCGCTGTTGGTGCGGTAGCGACTGATCAGTGACCGAAGAGTATAAACCTCATCGCCCAACGGCCAAAAGGTTATTCCAACAGGTTGGTTCTAGATACGCACTCTCTAACCCGGTTCTGTTACTTTTCCTAATCCCAGCTTTTGGGGTTGGAATCGTTTTTGACCAAACAAGATCTGACTCAACTTTTGAGTATCGACTCATCAGCGCAACAATTGGATACATCGCGACTATTGTTCCTCTGTTGCTTGCCCGGATATTTCTACCCAATAAGCCAAGGCCCAGTCGACCAGCTTTGCTGATGGTTGTTTTCGCTCTGGCTGGTCTTGTTCGTGGGCTGTCTTTGCTGGAATTCTCCATTTTGTCAGGGCAATTTCAAGAAGGGGAGATTCTTTATCGTCTAGTGGGTGGACCACTATTTACTCTTATCTCCCTGATTTTGAACGCGATTGTTGTTTCGAACTACGCAAGGCATAAAGAGGCTCTTTCGTTGCTCGCCGCCGAGCGCTTGAGGCTTCAGGTTAGATCAGCTGGAGTGTTGGCAAGGGTGCAACAGCAGCAAGAAGAGCTCAGTGAGAAAGTTGAGTCGCTGATCCGGCCCGCAATACGAAAGATCCAAGAGACCCTAGCTTCTGCATCCTCGGCAGCCGTTATTGGATCTTTGAGGGATGCCGCCGATGAAGTTGTCAGACCTCTTAGTAGAGAAGTGGCCGAGGGTCAAGATGATTTGAACTTTGAGAATGAGCCAGCTGCAGTGAGGGTGAAATCGGCTCTTCCTAAGCGAGTCATTCTTGGTGAGTTCTTGATTCCATTTTGGGCGGCAACAATGTCTATCGGCTTGTTGGTTTCCAGCACCGTTTTACTGGAAGAGCCAGACACGGCGCTAATCGTGCTGACACTGATATTCGCACTCATTTTTGGCTTTGGTTGGATTGTGCAGGTGCTCACAAACAAACTTGAAATCCCCACTCTGGCAGCTTGGGTTCTTGTGCCACTTATTTATGCATTCCCTTTAAGTTCTTTTTTTGTTTTGAAGCCGGTACTAAATATGCAAAGCACCGATGCCCAGATATTCACCGTGTTGTTTTTTGAGTGGAACTTGGGGCTTCTACTCTTTTTTGCTCAGCTGGTTCAGCTCCAAAGAAGAGAAACAACTGAGCGCCTGAAAGATGTCAACAGACAGCTGGAGGTTATTTCTTCCAGGCTTTCTCAGGAACTCTGGCTCAACCGCAAAAGGATGGCCGCGCTATTACACGGTCCAATTCAGGCTACCCTTTACGCCTCGGCGATGGGCATAGCTCAAACCAACAACCCAACGCCTGATTACCTAGCTAAGGTTCAAAAGGACATTGAGACTGCTCTTGAGCAACTAAACAATCCAAACCGTCTTGAATCCGAGACCCTTCTTTCGGTTCTCAACCAAATCAAAGAACTTTGGTCAGGCAGCGTTGAAGTTGAAATTGAAATCCCAGCTGAACTAGAGCTAGCGATAACCAACGAACCTTTGACCTGCGAGGCAACTATTGAGCTAACTCGGGAGCTTGTAACAAACTCCATCAAGCACGGCCAAGCTAGCCGGGTAAATGTCACAATCAATCAAATTGACCCAACAAGGTTTAGCGTTGAGGTTACAGATAACGGCAAGGCACTTATCGAAGGTGCTACCCCGGGTTATGGAACCAAAGTCCTAAATGAGCTCAGCCTGAACTGGGAGAGAACAAGATCGGGCGACACAACGCGCTCTTACGCAGAAATGGTTCTGGCACAAGATAGCGTCTAGGTTCTATGCCTAGACCAACCCCCACCCGCAGACCCCTTAGCCTGCCTCACCCAAAGAGGCTGGCGGAAGATCACCCTGCGCGCGAAGAGATGCTTCGCCGTCATGAGTTGGCAATGGCACTAGATAAACCAGGCTACAAAGATCCGGTTACTGGAAACTTTGTCTTTACCGCTAAAGAACTTTCAAACTTTGAGCGCTGCTGCGCGATGGAGTGCAGGCACTGCCCCTTTAAGCGCTAGCAACTACTTTCGCTAGTTCTTCACTAGTTGGTGGCTCTGCCCCAACTCTTTCACAGGTGATGCTGGCAGCTATAGCTGCCATCCGAGTGATTACAACTAACTCATCGTTTGATACTGCAGCCAGTTTTTGATCCGGAGCTACACCCAGAGCGTCGATAGCTAACAGCCCACTGAGCATGTGTGCGCAGAAGGTATCTCCCGAGCCCACGGTGTCTTGAACCTTAACCGGACGGGAAGGAACATCAATTCGCACCTTGTTCTTGCGGTAGATACTTACGCCATCTGGACCTCGAGTGACAAACACAATCTGCTCACTCTGGCCAATCCAGCCCCAGACAATCTCATCCACGCTAGATTCAGGCGCAGGTTGGTATAGCCAGTTGATGTCATCGTCAGAGGCTTTCACGATGTGCGAAATGGAATTGATTCGCTCAACTCTTTCACGTTCAACTGCTGCATCAAAACCCAGGGCTGGGCGAACATTGATATCGTGCGACAAGGTAAGTGAACCATCTTGGTAAAACTCTTTGGCCCAGGATTCAATGACGATGTTTCCAGGCCCCAAAGCCATAGTCAAACAACCAAACTGTAAAGCCTTGGCTCCAATTTCTGAAAGCTTGACTGCGCTGGGTAATTCTTCTCGGGTGAAATTCCAGTCAGCAGTTCCTTCAACATAAAAAGAGTATTTTGCTCCACCTGAGGGACCAATCGAAGCAATTGCTAGCGATGTTGCTTCAGAAGCGTCGATTGCATAATCAAGGCCTACGCCGTTAGATTCCAGTCGAGCTCTAATCTTCTGCCCAAATGAATCGGATGAAATTCTTGCAAGAAGTTGTTGCGGGGTTCCGGCACGGGCAAGAGCAATGGCAACGTTGGCATTTGCTCCACCAACAACCGCTTGGTAGCTGCCAGATTCGGCTTTACTCTCAATTAGGTCAATAAGAGCCTCGCCAATCACCACAATCATGGGTCAAGTTTATGGCTCAGGCGTAGGCTAAAGATATGGAAATCAAACTATCTAAGCAAGCAATACTCACACCTCTTATTGGCCTAGTAGTGGGCTGGACATTGTTTATGTTCGCCATCTACTCAGATCTATTTGTTTTCCCTATTTACGACAGCCAGGGCATGTATCTTGGGGAAACCCAGGCCGTGAAGATCTCGACCTATCTATATCTAGTTGGAATAGTTGTGTTCGGGCTGCTATCTCTTCGCGGACAGCAACTGTCCTTGCACGCTAGAGAACTTGCCGGCCTAGAGTCGCCGCTTCCTCGTGCCGCTCACAGATTCACCAACCTGACAGTCGTGATTTCCCTAGTTGGTGGATCGATTTATGCCATCGGCAATTTTCTGAATGCCTTTAGTGTCTTTGGCACCGAGAACACGAATCTGCTCGTTCGCCTATTTGATGTCTATATTCCAATTGTCTTGGCAACCATCCTCGTGATTTACATCTTGCTTCGTGCATTCGTTTATAGAAAGCAAACCGTCAAGCAAGCCAAGAAGCAGGGTATGTCCGAATCCGAGAAAGCCCTCGGCCTTGGCTATGCCATTCCAATTTTGTTTACCGCGGTCGCAATCATCTTTGGCCTGGTTGTATACGACATCACCAGAACGGATCTGCAGGTTTGGGTATGGGTAGTTATTCAAGTCATCATCGCAATTGGCATCTTGCTTGGGACCAGATTTTCTTCCAAGGCAAAATCTGCCAAAGCGGCTCCTCCAAAGGTAAGGCAAACTTTGGCAGCAGGTGCTGCGAATTTGAACTTCGTTCTTTCCATTGTCTTTGGAGCCACCGTTTCGATCATGTCTTTCACTTTCGGAGCGGCCGCTATTGAGTCGCTAAGGATTTGGCCGGAGTACATAGAACCAGCTGAGGGCGAAGAGTTTGTCTTCGATCCAGGTTGGGAAATAGCGCCTTTTGAGTGGACGTGGTTCTTTGAATCGATGGTGCCAGCGCTTGTGCTGCTGTTGATTGCAGCCGTTGGAATCTATTTGTTTATCACTGAGCGCAACCAGGTAGTACCCCCTAAGCCAGTTAAGAAGACTGCAGGCAAAGTGGCTTCGAAACGGGCTCCAGTAATCAAGAAAACTCCAACCAAAGCAAGAACCTTACCTAAGAGCTCAGCTTCGAGAAAGAGCAAATGATTCTTAGAGCCAGTGCGCTCCTTTTTGATAACGATGGGGTTTTAGTAGATTCTCACGCCGCGGTTGATGTCGCCTGGGGGATCCTTGGCAGGGAGTTTGGACTTGAGAGTTTCTCGATTTCAAATCACTACGGCACTAGAGCCCAAGATCTCATACTGGAATTAGTTGGCGAAGCTAGGTTCGAGGCCGCTAACAATCGAATTAATGAGCTCGAGCAATCAACGGCTGATAAGACCCATGCACTTCCTGGGGCAGTAGAGCTTTTGCATTCACTGCCAGCGGGAATCTGGACCATATGCACCTCGGCTAATTCAAATCTTGGGAGGGCTCGCATCAAAGCAGCCGGGCTTCCTCTTCCCGAGCAGTTCGTTAGTGGCGATGACGTTGCAAACGGCAAGCCTGCACCAGACCCATATCTACTGGGGGCTAAGAAGCTCGGCTTTGACGCCCGTGACTGCATCGTCTTCGAAGATGCCGATGCAGGGGTTAAAGCAGCCCTAGCAGCAGGCGTTGGCTTTGTTGTTGGGGTGTCCAAAAGGGCATTAGAGACAGATGCTGACATCGTGGTTGAGGATTTGGCGGGAATCAGCTTTGATGGGAAGCTGTTAGTAATACCAGAGCACAAAATTATAAGGAGATAGCAAATGGCAGAAGTAACCTTTTACGGAGCACAGTGGTGTGGCGATTGCCGCAGATCAGAGGCACTATTGAACACTCTGGGTGTTGATTTTGACAAGAAAGACGTCGAAACAAGTCCTGAATTTACCGAAGAAGCCAAGGCAATTTCTGGAAGAACCAACATCCCAGTTATCGTTTTTGCTGATGGCAAGCACCTAGTTGAGCCATCCGATGCAGAACTAAGTGCAGAACTGAAGGTTCGAGGCATTATTTCCTAGGAATTATTCCTAGCTTTATCGCAACCTTCCAACTAGGCTTATCTTGTTGGGAACTTCCCAGCAGTAGTCGTTTGCAGTGCACTATGGGTGCATCAGTCTTTACCTCTTACAGCTTCCGGTCTTTAGCCGGAAATGCTTAGGGTCTAGCGCAGTTCGACTAGACCGCAAAGACACACGCAGCAAAAAAGAGCATTTGTTTTGCCTTTACTTGCCTGCGCGTGCCACATAAAGAGGAAGCAATTAAAACTATGCCTAATTTCGGCAAATCAGCTCCGCGTCCAAAAACCGGAGCAGCTAAAGGCGCACCACGCAGATCGGGATCCGCAGGGTTCCAAGGATCATCGGCTGCACCAAAAAAATCACACCGCAAGGGTGCAACTGACGCTCGCGAAATGAGCGGCCGCAAACCAGACCGCGGTTCCAACTGGGAACCGAGAGGTCCAAAGACAGACTCGGCTCGTAAGCCACGTCATACAGCAGAGGACCGCGCAACTCGCGCACCAAGATCTTTCGATGATCGCGCACCAAGATCAAGCGACGCCCCAAGACGCGAGTGGTCAGATAAGCCACGCTACGGCCAGGGTCAGTCCGATCGTCCAGCTAAAAAGAACTGGTCAGACAAGCCTTCTTACTCAGACAGAAAATCTTCTGACTCCAGAGACTCGAGACCAGAATCCAGAAGCTATGAAGCAAGAGGACCTCGCAAACCTGCAGGATCATCTGATCGTAGCGTTGGTTCAAGATCAGGATCTGGGTATCGTTCAGATTCATCTGAGCGTCCAGCTCGCAATGATCGCGGCTTCCGTTCAGATCGTCCAGCAAGGGACTTCACAAGCGATTCTTTCCGCGGATCCAGAGACTCTTCAAGAGACTCATCTAGAGAATCAGGAAGAACTTATGAGCCACGTTCAAACTCGAGAGAGTATGACCGCGATCGCAACCCTTACCGCGAAGACAGAGTTTCAAGAGACAAGTCTCGCGACTCAAGCTTTGTTGGCGCTCGCGATAAGAACCCAAACCGCAAAGCATTCTTTGAGGACAAGGTTCTAGAAAAGCTAGTTGTTGCTGACGCTTCAGAAATTCTGATTCAGGGAAGTTTCCAAGAGATGGGTCTGCACCCAAAGCTTGTTACCGCACTTCGTGGCCTTGGAGCAGAAACTCCATTCCCGATTCAGCAGTCGACCATCCCAGCGGGTTTAGAGGGCAGAGATGTCTTGGGTCGTGGAAAAACTGGTTCCGGAAAGACAATTGCTTTCGCCGTTCCGATTATTTCGAAACTAGTTGCAGCAGGATCTCAGCCAAGAAAACCAAACAAGCCTCGTGCTTTGATCTTGGCTCCTACCCGTGAACTTGCCGATCAGATTGACAGAACCGTTTCAGCACTTGCTCGCTCAGTTGGTTTCTACACAGCTTGTGTTTACGGTGGTGTTCCACAGCGCCGTCAAGAGATCTCTCTTAGCCGCGGTGTTGACATCGTTGTTGCCACCCCAGGACGTCTTGAGGACCTAATGGCGCAGCGCATCATTGACCTAAGTGATGTTGAGACCATGGTCGTCGATGAAGCCGATCACATGTGTGATCTTGGGTTCATCGAAGGTGTAAAGCGCGTTCTACGCGCCACCGGAGAAAGCCAGAAGCTCCTGTTCTCGGCAACACTTGACCATGAAGTTGATGCACTTGTTCGCGAGTTCATGCCAAACCCTTACGTATACGAAGTTCCTAACGAAACTCAGGAGAACTCAACCATCGAGCACCGCGTGCTAGTTGTTGACCCAGACGATCGCAGCCAGGTACTTCTTCGTCTTGTGCAAGGAGAAGGTAAGTCACTTATCTTTACTAGAACCAAGATGACAGCTGAGCGCCTAAGTGAGTCCCTTACCAATAACGGTGTTCCAGCAGCAAGACTGCACGGAGACCTGAACCAAAACCAAAGAACTCGTAACCTGGAGCGATTTGTTAAAGGTGCCGTAAGAGTTCTTGTTGCTACCGACGTTGCAGCTAGAGGTATTCACGTTGATGATGTTGCTCTGGTTATCCAGGTTGACCCACCAGAGGAATACAAGACTTACCTTCACCGCTCCGGCCGTACCGGCCGTGCTGGTAAGGAAGGTGTTGTTATCACCTTGATCCCACGCTCCAAGCGTCGCAAGGTCGAAGACCTCCTGCACCGCGCAGAGCGCGATGCAAAGATCACCGATGTTCGTCCGGGCTCTGAATTGCTGGAAGAACTAGCTGGTCCGATTGCGCCTCCTCTGGCAGCGCCAGACATTCTGGACTTCGGAGACTCTCGTGGTGGAGGTTCTAACCACCGCGGAAGAGACCGTGACCGCGATTCAAGACCAAAGAAAAAAGGCAACTACCAGGGTTCTGGTAAGGGTCGTTGGGCCGACAAGCCATCAGGCGAGAAGCGCCCAAGGGCAAAAAAGTATTCGAACTAGCAATAGTTCGAGGAGTAAGAGCGATCGAGACAGCGCTTTAAACCCCACCCCTTTCGGGGTGGGGTTTACTTTTTGCTTGGGCTTGGAAAAGGTTTTCACCTGTCTAGAGGTTAGGTCAAAACTCGAGCTTTACAGCCAACCCCTTGAAGCCTTAGACTGGGGGAAGCCAAAGACCGTCGGTTTGAGGCAGGACAAATCCCAAGAAATCTTGGAATTTGGCTTGTTTTGACTAAGAAACACAAAGTGTTTGCCCACGTAGGTGAAGAAGTAAAGATTCT